>Ga0163162_10006622_pt1 | contig 11227 bp, 12 predicted proteins | sample S55metaG_FD_115310 | JGI IMG/M metagenome (GOLD analysis project Ga0163162, IMG submission 115310) | Switchgrass rhizosphere microbial communities from Kellogg Biological Station, Michigan, USA - S5-5 metaG | ecosystem: Host-associated > Plants > Roots > Rhizosphere > Soil | place: USA...
CGAAACGTGAAGCGTCTGGCTGACGAGAAAACCTGTAAACTCTCTGCTGGCGAAGGGCATTTCTATTAATCAGCCACGAAGTGCGTTTATGCAAAACGCAAAAACAAGTCAAGTTAGGCTTGCGCGAAGAAAGTCTCTAGTGTACTATCGCACAGGTAAAGTGTCCCTTAGCGGTGGCTATTGAAACGTGGGCTGTTAGTTCAAAGCGATGAGTTATGAGGAGCGCAGAGTGACTGAGCGTTCACAATCGTTTACTCGGTGGATCGCGATAGGTATTTTTAGCATTTCCTCATTCTTAAACTTCCTCGACCGGCAACTGTTGGCTGCGGCTGCTCCCGCCATCAGAACCGAATTCCACCTTTCTAATGCCCAATATGGAGAGATCGTTGCCGCATTTTCACTGGCCTACGCCATAACAACACCCGTCTTCGGAATATTGCTAGACCGAGTAGGCTTAAATGTCGGCGTCGCTCTGTCTGTCGGGCTTTGGTCGCTTTCGAGTGTGTTCACCGGAGTTAGTCAGAGTTTTTCGACGCTAATTGGTGCCAGGATTGGATTGGGTGTTGGGGAATCGGCGGGTATTCCGTCGGTAAGCAAGGCCTCGGGGAGCTACCTTCCAGCGAGCGAACTAGGTTTCGCAACAGCCGTGGGATCTATTGCCGTTGCCGCGGGTACGGTTTCCGCGCCCTTGCTAATGGCTTCACTAGGAACAGTCTACGGTTGGAGGTCGGGTTTTTTCCTTTCCGGCGCATTAGGTATCCCGTGGATCCTACTCTGGCTTTTCACGTCGCGACGTATTCCGGCGAGGAATGGGCACGAAAGAGGCAGTGTGAGTGCATCTGGCCGCCTTCTCCGAGAGTCGAGCCTGTGGTTGATTGCGCTTGCCTACGCTTTGATCATGGCCGAATATTCGCTCTGGATGAATTGGACGACTCTATATTTTGTCCAAGAGCACCACCTTTCGGCCGCGGATGCAAACAGGTACTTCAGTTGGATTCCACCCATTTTTGCAACCTGTGGTGGCTTTTTCGGAGGGTTGCTGGCGTATCGTTGGATTCGACGGGGAGATTTTGCGCCGCACACGCGTTTTCGTGTCTGTGTGGCCTCAATGCCATTCGTTGTCGCCTCCGGCATCGTGCCTTGGATCCCGACGCCGGAACTTGCCGTTATCGGAATTGGGCTGGGCGTAATGGGGTGTATGAGTATGATAACCGCGATTCACGCGCTCCCAATTGACCTGTTTGGCCCTAAGCATGCCGCTTTTAGCGTGTCGTTGCTTGCGTGCTGTTATTCATTATTCCAGGCAGTCCTATCGCCGTTTATCGGCAAGGTTGTCGATAAAGTCGGCTTCAGCTATGTCTGTGTCGTGATGCCGTTGCTTCCCCTGCTGGCTGTTTTCCTGGCAAAGGCTGCCGCGCATGAGTCTAGGAAAGCCTGGTCCACGGCCGCAGCACATTAGAGAGAAACGAATGACACCCGCCACGCGAATCCGATTGTCACTTACGTCGCCTCCACAGCTTGCTCACCTCCTGGGGGCCGCAGCAACACTCGCACACCGATATACAGGCACGGACGAGGTAACGGTGGTTGTGTCTCGATCTGGATCTACTGTTCCCCTGAATGCAGAGTTTTCGGCCGATTCGACTCTTCTCGACGTCGTGAAGGAATTTCAGAGCACGGGTTCATATTTGCCCGATGTTATCGAAATTCAGGTGCCTGTGCTGGGGCGTGAGGTCGTCAATAGTGGCGAGGGTCAGTCCGCGGGAGTTTATCTTCGTTCCAGCGGGTCGGAATGGGATCTCGTAATCGAGCCGGGCGGATATTCTCAACTGGCATGCGGCCTTGTTCAGCAGATGGGCCGGATTCTCCGAAACATCGCGGAAGCACCCGGCACGCTGGTATCACGGATTCGTTTACAGACTGAAGAAGAGATTGAATCGATAAGGCAGCAATTGAGTGGGCCGCAGCGTCCGTACTCTGACCTGACGATTTCACAGCTATTTGAGCAGACGGCACGAAGGTGTGCCAATCAAGTCGCTCTCATCGATGCGACTGCTCGAACAACATATGGCGAACTCAATGATCGTGCCAACAGACTAGCAAACCTCTTGAAGCGCAAAGGCGTCAGGACGGAGGAGTTGGTTGGACTCTGCATGGATGCCTCCATCGACGCGATCATCGCGATCCTCGCCATACTAAAAGCGGGCGGAACTTACGTTCCACTCGATCCACAACACCCTCGCGCCCGGCTTGCGGAGATTGTACAGGACACTGGTATTCGGCTCATCCTGGTTGGAAAACGATCAGGGCAAAGAGTTGGCGGAATTGGGCCTGATCTGTTCGACGTCGATCTGGAGTCGAACGGAATTGATGCTGAGGATTCGCAGGATTTGCCATGTAGCTGCACGCCCGACAGCGCCGCTTACGTCCTCTATACGTCCGGATCAACCGGAAGACCGAATGGTGTAGTCGGAATCAATCGAAGCATCACCAATGGTCTGCACGAAATACAGTTCAATCCAAGCCGGCCCGATGAGGTTTCATGCCTAAATTCCCCCCTGAGCGTGGGAATATCTCTCTTGTTGCTGTTCTTACCCATCCTTTCTGGTATACCTCTCGTCCTTTTGTCGGAAGAGCAGTCACGCGACCCGATTCGCTTGGCGGACGCAGTGGCTGAGCACAAGATCACGACTATAGGTGTGGCCACTCCGATGTTGCGCCTTCTGCTCAACGCAGGACAGCGGGTCGCTTCCCGATTGCGTACACTCCGTTCTGTGATGGTTGGTGGGGCACCATTAACTCCAGATATGGTTCAGCGTTTCGAGGAGATGCTCCCCAGGACAACGCTGGAGAATGGCTATGGGAGCACCGAAGCCGGCAGTATCGTGGCACGAGGAATCGTTTCATCTGGTAACATTTCGATTGGCCGACCTATTTCCAACACACGAGTTTATATCCTTGACAAGTATGGAAATCCCGTCCCGAGGGGAGCTATCGGAGAGATATACGTAGGTGCTGCGCATCTCGCTCGCGGCTACTGGGAGAGGCCAGACGTCACTGCATCGCGCTTCCTAGTACATGCCTCTTCGATGGGCGAGGAGCGGGTTTATCGGACTGGGGACCTCGGCAAGATTACGCCCAACGGCATCGACTTCTTAGGACGAATCGACGATCAGGTTAAGATTCGGGGCTATCGCGTTCACTTGAGCGAGATAGAGGCCGTCTTATCCGGATGCGACGGCATCCGGAGCGTGGTAGTCGCCGCTCGAATTCTCGGGGACGAGCAGCGGCTAGTGGCATACCTTGAGGGAAGCGTGGAGAGTGGCCCCCCCGAAACGCTATTGCGCGATTATGCTCGCCAACATCTACCGAGCCACATGGTACCCACCGCCTTCGTGTGGCTTACTCATCTCCCCTTAACAGCGGGAGGAAAGATTGATCGTAATACGTTGCCAATTCCCCCCCTTACAGAGGGCATGGCTGGCGGTCTGTCACTACGGGATACGCACGATGAGGTCACTGCTTTCCTGCTCGATACCTGGCGGACGGTGTTGATGATGGACAGGATTGGGATCAACGACCATTTCTTGGATTTGGGTGGGGACTCCCTTTTCGCGGTTAATGTTACGAGTCGCGTGTGGGAGAAGTATGGATCTGAGATTACGTTGGAGGACTTCTTCGATCACCCCACCATTGCCCAACTGGCAGAAGTAGTTCGCGCCCGCGCTCTTGACGGCACGGAGGATGAAGCCGGTGCCCACGCATCGGCCTAGTAGGATGGCTAGAAAGCGGATTCTATTTGTCATCCCACCTGGCTACGGCCATTGCCTGCCGCTGATACCATTGGCGTGGGCTCTCAAGACCGCTGGTCATGAGGTGTTTGTAGCCACTTGTGGGGTTTCTGCAGCCTTGGCGGTTCGATCAGGCCTCATGACGGTCAATGTAGCGCAGCAGGCAGATCTTCCTGCGGTTTTTAAGCGCCACAGTGGCAGTTTCCATGAGCCGATCTCCAATCCAGATGTCGGAGATTCGAATCATGTGGTGTCAGGCGACAATGTGTTTACGGCGGTCGGAGGACTGATGCTCCCTGGGCTGCATCGCTTGGCCGAGGAGTGGGAACCTGATCTGATTATTCACGCGCCGCACGCGACCGCCGCGCCACTGGTTGCGAGTAAACTAGGCATCCCTTTCGTGTTTCATAGCATAGGAATCGCCCACACTCCCGACTCGATGTGGGGAAGTTATGTTCACACGCACCAAACTTCTGAGCTGCATGATGTCGCTATTTGTCGACCGGCTACGTGGATCGACTTCGCGCCACCAAGCCTCCGGCCTCAATCCCTCGGCGGTATATTAATGCGCTACATACCATATCAAGGTGCCGAACTGACTGACTTGTCGTTTTTTGAGGCGCCAACAAGCGACACGATTACCGTAACGTTCGGTACTGTTGCGCCCCTTGTGGAGGGCCTAGGCAGGATGCAAAGGATGATTAACGTCCTGAAAAACGTGAATGCACGTTTTCTCATCCTGCACTGTTCGTCGGAAGGAAAAACGTTGGAACCACTCCCACCCAATATTTCGTCAAGCAGTTGGGTCCCTATGGGAAAAGCCCTGATGGGAAGCCGCGCACTGATTCACCACGGCGGTCCAGGAGCGTTGTTTGCCGCGCTGGATGCAGGTTTGCCGCAACTCGTTATGCCTTGCGGCGCTGACCAGCCCTACAACGCAGAGGCTCTTCGCCGACGAGGAGCGGCCATTGTGGTCGAGACAGGGTTTCCCGACGAAGCGACAGTCGAGCGGCTATTGCATGACACTGAACTGAAGCATCGGGTTGGGGATCTGAGGGACGAAATGCACTGCATGCCGGCACCGACGGACATTGCGCCAGTGATTGCCGGGTTTGCAAAATGAGTCTGCTCAACCCGCTCGAAAAGAGATGAATCTTGGATTGCATGGCCGGGTCGCGGTTGTCACAGGTGGTTCCCGAGGTATCGGACGAGCAACGGCAAGACTGCTCGCCCAAGAAGGGGCCATCGTTGCCATCACGTACCACACGAACACTTCTGCGGCAGAATCGCTGGTCCATGAGATTCACGATCAAGGCGGCCAGGCGTGTGCTGTCCAACTACACTTGGAGGCCGAAGACTCGATTTACGCAGCGTTCGAAAGCATATGTGCAAGATATGGCCGCGTTGACGTCTTGGTCAACAATGCGTTCGCTAGCAAGCCGGCGGCGGATACGGCTACTTCATCGAGGCATGCTTGGCAGACCCTTTACTGGTACAACATCGAAGGTCCTTACCATGTTATCGAAGCGACATTGCCTTCGATGCGAGCCAACCGCTGGGGTCGAATCGTCAATATTTCTTCGGTGCTCGCCGTAGAGGGAATTCCCAACTTTGGCTGGTATGCTGCCGCGAAGTCCGCGCTTCATGGACTGAGCCGCTCGCTATCGAGAGAGTTGGGGCCATTCGGAATTCTGGTTAACGTCGTTATGCCAGGCTTTACGCTCACCGAGGACCAACCCGTGCGCGTTTCTCCGCACCACATTGAACGGGTCGCGGCGGAACTGCCGCTCAGGCGGTTTCCAACACCAGAAGAGGTGGCATCGGTGATTGTTTTCCTTGCGTCTCCGGCGAACAGAATAATCACCGGAGAAATCGTAAGAGCCAGCGGGGGGTGACTCACACGGTATTGCGCAACTACCTGCCCGCGTCTAGAATCATGAGCCCCCTGACGGTTGAAGTTTCTCACTACGGATAACTGATACTGCGTATGACAATCGAGAGATCATCACGCTTCGACTCTGGGTCGGAGCTATACCTTGACCTTCTCAAACGTTGCCTCATCAATAGCATCTACGAAGATCCCCCAATTTCCCGGGGTCGCAAATGCGGCGCCGGTTCTGAGTACAAACAAGCTGACCGCTTTACGGGCAGGGACTGGCCATCTCGTGCCCACACAATGATTGGCTTCGAGCGACTGAGCAATCTTCAGGTCCTCATTCGTGACCTCTTGGCCCGCAATGTCCCGGGAGATCTTCTGGAGGCAGGTGTCTGGCGAGGGGGAGCTACTGTCTTCATGCGCGGAATCCTTAAGGCGCATCGTGCGGAAGGCAGAGTCGTTTGGGTTGCGGACTCATTCCGCGGGTTTCCGCCTCCTCGCGATGTGTCTGAAAAGAGCTACACTTCCGCCGAGTTTGCGATTCCGACGTCTGAACGAAAGTCTATATTAGGGGAGATGATACAACTGCAGCGTGGGGCTTCGCTCGAGGCGGTACGCGCAACTTTCGAGCGTTACGGCCTGCTGGACAGCTGCGTTCGTTTCTTGCCGGGCTGGTTTCGGGAAACGCTTCCAGCAGCACCGATCGAGCGACTTGCTTTACTACGAATAGACTGTGATCTCTACGACTCGACTCTAGAAGTGTTACAAAGCCTTTATCCCCGGGTGTCCCCTGGAGGGTACATTATTGTCGATGACTACAATACATTCGCAGAGTGTCGTCAAGCTGTGCACGACTACCTCAAGCCGAGTTTCGATGGCACGATAACACCCATAGACGCCGATGCGGTATTTTGGTGCAAAGTTTAAACGGAAGGTAATGCGAGATCGGTTTGATTGTCAGCGCCGGAGTCGTTCAAACCGCTCAACGCCGTGTTGGGTATATGCACTGCTGCTGCTCGGTCGTCCCTTGACGACCCAGTGACCCGAAACCCGAAAGTTGTACCAAGCTGAACCGAGGTATCGTAGACGGGCTGACGTCCTCGAGCGACCCACGAGAAGATCATAGTTGAAGCAGCATGAGAGCGGGAAAAAGTGGCGGAGTTTGCCGTAAGCTCGGCGTATTTGCAGCTCTGCACGGTGCCCGGCCAACGGCTTCGCCCTCTGCGAGCCGAATGAGACAAACGGCGAACCGCGTCAATGGTTCACTTTGTCCGGCGGACACCGCCCTGGACCCCGCCCGCCGTTTGTCCGAAGACACCCAATGATTAGGGCGAGGCGCGGATTTCGCATCCTGAACGTCCAGAACTCCCTGCCAAGTATCTGGAGTGATTTCAATCCGTAATCCGGGCTTGGGAGGCCTTGGCAGCCCTAAAAATCCAGTCTCGGTTGGTACGAACAGCGTAGCAGGTCAACTTCGGACCTCTCAAATGATGAGTGGTAGAGTTTTCCGGCGGCTGCCCGACGTTGCTGGGCGACACCATCTTGCTGATTTCACGGGAACGTGGGAGTCTCACGCGGAAGTGGAGATGTATCAAGCGAAAAAACAGGTAGTTGTCTACATCGTAATTGCATGATTCAGCTCGAACCCCTTGCTATCGCGGGCAACACGCACCTGTCGCGAGGGCAGACGCGCGATCACCTGCGCATGCGCGCAAGATACAGAAAAAACGAGACATCACAAATCGATCGTGAAAGCGTCACGCGGTCAGTGATGAAAGTGTAGATGCTGACGACCCGGAGTGCTTGTGCCGTCTCGGAGCTAACTAATTGCAATGATTTCGCTAAAGAGGCTTAATAGGATCGCTCCGATGTAGACGATACCGTAGCCGTGGGGACCCTGCGAATGTAGATGAAAACGTAGATGATTTCCGCGACTTGTGAGCCAACAAGCAACTCGCGGGCAATGTTAATACTGTGTCGGTCGGCAGCTCGATACCGATTTAAACTCTGTATGCCGGCAGGCTAAATCATCGGCTACTGAGAGCGCCTCGAAAAGCGTGGCCCTTTTGCGGGACGCTCGTGAGATTGCCCGCACGTCAACAGGGTTTGTATTCGAAGCCCGGACCTCGATGACTTCAAAGGCCCCGCGCAAGTGCGCGACTGTAGTCGAGAGCCAGAGAATCACATCATCCGCGACGAATCGACGAAACTGGCAGCGACTTGATCTCTTCCAGGTGGGATAGGGCAGATGTCGATCACGCTGAAGATCCGCAGCCTCTGGTCGGTCGCCGCCATATCGCTCGCGAAGTCAATGGCCCACTCCTCATTGGGTCCGGTAAGCACGGCTCGCGGCCGAATCGTCCGCTGCAGTCGCTCCCGCCGGGTTCGCTTCACGCTTAATCCAAGCTCGCGATGCACCCGCCAAACTCGCTTGTGATTGATACGGCCTGTCCCGTCCCGGCAAAGCAGTACATGCAACCGCCGGTAGCCCGTAGCGCGGCTTGTCTCGCGCCAACTCCAGCAGACGCGCTTGTAAGCTCCGATCGCCGCGCCCGGCTCTAATACCGGCAACTGGTCCGCGGAATCCCCACTAGCTTGCACGCCCGGCGCTCACTGGAGTGGAACTCCACCATCAAGCGCTGCACTTTCGCCCGTCTCACTACGAGCCCAAGGAGTGTTTTGTCTTTGTCCAGACTCAGATCAGCGACTAGTTTCTTCAACCGCGCATTCTCTTCTCGCAGTTGCTTGACCTCCTGAGCTTCGCTCACGCCCATGCCGCCGTACTTCGACTTCCAGGCGTAAATGGTGTGTTTGGAAACGCGCTGCTGGCGGGCCACATCATCGACCTTGCGTTCAGCTTCTACGTGCTTCAAAGCGCCGATTAGCTGCGCTTCGCTGTGCCTGCTCTTGCTCATTAGTTCCCTTTCATTCGTCCGAAATCGTACTTCATTCCAGTCGGATTCAGGGGATCAGGTCATGCGACGAGTCGACAAAGATCCAAAAACACCCGGCTTGTTGTCCGAATCAGATGCCTGGATGCGTTCCAGCGATTAGCCAAGAGGCGCATGAAGGTCCAGGATCGCACGTAATAAATCCTGAAACGAATACTACTTGGTGGCTTTTAAGGACTTTTTGCGGACCACAGGTCAGCTTCCCTAGCGTGACAATCGAGAGAGTAGATACCAGCGTCGTTCAGAAGTCTCCGTTCTGTCTAACGAACTAAAGGACCCAACCCCAGTCGTGAGGTGTAGCGGGCAGGGTCTTTTGTATGGCTCCCGCCCGCTCCAATCGGAAACGGTTTTACTACTTCGACGCCGGCGGCTTCGTAGCCGAAGGTACGAGGGCGCGTCGTACCGATTCGATTTCCTGTGTGATCCGCTGCTGGGTGGCTGTATCGTTCGTAGTAGAACTTAGGTGCTGCAGCAGAAACATAGTCGCGTCCGGCTTCTGGTTCAATGGACTGATGATCGAAGTAGGTTTTTCGAACGCCATATGAATGATATCCAGAGCTGCCTGAGACTCGCCAACCGTCAGCGAACCCTTTGCTCCCAGGATCTTGAGGAGGTCAACGGCTGCCTCGTCACCCATTCCATACAATTGAATTGCCCCGGCGGTTACCGGGCTAGGGAGTGACAGTAAGTGGATTACCAGCTGCAACCTCCACTCTTCTCCAGAGAGTGGACGATTGTCCGTTGGGAACGGCTCCATCCTCGAATGCGTCGGTTGACTCTGACCACATAAAGCAGCCAAAGTGAGAACAAACATAACGGCTACATTGCGTGTTTTCATTGACATTTCTCCTAAACTCTTTCTGTGATCCGAGGGGCTTGCGACCCCTTCACTGACTATAGCTTACATCGCCATAGCTGCTTGTCGTGCTTCCGTGTCCAGGCGAAGAGGAACTCGAAGTAAAGTACTGTGATCGCACCGGATAGTTATGGTTGCCGATCTTGATCGAAATGTTCTGCACAGGGCTCGGTGTATTGCTAAAGGCAACGGCGAGGCAGTCGGCTACGGGAACGTCATAGAATCTCCCCGACGAGGAGGCATACTTGGCGGACGGCGGGGTCCAGAGCCAACCGGTTGGGCAGCCAGTGGTGCAGCCTAGGTCGCCAACTGCACCACCACCTACGGACTCTTGCGGTTCCAGCATTATTCCCAGACCTGTATTGGGCACCGTCACAGAACCATTGGCGCCGTTGATCTGGTACTGAATACTGGCCGAAGGTCCGTAGGGTTTTGTGCCAAAGTTCTGGTAGCTGCTCCCACAGGCATCTGGACTTGTCGCAGCGACTGATTGGACGGATAAACTAGACGGAGCGTCGAAGACCTCAAGGCTGAAGTTGGGACCCACATTTACGCCGCCGACATCCCATTGCTCGGTCCAGGCCCCAATTTTCCAGCTAGCGACGTTTGGATCGGTTTGCGTGAAGCTGCCCATGGCATCTGTATAACCCGCAAAATATGTCCCGGGCGTGCCGTTTTGGGTATAGGTTAACGTGACTAGAGAGCTGGCAGCCGCACCTGTGATCGTTACCTGTAAGCTATCTCCAACGACAGCGCTCGGGCTTATAGCCGCATTGCTATTGTCGGTTACAGTTACGGTTTGGGCATGTAGCGAGAAACCACACATTACTGGTAGAAGAACTAGCGATTTCAACCTCATTCCATTGTTTTCCTTTCTGTCTGTTCGTAATCGTGACGATCCGTGTCACGTGATCTGAATAAATCTAACGTAGGTGGCGAGACTAGGCTAGGGCCTAGAGGACGTGCAGTAGGACGTCCTTTAGTACATCTGAGAGGTCTGAATATGCACTAGCGTGCATTCTGGGAACACCGTTTGGCCCTGACCTTCCCCCCCGAATCCATCTGAGCATACAAAAACTCTCCCCGATTACAACCTCGGGTTTGAGCGGGGGTGGGGGAGCAAGGGGTCGGTGTTTGAAATCCCTTGCCTGCCCCAGCACTGAACTAACCCGTAGCGGGATTGACGCTGAGAACTCTTCCGGTGTTCGATATCCGCGGCCGGTCCGTGTTAGTAATGATCGCGCCAGGTTTCGATCTGTCGTCGTGCGTCGAACAGATTGCGGAACCAGCTCACGTTGAGGCATTCCTCGCGTAAGCGGGCCGCTGAAACTTTCCACGTGCGCGTTCTCGATGGGATTGCGCCGTCGGAACTCCGGACCATTGTCGCTACAGATGCGTTGGGGCGATAATGCGATCCAGTGCCCGAAGTACGCGCAGGCTGCCTATCGACGTGTCGGTTTCCAGCGCCAGACACTCTCTCGCGTGAATACATCCACCACGGACAGGATCCGCACGTGCCGCGACACTCGCCAACGCATCGCTAATGAAGTCCAGCGCATACTCTTCGTTCGCGGATCGCACGGCCATCGCCGGGCGACGCTGCCGTGACAGGCCGTTCCACGCGCTTGTAATTATGGATGTGTTAGCGCTGGTTTCGGACTTGTCGCTAAGACAAGAACGCATCGTAATTCGAAAAACTGGATACAGTTTGTAGGCACGAAAGCGCAAGTCATGCAGGCGCGTGCGGATGTGA
>Ga0163162_10006624_pt1 | contig 11224 bp, 4 predicted proteins | sample S55metaG_FD_115310 | JGI IMG/M metagenome (GOLD analysis project Ga0163162, IMG submission 115310) | Switchgrass rhizosphere microbial communities from Kellogg Biological Station, Michigan, USA - S5-5 metaG | ecosystem: Host-associated > Plants > Roots > Rhizosphere > Soil | place: USA: Michigan...
AAGTGCTCGGTGCAAGTGTTGGCAGCGTTGTGCAATTGATTAGTAAAGATTTTTTGAAGTTGGTAATTATAGCGACTGTAATTGCCACGCCGCTGGCTTACTGGTCAATGAATAAATGGCTGCAGGATTTTGCTTACCGAATAGATATATCATGGTGGATGTTTGCATCTGCAGGAATATTGGTAATGCTGATTGCACTGGCAACAATCAGTTTTCAATCAATAAAGGCAGCGGTTGCAAACCCTGTGAAATCACTACGAACTGAATGAGTAATGAGTAATCTGTAATGAGTAAGTTCAAACTCATTACTCATTACTCATTACTGATTACATAAAAAATCACATGTAGAAGGCAAAATTTATAAACGAGTTAAAGACACTTTATGCTGTACTACAATTTAAAATTGGCTTTTCGTAACCTTTTTCGCCACAAAACATTTTCACTTATAAACATCATCGGTCTTTCGGTCGGTCTTGCCTGCTGCATCATGATCGGCCTGTACGCTTTTAACGAATTATCGTTCGACAAGTTCAATATCCATCACAACTCTATCTATCGTGTCAATAAGGTGACCAACGAAAAGGGTAAAGAGGGATATAAAGATGCGGTCACCCCTGGTGCCCTCGCAGACGAACTTCCAAAACAAATCCCGGAGGTTACCGCGGCAACGCGCTTCAGGCCATGGTTCACTGAAATGCTCGTGAGCTATGACAGTATTCATATCAAATTGGATGATGTAGTATATACAGACGCATCTTTTCTGCGGATGTTTGATTTCCCGATGAAGGAAGGAGATCGAAAGACGGCACTGTCCGAACCAAACACGGCTGTTATCACGGAGTCAACGGCCAGTAAGTACTTCAAAAATGAAGATCCCATTGGGAAAACGCTCTTAACATTAAACAATATCCCGGTGAAAATAACGGCGATCACCAAAGACGTTCCGTCGCAGTCTTCGTTACAATTCACCATGCTGATTTCATGGGGAACGGTGGTGGCGAACAAGGATTATTTTTTCTGGATGAATAACCAGACAACAAATGTTGTTTACAGTTTTGTTCAATTAAAAGAAAATTCAAATCCGGAAAGAGTAGGCGGCAGGATCTCTGCGCTTGCACATAAATACCGTGACGAAACAGAATTTGCCTATAGGATATTTCTTCAACCACTGGATGATGTTCATCTTCGCTCTTCAGACGTCCAGTACGCCGAACAATTTCGCACAAGTAGCAGCAAGATCGTTTATACGCTCCTTATCATTGCCGCCTTCATCTTATTGATCGGCTGCTTCAACTTCATCAATCTTACCACCGCAAACGCGTTAGGCCGCGCGAAAGAGACCGGAGTTCAAAAAGTCCTCGGAGCAAACCAATGGCAATTAATAAGGAAATTTTTTGGTGAATCGTTTCTTCTTTGCCTTATGTCCATTGCAGTCGCATTATTCTTTGTGATCGTCATACTCCCTTTTTTCAACCAACTGACAAATACAAACCTCCAGGCTTCTTTGTTGCACCAGTGGAACGCAGTACTTAGTTTATCGGGATTATTGCTGACAGTTAGCATTATTGCCGGGCTGTATCCCGCTATCTTTCTTTCAAGATTCAGATCTACGGATGTTTTCAGGAATATTATCAAGGCAGGAAAGAATAATTGGTTGCGGCAAGCAATGATTACTACCCAGTTTACACTGTCTATTCTTTTGATCATTGCAACAATTGTTGTTAATAAGCAAACAAACTTTCTTGTTTCAAAGGACCTGGGCTTTGACAAGGAAAGAGTTGCCGTCATCCAACTTGCCAACACGGATGTCGAGATGAAGCACAAGTCTGCCGCATTCATTTCGGCACTGAAACAAAATTCTGGCGTTGTTTCAGTCTCTGCGAGTAACAGAGTGCCCGGTCAAAGTTTTAATGGTTATGGAATTGTTCCGGAAGGACGTACACTTGACGAACACCTGCTCGCTAACGTTCTTGAAACGGATGCTGATTTTGCCTCTGCATACAATATCCGGTTAGTTGGAGGAAGATTTTTTGATCCGAAACTTGCAACTGATACGGCCAACTCCATCGTGATCAATGAGGCGATGGTGCAGTACCTTGGATGGAGCAACCCCATTGGAAAAAAGCTGGAAATCTACCAGGCAAGAAAAGGAGTAGTGATCGGCGTGATGAAAGATTTTAATTTCGCTTCGTTACGGGAAAAAATCCAGCCACTGGCCATTATTCTGAATGACAATCCCCTTTACGTATCAATAAAATTGAAAGCTGGGGCGACCCAAACTACTCTTAGTGCTATTCAAAAACAGTGGAAGCAATTTGATGATCAGTTTCCATTTGATTATTTTTTTATGGATGAGCAGTTGAACAAATTCTACCAGGCTGATCGGCGATTGATGGAAGTGATTAGCATCTTCGCAACGGTTGCCATTATCATTGCGTGCATTGGTCTGTTTGGTCTAAGTACCTATTCCGCGCGGCAACGCACGAAAGAAATAGGCATCCGGAAAGTTCTTGGTGCTTCTATCACAAGCGTTGTTGGATTATTGTCAAAGGAGTTTATAAAATTGGTTGGTATTGCTATTTTGGTGGCGTCACCCATTGCGTGGTGGGCTGCCAATAAGTGGCTGCAGGATTTCGCTTACAGGATCAACATCGGTTGGTGGATCTTCTTTTTGGCCGGAGTTATTGCATTACTGATTGCCGCGTTCACGGTCAGCTTCCAGGCAGTGAAGGCAGCGATTGCAAACCCTGTGAAATCGTTAAGAACAGAATAAATGAGTTACGAGCTGTGCGCCGAGCTCATAGCTCATAGCTGTAGCTAAAAGCTTTTTTATGATAAAGAATTATTTGAAAACGGCATTCAGGAATCTCAGGAAGAACAAAGCATTCTCCCTGATCAATATCATGGGCCTTGCATTGGGACTTGTTTGCAGTCTTTTGATCATGCTATGGGTCAATGATGAGTATGAAGTAGACGCATTCCATAAAAACGGATCGCAACTGTACAGCGTGTATGAGCGCCAGAACCATGATGGACAATGGTCTGCCTTTCATGGGGGGCCAGGTATTATGGCTGATGAGATGAAACGTGTATTGCCAGAAGTACAGTACGCGACAAATTTTGGGTGGAATGACCTGGTTACCTTTGAAGCAAACAACAAAATATTAAAGCAGAGTGGCAATCACGCGGGCCACGATTTCTTTAAAATGTTTTCGTATCCATTGCTCGAGGGCAATGCAATCACCGCCTTGCAAAATCCCTCGGATATTGCCGTTTCGAGGAAGATGGCAGAAGATTTCTTTGGTTCACCTGCTGAAGCAATTGGTAAAACCATACGTTGTCAAAACAAAACCGATTTTAAGATAACGGCCGTATTTGATGACATTCCCAAGAACAGCACGGCGAAATTTGATTATATCATTAACTGGCAATCGTTCCTGGAGGGTAACTCGTGGGCAAAAGACTGGACCAATAACGGTCCCCCATGCCATATCATGTTGCGCAAAGATGCCGATGCAAAAGCATTCGCAGCTAAGATCGTAAGGTTCCTTGACAACTATAACAAAGAACAAACTCCCAATGATTACATCAGGCTTGGCATTGAACGCTACAGAGATGTTTACCTGCATTCAAATTTTGACAAAAGTGGAAATATCTCCGGCGGAAGAATTCAGTATGTTCGCCTGTTCAGTATCGTGGCGGTCTTTATTTTACTAATCGCCTGTATCAACTTCATGAATCTTACCACTGCCCGTTCTATAAAACGCGCAAAGGAAATTGGGGTAAGAAAAGTGGTCGGCGCGATGCGTGGTGCACTGATACGCCAGTTCATGAGTGAGGCTTTATTGATCGTAATACTATCCATAGCCGTTGCGATGCTCATAGTGATGTTAGTGCTGCCGCAATTCAATCACCTCACCGGCAAGTTTATCGTAATGCCCTTCGATAATCCTTCATTCTGGTTCGCGATTGCAGGGTTGTTACTCGTAACAGGGTTTATCTCTGGCAGCTACCCGGCGTTGTATCTATCATCATTCAAACCTGTTCGTGTTTTAAAGGGTTTACCAAAATTTTCAAGATCTGCATTATGGTTCAGAAAAGGCCTGGTTGTTTTTCAGTTCATGCTTTCGATCATCCTGATCATAGGAACAATAGTCGTAAAAGAGCAGGTACGCTACATTCAAACGATGAATCTTGGATACGACAGGGAGAATCTTATTTACATCCCCTTGGAAGGTGACCTAACCGGAAAATATGAGTTATTCAAGAACCAGGTGCAGAATATGGCGGGTATCCAGAGCGTCACCCGCATGACGCAAAATCCTACCCAGATCGAGAATGGCACAGGCGGTGTTGAGTGGGAAGGAAAAGATCCGACCTCGGGTGTAGAATTTACATGGACAATGGTGGGATATGATTTTACAAGGACATTACATACTCAATTGATACAGGGCAGGGACTTCTCAAAGGACTTTCCAACCGATTCCGTTGGATATATCCTCAATGAAACTGCCGTCAAAATTACAGGATATAAAAACCCGATCGGAAAACCTTTTACGTTTTGGGAAAAGAAAGGAACAATAGTTGGCGTATTGAAAGATTTTCACTTCAATTCAGTTCATACACCCATTAATCCGTTAGTACTTAGTTTAGGAGAAACCATCAATTGGGGAGAAGCATTAGTAAGAACAAAGGCAGGGCAGACAAAACGAGCCTTAGCAAGTCTTGAAAAAGTTTGTAAAGAGCTCAACCCAAAGTTTCCCTTCACCTACAAATTCTCTGACGAGGAATACCAACACCTTTATGCAAGTGAGCAGGTGGTCGATCAGCTATCCAACTATTTTTCTATCCTTGCCATTTTCATTTCATGTCTTGGTTTGCTTGGATTGGTGATGTTTAGTGCAGAACAACGAACAAGAGAATTTGGAATAAGAAAAGTGCTTGGCGCAAGTCCCGCCATTCTGTTCAGTTTGCTTTCCAGGGAATTTTTATTACTTGTTGTGATAGCCCTCGCTATTGCTTCTCCACTTGCGTGGCTGGTTATGAATAAGTGGTTGCAGGACTATGAATACAGGATAAACATCACCTGGAGCATATTTGTGATCGCAGGACTTGTTGCATTGTTTATTGCATTGTTGACTGTAAGTTTCCAGGCAATAAAATCGGCAGTGGCGAACCCGGTGAAGAGCCTTAGGACGGAATAGTGTGTGGTGGTTGGGAGGTCCTCGAACGTTGAAGGGAGTGACACCTGCCTACCGGCGGGCAGGCGACAAACAGGCGGCATCCGGGCAACAGGCGATGAACAGAATTACAAATGACAGCTAAATAAAATTGTATAAATAAAACAAAAACAATGAAAAAGTATCTTTTATTTTTCTCATTAGTGGCTTTACAAGTTTCAGTAAAGGCACAGTCAGACAAAACACCGTTCATGACAAAATCATTAAGCAATGAGTCCATTAAAGACGTAGAAGTTGAAACATCAGGCGGCAGCATCGCGGTTTCAGGGGTAACTGCCAACACACGGGTTGAAGTGTACATCACTGGCAACAACAACAAACAGCTTACAAAGGAAGAGATCCAGCAAAGATTGGATGAGAAGTACAACCTGAATATTTCTGTTGCCAACAACAAGGTGACAGCAACGGCAAGGCTTAAAGAAAAAATGACTGACTGGAAAAAGGCGCTGAATATCTCGTTCAAAATATTCGTGCCAAGAAATGTTTCCACTGACCTTTCAACAAGCGGGGGAAGCATCAGCCTAACGAACTTATCCGGCAACCTGAAGTTCTCTACCAGTGGTGGAAGTTTGGATCTTGACAATGTCGGAGGCAATGTAGATGGCAGAACGAGCGGTGGAAGCATCAACCTCGAAAACTCAAAAGACGATATTGAACTGACGACCAGCGGTGGAAGCATCGATGCAAAAAATTGCGACGGTAAATTGAGACTCTCTACATCAGGTGGTTCGCTTGATCTAAAAGATCTGAAGGGCGACATCCGCGCCACTACAAGCGGCGGCAGTATTCATGGAAGTGATGTTGAAGGGGAATTGATCACTCATACCTCAGGAGGCAGCATTCATCTTAGCGATCTCTCATGCAGCCTTGAAACTTCAACCAGTGGTGGAAATATTGATGTATCAATTAAGCAACTGGGAAAATACATCAAGATCAGTAACTCAGCAGGAAATGTTGACGTCACACTTCCCAACAAAGGACTCGACCTTGACCTGTCTGCCAGTAAGATCAAAACAGGCCAGCTAAGTAATTTCAGTGGAAAGGTGGATGATGAGGAAATAAATGGAAAACTCAACGGCGGCGGAGTACCGGTAAGAATAGATGCAGGAAGCGGGAAGATTTCTTTGAGTCTCCGCTAGGGTTGATCGTGAATCGTCAGACCAAAAGAGCTCACGTTTCATGTCGAAATTTATAATCGTATAAAAAAGGGAACAGCTATGTTCAAAAACTATCTCAAAATCGCCTGGAGGAATTTGGTAAAGAATAAAGTTTATTCGTTCATCAACATTGCGGGACTGGCCGCAGGAATGGCTGTCGCTATGATCATCGGACTATGGATCTATGATGAGACCTCTGCCAACAAGCATTTTAAAAACTATGATACACTCTACCAGGTAATGATGAACCAGACTTTTGATGGAAAACGAGGCTCACAAGTGGCTTTACCGTATCCTCTGGGTGAAGAATTGAAGGCCAAATACCCTGATTTCAAAGGAGTGGCTATGTGTGACTGGGGCAATACTCACTCGTTCATATTTGGCGATAAAAAGATCAGTAAGCGCGGACATTTTATCGGTGAAGAAGCGGTCGGTATGTTTTCATTGAATATTCTCAATGGTGACAAAAATCCATTGCATGATCCGTATTCAATTGTTCTCACCGATGAAACTGCCAAAATACTTTTTGGCAACGAAAACCCAGGGGGGAAGATCGTGAAGATGGATAATGCGACAAATTTGAAAGTTACCGCCGTAGTTGCAAAACAACCCAAAAACAGCTCGCTGAGTTTTGACTACCTGATCCCTTTTCAATTGGAAGAGATCCTCTACGACTATGTCAAGCTTTACCATAAACCAAATTGGGGAAACAATTCCTGGCAAGTTTTTGTGCAATTGAATAACAATGCAAATGAAAAAACAATAGATGCCAAGATAAAAAAGGTGGTATTGTCACATTTCAACGACGAAAATACTTTAAAGACAATCATTCCTGAGCTGTTCATTCACCCGATGGCAAAATGGCGTTTGTACAATGATTTTGAAAACGGAAAAAACACGGGCGGCTTTATAAAATATGTAAGGATGTTCGGGATATTGGGACTTATTGTTCTGATTATTGCTTGTATAAATTTTATGAATTTAAGTACGGCCCGTTCTGAAAAAAGGGCAAGGGAAGTGGGCGTTCGAAAGGCAGTTGGTTCAGGAAGAAGTCAACTCATCAGGCAATTCCTAAGCGAATCAATGTTGATCTCGGCATTATCGTTCCTGGTCGCACTGGCACTCGTAGCGATCGTCTTGCCGTACTTTAACAAACTTACTGACAAAGCCATGAGCTTACAGGTCGCGAGTCCTGTTTTTTGGGGAATTATGATCTTATTTACTCTGATCACGGGCCTGCTGGCAGGCAGTTATCCTGCGTTTTATCTTTCTTCGTTCAATCCTGTGCGTGTTCTTAAGGGCAACCTGAAAGCAGGAAAGAGTAGTTCGCTGCCACGTAAAATATTAGTCGTCGTCCAGTTTGCCAGTTCCGTAATACTAATGATCGGGACAACTATCATTTACCAGCAGATTCAACATGGAAAAGACCGTCCTATTGGTTTTAATAATAAGGGATTAATCTCGGTGAACTGGTCTGCTGATATCGGTAAAAATATCGCCGCCCTTAAGCAGGAGCTTTTAAGTTCAGGCGCCGCCTATTCAGTTTGTCAAAGTAACTCGCCTCCATCACAGATATACAGCAACAACAACGGCTGGGAATGGAAAAACAGTTTGCCGGTAGAAAAAACAGTTGTTTTCTCAACGATTACGACGGAATACGATTACACAAAAACTTTAGGAATTAAGATGATTGACGGCAGAGACTTTTCCAGGGATTTTGCAGATTCAAATGGAGTTATTCTGAACCAGGCCGCAGTAAAACGGATGGGGCTGAAGAACCCTGTTGGTGAAATGCTTAAATGGAACGATAAACCCATGGTTGTGATCGGGATCATTCCCGATATACAAATGGAGTCTCCTTTTAGGCCGATCTCGCCGTTGACAATCATATTTAACAAGGATTGGGTAGGCTGCGTGGATGTCCGAATGAACCCAAATATATCAGCATCCAAAGCAATCAGTATTATGAAACCGATTTTTGACAAATACAATCCGTCTTTTCCTTTCGAATATCAATTTGCCGATGAACAATACGCGAAAAAATTCAATTATGAGGAGCTGGTCGGAAACCTTGCAGCGATCATGGCGGTGCTGGCCATTTTTATTTCTTGTTTGGGACTTTTTGGATTGGCATCGTTTACGGCGGAACAACGCGTTAAGGAAATAGGTGTGCGAAAAGTATTGGGTGCAAGCGTTTTCAACCTGTGGAAATTATTGTCAAAAGATTTTGTCATCCTGGTTTTGATTGCCTGTGTCGTTGCCATTCCAATTGCCTGGTATGCGATGAATGAGTGGTTGAAAAACTATGATTACAAGATCAGTATTGGCTGGCCAACCTTTATTCTGGTTATTGCGCTGTCCATAGCCATTACACTGATCACCGTAAGTTTTCAATCGATCAGGGCGGCGTTTGCGAATCCTGCGAAATCGTTGCGGACAGAATAAACAAATGAGTTGTGAGCTGTGAGCCACGAGCTCATAGCTTATAGCCGGCATCTAAAACCTTTTATATGATCAAGAACTATTTCAAGATCGCTTTTCGGAATCTTTTACGATATAAAGGATTCTCCTTCATTAACATTTTCGGCCTTGCAACCGGAATGGCTTGTAGCCTCCTGATATTTCTGTTTGTAAAGGACGAAGTAAGTTATGACCGTTTCCATAAAGACTCGGATAAGATATACCGTGTGGTAAAAGATTTTGTAAATGATGATGGCAGCCGTTTACCTGATGCCACAACACCACCGGCTCTTTCTCCCGCGATGCAACGTGAAGTTCCGGAAGTTGCGCACGCCACAAGAGTGTTTCCAAGCTGGGGAGCCAATTTTCTTATCAAGTATGGCGACAAAAAGATCATGGAAGAAAAACTCTACAGAGTTGACAGCAGCTTTTTTGATGTATTTACCTTTCCGTTTACTCATGGAACTGCGAAGGATGTTTTTAAGGATATCAATTCTATCGTGATCACTGAGTCGGCTGCTAAGAGATATTTTGGCAATGAGAACCCAATAGGAAAAACCTTGCAGATAGATCAAATGGGAGACATGATGGTAAAAGGTGTTTTGAAAGATGTTCCTTATAATTCACATTTTCATTTTGATTTTTTGATCTCTACGAGGAAATTTTCGGGAAACACTGATGCAAACTGGGGATGGTATAATTTTTATACTTATATAAAATTAAAAGCACCGGTTGATCTTGCAAGTCTCGACAAGAAAATACAAGATCTGTATAAACGCAATGATAAAGATGGCAAGAATATTTTTTACGTTCAACCTTTGACGGGGATCCATTTATCCTCCAACCTAAAATGGGAATTGGAGCCAAACAGTGACAAGCTGTATGTATATGTATTTACCATCATTGCTATTTTTATTATCCTTATTGCAGGTATCAATTATGTGAACCTTTCAACGGCTAAAGCATCGGTAAGAGCTAAGGAGGTGGGAGTGAGAAAGGTCTCGGGTGCATTCCGTTCTTCCCTGGTGAATCAATTTTTAGTTGAATCGGTCATCACCTGTTTGATTGCAGCTGCGTTGGCAGCTATCATCGCTCAATTATTATTGCCGGTTGTGAATGATTTAACGTTAAAGCACCTCACAGTCATTGGTAATCCGTTGGTGGTTCTTTATATGATCGGTGCAGCACTGTTCCTTGGGATGGTTGCAGGCTTCTTCCCTGCCATTTATCTTTCATCGTTTAAACCGATCCTTGTTTTGAAAGGATTGAAGTTTTCCGACAGGGGGACCCTGAATCTTCGGCGGGCATTGGTCATCGTTCAATTCACCATTTCTACCGCATTGATCATTGGGGCATTGATCATCTCGCAACAGATGCAGTTTATTCAATCGGCGAAATTGGGGTTGAACAAAGACCAGGTACTAATCGCAAAAAATTCTTTTGCCGCGCAGGACAGAAGGGCTTTTTTGAATGAAATATCACAGCTTCCCGGTATCAAGGAGGCGACTACGGCCGATGGAGTCGTTGGCGGTCAAAACTGGACGAATGGAATGACACTCAAAGGATCGCAAAATTCTCAACTCATAAATTTTTTAAGTGTGGGAAATGATTTTGTCGAAGCAATGGGCATGCAGGTTAAAGAAGGAAGAAGTTTTTCATCAAAATTTCCTGCTGACACAATGAACAATGGAATTCCCCGCGGGCCGCTCGATCAAAATATCGGAAGCGTCTTGCTAAATGAAACCGCAATCAAAGATCTTGGAATCCCTGAGCCTGTCCTGGGTAAGCAACTCCTTTGGGGAAATGATAATGATACAATGTACTACGTGACAATCGTGGGCATACTGAAAGACTTTCATTTTACTTCACTTAAAAACCGGATAAAGCCCTTTGCGTTTATCAACGACCCACGCCGCCAATGGTATTTCACTTTAAAACTATCTACGGATAATCTTAAAGCCACGCTGGCTCAATTGGAAAACTCCTGGAAAAAGTTTTCGCCAGACAGGCCTTTTGAATATACCTTTCTTGATGAAACCTATGCAAAGCTCTACCAGTCAGAAACACGGTTTCAAAAAGTATTTATCAGCCTTGTTCTGCTTGGGGTCATCATTGCCTGCCTGGGATTGTTTGGACTCGCAACCTTTGCTGCACAACAGCGCGTAAAAGAGATCGGCATTCGTAAAGTATTAGGCGCCTCTGTAACCAACCTTATCGGTTTATTGTCAAAAGATTTTTTAAAGTTGGTGATCATTGCATTGATTGTGGCCATTCCAGTGGCCTGGTATGCGATGAATAAATGGTTACAGGACTTTGCCTATAGAATCGATATCCATTGGTGGGTATTTATGATCGCAGCAATCATCA
>Ga0163162_10006625_pt1 | contig 11224 bp, 8 predicted proteins | sample S55metaG_FD_115310 | JGI IMG/M metagenome (GOLD analysis project Ga0163162, IMG submission 115310) | Switchgrass rhizosphere microbial communities from Kellogg Biological Station, Michigan, USA - S5-5 metaG | ecosystem: Host-associated > Plants > Roots > Rhizosphere > Soil | place: USA: Michigan...
ATACCATGCCATTGTAACTGCATGAACCCATCAGGCATATTACGATGATTATACCTAATACTATCAGTAGATTTTTCATTTTTATTCGTTTTGGATTTAATAGTTAAATTTACAGATTAGATTACAAAACACATACCGTTGTTACAAAAGGTTATTTATTATGCCATTATGGCAAAGCGGTTTTTGTAAATGTAATAAATCATTTGTGCAATGCGGGCTTACATCGCATTATAATACATCTGATAACTTCGATAACTGTTGCATTATAAATGTATGTTACTGCACCGTAACCACTGCCGCACTGCCTGCGGGAACGGAAATCACAATATTTTTACTATTGGTGGTGTATTGTTCAATATTTCCGGGTGTAAAAGTGCCATCGGCATTTACTGCATTCCCGGCAAAGGTAACACCCTCTTTGGCAGTAATGGCGGGCGCTGTTAGCCGGGCTATTTTAACGCTTGAAGCTGTTTTACTCAATTGAATGGTAAAGGAAAAGTTTTTATAAGTTTCTTTGTTTATGAGGGTGATGGAATAAGTATTATCGGCATTAGCACAGGCATAAGCACTGCAGTTATTGTAATCACGCGGATCTGTAATCGTGGCAGGGATAATCATTCCGCTGGTACTGGCGTATTTAAAGGCAAGCATCGCATAATATTCAGGTCGTGCCACGGCGTTTGCACTTTCAATGGCTATAGGTGTGTAAGCAAAGCGCGAACTTCCGCCATGGAAATTAATCCCTTGCCCGTTATTTCCTGCTACAGTCCACATATAGTCGAGCGCCCACAACGATGAGGCGAACGTATCGCTTACGCCAGGTTTGCCCCCGCCCCAAACGCTATTGCATTCAGATACACGGAAAGGCAGCCGGTAGCTTGATGATATTTTATTAAGCTGCACCAGGTAGCCGTCCAATTTTTTGTTGGGCTTTAAAATATTATGGTAATTAATAGAAGGATCTGATGCGGGGCCGCAATCATAGTAGTGCCCATCAAGCAATCTTACGTTTTTATGCTCATTGACGGCGAAAGAATTAAACCAGCCTGGGTTAAAGGGGTCCATATCCGGCCCTGCAAAACGAGCGTACGGTACAAGCTTTTTTACCCCTGAAAAATAAGTGTTCCACTCCCGCTGGTACTGATCATAATTGTAGTTAGGCGAACGCAATCGTAGTTTAAAAACGTCCGGCTCATTGCCTGATTGAAAGGCAAACAAATTTTCCTGGAGTTTGCTATGTACATACAACGCTTCGTTAGCTGCCGCTACCGCGTCATTATTGCCCAGGTTTAATCCGAAGATAACCGGCCAGTGAATAGCTCTGGCAAAAGCTGATAAACGATCAATGTCGTCTGTATTCAGCATTCGTTTTGAAACCGAATCCACCTTTTCCGCATCGCCTATCCAATTAATTTCATCACTTGTATTTCCGCCGATGCGCAAAACGCCTGGCCCAAGATTTTTAATAAGCTGAACAAGAACCGTATTATTTTCGTCTAAAAAACCAGGGCCCTGCGCTAATAACCCGGTTTCGTAACTTAGCCCCTGGAAGATTGGAGAAATACGATATCCCCGTTGATTTTGATTGACCACTACGGTAACCGGAACGCTTTGTTCGGCAGGCAAATCCGCCTTGATGAGTTCCCTCTTACAAGCCGTCATACTGGCAATCAATAAAATGGTTAGCCCAATTTTATTGATCCGGAAAAAGGAATCAGGGTACACGGTTTATCAGTTTATAATTTTTTGCGGGACACAAAGTAACAAAAAAACAGCAAACAAATAGATTATCCTATTGTTAACGAATAACTTTTTTGCAATTCCTATGCCGCAGTATTTTTTCGCAGGGATTCGGCGACAATCAGTTGTATATGGTATCACATTTTAGCTGTCTGTTGTATAGCCGGTTAAGAAGATATCTTCCCTCATTTTTGGAATGATATTTTTTTTGCCGGCCGTATCAAAAAGAAGTTTTATTGCTTTCTTACCCTCGGTACCCAGGTCGACAGAATATGTATTTACGTATAAATCAATGTGTTTGTACATTACCTCTTCGCTCATTTCCTGCGCGTGCAATCGTATAAACGCTAAACCTGATTTTGGATTTTCGAAAGCAAATTCAACCGAACGGCGTAAAACACGGTTTACTTTAAGTTGAATTTCACCCGGCAAATTGCGATTGGCAACTATACCGCCAAGGGGGATGGCACACCCGGTTTGCTGTTCCCAATAATCCCCAAGATCGGCAATCTTTTTCAACCCTTTGTCCTGATAAGTGAACCGGTTTTCGTGTATAATGAGGCCTACATCAATGTTGCCATCTAACACAGCATCTTCAATGTCCGAAAAAAGCATCTCCACTTTATTTGTTGCGTTTGGAAAGGCCAGCCCCAACAAAAAATTGGCAGTAGTGTATTTACCGGGAATGCCGATTTTGAGGTTAGATCCGCCAGCCGACGGAGGAGATTGGAGATTGGAGATTAGTTTTCCCGGATCATCTTTACTGATCAACAAAGGACCGACACCGAACCCCAGAGCGCTGCCAGCATCAAGCAATACATATTTATCAGCAACATATGCAAAAGCATGGTAGCTTAATTTGGTGATATCAAGTTCGCCGCGCATGGCTTTTTGGTTAAGGGTTTCAACATCATCATAAAAAACATCAAATTCCAGGCCCTCGGTATCAATTTTATGATGGATAAGCGCGTCGAAAATAAACGTATCGTTAGGGCAGGGAGAAAATCCAAGGGAGAGTTTCATTGTTTGGTTGATTAAGCGAGTAGTTGATTTGGTGAGCGGTTGATGACGATTTGAACATAAACCAATCACCTAATCAACCATTCACTAATTAACTCCTCACGCATACAGCTTCAAAAATTCAACAGCAAATGTATTCAGATTTTTAATGGCAAGTCCTATTTTCCAACTGTCGCGGTTACGTTTTTCCACGTAATTTGACACGGCCCTGATTTGAAGGCAGGATAAATTATATTCCTTACAGGCGTAAAAAAAGGCCGCCCCTTCCATGCTTTCCAATTGAGGATTTAACCGCCCGGTTATTTTTTTGATGGAACTATCACTACCATGAACGGTATTTACAGTTATAGCAGTAACACGCGTCAATTTATATGCGTCGCGGTGATTATAAGCTTCCGGCAATGGAACGGGGTAGAATGTGCCGTTACCAAAGCCCATTTTATCGATTGGTAAGAACTCATTATAGTCCTCGGCGCCAAGTTCCGAAAATGTGTCCTCTACTGTTTCACAAACATCACCCAGGGCAATATTTCGGTCAAAACAACCGGCGATACCCAGGTTAAGCGCAAAATCGTATTGGTTTTTTGCCAGGTGCCTCCCTAATTCAAAAGCCGTGGCAACCATGCCGACACCGGTGATAAGGAGGTTGCAGTTGGCAGTAAGCAGTTGGCAGTTATTTGCAGCCGGAAGATGGTTAGTGGCGTCTTTTCCTTCTAAATCCGACATCGAAATTCCGAAGTCCGACTTCAACCCGCCAACTTCCTCTTCAGTTGCAGCTACCACCAATATCCGCATATCGCTTTTTTTTGACAGCTAAGATAAAACATAACGCCTGTTTTTGTTTTGTATATTTGCACCATTAATTGTTATGATGATACATATTACGCGCAAAGAACATTTTAATGCGGCTCACAGGATGTACCGCGAAGAATGGAGCGAAGAAAAAAACGCCGAAGTTTTTGGCAAATGTGCCAATCCAAACTGGCATGGTCATAATTACAACCTGTTTGTAACCGTAAAAGGCGAAATTACCCACGCAACCGGTTACCTGATTGACCTGAAAGAGTTGAAAGTGATTATAAACGATTACGTGATTGAAAAGCTTGACCATAAGAACATTAACAAAGATGTTGAATTTATGGCGGGGAAAATGGCCTCGACAGAGTTACTTTGCATTGAAATTTTTAACCAGCTGAAAAAGCCGATAGAGGCCTATGAAGGAGTATTTTTACACTCTGTTAAATTGTATGAAACCGAAAATAATTCGGCGGAGTATTTCGGCCATTAAATCCCAAGATGAATAGCAACAATTATATTCCTGACCGTGACGACGACATTGAAGGGTACCTTAAAATTGACAGGTACAATCCCGAACTGATCAACAACCTTTCTTTTCATTACCACGAAGTTTTAAAGCAAATAGGCGAAAAACCTGAACGCGAGGGATTATTAAAAACCCCCGAGCGGGTTGCGAAGGCCATGTTATACCTAACCCAGGGATATGATCTTGATGCCAAAGAGATTCTGAATTCGGCTATGTTTAAAGAGGAATACAGCCAAATGGTTATCGTAAAAGACATTGAGGTATATTCTATGTGTGAACATCACATGCTGCCGTTTTTCGGTAAGGCGCATGTAGCTTATATTCCCAACGGGCATGTGGTAGGGCTAAGTAAAATACCCCGCGTAGTTGATGTCTTCGCGCGGCGCTTACAGGTGCAGGAGCGGCTTACCAACGAGATACGGGATTGTATACAGGATACTCTGCAACCTCTGGGCGTAGGCATCGTGATTGAGTGCCGTCATTTGTGCATGAGCATGCGTGGCGTACAAAAACAAAATTCAGTTACCACCACCTCAGCATTTACCGGTGAGTTTTTAAAGGAAAAAACACGCACTGAATTTTTAAATTTGATATCGGCGAAACTGGGTTGAGGGTAGAGACTGGAGGTTTGAGATTAGAGATTAGTTGAAAATCATCGTCGCACCTAAACAAAAATCAATAATTTAGCTTATCATTCATTAAAACTAAATTAACTAACCTCTAATCTCCAATTAACTAATCACTAAATTGAAAGCATACATTTTTCCGGGGCAAGGAGCCCAGTTTGTTGGCATGGGAAAGGACTTGTACGATCAGTCTGAACATGCTCGTACATTATTTGAACAAGCCAATGAAATATTAGGATTTCGCATCACCGATATTATGTTTGAGGGCACCGCAGAAGACCTTAAACAAACAAAAGTTACCCAGCCCGCTATATTTTTACATTCAGTGATCCTGGCCGCTGTTCTTGGCGATAAATTTGAGCCGGAGATGGCAGCAGGACATTCATTAGGAGAATTTTCGGCGCTGGTGTCGGCCAAGGCTTTATCTTTTGAGGACGGATTGCGTTTGGTAGCTGCGCGCGCCAATGCTATGCAAAAGGCATGCGAACTGCAGCCATCAGCAATGGCCGCAATTTTAGGCCTGGATGACTTTACCGTGGAGGACATTTGCGAACGGATAAGCGATGTTGTGGTACCCGCCAATTACAATTGTCCCGGGCAACTCGTAATTTCGGGGACTGTTGTCGGGGTCGACAAAGCTTGTGAACTGCTTACCGCTGCCGGCGCCAAACGAGCGTTAAAACTTAATGTTGGCGGCGCTTTCCACTCACCGTTAATGGAAGCAGCAAGGGTTGAGCTTGAACACGCCATTGTACATACTGAGATTAAGGCACCGCTGTGCCCGGTTTATCAAAATATAGATGCTAAACCCTATACTGATCCGGCTATGATAAAACACAATTTAATCAGGCAGCTTACCGGCCCTGTACGCTGGACACAAACTGTAAAACATATGCTGGAAGACGGCGCAACTTCATTTACTGAAGTTGGCCCCGGCAACGTATTGCAGGGACTTGTTAAAAAAGTGAACCGTGAGGTAACTACGGAAAGCGCCGCAATACAATAGTTGATACTTTTGTTAAAAGTACGGGCTTTTATACTTGCTTTAATTTGAAACTAGTTATATAAGTACTTGGATACCTCCGGCAAAATACGTGTATGGCTGGCAATATTATGTGCCAGTTTATTTTTTACAGCGGTTATTGTTCAAAAAACATATTCGCCGGTAAACAACTTTGAGCAAACCGCCAAAACACTCGAGGATAACCTGCATAAAAAGGAAGGGTATGTAAATGAAGTTCTAAACAATAAGAGCGACTTCAACAGATTAAAAAGCCTGCCTGATAACCCGCGGGATGCCCTCGATTTTATCCAGAGATTTACGACCGATAAAGGCATTTGGTTTATCACACTAACAGATGGTAATCTCAAATTTTGGAGCGGAATAAAAGTTTTGCCTAAACACCCGTTTGCCATAAAGGAAGGATATTCTTTTATTAAGGAGCCAAACGGTTATTATGAAGCTATAAAAAAAAGCGAAGGGAATTTTTCGGCCGTCTTTTTTATACCTGTAAAGATCAACTACGCTTTTCAAAACCAATATCTTCAAAATACGTTTGCGACCGATCTGCTTAAGGACGACAATATCGAAATAGCCGATTTTACGGACAAAAACATCTATGAGGTACATAGTACCGACAACTCCTACCTTTTTTCGGTTAAAGTAAAACCGGGGCTGGTTAACCACAATTTTTTTTACTACGAGGCCACTTTCTGGATATTAACCTTACTTAGTATATGCATATTGATGTACAATATTTGCGATTACATCGCCGAAAGAGGTTACGTAATATTGTCATTGCTGCTGTTAGCTGCGTTTGTGGTTTTAATCAGATTTATTAACCTGCATTTCAATTGGCCGGATTTCACTTACCGGCTCGAAATTTTTAAGCCCTGGTATTACTCGTCGGGCCCGGTATATCGCTCTTTGGGCGACTTTTGTATCAATATACTCTTCATCAGCTGGTTTGTTGTTTTTGCGTATATGCAGCGGCACAGGCTAATTAAAAACACCCCTGGCAAAGTTGCGGGCTACCTTATCTTAATTGGCGGCATACTCACACTTATCGTTGTATCAACGGCGCTATTGAACCTTTTCTACGATTTGGTTGTCAATTCAAACATAAACTTTGATATCACTAACGTCCTCAATCTTTCTTTCTTCAGTTTGCTGGGGGTATTGATGTTGTGCTTTAGCTTCATGATATTTTACCTGCTGGATGAGGTGTTTTTAGTGGTGTGTTTCCGGCTGTCGATGCCAAACTCGCACAAGGGTTTTTTGATTATTTTAAGCATCGTTTTAACTACTGCAATTTTAACCTGGTACCAGGGGTTTACTTTGTTTTACCTGCTCTGGTGTATTTTGGTTTTTGCCCGGGCCTATGCATACCGGTACGTTGACGGAAAGATTGATGCTGCCTCTTTTGCATTTATTATTTTAATATGTGCGCTTATTTCGTCGGTAAAGCTTAATTACTTTGAGTCGGTTAAAGAAAAAGAAATACGCAAAACATTTATCCGGAAACTGGAAATGCCGGATGATGCGAATGCCGACATGATTTTTAAAAGAATTGAGCCTCAAATAATCAGGGACCCGGCGATCATTCAGTACTTTAATGATAGCGTTCAAAATAACGACTATATAAAAACCCGGCTTCAAAAGCTGTATTTTAACGGCTATTTATCCAAATACGAACTGAAGGTACACGAATTTAATGACAGGGAGGAAGCGCTTTCGTCCGATAAAAACTATAACTTAAATGTATTTAAGGATATGGTGCTTTATAGCTCATTTAAGGTTTCCAATTATTTTTACCGGGAAAATGAATCTTTTGGCTTTAAAAACTACTTTGCCATTTTACCTGTAATCCAAAAGGAAAAGAACATAGGAACCATCGTAATAGAGCTAAGGTCAAAACCACAACAATCATTTACCTCGTTTCCGGGATTGCTGATAGACGGTAAGATAAACGAGGAAGAAGAATTCAAAAACTATTCATATGCCTTTTACTTTGATGGGAAACTATTGAATCAAAGCGGCAGTTACGTATATGATCTCACTAACTCCAATTTAAAAGGTGAATTAAAAAAATATGTTTTCAAAAAAACAAAAGGGAACAAAAAGGGAGGTTCTTTTGATTTTAGTACCTATGATCATTTAATATATGAACCCACCAACCGGAACCTGATTGTTGTAAGTAAAGAGGATAATGCCCTGGTTTTTGGCATAACGTCAATAACTTTCTTTTTTGTGGTGTTCCTGTTATTTGGTGTTACTATTATTTTGATACGATGGCTATGGTTAAGGATAAGAATATTAAATATTAGTAATGACCGGATACGATGGAGTTTTAAGGTAAACTTCGATAACATACTTTATAAAACCCGGATTCAATTTTCAATGGTGTTTGCCGTTGTGGTTACATTGGTGTTGGTTGGTTTTATAACCTATTTTTCAATAAGCACTCAATATCAAAACCAAACGGACAAAACCATTCGCGACAAGATAACCAGGATAGTAGCCACGTTTGAAAACGGAGCCTATGCTAACTACCTCACGAATATAAACGAACAAGACCAGGTAGAATTTAATGAGTTTGCTAATGCCTACTCGGCCGACCTAACCCTTTTTGACCGTAATGGCCTGGTATTAATTACCACCCAGCCAAAAATATATGAGTTTGGATTACTTGCAAAGCGAATGAACGCGAGGGCCTATATTTATTTGAACAAGCTTCAACGCTCGGAATATGTTAATGATGAGATAATAGGTAAGCTTAACTATAAAGCGGCCTATATGCCGGTGCGAAATACCAGAAACGAGACAATAGCTTACCTGGAGCTCCCTTATTTTTCAAATGAAGTTGATTATAAAGAACGGGTCGGGTCACTTCTTAATATCATGATTAATGTGTATGCGCTGGTTTTTATAGCGATTGGCTTTTTTGCTATAATTATCGCGCGGCAAATAACAGCTCCCTTAAATTTTATCCAATACAGTTTAAGTAAAACCATCTATGGCAAAAAAAATGAACCTATCCGCTGGGATCGCGACGACGAAATCGGTTCGTTGGTAAAAGAATATAATAAAATGATATCGGCCCTGGAAAATAGCGCCCAGCGGCTTGCACAATCAGAACGTGAAAGCGCCTGGCGTGAAATGGCTAAACAGGTTGCCCATGAAATTAAAAATCCGCTTACGCCGCTAAAACTCGGTTTGCAATTGCTTGATAAATCATGGAAAGACAAAGACCCTAAGTTTGATCAGAAATTCGAAAGGTTCAGCAAATCATTTGTTGAACAAATTGAGAGCCTTTCGTCCATCGCGTCCGAATTTTCTGCCTTCGCAAAAATGCCGGATACCCGTATTGAACGAATTAACATTTTTGACATATTAACGCAGGCGGTTACCATTTTTAAGCAAATGGATAACGTCAGCATATTGTACCAGGCGCCCGACGACCCGTTTTTTATCAATGCAGACCGCGACCAGTTGTTACGATGCTTTAATAATTTGTTGAAAAACGCCATTGAAGCGGCGCCGGCCGACCGTTTTGGAATAATTGAAATTAACTATTTAATTACCAGCAAGAATATTTTGCTGACGATAAAAGATAACGGCAACGGCATACCCGAAACTTTACGCGAAAAAATATTTGAGCCTAATTTTACCACCAAAAGTTCAGGTACGGGGCTTGGGCTTGCCTTTGTGAAAAACTCAATTGAAAATGCCGGAGGTAAGGTTTGGTTTGAAACTATCGTAGACGGGGGCACAACGTTTTACTTTAGCCTGCCTGCCGCTTAACGATAAGTTCTGTTTGTTTGGTGATTGTTAGAGCAGCAGTAATAAATATCCGGCAACAGCTGGCCAAAATCAGTGGCATTTAGGTTTAAAAAAAACTGCCAGATAAATTAAAAAGAAAAACTTATTTATCCGAATACAGGCATAAAAAAAGCGCCGTTACCTGCAAGGCTAACGGCGCTTTTTTAAAGGAATAAATAATCCTATTTAAGTGTAAATTCGGTTTTCCCCATGGTATAACCATCAGCATATAACATCACCGTGTAGGTGCCCTTTTGAAAGGGATTCGGGTTATCCCAGTCAATGCTATAACCAGTGCCATCGTCCTTAAAGTCGATTGATGTTTTATAGGTAAACTGAAGATCCTGCCCGTCTGCGTTAAAAGTACCGGCATCAGTGGAGGTGATCAGATTGCCGGTAGGATCGGTTATACGGACATAAATATCGTGCATTGCTTTTTCTGCTACCGCATTACTGGCAACTGTGAAATTTATCTTAATTTTCTTTGCAGGTGATGCCCTGCTTACTTCTACTTCCTTGCCGCTCTTTTTAACTTTATAAGCAACAATGTTTGACGTTGCTAATTTTAAAGCCGAGGCTATTTTAACTTTGTTGCCCAAATCCTGGTTTTGCTTCTCCAGTGTAGATGCCTTAGTGCTCACCGTTGCCAGGTTGGTTTTTAAGGTATCGCGCTCGGTAGTTAGCGAGGTGTTTTGTTTTTTCAGCTCCTCAATATCAGCCGTGTATTTAGTAACAAAATACCTTAATTGTTTTACATCTTCCTGGGCCTTGTCTAATTCGCCTTTGGTTAACCGGCCTTTTGCCAGTTCGCTTCTTAATACTTTTATTTTGGCGGTTAACGAATCATTTTTTGCCTGCATTTCTGCAGATAACTTGGTTTTACCTGCATTTACCTGCTCAATTTGGGCCTCAAGGCTATCGAGTTCAGTTTGTAAACGTGTTTTTTCATCATTCTGATAAACAATTTTCTCGTTAGATTTATTCTTTTGCAAATACAAGTACACATCTGTGGCCAGCAAAGCCAGTACTACCACGATAAGGAAGTAAATGACGTTGGAGTTTCTTTTAGGTGTTTGACCTGTTTGGTTTTCCATAGTGATTAATTTTTAAGTTCTCAATAAGGTTAAATTACGGCTAATGGCAACTATCATATTTTCTTTTGCTAGCGGCATTGATTATTAATTTCTCCCATTTATAGCCAATAAATTGAAAAAGATAAAACGAAATTTTACCCAAATAGTTTTATGTTTATCATCCGGGTCGGGTTAAAAGTAAGCACAATATGATTAAAACACAAAATCCGCACAATTATTATACCCCATACTAAAACATAGCCATTACGAGTTTTATATCTTTGCAGCCTTTAATAATTGGTTAATGTTTATATACCGGCATTTTATACTATTGATTTTTACACTTTCCGCCTTCATAAATGTACAAGCACAGCCCGCGGATACCACTGCTCAGAAGCCGGCGCCCAAGCGCGAATTCAGGGGCGTGTGGGTTGCAACGGTTGGAAATATTGATTGGCCCCACAAGCCAGGCCTAACATCCGACCAGCAAAAGGAGGATCTGGCCAATATACTTAACGCCCACCAGCAGTCAGGCATCAACGCGGTTATGTTACAGGTAAGACCAGCTGCCGATGCTTTTTATGCCAAAAGCCGCGAGCCCTGGTCAAAGTGGCTCACA
>Ga0163162_10006631_pt1 | contig 11222 bp, 4 predicted proteins | sample S55metaG_FD_115310 | JGI IMG/M metagenome (GOLD analysis project Ga0163162, IMG submission 115310) | Switchgrass rhizosphere microbial communities from Kellogg Biological Station, Michigan, USA - S5-5 metaG | ecosystem: Host-associated > Plants > Roots > Rhizosphere > Soil | place: USA: Michigan...
AGAGTATCCTGCTCGATCCATATGGCACGCCCATCAAAGCGTCAACCAACACTTACCGTCGCAACGTAAATGACTATCGCAGAGCTCATATCGTTCGCGCGCTCTCGGTCTTGGCGCTTTATCAGGCTGTTAGAGGTGAGTCAGCCTTCTCCGAGTCTGAAATGGCTGAAATGCAGTCGCGACTCTTGCTGACTGATAAGACGTTTGGCGGACTCGTCGACGACTCGAACCTGCAGCGCTACTACTCGAAAAAAGTGGCGGAGGTGCGCGATGAACGAGGCCACAACTGGGAGCTCTTGCGCCAACAAGCGGAAGCCGAATCGCTGTTTTTCGAACCGCTGCTGATGCCCGACGGGACGCCGACACATGCAATCCTCTGGGTGACCAAACCTGATCTCGAAAAACGGCAGGGTGCGAGCTACAACGGTCGCTTTTTGAACATCGCCAATCCATGGACCGATAAAAGGCTCTTGAATTGGCAGGGCTATTCCGAAACGCGCTACTTCAATGCTGAACATTTACCGGTGGACCAGGAGACTCCCGGAGCCCAGGCCGTCGAGATGATCCCGCTCGCTCTTTACGGTCTCGACAACCCAAAGATTCCGATGCTGCTGGTCGATTTTCGCGACAGCCTGAATCCGAAAAAACGAGAGATGTCGCGTCGTGTACTGAACGATGTGACGCGCAACATTTTATCGTTGTCCAAGTTTGGAAACTTACCTTACTTCCTCGGCCGAACAGTTTTTGATTTCATCACCGGCCGGCGAGGCATCGACTTTAATCAACCTTCGCGCTTGCAAACATACTCGCAACTTAAACTGTTGCTCGCCCTTAATAACTCGATGGACCCAGAGCTCCGTCAGGAAGTAAACGGGCGCCTGGAACATGTATCACTCAATCCATTTGAAAACGATCTGGCCGCTGAGGCGCAAGTTGCGCGTCGACAATACGCCGCATTGATCTCGTTTGCGCGCGATCCAGAAGGCTTGGCCGCAAAGGTGGACCGTGATCGCCGGGCGGAAATGACTGCGCTGGACCATGGGCGAAAAGCCCAGGTCGCATTCAACGTCTTGCATGTACTGAGTTTCGGAAGATATCTCCACCGAGAAGAGGCGTCCCCGGCCCTGGAGGCGCGTCTGGACATTTCGCGCCGGCTGGATTACCACTCAAAGTTTTTGGCCCAGATTGCCAAATCTACCGTGGATATCGACGTGTCGTGGAATCTGAGCGATGTTCGTCGGTCGTTAGAGTTCATCTCGGAGCACGGAACCGAAGCAGGCAGCGAAGCCGTTCTGGCAACGGCCAAAGTTTTTGCCAGAACCAAAGATGCTGAGACCAGAAGAGCGTGTTTGAACAGCTTATCTCGTATGAGCAATCCTAAAGCGCGCAATCAACTGCTGCGCATCTCGCAGAATACCTCCTTAGATCAGGCGTGGCGCGATCTGGCTTCGGAATATCTGGCAAAGTCTAACGAGCCCTTACCGCCTATTGCAGTCACCGCTTCTGACGTTTTCCACAAGTCTGGCCAGCCGAGATGATTGGTGCTATCCGGTTCGGCTATCGCAGACTTTTCGGGAATGGGCCACTGCTCGCAGTCTGGTTTCTCCTGCTCTGCTGCATCTCTGCTGTGGCGCAGACAAAACGACTGGTTGTTATTAAGTGCGATGGCCTTCCTTTTGACTTCGTAGACCGCCTCGTAAAAGAACGAGATCCAGCTTCGGGCAAAAGCCAATTACCATGGATTGACCACATCTTCTATCAGCGAGGCACCCGTCTATCGAATTTCTACGTGCGAGGAATGAGTTTATCTGCTCCTTCCTGGTCCCTTCTGGAAACCGGGCAACATCTACAAATCAAGGGTAATGTTGAGTTCGATCGGTATACGCTTCACTCATATGACTATCTGAACTTCTTTCCCTTGTATGTCGCGGGAGCATACGGAGCCCGAATCGACATGCCTGCCGTCGAGGTGCTCGACTCTTTAGGCGTGCCCTTGATTACCGATGCATATGCGCATGACGAGCGCTACATGACCTTCTCGCTCTTCTTACGTGGTCCACGATACTCTACGCTTCAAGAGAGTTTGCAAAATCGGTTCAAGAGATCACCCAAAGAGCTGTTTGATGAGTGGACGATGGGATTTGAATTGCGAAACGCACTCGCCGATCAACTCAAGCGAGAGGTGGTGCAGAAGCTTAACAATCCTAAACTAAAGTATCTCGATCTTTTCCTCGCCGATTTTGATCACGTAGCGCACCACAACAATGATCGCGAGTCACAAGTCGCCGTCCTCAAACAGATGGACGCGGTTATTGGCGAGGTATGGACCGCTATTCAAAATACCCCGCTCGCGGATGAAACGACGTTAGTTCTGGTCTCCGATCACGGCTTCAACTCGGACCCGAAGGTTTACAGTCAGGGTTACAATCTGGTGAAACTTCTCGGCAGCCCTGCAGGAGGCGGTCATCATGTCATCACTAAGCGTCGTTTAATGCTCGATTACGCAATTAAAGGTGTTAATCCACTTGTCCCTCTAATCACGACGACGACAAGAGACTCTTACTATCTGCAGGGTCAAAGTTCGGACTATCCAACGGCGATGTTGGATTTTGATGGTAACGAGCGAGCGTCAATCCATCTGCGCGATAGCGACCTGAACCTCCTCCATTTGTTGCTTCAACAACTACAGCGAACGGACCTCGTTCCGACAATGCGTCAAGCGGTGATCAAAGCGTTCTGCGACACTGTGAATGGCAGACGTTCGGAATGGCAAGCGACTCTCAACCAGCTCAACGAAGAATTAGGTGCTTTGGGAAGGCGGATCGAAGTACAGCGAAAGTTGGCCCAGTCTCAACCGAAGAGGTTTACGAAAGAAGAACAGCAGGCTGGTTTGGACGACGCCTCGAAACGAGTTTTGGTCCAGCTGGATCGCTGGTTACGTCAACAGAAGGAATACTCAGACTATGCGGTTACGTTGCAAAATCTGTTGAACCTCACCCCTGACTCATTAAACTCACAGAAATTAAGAATTCCGGATTTTATTTCGCGAGATTCGATGGGTGACCGAAACTCAATCCATGAATTGCAAAACTACATCGTCGGTTTAAGACCCGAAGGTTTGGTCCTCGGTCCGGACGGCCAGCTCGACCTTGGCAAGTCTTTCATGAAGATCGATTACTTCAAGCTCTTACAAGATGCTGCAGTGCGAAACAACGTCCAGCCGGGAGTCAATAACCGGCCAATTGACATGATTACAACGAGCATCTCAGCAAAGGAAATTACTCCGAGCATCGAAGACTCAAATATTTCAGACGATATTGTTTGGGTATCAGGCAGCTCAGACAAACAAGCACTGATACTCTCGCGCGTCGATGAAAAAGGACAATTGAGCCTTCGCTATCAGCCAATCAGAAATCTTACTCAAGATCAGGACGGCAAAATCCATTATGAATTGCTTGACTGGCAAGCCGGGTTACCACTTCACATTCTTGAAGATCCTAACCTCAGTCTTCCAGACGGTGTCGAGAAAATAACCTGGTTGAAGCAGTGGCATACCGACCTCGAGTGGTTTCGTGCATTGTATCGCACGCTGTATTCGAACGGTCTCGTGGGCTTAAGCGAAGAGCTGACGCGTCATCCACTCGAGCGCTTGTCGCCGGATGAAAAAGGCCTCACCACAGATGAAGTGCTGATGAGACGCTTCGCGCGCCGCCAGCGAGACCTGGTCGTGCCCGACATGCTGGTGGTTGCTAATAACCATTGGAACTTTGATGTTCGAGGATTCAACCCTGGTGGTAATCATGGCTCATTCTTTCGCATCTCTACGCACTCTGTGCTGATGGCAGCAGGGGGTCAGAAAACTTCAATCCAGCATGGTATGGAGGTTAAGGAGCCCTATGATAGTTTGAGTTTTGTGCCTACGCTGTTGGCATTAAGCGGTGATTTACGCGATGATAGCACCCCAGTTCCGTTACTTTGGGATAAGGGTTTCAGGCGCTTTCCTGGTCGCTTGATCAAGGAGCTATTACCAGCTAATCAGGACAAGTCAAATATTATTACCGGAGCAATCGGATCGCATTGATTGAATCTCAACAAGAGTTCACTGAGAACTGGCCTGCCGACGAGGGCGAGGAGCTCTCGGAAGAATCAGAATCCCCAACCCGCAGCAACTCACGACGTTCCTTTGTTTGGTTACAGACATTGGCATTCTTGTTGGGTCTCGGTCTGCTGGTTTATGTAATTCGTCTGGTCGGCATTCAACCGCTTTTTGATGCGTTGTTGCGCATCGGTTTTGGTTTCTTCGTCATCCTCGGGTTAAGCGGGATGCGTCACGTGTTGCGGACTATCTCAATGCGCGCCGCAGTTCCCCCGGAACACCGTCGGATAACTTTTCGACAGGCGTTTGCTGCAAGACTCGGCGGTGAGGCGATAAGCTTTCTTACCTTCACCGGTCCACTTCTAGGTGAAGCCACAAAAGTAGCGCTCCTGCGAAAACGCATACCATTAACCTATGGCGTGCAGGCGCTGGTCGTCGATAATCTCATCTACAACCTATCGGTCGTTTTCTTCGTCTTGAGCGGTGCGTGTGTGATGCTGCTCAGGTACCCGCTCCCGACCCCGGTTTACCTGATCCTGCTAGCGATCGCTTCGGTTGCGGCACTGGGAATCTTAATGGCGATCTTTGCGGCGAAACGCAGGGTTATGCTGTTAACCTGGCTCATAGATCGGATGGCCCAGCTCAGATTGAGTCCGAAGGTAATACTCAAAAGACGGCAACACATCTATCATCTCGAGTCGAAGGTATACGACTTTTACAAACATCATCCCGGCGCTTTCTTTGGAATGATTGCCTGTAATCTGCTGGCACATGCCACAAGCGTCGCCGAAGTTTATCTGGCACTTCACTTTCTTGGTTTTCAACCACATGTCGCGCAGGCCTATATCATTGAATCGCTAACGAAGGTCATCAACTTTGCTTTCGCATTTGTACCGGGCACAATCGGCGTGTACGAAGGCGGCACTGAAGTAATACTTCAGAAAGGACTAGGCTTTACTCCGGCCGCGGGCCTTGCGCTAGCGCTGGTGAGAAAAGCAGCAATTGTTTGTTGGACTTCAATCGGATTATTGGTGCTAACATCACGAACGTTACCCAACGCCTGGCGGCGCATTTTAGACCGTAGCCCACGTTTACAAAGACTTATGGACAGCCTCGTATTTTCCAATATTGCTCATCGACCTGCTCGAACCGCCGTCAGTATTCTTGGCACCGGGCTTGGCGTTTTACTAATCATCTTTACCGTCGGACTCGCGCACGGCGTCTTACACGAGCGTGGTCGTCGCGAATCCAGCATCGGCGCTGAAATCATGATTCGCGCTTCAGGCACTATCAGCCTGGCAGGTCCATCACCTTTTCGCTTGAATGTGGCCCATGCGGCTGAGTTGGCAAAAGTGGAAGGCGTAAAAGCAGCGACGCCCATCGGCCAGACGCTGGATCGTAGCGATTCGGGATTCGGCTCTCGATTGATTGACGGAATCGAATATGACGAGTATGCGAAACTCGCGGGATTAAGTATTCGGGAAGGCCGAGCTCTGATTTCCGGTGATGAAGCCATCGTCGATCCAGAATGGAAAGAACGTCGCAAGACCAATATTGGTGACAAAGTAAAATTGTTTGAGCGCCCGTTTACGATTGTCGGAGTTTATGAACCGCCCGGTGGGGGCCGAATCAAGATTCCATTGAAGACGCTTCAGGATCAAGAGGGTGCTGATGGAAGAGCGTCTGCAATTCTGATCGCATGTTCTGATCCGTCTAAACAGGATGAGGTTGCGGCTCGGATTCTAAATCAGTTCCCCAACGATCAGTTGATATTCACGCGAGATTTGCCTGACCTGTATGCTACAGGTGTTCCAGCGTTAAATGTATTTATCAAAGTAGTAGTCGGCGTGGCCGCTGCGATTAGTATGCTCGTGATCTTGCTTGCGATGTATACCACCGTCACAGAGAGGACCAGACAGATCGGAATCCTGAAGTCTTTGGGAATGTCGAAATCTGCGATTGCCTGGGTCATTGAACAGGAAGCGATAATAGTCAGCGTACTCGGAGTAGCTGCTGGTGTGCTTCTCACGTTATTGGCTCGCTTTGCCGTAATGCGAGTTACAAGTTTGACGATTGAGATTGAGCCCCGCTGGATTTTGATTGCCTTGGCCGTAGGACTGTTGGGCGGAACTATTGGAGCGTTGTATCCGGCCTTGCGCGCGGCGCGTCAGGATCCTGTTGATGCGTTGAGTTACGAATGACGGCGGCAACCTGCCCGCTTAGTGAACGCTCTGGAGGTTGCCATTTGCGGTTGAGTCCTAACTGCGAAGTCATTGCCCGCTGAGAACTAGTCGATTGATAATTGGCCCGCTTTTGTACTTCTTTTGGTCAGCTTAGACATTTGGAAAACCCAAGTCATAAACTCAATCAATACCAAAAGCAGAGCAGCGACAACAAAGTACTTAATAGCGATCACGACGGAAATCGACTCGGTGTAATCCTCACGCTTTTGCTGTTTCTGGCAATTTTCTTTTGGCGAGTCATCGTCTTCGCTGAACCAACCATTACGGGCGATGCACTCTACTACTCCTATCCCCTCCGCACTTATGCCTGGCAGATCCTAAGAGAGGGAATCCTTCCGCTTTGGACATCTGCCATCATGGGCGGCTATCCATTGTTTGCGATGTCGTCGCTTGGGCTCGCCTATCCGCTCACCTGGGGGTACGCCTTTCTACCGGGCTATTGGGCCGAACAGGTCTACGTGGCCGCACCCTTTCTCTTAGCACCAACGTTCACCTACTTATACGTCCGTGAAATCGGTCGCAGCCGCTATGCCGCTTTGTTGGCCGCACTTAGTTTTGGTTACAGCGGCTTCTCGCTTGCCACCGTAAACGGCTATCTCACCAACGGTGTGATGTGGCTGCCGCTCCTACTGTTAGTTCTTGAGCGCTCACAACGTACAAGCACTGTCACGTCCGTTCTTCTGATCTGTCTTGTCTACACTCTTTCGATACTGAATGGTCTGGCCCAGGCTTTTGTCTATGTAGGTGTCATAACTGCGTTGTACGCACTGGCGCTTGGCTTATGGACGGAGAACGATCGTCGAAAGCGATTCCGGCCGTTGCTGATAGTAATAGTTGGCATGTTGCTGGCAATAGGTCTATCTGCGTTTCAGACTCTGGAAACCTGGCAGGCAATCAAGTTGAGTCTTCGACAAGGTCTGACGTACGACACGTTTACTGAAGGTTCATACACGGTGTATTCCGCAATAAAGTCATTCATAGCTCCGCGTTTCAACAAGGTCGATATGCCGGCCTATGTTCCCCCGATCAGTTTGCTAATGGCCGTTGCCGCAGTCACAATCAATCTCCTCTTTCGAACCGCGGGCAAGCGTGATCCAAGAATATTGTTTTGGGCGGTGCTGGCTGTCATAGCTTCAGTGTTGTTACTGGGTAACAACACTCCGGTTTATCGAATTCTGTATTACATCCCTTTCCTGAACCTCTTTCGTGTTCCAGCAAGACACGTGATTGAGTGGAGTTTTGCCGTCGCAGTTCTGTCAGCTTATGGATGGGACGCTCTAAAGGCGATAACTTTCAAGAGACGCTCGAAAACCAGGTCCCGCAAGATATTTCTGCTGCTTACCATCTTCGTCATGAGTGTTGCGGGTTGCTACTGGATCTGGCTTGCCTGGCGTTTGGGGAATGAAGACTGGGAAAGATCTTATGTAGTGGCGAAGCTTGTTTTCACAGGTTTCGGCGTGATCGCGACTATGTTCTATTTCACCAGTGAACCGGGACGTCAGGTCAACCTGAGTGGTTGGACCATATTGTGTTTCGCATGCATGGTCGAGAGTTTTATCGTATTTCAGCCTCTCTGGTATCCCGCGCGAGGTCGTGGAAAAGCATTCTTTCTTGAACCGGCTCCGGCCACGAGATTCTTACAGAAGTTTCAAAGAGATCAGGCCCGCGTCTTCACCGACGGTCCCGACATTCCGCAACGTTTCGACAGTTATAACCGGGTAGCTTTGTTTGGGTTGGAGAATGTCGGCGGGTATGAACCGGCTATGCTAATGCGTTTCAGCCGGGCTTTGGGAAATGTTGGTCCTGACACGGGACAACTCAGGCGGGATTTTCATTCCAACAGCCATCTCTTCGACCCGGAATCGCACGTCCTGGACCTTCTCAGTGCTAAATATGTATCTGCGTTTTTTGATCCCGGATCTTCCTTAGACCAAACAGTCACCAGGGATGGAATCGTTTTCGAAGCGACTGCAGCCAGCATAAAATTGCGACCTGGCGAATCTATTTTCCTCTCCTCAGGCGGCCCGGTTGAAGGTGATATTGTTGCTGTTGTAAGTACCCTCGGATACTCAGCGACCATTCAAGATAACGAGCCAGTCGCATCGCTAAAGTTGCAGTCGAATGCAGGGGATGTTGAGAAGCCTTTGCTCGCCGGTCGAGACACAGCTGAGTGGGCGCATGAACGAAGCGATGTAAAGAAGACGATTAAGCACCGGCAGGCTGAGATTTTTGACAGCGCTCCAGGTGACGAATCGCAGACGTTTACTGGTTACCGTTACATCGCCACGATTCCATTGGGCGCCTATCGAGAATGGCGAGGAATTCAAGTAACAAATACTTCTGGAGCTCATCTTTCGATCTGGAAGTTGACGATCTACAATTCGAAAACTCATGCATCCCACCCGCTGCCCTTGATGCCGCTTGATCGCTGGAACCCGATTTTTAATCAAAACCAGGTGGCGGTCCTGGAAAATAGGCGAGCCATGCCACGAGCCTGGCTGGTAAATGAAGTTCGCGTCGTTTCCAGTGAAGAAGCGCTGCTCTCAATTCAAGGGCATCTTCCATTTGATCCCACGACGACGGCACTCGTAGAAGAACCAGTTCCAAAATATTCCGGTAACGAAGAACGGGCCGCCGGTCAATCGTCGGCGATGGTCCAACGTTATGAGCCAACTCACATAGTTGTCGAAACCGCGAGTGCAAAATCGTCCATGTTGGTGCTGTCAGATGTATATTATCCGGGATGGGTCGCTACTGTAGATGGCCTGCCAGCACCTTTGTATCAGACGGACTATCTTTTACGGGGACTTCCGATGAAAGCGGGAAAACATCGCGTGGAGATGCGTTACACTGCTCCCGCTGCCCGTACGGGCTTGGCGTTATCTATTATTAGTGCTTTGCTCATCTTCTCAATTGTTGTACTGCGAAGGCGGATCGAGCGCCGGTTGAATAGTTGAAAGGCACGAGACATGACTAAGGATGAAATTCTTTCTAGAATTATGGAACTTCACGAGATTTCAGGGCGTTCTCGGAGTGTGACGCGGTTTCATAGCGCTCGTCCCTGATCACCTACGGATTGCATATGTACTGTCCTCAATGCGGAACTGAATCTCCTGCGACACTCCAGTATTGTCGTCTGTGCGGCTCTAATCTAAAAGTCATTGGTAAGGCGGTGGCCTTGAGTGAAGCGATCGCGCGCAGTGATCGCGGACCGCTCCCGAAGATCAAGGAAATGGTTAAGAGTCTCAAGGTGGAGCATGTGACGGAAGAAGTTTCAAAGGCTCTTGAGACGATGAATCACGAAATTGCAGAGATGTCGCCGCCGACAAAGGAACATCGACCGTTCATAGAATTCCGAAAGAGAAAGACCCCTGAGGAACGGCGCGAGGCCAATATCACAAAAGGTGTAGTCTCACTATTCTCAGGCGTCGGCTTAATGATCTTTCTTTATTACCTCTCGGCGGCGATGATCCTTAAGTTACCGCCTGATGTCGTGGCGAAAGTCCCGTTTGAAATTGAACCGGTGATGCGAATAATCTGGCTTTTCGGATTGCTACCAACGCTGTCGGGAGTCGGACACATAATTGCGGGACTGCTGATTCGACCGGCGCGGTTTAGACAACTGGAAACCGCAAACGCGAATGAACACCGACTCGCGTCTGGTGCTGTACCCACCACTTCTCCCGCGAGCGTCACTGAAAACACCACAAATCTTCTCTCGCCAGACTCGGTTAGGGCTAACCGCTGAATAAACCGGACTATTCTTCAAACTAAAATGCAAAAGCCTCTGCGCTTCTTTCGGAACGCAGAGGCTTTGGTCGGTTTAGAATGTGCTAGTCCTGGTTCTTAGGACGGAGCCTTATTGCATAATCAGGCCAGCAATCCGCTTCGTTGAAATCCTCAAATGAGCTGACCTTAAACCTCATGTCATCATCAAAATCCAATCCAAGAGGATTTGGAGGCGTCGTTGGCGCGGGAGCTGCGAACTTTGGATCTAACGCCTTGGCAATCTGATCTTTCGCATCGGCAAGATGTGCTCGTGTTTGCCTGTCCGTAGCTCGAGCCTGGGCCGCCGTAATTGAGACGTTCAAATCGCGCAATTCCGCACGAATCAAAGCTCTGTAGTCATCAGTTACAGCAGGTCTGCCGTTCAATTTTGCAGAGAGTAGATCAAGATAAGAGTTCTGCAGATTGCGACGATAGACATCAATCTTCACCGGACCGGCATCGAGCTCGCTCCAGATTCCTTTACGTACATCAAAAAGAAAGTCTGCCGGCTTGTATGATGCAACTCCATCAAGCGCTTCCTGTTCGACAAGTCGATCAAATCGCGCGTTATTCAGCAACGAGTTCAAAACACGTTCTTGTGCTGTATTCACTCTGGCGAGCGCCCCAACCACTTCGATGCGACGGAGTATTTCTGGCCGTAGCGCCCAGGTTGGAGTCGCAAAAGCGTTTTCATTGAGAAAACGCACGGCCGCAGCCTGACGCTCTTTGGGCACGATGGTGAAGCGTACGCCTTCCTGGCCCGCGTGTTTTTGCTGCGAGTTGAAACCACCGACCAAACCCGCGACGTGGTTTAACTCGGTAGCCCACTGGCCCAACATGCGACCGTAGAGTTCTTCGAGGTCGTCATAAGGTTCGCCGGGATGAGATGTAGCCGGCAACAACATGTCAGCGACGCGTTTCAAGTTCTTGATGCCCAAACCCGTTGCTACGACCGCATCGGCATCGCCTACAGCTTCGGTATTCTCGCCCGGATCCGACCCTCGCGAATCAGCAGTGGAGAAACGGAGCCAGGGTTTCGAATCCTGTTCACGCGCCCACTCATCAAGTGTCTTTTTCTCTTCCTCCGCAGTCTTCGCACTGGGGATTGGTTTATA
>Ga0163162_10006634_pt1 | contig 11219 bp, 10 predicted proteins | sample S55metaG_FD_115310 | JGI IMG/M metagenome (GOLD analysis project Ga0163162, IMG submission 115310) | Switchgrass rhizosphere microbial communities from Kellogg Biological Station, Michigan, USA - S5-5 metaG | ecosystem: Host-associated > Plants > Roots > Rhizosphere > Soil | place: USA...
GCCGCCGTTCTCGGTCTGCCCCGGACCGCGGGATCGGAGTCGTCGCTCGACGCGGTCAAGGCCGAGATCGTCAAGCGCCACGACGAGGCGGTCAAGCGGCTGCAGGAGGGGATCCGGCAACCGTCGATCGCGGCCGAGAACCGGGGGATGGCCGAAGGCTGCGAGATGATGATCCGGCTCCTCAAGGACGCCGGCTTCGACACCGCGGTCCGCGTGCCGACCGACGGCCAGCCCGGCGTCTTCGCGACGCTCGACGCGGGCGCGAAACGCACCGTCGGCGTCTATTTCATGTACGACGTGAAGCAGGTGGATCCCGCGGAGTGGTCCTCACCGCCGTGGGACGCGGCGCTCGTCGACCGGCCCGGGCTCGGGAAAACCGTGGTCGGACGCGGCGCCGTGAACCAGAAGGGGCCCGAGGCCGCGTTTCTCGCGGCCCTCCACGGATTCAAAGGCGCGGGCCGGAAGCTCCCGGTGAACCTGGTGCTGGTCGCGGAGGGGGAGGAGGAGATCGGGTCCCCCCACTTCGCGCAGATCGTCCGCCGCCCCGAGGTGCAGTCCGCGATGTCGCGCTGCACCGGGATCTTCATGCCGTCCGCGGAACAGGAGCGCGACGGCACCGTGATGATCAGCCTCGGCGCCAAGGGCGTCGTGGAAGTGGAGCTGACATCGAGCGGCGAGAAGTGGGGCCGCGGACCGAAGCACGACATCCACTCCAGCAACAAGGCCCGGGTGGACAGCCCGGCCTGGCACCTGGTCCAGGCGCTCAATACGCTCGTGACGCCGGACGGGAACGATCCCGCGATCGGGGGATTTTCGGACAAGGCGCGGCCGCTCTCCGACGCCGAGAAGACGATGATCGCCGGCGGCTCGCGGCGGATCGACGAGAAGATGACGAAGACCGCGCTCGGGGTCGACCACTGGGTGAACGATTCCGGCTGGGTCGATGCGCTCGAGCGGCTGGTCTCGCGGCCCACCGTCAACATCGAAGGGCTGGTCGGGGGATACACCGGGCCGGGAGGGAAGACGATCCTTCCCCACAAGGCGGTCGCGAAGCTCGACCTCCGTCTCGTTCCCGACATGAAGGCCGCCGAGGCGCTCGCGGCGTTGAAGAACCACCTGGCGAAGGCCGGCTTCGGCGACATCGACGTGAACATGACGGGCGGTTACGACCCGACGAGCACTTCGGGCGACGCTCCGCTCATCCGTGCGCAGGCGTCGGTCTACCGGCGCGGCGGAATCGAGCCCGTCTTCTGGCCTCGGAGCGCGGGCTCCTGGCCCGGATACGTGTTCACGGGAGATCCCCTGCGCCTGGCGGCGGGTCATTTCGGGCTGGGGCACGGCGAGGGCGCGCACGCTCCCGACGAGTACTACCTGATCGACTCGACGGACCCGAAGATCCAGGGGTACGACGGCGCCGCGCAGTCGTTCGTGGACTACCTCTCCCAGCTCGCCACGATCTCCTGAAGCGGAAAAGGAAAACGGCGCGGAGACCGCGCCGTTTTTTCTGGTGCCTGTCAGAAACTACGTCCGCGGCGGCCAGACCTCCGTGGCGTTGTGGCGCCGCTTCTTGATCATGTAGGTGGTGATCAGGATCAGGCCGAACAGGATGAACGACGCCGGCGCCAGCCAGTCCTCGACGACCGCCCAGAACGCGTCGAGGTCGACGTAGCGGTCGAGCAGCCAGAGGGTACCGAGCCCCACGAGGATGACGCCCCACGTCAGACTGGACGTTCCCTCGCGCGCCTTCATGAGAGCCTTCTCGGAAGCGAGCCCGCCTGTCTCCACATATCCTCCGTTGATCGCCTTGGCCTGCCGCACCGCGTCGATGATCCCGAAGAACCACACGAAGGCGATGCCCAGACCGAAGACCGGGGCGAGGTGACCGTTCATGAATCCGCTCGAGACGACCCAGATGCAGCCGACGAACGCCGCGGCGATCTTGAAGCTGCGCTGATACAGACCCAGGTACAGGTGACCGAGCCCCGGGAAGATCGCCGACAGGACGCCGGCGAGACCCGGCGACTTCTTCTCGACCACGACGGTCGTGATCGCGGGACGCGCCATCGCGGGATCCACGGCGAGCGGCGGCGGCGGGGATGGCGCCACCGGAGGGGCCTGACTTTCGTAGCGGGTGTCTTCGACCATCTGCTTTTCTCCTCTTCGGGCCCTTCAAGCCCGCCAGTTCGTTGTCGACGTCTCGCTCTCTCTTAACGCACCGCGCCCGTCCCGGTTCCGTGGACGTTCGACGGGGGATCGATCTTTCGTCGTGGACGTCTTCCAGATCAGGGAGACGACGTTCGAAACCGCGGCGCGCCCGTATCCGCCGGCGCGCCCCTTCCAAACGGCGAACGTCCGCGCCGCTTTTTCCTGGAGTGCGCCCAGCCGGTCGGAGAGCGAGCTCTCGGCGACCGTTACTGCCGCGCGCGTGTTCTGTCCGAGCTGTCCGGAGCTCATCTTCCGTGCGAGGTCGGCCGGGTTGAATCCGAGCAGCATGACGATGACTGCCGCTCCGTAGGCGAGCCCGATCGCCGCTTTCGGATCCAGGATCCACGACCAGAACCGCTTCTCCCGGGCCGGCCGGGCCGCGGTCAGTCGCGCAGCGAGCCAGGGAGGCGGAATCGGATCGACGAGCTCCTTCGTCTCGTAGAGCACGGCGGCCGCTTCCGAGCAACCTTCGCAGCGCGACAGGTGACTGGCGAGCCGCCGCTCGTCGTCGGCGCCGAGCTCACCCTCGATCGCGAGCGGAAGGAGCCGCTCCGCGCCCTCGCACGAAACCGTGGTGCGCGGGATCGCGATCAGCTTCGAGCGAAGCGACGACGACAGCGCCGGCGCCGCCAGCCCCGCGGACATCTCCTCGGTCTTCTCGAAGTCGGAGAGCAGCGCGCGGCAGGACGAACATCCCTTCGCGTGACGCCGGAGGTCGTCCGCGGGAGCTCCGGCGAGGAAGAGCCGTTCGACTTCGCCGCAGGTCACAGGACACCTCCGGCGGCGAGCGCCAGCGATTGGAAAGCGCCGGCGGTTCCCCGGCGCTCGTGCCGCTCCCGGATCCGCTTCGCGACTTCGGCGCGCGCGCGGAAGAGCCGCGACTTGACGGTGCCGTCCGGAAGGTCGAGGGCCTTCCCGATTTCCTCGTAGGCGAGACCGTCCAGGTCGCGCAGCACGAGAATCTCGGCGAGGTCCTCGGGGATCTCGGCGAGCGCCCAGAACAGAAGCTTCGTCCGCTCCCTCTTCAGGGTCTCGGAGGCCGGGTCGTCGTCGGACTTGAGGAGGGGAAGGACCGCGTCGTCGCTGACGAAGCGGAACGACTTCTCCCGCTTTCTCCTCCGGTACCGGTCGATGCAGAGGTTCCGCGAGAGGGAAAGCAGCCACGCCACCAGCGGGAACGTCCCGTCGTAGCGGTGGAGGTTCTCGAAGGTCTTCAGGAAGATCTCCTGGGACAGCTCCTCGGCGTCCTCGCGGTTCAGGGTGAAGTGGTAGGCGACCGAATAGACCTTGGACCCGAAGCGGTCGACGAACTCCCTCCAGGCGTCGTCGTCCCCCTGCCGGCAGCGGTCAACCAGGGTCTTTTCTTCGGCGCTCACGTTTCCTCTCGCCTTGAGTAAACGCAGGTCCGGGCGGAATGTTCGGGGGCCGCTTCCGCCTGCCCTGTTGATCCGATGGGACTTAGCGCGACCGCGCCGGCTCTCCGGCGAGCTCGCGGACCTTCTGGGGAAAGAGCGAGTAGCCGAGGAGCTTGTAGCAGAGCTTCGCCACGAGGAAGTCCGGCGCCCGATTTCCGGGCAACGGAGAGTGCTCGACGACGTCCGCCCCCACGATCCGCTTCTCGGCGGCCACGCGGCGCAGGATCTCGAGGGACTGCTCCCAGGTCCCTCCCCCGGGCTCGGGGGTGCCGGTGCCCGGGACGAGGGAGCCGTCGTAGAAGTCCACGTCGAACGTGACGTAGACGTCGTCGGTCAGGCGCTCGAGTGCCTCCGGGATCCAGTCGTCCATCCGCGGGAGGCGCCGGTTCGACACGATGAGGAGTCCCTTCTCCCGCGCGAATTCGACCTCCTCGCGGGAGATCGATCGGATGCCGACGTGCACGCTCGGGAGGCCGGTCTCGAGGAAACGGCGCGCCGCGCACGCGTGCGAGTGGCGGTCTCCCTCGTACTCGTCGCGGAGGTCGCCGTGGGCGTCGAAGTGGAGGACCGAGAGCTTCGGATACCGGGCGTGGTGCGCGCGGATGGGGCCCGTTGCGATCGCGTGCTCGCCTCCCAGGGTCAGCACGAAGCGCGGGTGGGTCAGGAGCTCGGAGACGATGCCTTCGAGCCCCTCCACGCAGGCTTCCGGGTCCATCCGGTCCGGGAGCCACGGCGCCATCGTGTGGATTCCGACGTTCGCGACTTCCTCGTCGAGCTCGTCGTCGTAGAGCTCCACGTAGCGGGACGCCTCGATGATCGCGGCCGGGCCGTTGCGGGTCCCGACGCCGTAGGAGACGGTCCGCTCGTACGGCACCGGGAGGACCACGACGCGGGCGCCGGCCAGCGTGTTTTCCGCCTCGGGGATGCCGAGGAAGTTGTTGGAGAGGAACATGCGACGAGTTTATGCGAGGTGTCCGGGCCCGGGATCGGGTCCGGCGGCCTTCAACGACGCCTTCTTCCACCGCGGGGTCGCCTTCGCCGCGCGGGCGGCGGGTTCGCCGCGATGAAGTGGTCCCGGGCGCCCTTCATCCTCTGGTCGAGCGTCCTCCACTCCTGCACCAGGTCATCGCCTCGTCCCGTGGCCATCGCGTTCAGCTCGAAGAGGTCGAGCGCCGCGGGGAACGCTTCCCGGAGGGCGATCCGGCGGGTCGCGACCTTGCCGTCGGGCCGGTGCGAGAGGCGGCCGACCGTTGCCAGCGCCCCCTTGATCCGGTGAGAGACCGCGTTGGGAAGCGACATCCGGATGGACACCGGGGTCACGATCTCCTCGAGGATCGGGATCATCCGACCCGGATCCGGCTCGGACAGCCGCAGTCCCTGCAGGCGCGACCGGACCACCGGCAGGAAGAAGAGCGAGAACAGGACGGCGTCGTCGAAGACGCGGCCGCGCCGCCTCTCGGCGTCCAGGACGTCGAGCAGCGCCCAGAAGAGGTGGCCGGTCCCGTGGGGGTGGTCGGGGTCGATCTCCCGGAGAACGGAGGCGAGCTCGGGCAGGAGGACGTCGAGGAGTCCGACCTCGCGCAGGAGCAGGAACGTGGGCAGCGCGTGCCCGCCCCGCAACGACTGGGAGATTTCTTCGGTCACCCGGGGCGGCGCGGACTTCGCAATCTCCTTCCGGTGATCGAGGATCGCCTCGTACGCCTCCGGAGTGATGGCAAAGCCGAGGCGGCTGGCGAACTCGACCGCGCGCATCATCCGGACCGGGTCCTCGCGGAACCGGACGTCCGCGTCGCCGATCGTCCGGATCAGGCCGGCGTCCAGGTCGTCCAGGCCGCCGACGTAGTCGATCACGGAGTAGTCGGCGATGTTGTAGAAGAGCCCGTTGATCGTGAAGTCGCGCCGCAGCGCGTCCTCCCGCGCCGTACCGAACACGTTGTCGGACGTCATGAGGAGCTCCGGCGCCTCCGGATCGAGCGGCTCGGGGCGGCGCCGGAAGGTCGCGACCTCGATGACCTTCCCTTCGGCGAACAGGATGTGGGCGAGGCGGAACCGCCGGCCGATCAGCCGGCAGTTGCGGAAGAGGCGGCGCACCGCCTGCGGCGGCGCGTCCGTCCCGATGTCGAAGTCCTTGGGCGTCCGGCCGAGCAGGAGGTCCCGCACGCTTCCCCCCACGAGGTAGGCCTTGTGCCCGGAGGTTCGGAGCCGGTAGAGCACCTTCAACGCGTCCGGATCGATGTCCTTGCGCGAGATGGGATGCTCGCTCCTGGGGCGGACTCGGGGAAGGATCTCTTCGGGAACGTTGCCTCCCGCTTCCGCGGCGGGCGAGGTCAGGATCGGCGTGTCGGATTCCAGCGGTTCGTTCTCCACGGGCGTCGCTTCGATAACCCGACGCCTCGTTGCCTGCGGACTCTCGGGAGGCGCCGAATCGTCGGCCCGCGTCCCGGTCGCGCCCGGACCGATTGTAGCTCAACTATCTGATCGAATTGAGGTTTTGACTTTGCTTCGGGCTCTGCGAAAGAATACGCAATCTTTTCTGACGACTCGACGAGGAGGATTCCGAGAATGAAATCCAACGTGCTTCGGGCGGGTCTTCTGATCGCCGCAGTCGCCGCCATCGTCCTTCTGCCGGCGGGCTGCAAGCGGGGGGGTGGCGACGAGATCCTCGTCGGCGAGTACGGGTCCCTGACCGGGACCACGGCCACCTTCGGACAGTCCACCAACAACGCCATCCAGATGGCTTTCGACGAAATCAACGCGGCGGGCGGCGTCCTGGGCAAGAAGGTGCGGGTGGCGGTCGAGGACGACCAGTCCAAGCCGGAAGAGGCCGCAACCGCCGTCACGAAGCTGATCAACCAGAATCACGTGGTCGCGATGCTGGGCGAGGTCTCCTCGTCCCGGTCCCTCGCCGCCGCGCCCATCTGCCAGGCCAACGGCGTTCCCATGATCTCGCCGTCGTCCACCAACCCCCGGGTCACCCAGGTCGGCAACTACATCTTCCGGGTGTGCTTCACCGACCCGTTCCAGGCCGAGGTCGGGGCGCGCATCGCCTGGGAGATCCTCAAGGTCAAGAAGGTCGCGATCCTCTCGGACGTGCGCAACGACTACTCCGTCGGACTGCAGACGTTCTTCCGGCAGCACTTCAAGGGTTACGGGGGCGAGATCGTGGCGGAGCAGTCCTACAGCGAGGGGGACTCCGACTTCCGCGCCCAGCTGACGCAGATCAAGTCCGCGAACCCGGAGGCGATCTACGTCCCCGGCTACTACACGGAAGTCGCCACCATCGCGCGCCAGTCGCGGGAGCTCGGCATCACGGTGCCGCTCATCGGCGGCGACGGGTGGGATTCGCCCCGCCTCTGGGAGATCGGCGGCGAAGCATTGAACGGGTGCCACTTCTCGAACCACTACTCGGTCGACGATCCGTCTCCGGCGGTGCAGAAGTTCGTGGCCGACTACCGCAAGCGGTTCAACCAGGTTCCGGACGCTCTCGCCGCGCTCGGATACGACGCGGCGCGGATCCTGGCCGATGCGATGAAGCGGGCGGGGTCGCCCAAGGGCGACAAGGTCCGCGACGCTCTCGTTCAGACGAAGGATTTCCCGGGCGTGACCGGAACGATCACGATCAACAACGAGCGCAACGCGGTCAAGCCCGCCGTCGTCCTCAAGATCGAGAACGGCAAGTTCGTCTACGTGACCACGGTCAAGCCGACAGGGACCTAGGGCGGACGGGGTCAGAGGGGACAGACCCCAATTTCCGTCTCCTCTTCCGGTTCCGCCGGACTGCTCGGGAAATTGGGGTCTGTCCCCAGATGACGACGTTTCTCCAGCAACTCGTCAACGGCCTCTCCCTGGGGTCGATCTACGCCCTGATCGCGCTCGGCTACACCATGGTCTACGGCGTGCTGCGGCTCATCAACTTCGCGCACGGCGACGTTTACATGCTGGGCGCCTACGCCGGGTACTACCTTTCGCGGAAGTTGAAGGGGAGCGAGCCGTCTCTCGTGGGTGCCCTCCTCGTCATGCTCGGCGCGATGGTCTTCTGCGCCATCATCGGCATCTTCATCGAGCGCTTCGCCTACCGGCCGGTCCGGCGGGCGGCGCGGTTGACGCTCCTCATCACAGCGATCGGCGTCTCCCTGTTCATCGAGAACGCGGCGCAGCTCGTTTTCGGGCCGGACCCGAAGTTCTTCCCGTCTCTCGCGCCGCGCGCCGATTTCCTCGTCGCCGGGGTCCGGCTGACCAGCGAGCAGCTCACGGTCATCGCGGTCTCGGTCATCCTCATGATCCTCCTGCGCTTCTTCATCCTGAAGACCCGGACTGGCAAGGCGATGCGGGCGGTCTCGTTCAACCTCGACGCCGCGAAGCTCATGGGGATCTCGACCGACCGGATCATCGCGATCACGTTCGCGCTCGGCTCGGCGCTCGCGGCCGCCGCCGGAGTCCTGATCGGGATGCAAATTCCCAAGATCGACCCGCTCATGGGCATCAACTACGGTCTGAAGGCCTTCGTCGCCGCGGTCCTCGGCGGCATCGGCAACGTGCCGGGCGCGGTCCTCGGAGGCCTGCTGATCGGCACCTCGGAGGTCATGGTCGTCGGCTACCTGTCCTCGACCTACCGCGACGCCATCGCGTTCGGCATCCTGATCCTCGTCCTGCTGCTGCGACCCCAGGGCATCCTCGGACGCGCGCAGAAGGAGAAGGTGTGAAGGCTCTCGTCCGAGCCGTCGCCCTCGTTGCGGTCCTGTTCGTCGTGAGCGGACTCCTGACGGGAAGCCTGATCGAGTCGGTCTCGATCTCGCCGTACTTCCTCCAGGTCCTCTGTCTGGCCGGGATCAACATCATCCTGGCGGTGAGCTTGAACCTCATCAACGGATTCACGGGCCAGTTCTCGATCGGACACGCGGGGTTCATGGCGATCGGCGCGTACGTCTCTTCCTTTCTGTCCATCACTTTCGGAGACCGGATTCGCGGCGTCGTCTCCTTCGCGCCCGAGGCCGTGCAGAACAGCCTGCTGCTGCTCGCGGTTCTCGCCGTGGGGGCGCTGTGCGCCGGCGCCGCCGGGTTCCTGGTCGGCGTCCCCTCTCTGCGGCTGCGCGGCGACTACCTCGCGATCGTGACGCTCGGGTTCGGAGAGATCATCCGGGTCTTCATCGTGAACATCGATGCGGTCGGCGGTGCGCGCGGTCTGGGAGGCATGCCGAAGCTCGCGAACTTCTTCTGGATCTACCTCTTCGCGGCGGGAACCGTCGCTGTGGTGACCCGGATCGTGGGCTCGTCCTTCGGCCGGACCCTGATCGCAATCCGGGAGGACGAGATCGCGGCGGAGGCCATGGGCGTCAACACGACCCGCGCCAAGGTCCTCTCGTTCGTCGTGTCTTCCGCGATGGCCGGAGTGGCCGGCGGCCTTTTCGCGCACTACTTGATCTATCTGCACCCGAACTCGTTCACGTTCATCCGTTCGTTCGAGATCATCATCATGATCGTCATCGGCGGGCTCGGGTCGATCACCGGCTCGGTACTCGGAGCCGTCCTCTACATCACCTTGACCGAAGGCCTCCGGCAGTTCGCGCAGTACCGCATGGTCGCGTTCTCGCTCCTGCTCGTCATCCTGATGATCGTCCGCCCCCAGGGCATCCTGGGGCACCGGGAGCTGCGCCACTTCCTGGGAAAGCGCCGCCGCGCGTCCGAGCCGCCGCCGCCGGCCGTGGCGGCATAGCGTCATGGCGCTTCTGGAGCTTTCCGGCGTCACGATGCGTTTCGGCGGCCTCGTCGCCGTCAACGCGCTCGACCTCAAGCTCGAGCCGGGTCAGCTCTACGGGTTGATCGGCCCCAACGGCGCCGGCAAGACGACCGTCTTCAACGTCATCACGGGCGTCTACCGTCCGACCTCCGGTGCGATCCGCTTCAAGGAGCACTCGATCGTGGGGGAGCGCTCCGGGAAGATCACCCGCCGCGGCATCGCCCGGACGTTCCAGAACATCCGGCTCTTCGGCGAGATGACGGTGCTCGAAAACGTCAAGGTCGCGGCCCACTGCCGGCAGACAGCGGATCTGGGATCCGCGGTCTTCCGGACTCCGGCGCACCACTCCGAAGAGAGGCGCGTGGACGAGCAAAGCCGGGAGCTCCTGAAGATCTTTCACCTCGAGCAGTTCGGGGGCGAGAAGGCGAAGAACCTGCCATATGGAAGCCAGCGTCGCCTGGAAATCGCCCGCGCCATGGCGACCCTGCCGCGGCTCCTCCTCCTCGACGAGCCCGCCGCCGGCATGAACCCGCAGGAGGCGCGCCAGCTGATGGATCTCATCCGGTGGGTGCGCGACCACTTCGACATGGCGATCCTCTTGGTCGAGCACAACATGAAGGTCGTCATGGGGGTGTGCGAGACCGTCCACGTGCTCGACTACGGCGCGACGATCGCCGTCGGAACGCCCGCCGAGATCCAGAACAATCCGAAGGTCATCGAAGCGTACCTGGGAGGCGCATGAGTCGAACCGCGCCGGAAACCGCGGCCGAACGCGTGCTCGAGGTCCGCGACCTGCGGGTTTCCTACGGCGCCATCGAGGCGCTCAAGGGAGTTTCGCTCACCCTCGACCAGGGCGAGATCGTGACTCTGATCGGGGCGAACGGCGCCGGAAAGTCGACGACCCTTCGGTCCATCATGGGTCTCGTCCCGGCGTCGGGCGGCGAAATCCTGTTTCACGGGCGCTCGACGGCGGAAACACCGACGCACCGGCTCGTCCGTGACGGGTTGATCCTGGTGCCCGAGGGCCGTGCGATCTTCGCCAACCTGTCGGTCCGCGAGAACCTGGAGATGGGCGCGTACTCGCGAAGGGACGGCAAGGAGATAGCGCAGGACTTCGAGCGGGTGTTCACGATCTTCCCGCGGTTGAAGGAGCGCGAGAAGCAGACGGGCGGGACGCTCTCCGGCGGGGAGCAGCAGATGCTGGCGATCGGACGCGCCCTCATGTCGCGGCCGAAGGTCCTGCTCTTGGACGAGCCGTCGCTCGGCCTGGCGCCGATCCTCGTCCACACGATCTTCGAGGCGATCGAGGCGATTCACCGCGAGGGCACGCCGGTGCTCCTCGTCGAGCAGAACGCGATGGCCGCGTTGAAGCACTCGAACCGCGCCTACGTTCTGGAAACCGGAACCGTGGCGCTCGAGGGCTCGTCCGACGAGGTCCTCGCGAACCCGAAGGTCAAAGAGGCGTACCTCGGGGAGTAGATTCACGCGGGCGGGCTCCGGGACGGTTCCGGACGACACAAGGAGGTTGCATGAAACGGCTGATCGGTTCGACGCTTCTCTTCCTTCTGGCGATCGCGGCTCCCGCGGAGCAGGTGATCCGCATCAGCACCTACAAGGCGCTTCCGGGCAAGTTCGAAGAGGTCTCGAGAGTCACGGACGAGGAAATTACCGGCGTCTACGCCGGCATGCGGGGACTCAAGTGGGTCCGCTTCTACTACGACCCCGGCACCGGAGATCGAGGCTCCGTCACCCTGTGGGCAGACCGCGCGGACCTCGACCGCTACATGAAGTCCGAGGAGCGCAAGGGCATCCTGGCCAAGCTGCGACCGTTGATCGAAGGCGAAGTCACCAGCCGGATCTAC
>Ga0163162_10006636_pt1 | contig 11216 bp, 12 predicted proteins | sample S55metaG_FD_115310 | JGI IMG/M metagenome (GOLD analysis project Ga0163162, IMG submission 115310) | Switchgrass rhizosphere microbial communities from Kellogg Biological Station, Michigan, USA - S5-5 metaG | ecosystem: Host-associated > Plants > Roots > Rhizosphere > Soil | place: USA...
ACATGAGCGTACTGGTCGACAAGAACACACGGCTGCTGGTCCAGGGATTCACAGGCAAGGAAGGAACCTTTCATGCCATTCAGGCGATGAACTATGGAACGAATGTCGTAGCGGGTGTCACGCCTGGCAAAGGCGGCATGAAGCACGAAGGTGTCGATGTCTTCAACACCGTCAGTGAGGCTCGAGCAAAAACCGGCGCCAACGCATCCGTCATCTTCGTGCCGCCACCGTTTGCGGCCGATGCCATCATGGAAGCGGCCGACGCCGGAATCGAACTTGTGGTCTGCATTACCGAAGGCGTCCCCACGTTCGACATGATCCGGGCCATGACGTTTCTAAAGGGACGCAACACGCGTTTGATCGGTCCGAACTGTCCCGGGATCATTTCTCCTGGAAAGTGCAAGATCGGGATCATGCCCGGTCACATTCATCTGGAAGGCAATGTCGGCGTGGTTTCTCGAAGCGGAACCCTGACGTATGAAGCTGTCGGTCAGTTAACACGCCGAAAGCTGGGACAGTCTACGTGCGTCGGGATCGGCGGAGATCCCATCATTGGAACCAACTTTATCGATACCATTCGACTGTTCAATGAAGATCCCGATACACACGGCATCATCATGATCGGAGAAATCGGCGGTACAGCCGAAGAAGAAGCCGCCGCCTACATCAAGGCGAATGTAAAGAAGCCCGTCGTCGGATTCATTTGCGGGCAAACCGCGCCTCCCGGACGGCGAATGGGACACGCGGGCGCGATCGTGGCCGGAGGGAAGGGGACTGCGAAGGAGAAGATGGCGGCGATGGAAGCCGCAGGTATCCGGGTTGTCCGGAGTCCCGCCGACATGGGCGACGCCATGCAGGCAGCGCTGAAATAAGAAAATAAGAGGTAACATGTTACGAACTTTTACAATTTTAAAACCCGATACCGTGAAGGCGGGAAATGCCGGCCTCGTCATCGATCGTTTGATCAAGGAAGGATTTCGGATTCGCGCGGTGAAAATGCTGCACCTGACCAAAGCCCAGGCCGAAGGGTTCTACTATGTTCACAAGGAACGGCCTTTCTTCGGAGATCTGGTGCGATTCATGACCGAAGGTCCCATCGTGTTGATGATCCTGGAGGCCGAAGGCGCGATCGAGAAACTGCGCAAGCTGATGGGCGCGACCGATCCAGGTAAGGCCGATGCCGGAACGATTCGAAAGCAGTTCGGATCGAACATTGAACGCAATGCCATTCATGGATCCGACGGTCCGGAAACATTTGATTTTGAGATGTCGTATTTTTTCAGTCAGCTCGAAATTGTCTAATGGGTTATGCAACAGCTGGGCCGAATCCTCATCATCACCGGTGGAGTCATTGTTCTGCTGGGACTTTTTTTGACGTTTGGCCCCCGACTGCCATTTCGTCTTGGCCGGCTGCCTTTGGACTTTCGATATGAAAAGGACAATTTTGGCTTCTATTTTCCGCTTGGAACTTCGATCGTCATCAGCATCATCCTGACGATCCTTGTGAGACTATTAACGAAACGTTAGGTACGGAGGACTACATGATCGGTGACATTCAGAAGATTCTTGGCCCTGATGCAGACGGCCTGCTTTCTCATCAGTGCAAGACGATGGCAAAAGAAAATCTCCATTTGCCGGGACCGGATTTCATCGACCGGGTGTTTGCTCCTACCGACCGCCCCACGCGCGTTCTGGTGAACCTGCAGCAGTTGTATGGTTCGGGCCGCCTGGCAAAGACCGGTTATGTTTCGATTCTTCCGGTCGATCAGGGCATCGAGCATTCTGCAGGCGCTTCGTTTGCTCCCAATCCCATGTACTTCGACCCCGAGAACATCGTGAAGCTTGCAATTGAAGGTGGATGCAATGCCGTAGCGTCCACGCTGGGAGTGCTTGGTTCGGTTGCGCGAAAGTATGCGCACAAAATTCCGTTCCTGATGAAGTTCAATCACAACGAATTCCTCACCTATCCGAACACCTACGACCAGATCATGTTTGCCAGCATCCGGCAGGCGTTCGATATGGGATGCTCCGGCGTCGGCGCGACGATCTATTTCGGTTCGGAAGAAGCGAAGCGTCAGATTCAGGAAGTCACGGAGATGTTCAGCCAGGCGCACGATCTGGGAATGTATACAGTGTTGTGGTGCTATCTGCGGAATCCGGCCTTTAAGACGAAGGAAGCGGATTTTCACAGTTCCTCGGACCTCACCAGCCAGGCCAATCATCTCGGCGTTACGATTCAGGCCGATATCATCAAGCAGAAGCTGCCGGTCAACAACGGCGGATACACGGCTCTGAATTTCGGCAAGACCAGCAAGAAAGTCTATTCCGATCTGACAACGGACCATCCGATCGACCTCACACGATATCAGGTCATCAATTGCTATATGGGCCGCGCCGGGCTGATCAACTCTGGCGGAGAGTCCAGCGGAGAGAGCGATCTGAAGGATGCCGTGAGAACCGCCGTGATTAACAAGCGGGCGGGCGGTATGGGACTGATCTCAGGCCGAAAGGCGTTCCAGCGTCCGATGAAGGAAGGTGTGGGATTGCTTAATGCCATCCAGGACGTTTATCTAACAAAGGAAGTCACCGTCGCTTAATCCCGTCATTTGGGCGATCACAGAATCTTCCAAATCGTTTGAAGCAGGTAGAGTATCGCTCCGAACGCGATACCCTGAGTGAGCAGCATGGAGATGACCGGAGGTTTCCTGCCCCCTTCCCTTCGCTGCACTTCGCGGTACCAGGGAAGGACCCGTCCGGCGATCATCATGACCGCCAGCGCGGCCACAAAAGCGATCCACATGGGTTGACCTGCGCCAATCACGAGCCTCAGTGCGACAAATCCGATCGCAATCGAAACCCAGAATCCCGTCGTCCGAAGCCGGTAAAGTTCTTTATCTTCCGCTGAAAGTTCCGCCATGACAGGTTTGAATTATACTCTCGCGCGTGAAGCCACTGGATTTTCAACGCCGGATTTATTCCGTATCCGAACTCAGCGCCGAGCTTCGGGAGATGCTGGAGCGCCGGTTCACCGATGTGTGGGTCGAAGGCGAAATCTCCAACTTCAAGAGTTCGTCCGCCGGTCATCTCTACTTCACTCTGAAAGACGACCGCGCGCAGCTGCCAGCAGTTTGTTTTCGGAATGCCGCGCGATTTCTCCGTTTCAAACCGGAAAACGGAAAGAGTTTTCGCGCCCGTGGTCGGATCACGGCATATGAAGGCCGCGGTGAATATCAATTGGTCGTCGAGGTTCTCGAGCCCGCCGGTCTCGGGGCGCTTCAGCTCGCCTTCGAGCAGCTCAAGGAAAGGCTGGAGAAAGAGGGGCTGTTTCGAGCCGAACGAAAGCGGCCTCTTCCCGCGTTGCCTCGCCGTATCGGGATCGTCACGTCGCCGACCAGTGCCGCACTTCGCGATGTGCTCTCGGTTCTGAAGCGACGGCACAATGCGCTCCATATATTGATCCATCCATCTGAAGTTCAGGGAGCCAGTGCGGCGGCTCAGATTTCTGCGGGCATCGACTTTCTCAGCATGCACACCGACGTGGATGTGATTCTCATCGCGCGCGGGGGCGGTTCGCTTGAGGACCTTTGGCCTTTCAATGAGGAGCTTGTGGCGCGGGCCATCGTTCGTTCGCTGAAGCCGGTGATCTCCGCCGTTGGTCACGAAGTGGACTTCACCATTGCGGACTTCGTTTCAGATCTGCGTGCTCCGACGCCCAGCGCAGCAGCCGAAATTGTGATCCAGTCGAAAGACGTGTGGTCGCAGCGAGTGGTTCAGCTTGAGAATCGTCTTCACGGCAGTATCCGGTATCGGTTGAGCACGCTCCGGCATTTTCTGGCATCGAAGGTCGGCAGCCGGGGATTCGCTGTCGCCGAAGCGCAGGTACGCCGACTCGCGCAAAGAATAGACGATCTGAGTTTCCGTCTATTGCAGTTCGGCCGGCCTGGCACGCTGACCCAGCCGCGCGTGCACCGGGCGGAGTTGTGCGAGCGCCGTCTGATCCATGCCATGGAGCAGACCATTCGGAGGTCTCAGCAATCCTTTTCGCGTGTGGCGGGGACTATGGATGCTCTCAGCCCGTTGGCGGTTCTGGATCGCGGATACGCCGTTTGTCAGACCCCGGATGGACGCGTTGTTCGAACCGCAGACTCAGTGGAAGTGAATTCGGCAGTCCGCGTACGCCTAAGTCGCGGAAGCCTGATCGTCCTCGTGACGTCCAGAGAATAGCGGCAACCGAACGGAAAACGTCGAGCCATGCCCGAGCTCGCTTTCCACGCGGAGTGTTCCTCCGTGCCTTTCGGTGATTCCCTTTGCGATCGCCAGTCCGAGGCCAGTTCCCCCTTCGTCCCGCGAGCGCACCTTGTCGGCTCGCCAGAAGCGATCGAACACGCGCGGCAGATCTTCGTTGGAGATTCCGATTCCTGTATCTCGAATTCGGATGACCGCCTGTTTGTCTTCGATATCGAGATTGATCCACACCGTGCCATGTTCGGAGGTGTACTTTACGGCGTTGTCGACGAGGGCCATAAACAGGCGTCTCAGGGACAGTTCGTCTCCCGCAATGACGACGGGCTGGTTGGGAATTTGCGGCACAATTTTCAGATGTTTTTCCTGGGCGAGAGTACTGGCCTGCGTTGAGACATCATTCAGCATTGAAGAGAGATCGATGGTGTTGCGTTCAAATGCCGCCGGGTCGGAGTCCGAGCGGGCGATCAGAAGGAGATCATCCACGAGAGCGGTGGTGCGTTTGGACTCCCCCAGTATTCGTCTCATGGCGTCCTGAAGTTCTTCCCTGGATCGATCCCGCCGCAGCGAGAAGTCCGCCGCGGCCTGAATCAATGTCAACGGCGCCCGCAATTCATGAGACGCGTCGGCGGTAAATTGCCGGATGCTCTTGAATGACGTTTCAATCCGATCGAGCATTTGGTTCAGGGTCTCGGACAATCGTCGAAGCTCGTCTACGGCTTTCGGAACGGCGAGGCGTCCCGAGAGATTGTTTGCGGTGATGGAACGCGCGTCCATCGTAATCCGGTCCACGGGCGCGAGGGCGCGGCGTGTAATCCAGAATGCGCCGAGCGTTCCGAGCCCCATGAGGAGGGGCACTCCAATCAGCAAAAACCTTTCGAAGTAGAGCAAAGCCAGATCGACTCCGTTCAACGGCTCGACGACTTCAATAACGATTCCTGTTCCGCGAATGTTGATGCGTTTGCTCGCGGTGCGCAGGGAATGAATCAATGAATTCTGATTGGCGACGTAAGAGCCCTCTTTCAGGAATCGGATGCGATCGCTGGGATTTTCCGGAGGCACATCCAGGTTGTATTCGCCGACCTGTGGCGAACGATACAGTTCGTTGCCCAGGTCATCGAACACCATATAAAAGCTCGTGCCCATGCCCAGACTCGAGCGTATGCCCAGCTCCTTTCGCACTCCTTCGTGAGACAGGTCGGATTGCGACTGCAGGAATTTCTCGACGTCGAGAAGACGGTTCTCCAGATCTTCGTCGATGGCGCGGTATAGGCTGACCCTCATGGCGAACCATCCGCTGACGCCCATGATTGCAAGGGTTGCCGAAATCATGAATGCGGCCCAGGCTGTGAGCCGGAATCGCGTAGAACGATACTCTAGCATCCGTGTTCCTGGATCGAGTATCCGACTCCCCGCTCGGTACGAATCAGTTTGGGGAGGTTCGGCTGATCGACTTTCGCCCTGAGAAATGAAATGAAGACGTCGACATTGTTGCCGCCGACTTCACGGTCGCCCCAGACCGCATCCATAAGGCGATCCCGAGTGACAATTCGGCCGGCCGATCGCAATAAGCATTCAAGAATCGCGAACTCTGTCCGGGTCAGTTTCAACAGCAGTTTTCCGCGGCGCACCTCGCGGGTTTCCAGATCCATGGAAAGATCTGCGGACCGGAGTACGCCGGATGGACCGTCCGAAGAGGTACGGGTTCGTGCCCGAATCCTCGCAACCAGGACGTCGAGCGAAAAGGGCTTGGTGACGTAGTCGTCTGCGCCGGCGCTCAGACCTCGAACGATGTCTTCGGGAGCGTCTCGCGCCGTCAGCAGCAGTATCGGCGTGCGGATTTTATCGGCTCGGATGCGCCGGGTTACCTCGAAGCCATCCATCACCGGCATCATCACATCGAGCACGATGGCATCGTGGCTCTCTTTGCGGGCTTCCTCCAGTCCGGCAGCACCATCGAAGCAAACCGTTACTGAATTGTGTTCTTCCTCAAGACTTCGACGCACGTAGTCCGCCAGCTTTCGATCGTCTTCAACGAGTAGAATGCGCATCTTCCAACGAATCATATGTCGCCCAACGGGACACTGCGCTTTTTTTTGAGACTTTAAGGACAGTTTAAGAAAGGAATCATACGATCGAAAGGTCGGAGGGTGGATCGGTACATTTATCAGGAGGACCCATCATGAAAGTTAAGTCATTGGCGGCAGGGCTGGTGCTGGCAGGGATGATTTCAGTTACCGCACCGGTATTTGCGCATCACTCATTTGAGGCGGAATTCGATCGGGCAAAAACAGTCAATTTGACCGGAACGGTAACGAAAGTGGAATGGATGAACCCGCACACCTATTTTTATATCGATGTGAAGGATCCCAAAACCGGCAAGGTTCAGAACTGGGCCTGTGAAATGGGAAGCCCCAATGGGTTGACCAGCCGCGGCTGGACTCGAAACACGTTACGCGTCGGGCTGGTGGTGACGGTTCCCGGATCCCGTGCAAAGGACGGCAGTTTTAAGATCAATGCCGGTTCCGTGAAGTTGCCCGATGGACGCGATTTGAGCGCGGCATCGAGCGGTGAACAGGGTTACAACGGCCAGTAAAGAATCGGCTCACGGAGAACGGCCGCGATTTGTCTAATCCCAACAATTGCCCTCCTGGCCAGTATCGGGCCAGGAGGGGCAATTGCCACCGTCATCATCCCTCCTGCTGCTCCCGCTGCCTCATGAAATTCACTTTTCAGCTATAGTCTTTGCGTCATGAATGTGGAACAAAAGGTTCTGGATCTGGTCGGCCGGGCCATGGGTCGCTTCTCCATGCTGCAGCGCGGTGACCGTATCGCCGTGGGAGTCTCCGGAGGCAAAGACAGCCTGTCGCTGCTTCATGCCCTCGTCTCATACAAGAAGCGGGCGCCATTTCCTTACGAACTGGTTGCCGTTACCGTTGAGCAAGGTAAATTCAAACTTCCCATCCATGCGCTCGAAGATGTCATTCGAGGTCTCGGTGTCGAGTGGGTGTTGCGCGAAGATGAGCAGACGCTGGATCTGATTGCCCGCGATGTCCCTCACGGGTGCGATGTGTGCAGCCGCCATCGCCGCAGGCATCTCTATAAGATTGCTTCGGAGCTCCGCTGCACGGTTCTGGCGCTCGGACACACGGCCGACGATTGTGCCGAATCGCTCATGCGCAACATTTTGTTCAACGGGCGCATCGCGTCCTTGCCGCCCGTCGCGCAGTCGCGCAAAGGAAACCTTCGATTGATTCGACCACTCGCGTTCGTGACGGAAGATCTATCCACCGAGTATGCTCGCGTCCAGGGATTTCTCCCCATCAGTTGCGTTTGCGGCGAGAAGGAAAGCGTCCGGAAAGAAATCCGTGAGTTTCTCGATGCGATGAAAGCTCGTCATCTTGGGATTTCGGAATCGATCACAGCGTCGCTGGGGAACGTGAATCCGTATACGTTGTTCTCCACACCGGATCTCGTCGGTGTCGGTACGGAAGACGAAATGGAGTTCTAGGGGCCGTCGGCCTACTCCAGTTCCTTCCAGATCCGCACGTGGTGCGTCTCCTTCAGCAGCAGGGAGCCGACCACAAAGGTGATGCCGGCGACAACAATCGGATAGTACAACCCGGCATAGATATTCCCAGTCAACGCAATAACCGAAAGTCCGATCAGCGGCAACAGGCCGCCGAAAACGCCATTGCCGATGTGATAGGGAAGCGAAAGCGCGGTGTAACGGATCTTTGCCGGAAACGCTTCCACCAGATACGCTGCTATCGGACCATAAACCATCGTCACAAAAATGAGCTGGATGAACATCAGGGCGATGAGCTTCCACGCGACCGTGTTCTGGATGAGATCTGCAAAACCGGTATATGTCAGGACCTCCCTGGACGGCTGCAGCTCGCCATCGACTTCCGAAAGTGGTGTGAGTGTGATCGCTCCGGTTACGGTATTTCTCTGTGATCTGGCGGTGACGACATTGGAACCCGCCGCCGACTGCATCGCATGATAGATGGGCAGATACGAAATCGCCGCCAGAAGGCATCCGGCCATCATGATTTTTTTCCGCCCGATGCGGTCCGACAATCCGCCGAAGAAGATGAAGAAGGGCATACCCAGCAGAAGTGATATCGCAACGATGTAGTTCGCCGATGTGAGGTTGACCCGGAGAATCGTCTGAAGATAAAACAGGGCATAAAACTGTCCGGTATACCAGACGACGCCTTGTCCGGCGGTCGCACCGAAAAGTGAAATCAACACCAGCTTCAGGTTTGCCCAGTGTGTGAATGCTTCCTTGAGAGGTTTCGCCGATGTCATGCCCGTCGCCTTGATATGTTGAAAAATTGGCGACTCCTTCATACGCAGGCGAATGTAGAGCGACACTCCGACCAGGAGTATCGAAATCAGAAACGGAACGCGCCAGCCCCATGCGCTGAAGCTTTCCCGGGTCATCATGTTCTGGACGACAAGAATGACAAAGAGCGAAACAAACAGTCCGAGCGTTGCGGTGATCTGAATGAAGCTGGTATAGAACCCCCGCTTTTCGTCGGGCACATGCTCGGCCACATAGACTGCCGCACCGCCATATTCGCCACCCAGCGCCAGTCCCTGAAGAATTCGTATCAGCAGAAGGAGTATGGGCGCTGCGATTCCAATCGTGGAGTATGTTGGAAGCAACCCGATCACCGCGGTTGCGCCACCCATGATGATCAGCGTTATCAAAAATGCATACTTCCTGCCGACCAGATCCCCGATGCGCCCGAAGAAAAGCGCTCCGAACGGCCGCACCACGAACCCCACTGCAAAGGTCGACAGGTACGCGATGATGGCAAACGTGTCGTTTCCTCTGGGATAGAAGAGCGGAGAAATGACGGTGGCGAGGGTTCCGAAAATATAGAAGTCGTACCATTCAATCATGGTGCCGACGGAGGATGCGGCAATAACCTGCCAGATATTGTAATTGCCGCGAGATGCTGTCCGCGTACTCATTCTCCCTTCCAGATCTTCCGCACGGTTTTCGGAAGGCGAGAGCTTACCAAACTATTGGTGTGCGAACAGGAGAAAAGGGACCAGACATGTCATTCCGGAATGACACGTCTGGTCCCTTTTTTTGTTTTCTTCCGCGTATCAGTTGGCGGCCTGGCCGGCCTCGAGCCGTTCTTTCGCAAGTTGAAGACTCTTTGCAGCGCCATCCCGGACATGGCCTGAAATGAAGAGGCGTGTAATCCCGCTGAGGAATCCCCGCAGTGTATCGCTGCGCGAACGGTTGAGGTACAGCAGATAGGAGCCCTCCCCACCTTCACGTGGAAGCATCATCGTGAAAGCCAGCGACGATTCAAAGTAGTGCGTGGCGTACAGCTGCTTGGACGCAATCAGTACTTCACTGGTATTTCCATGCCTTCGCGTATAGATGGTGACGTGGGTCATGCTCAGCACCGGCTGGATTCCGAATTTTTCCTTCGACCAATACACAAATTCATCGGAGCCGGGAAGCTGGGCGTTCGGAAATTTGTCAATGTAGTTCCCAAGTTCGGGCGCGTAATCGGTGACGTAATTGGATTCCTTCAGCAGGGCGCTGAAATCGTCCGTCAGCTTCAGTACCTGTTTCTGATCCGCGTAATTCATAAGGTAGCGGTTGCCGCCAGTCCTGTACGTTCCCACGTAGTCGATCAGCATTTTTTTGAAAAGGCTTTCGGCTTGTCCCTGATAGTTCTCTGCGGCCCAGTTTGTTCCCTTGACGAGCTGGTCCATCGAGGCTGCGGATAACTTGATGTCGCATGAACCTGGCTTGCATTTTCTCAGGACTTTGATGTCCGCCGGTTCGATGTTCAGTCCAGCGAGATCGGTGATCAAAGGCGTGTCGCTGAACTTTCCAATTTCCGGGACGCTATCCCCCTTCTTCCATCGAACGATGTCGCGGAATTGTTTGGCCAGCTGCTCGGGGTGGGCATTGACCCGCACGGCGGCGAAAGCGGTGACTTCTCGTTGGTCTGCAACCTTGGGTAGTTTGGTGACAAGTTCGCCTTTGTCGAGCGCTGCTATTTCGGCGTCCGAAAACGCCAGATACTTCCGGAGAAAATCCTTGGCCGTTTGCGGCTGTGACTGAGCGGATGCCAGCGCGGCGATACAAAGTGCAATCGCGGCAAGGCGACCCCGGATGTGATGCATTTGGTCTTACTTGTATCACGAACCCGATGCTTCGGCGTGAAGCATATTGACAAGGGCCGCTCCACAATGTCCCTATAATCCGGTTATGTCGAATTTTTTCATGGGATTGCCCCTTCCACTGATTCTGGTATTCGGGATGTACCATTTGATGACGTGGTTCAACATTCTGCGCATTAATAGTCTGGTTTACTGGAAGCGAGTGGCGGTGGTGTCCTCAATCGCCCATGTTCTGCTCGTAACGGGCTTTTTCATATTTACGATCTTCGACTATCAGGCCAATCGCGATCTCGCCGGCTATGATCTGGGTTTTGGTGCGTTCCTGTTTGATCGGTCGCAGTTCTGGCCGCTGATGACGATCTTCGATACGTTGCCGATGGCCATACTGGCAGGATTTTTTCTGTTGCTGGAATGGATGAAACTCACCCTGCCCGGTCTTCTGGCATTGACCGTCGTCATCACCTATATTGCCGGCACTGTCGAATGGTATTTCGTCGGAGGGGGTGTCGGAGCGCTGTTGTCGCGATTCTGGGAGGGACTGAAGACGGAGGATGAGGACTGGGATTGAAGGCGCGCGGTTTATGACCGCGCACGCTCTCTCATCCACACCAAATTCGACCGACGGACTGTGCGCGGTTATAGAAGTTGTGAATGAATTGGAGGAGAAGGAGAAGCAACTCCCCTCCTGGCAGCCCGTCCAAGTAACGAAGACAGGCTGGGATAGCTGAGGGCTATAAACCAGATCTCTGAGGAGATTTCTTCAGATCGGACGGTGTTGTTTGCTTTGGCCACATCGTTCTCTTTAAGCAACA
>Ga0163162_10006637_pt1 | contig 11216 bp, 15 predicted proteins | sample S55metaG_FD_115310 | JGI IMG/M metagenome (GOLD analysis project Ga0163162, IMG submission 115310) | Switchgrass rhizosphere microbial communities from Kellogg Biological Station, Michigan, USA - S5-5 metaG | ecosystem: Host-associated > Plants > Roots > Rhizosphere > Soil | place: USA...
AACACAATTCCTTAACTTCAATGACCCACAGCGTTTGGAAAGGAATTGGTTTAATCAGGAGCGTATAATTAATTTGTATGATTTTTTTAGTAACAGGCTATTCATATAGCCATTCTATTTTTATTCATAAAGGAAAAACATGTCAAGAGTAAAGTCATTTGAAGCACCACATAAAGGATTGCGTAATATCATTTCTAAATTTTCGCTGAGTATTGGTCAAACAAATTTGAGCGATCCATTTCAATTGGAAAAATTGAAATCGTTAGGTAACGAAATGTTCTTATTACTCAATAATCATGTGCATACCGAGAATGAGCACACGCTAAAAAACCTGGAAGAAAAAGTAAAAGGTTCATCCGAACATGATCTCGCTGATCACAGGCGACTTGAAGTAATTCAAAATTCTTTGCAAGACCGTCTGAATTCAATGTCGAATGAAATTTCAGCCAATGAACTTCACCAGTTCTATCTCGATTTTTCCATGTATCACAGCGAATACCTTCAACATATTTTTGAAGAAGAAACGGTCACCGAGTTATTATTGCAAGCACATTTCACCGATGAAGAACTCATTCAGCAACGTATTGCCATTATGGGTGGCATGGAATTTCCCATTCTACTTAACTGGCTCAAATACACTATTCCCGCACAAACCGAAGAGGAAAATGTACAAATGCTTTCGGGATTCAAAAAGAATGCGCCCGCTGCTGCCTTTGACGCGGTACTAAATACAATCAGGCCGGAAATGGAAGCGGGCAGGTATGAGAGTCTTGTTGCGAAATTGTGAAGCAAATGTGATGAATTCTGTAGGGCAAAGTTTTGGTTTCACACAAAGACACAAAGAAAAATCAAGACACAAGGATCTCGCTATGCAAAATGACGCGCAGTTATTAGCGATTCTTGTGTCTTGATTTTCTTTGTGCCTTTGTGTGAAACCAAACTTTGCAAAAGATTTTATCACATTTTCACATCTCCACATTCTCACATTTGTCCCAGCAGCTCCACTACCTTCCCTTCAATCATTCCCCTCACCTTCCTAAATTCTTCCTCATTCATTTCCCGCGGGTCCGGAATTTGCCAGTCAACAAATTCTTTCGCGGGCATCCAGGGACAGGCATCGCCACATCCCATCGTTACGACGACATCGAATGGCGCATATTGCTTTACGTCATCCAGGCTCTTTGATTGATGAACACTCAAATCATAATTCAATTCTTTCATCGCTGCAATTGCCTTTGGATTTATTTTTCCACTTGGCTTTGATCCTGCACTGTACGCTTCTACGTTTCCTCCGCCGTGAATTTTTGCAAATGCCTGCGACATCTGGCTGCGATTGGAGTTTTCGACACACACAAATAATAATTTCTTTTTTTTCATTGTTGACTCAATTTATTTGCAGCAATTAGAATCACAACATGCGGCTGAAGGTTTTTCTCCATATACCGTAACACTAAAAATGCCGGCGCCAGAGTTCCTGAAAGCATTTATTTCCGCATCTGTAAAATTGCTCACCAAAATATCATCGGGAAGGGCAATAATTTTTTCTTTTTGAATTGTGATATTATGAAATCCATTTAGCCCGATAATTTCTAAGTAGACATCTTTTTGTATCGCGCCGGCAATACAGCCGACGTAAAATTCCGCACTACTCCTGATTGATGTGGGAATGTCACCAACAGTAACAACATCCGAAATACTAAAATGTCCTCCCGGTTTCAAAATCCTAAAAACTTCTTTGAATGCCTGCAATTTATTTGGGACGAGATTTAAAACGCAATTGCTGATAACAACGTCTGCGCTTTCCGAATCGACCGGAATGTCTTCGATATCACCTAAACGGAATTCAACATTACGGAATTTTAATTTGTCCGCGTTTACCCTTGCTTTTTGAATCATGACAGGAGTAAAGTCGACCCCGATCACTTTTCCTGATTCGCCTGTTTCGGCACGCGCAACAAAGCAATCGTTTCCTGCACCCGAACCCAGGTCAACTACAATGTCTCCCTTTGTAATTTTTGCAAATTGCGTCGGAAGGCCGCATCCAAGTCCAAGATCAGCATCCGGGTTATAACCGTCAAGGGTTGAGTAGTCGTCGCTCATAATATTGTATACTTCGTTACTGCAACACCCGGAACCACAGCACGAAGATTCGTTCGTATGCTTATCCTGCTGCGCGATTTCACTGTACTTTTCCCTGACGATGTTCTTTTTTTGTTCGCCTGTTTCCATAAAAGCTTATTTTTATCGTTGTATCGCAATATTGCGATCAATTGTAAGAAAAAATTTTAGCAGCAGCTACTTTTAATATTTACCGGCGAAAAGAATGCTTCTAGTTCCTTCCGATAGTTCTTCCAAACCTTTTCATCGATGCAATAGCAAACGCTTGTGCCGTCAATGGTTCCCCTGATGAGTCCCGCATTCTTCAGCTCTTTTAAATGCTGAGAAATCGTAGCCTGGGCAAGTCCCAGCTCATCTACCAGGTCCCCACAAATGCAAGCATTCGCCTTCACCAATTGCTGGATAATTGCGATACGTGCGGGATGAGCAAGAGCCTTCATCATTTGCGCCAGCTTATTTTGTTTATCTGAAAATATCTCGGTTTTTGTCAGCCCCATATCAATCGCAATATTACGATTAATATTTTTGGCTGCAAATTTTATTTTTTGTGGACTAACAAAACGGCATCCTTCCAATGGGGCGGTTCAACCCATTGGTTAAATTACTGTACGTATTTTTTGAGTCGATAAAAAACAGCAGCCCTGTTACCAAGGGCTATGTTTTGGTTAACAGGACTGCAGGATAATCGAACGAAAAATTGAGCCTTAACAGAATAAACAAAAACGGCCACCGGTCTTTGTCTCGGATATGGGATCTTGACTTGTATGTTAGGTCTTATCGCGAGTGTTAAAAAAGGGTACAAGACTCAATGGCCATAACTTCTTCAAAGGGTAACAGATTTTCTGTTGAGCTACGGGTTAATCAGAATAGTGTTTAGGGGTCAAATGAAAAATCAAACCTTCCTCTGCGGTTATTGGGTTTAGATAGAGGTAACTCATAGGCAAATCTCTTTTCAACTCAATTGAGTCCCATTTTTTGAATGGGCCCCTCAACGGCTCGTTGAGGGGTCGGATGGATTTTGAAACGTTTCTCATAAGGTAGCAAATCATGGTTAGCAAACGGCCTAATAAGCAGGGATAGGTGATTGATGTTTCTATATGGCTGATACGTTTAATTATTTTTTATTTGCGGTGCAAAGAAACTTCAACCACGGAAACAATAAAATAGCATATCGTGGAAATATTCTGTACTTATTGTTTTTGTTTCGTTGTAGCTTATATTCGATAGCACCTACGTAATTATATTTAACTCGCTTCATATCGCTGGTTTTGTATTTTCATTAATTGATAGTTCATATCCTAGTGCATGCGCAGCAATTACTTTTGGAATCAGGTCAAAGTCTTTCGACTTGTCGAAAAAATAATCTGCCTTCAATCGTATACATGTCTCCCGGTAAAAATCATTCGCATGATTCGTAATCATATACACGACCACATCTTTGTACTTTTCCTTAATCGTACGCAACAATTCGATTCCACTCCGATCGGGCAATTGAATATCCAATAAGATCATATCGGGAATAGTATTCCTGATTGAATCAATCGCCTCCTCGTAAGTTCCCGCAAACGTGACGAACTGCACATTGTGTATCTCTTCCAGCATAGGAATGATTCTCTTTCGGATAAGAGCCGAATCATCTACCACCAATACTATTTTCTTTTCCTTGTGCATATGAAATGATAATGCAAAAAAACGATGGCATCAAAAAGTAAAAAATAGCGTGTCGATCCTTTTTGCCGTAATTGTCATGAGATAAGGTGTGTAGTTTTTCAACTACCAAAGCTGGTGCGAGATAACGAGGATAAGGTTAGTTCATCGAGGAAATAATCACAGGTACTTTTTCAAACTCAGTCGATTTATCCAAGAAATGTTGTGCTCCCCACAACGTACAAAGGTTCCTGTAATATTCATCGCCCTGGTTTGTCAGCATAATCACGATCATTGAATCATGTTCTCTTCTGATATGACGCAATAATTCAATTCCACTTTTATCGGGCAGGTTAATATCCAATATTGCTACGTCGGGCAAGTTTTGATTTATCATGGATAGCGCATCGGAATAAGTTCCCGCACGAGCAACTGATTGTACATTTTCCAATCCCTTTAACATCAATTCCAGTCTGTCAATAATCATCGCCGAATCGTCAACAATCAATATATTTTTCTTAGAATCCATAGCTCCAATATGGATCAAGTTACAGCCAGGTATATTGTAGGAAAATAGAGTATTGCCCTTGTTTGTTGTAGCGGGTTATTATGGCGTTGTAGTTGTTATACTACAACGACGGGTTGAGATTGAAAAGTTGGTATGTTTGGTTTCACACAAAGGCACAAAGAGGCACAAGGTCTTAATGCAATTCGTTGTACTCCTTTGTGCCTTTGTGTGAAACCAAAACATACCAACTTCTGAAACAAAATCTGCCAACTTCTAGCCTCAAATCAGCTTATGTTCGACGCAGTACAACGTCAAATCTGCATTTGTTTTCAAATTCATTTTAGTGAGAATCCTGGCGCGGTACGTACTGACTGTACTGGCGCTGAGTGAAATTTGGTCGCCAATATCCGACACTGATTTGCCGGCGGCCAATAGCTTCAATACTTCGAATTCACGGTCAGATAAATATTCGTGGGGAGATTTTTCTGAATCTTGTTCAAGCGTTGTCGCCAGTTTTTCCGCGATGGACGGAGTAATATATTTTTTACCCATCATAACGCGGTCGATTGCCTTGACCAGGTCTTCCGGCGCTGAGTCCTTATTTAAATAACCTGAAGCACCTGCCTTCAAAACGCGGATCGCATACTGATCTTCCGGATGAACACTAAGAATCAAAACAGGTAGTTTAGGATGATCCAGCCTGATCTGCTGCAATACATCCAACCCACTTCGACCAGGCATAGAAATATCGGTAATCACCACATCCCACGACTTCGCTCCAACATTTTTTAATAAATCTTCTGCATCAGCCACTTCTTCTATCTCTGCCGAAGGGAACGCATCGAGAATGATTTGTTTTAATCCCTTGCGTACTACCGTGTGATCATCTGCAATTAAAATTCGGTGCATAGTAGTAAAATTAAGAATTAGTGACTGATGGCTGATCAGGAATTCTTACAAGAATTGTTGTGCCCTTACCAGGGTGACTAACGATTTCGTATTTTCCTCCCATCATCAATGTTCGTTCCTTCATACCCAGCAAACCCAGCGTCTTTTTATAACCAATCTTCGTAACATCAAATCCCTTTCCATTGTCAGAAATGGTCAATAAAAATTCGCTATTATTTTTATTTAAAGAAATTGAAACATCCGTTGCCTCCGCATAACGCGCTACGTTAGTGAGTGACTCCTGGCAAATACGGAAAAGTGCAATCGACATCGCCGGTGTAAAACTCTGTTCTGCAATTTCCGATGTAAAGCGTGTATGGATGCCCGTTCGTTTTTCAAATTCCTGGCTTTGCCATTCAATTGCCGCCATCAGTCCGAGATCGTCGAGAATACTTGGACGAAGTTCTGTCGCAATTCTTCTTATCGTTTTAATAGTTTCATCGAGTAAACCCAATGTGCCTGTTAATTTTTCTTTTAATGAATGTGATTCATCTCCATTCATTTTTTTTGTGACCCATGATATATCCATTTTCATTCCCGTGAGTTGTTGTCCCAATTCATCATGAATCTCCCTGGCGATCCCCGCCCGTTCTTCTTCACGAATATCTTGCAAATGGGAAGCCAATTCTCTCAATTCTTTGTGGGACTGGATCATTCCTTGTTCGGCCCTTACTCTTTCGGTGACGTCGTTGGAAAGAACAAGTCGGACCCTTCTTCCCTCATATATATAATCGTTTGCGTAAATTTCAACATGTATAATCGATCCATCTTTTTTCATGTGCCTCCATATTCCGCGGTGGCTGATGCCGGGAATTGTCTTTTTTGATTCATTTCTATATTTCTGCAAATCCTCCGCCGGTCTTATTTTCTCGGCGCCCATTGCCAAAAACTCTTCACGTGTATAACCGTAATGCTTAAGCGTAGATTCGTTCACATCAACAAAATCATTATTGTTCAATGACAGGATCCACATTGGCATTGGATTTTGTTCGAAGAGAAGTTTGTATTTCTTTTCTGATTGCCGAAGTTCATTTTCTGCATGCCGTCGTTGTGAAACATCAATTCCTGTTCCAATCAGGCATGTTTTACCTTCATAAGAAACTGCTGTGCCTGTGAAATAATGCGGGATCTTCTCTTTGCTTTTTGTTACAAAATTGGCCTCCGCATCACTAGTGCCCTCTGTAAAAACTATTTCGATTCTGTCATGTATGTATTTTTTTTCATCACCTTCAAAAAAATCGAGCGGTGTCATTTCGCTGATTTCTTCCGAACCATACCCTGAAATCGTTTCAAAGTTTTTATTCCAGCGAAGAAATTTACCGGTTTCATCAAACAAATAAAAAATGCCGGGTAAACTATTGATTATAGAATCGGAAAGGTCTTTTTCCTTTAGCATCTGTTCTTCCGCCGATCTTCTTTTTGAGATGTCGCTAAAGAAGAGTGAGAGACCATCTTCTGCAGGATACATATGATTCTCAAACCATGCATTGGCCGGTTCAAAGAACATTTCAAACTGCGCGTCCTTTTGTTCTTCCAATGATTTGTAAAATTTTTTCTGGAAATGACTTCCGTCGGATTCTGGAAATTCGGTCCATAAATTTTTACCAATAAGTTCTTCCTGCGATCGTTTATTTAAGTCGGCCGCTCTTTTATTGACGTACGTGATTTGGCCCGTTTTATCAAATGCCATAAATCCGTCTGATACTCGTTCAAATACATTCGTAAGTTCTGCAGTTTTGCTTGTGACCTGGCTTTCGAGTTCGTCATTCAGTTTTTTCAATTCGATTTCCAGTTTTTTTCTTTCAGTAATATCCCGGGCGATAGAGACAAATCCTTTATGAACTTTATCTTCTATCGGTGAAATGGATATCAGGCAATGAACAGGATTACCATTTTTGTCATAGTGAACGAGTTCCCCTTTCCAACTTCCCTTTGATTCGAATTCCCGCCGGATTGTTTGCGATTGTTCTTCGGAGACATCCGCACGTATAACATGCAGGATATTTTTTCCGATTACCTGGCTCTTTGTGTATCCGTAAAGATCTTCGGCTCCTTTGTTCCAGCTGATAATTGTACGGTTTTCATCCATCGAAATAATAGCGTCATTAGACTGTTCAACGAGTCTGGCAAAATAAGTGCTTTGATCTTCGGCAAATTTCTTCAACACATCTCTTCGGTTAAGCATGACCGTATTATACCAGATGATGCCCACAAAAACGGCGATGATGCTCAGGATGAGAATCGCAACGCCAAATTCGGTCGTATAAAATCCTGCCCAATCGCCCCAAAGCCGAAGCAGGCCGAGAAGAATCGGGAATACGATGGCGACAGGGATAAGTGAGCGTGCAGCAATGCTCCCCGTGTAAGTGCTGGTTAGGTCCTTCATAAATCCTCTATCTGGGTTAGCAAAAAGAATCGCCGTAGAAGCCAGGAGAAAACAAATTGCAGTATGGATCGCCATCGGCATAAATTCAAACACTGCGTAGAAATTATGAATTTGGTAAATATAGCCGATGAGAGACGACAGGCCCATCAGGGCAATCGCCAAGGCGAGATATTGCGACGGAATTCTCTGCTTGCTCATATCACGGTTAAACAGGCATAGTGCAATACCGAGTAATACAAAACAAGCCGCCGTATTCGGCGCCATCCGATTCGGAATATTTCCAACGATATCCGCCGCTATTTTTTTGGTGAACAAAATTTGATCAACCGGTGCATTTACTAATTTCAAAACGCCGATCAGTACAACAACGACACTTATACCATAACCTGACAAAACTTTTGAACGTGATTTTTCTTTGGATATGATGAGAAGAAAAGCAATTCCTGCAAGAACAAAACTGAATGCGGTGACGGGGTTCATCGATACGAGCCTTGGGATCGGTCTTTTCAAAAGATCGATATCCCATTCCCAACCCATCAGTACGAAAATGGCAATTGCTATAAAACAAATCGCTGCATAGCGGGAAAAACGTTTTAAGCGATCTTGCAACAATACATCTGGCTCAAGGAGCATGTGAATCTTTTTTCGTAGTAGAAATAAAGTTAAACCGGTAGTTTTTCCATGTTAGCAGCAAACAATTCTTCCCAACGGGAAAAAATGAAATCAGACGGATGTCACTATTTTCTGCAACAAAGAACTTTAGTGCGATGTGAGTAACCAGAACAAGCAGATACATTACTATGATCAACATTTCAGCAGTATATATTTTATATTTCACGGCTAAGGCGAGAAGGGATTATCTCAATGCCTGAAATCTTCGATCATACCTGAAAGAATCTTTCTGCTGTTGAACAATTTACAATTTTTTTCAATTCAACAAGCATAAAATGCTCAACAACGTGAATTCGAACCGATAAGTGAAAACTACTAATATTAAATTTTGGATGGCAAATCCAATAAATTTGGATGGATCCCGAGACGGTTATGATGACTGATGTTTCAGTCAGCGTTGAAGTGAGTCAACTCTTTCGAGGCTAAAAATGCTACTTTGAGTAAGCGGCCAATTGCGGCCCAACTAATCTTTGTGGAGTTTCTTTTTTTCTGCGTTGAAACCTTTTTCTAATCTTTCCAATTCCTTTTTTAATATCTGGAATTGACGTTCGAATGATTTTAATTGGGCGGGTCCTTTCTTAACTGGGACGGAAGCGACTTTATTCGAGAACGAAATTCCTGCCCTTCTCAATCTCTCTTCATCGATCCATTTCTCCAACAGGATCTCAAGCTGCCGGCTGAGGGAAGATTTATTTTCCCTGCAATACTTTTTAGCCTCTTCCAATAGAGACGGCGTTACCGTAAAGGCAGTATTTACCTTTTTTTCCATCCGTCAAAAGTATCCATTTATTCCATACTATAAAATAAAATTTTATTTTATAAAATTTTATTCTATCTTAGAGCAGTAACCATATAAAAATCAAAATCCGGCAAATGCAATCAAACAATTTACTAAGCGTCGGAAGACCCGTTCCGAAAGCAATCATTCGCCAATTCCGTCTCCGGGAGACCCGGGAATACAAGGAAGCGCTCGCGAGGTCGGGCAAGAAAAAAATCGAAATTCTGTGGGCCGGTATCAAGCAGACAAAAAATGAAGTCAACGCCTACGAACACGCTTTTATTTTTAGTTAACCGCCGACTTGCCTGCCATCTCTCATCTCAATCCCCCACCCTGTGGATATACTTTCTCTTACTAACTCATTTATTCCATGATCAACCATTTCCGGGTGTTTTACATCCGGTTTTTTTATCGCGGATTTCGCGGATTTGGGCGGATTTCGCGGATTCTTATTTATATCGCGCCGTTCGTGGTATTGGCTTTCCCAAGTCTGTTCTATTCGGTAAACCGCGATTCCTCGTGCTTTGCACCTCATACGTTTTCTTTTTTTTAAAAAAGTTTCTTCGTGCTGTCCAATTTCAATTTTCTCAATTGTTATATGTGTATTACAAACATTAAACACATACACGATGAAACAGAGATTGAATGCTTATTTAAAGAATCCCGCAGCGTATAGACCTCTATTTGGTTTTGGGAAATATCTTTCCAAATGTTCTTTGGAAAAGAAATTACTGGATCTTATTGATTTTCGCGTATCGCAAATTAATGGCTGTGCTTTTTGCCTTGACATGCACTCGAAAGACTTGCGTGTTGAAGGTGAAACCGAGCAGCGCCTGTATATGATCAGCGCCTGGCGCGAATCTCCTTTCTACACCGAGCGCGAACGTGCCGCACTCGCATGGGCCGAATCGGTAACAAATTTGCATGAAGGACATGTTCCTGACGAAGTCTACGAAGAAGCAATCAAACAATTCACCGAGGAAGAATTGATTGACCTGACAATCGCCGTTCTGGCAATAAATAGCTTCAATCGTGTTAATATTGCCTTTCGGACCGAGGCCGGTTCCTATGTACCCGGACAATTTGCAGCAGTAGCAAATTAGTGGAGTAACGTCCGTCTGTAAATTTCGTGAGACAAGAAACGTGAGCCGTGGATTGATCCGAACAATTGTACGTCTGACATCTCACGAAATATTTGATCACTCAAAATTTAAAAAAGTATTATGAAAGAATTCATGTTAATATTCAGACGAGAGCTCACCCCTGCAGGAGATCAACCGTCACCCGAACAATACCAGGGAATGGTTAAAAAATGGCAGGATTGGATTGGTGGTCTTGCGGCGCAAAATAAACTTGTTGCCACCGGAAAGAGAATGGCGCCAGAAGGGAAAGTCGTTCATAATAATAAAACTGTCACCAACGGCCCATTCGTTGAAATCAAAGAAGGATTGGCTGGATACATTTTCGTGAATGCAAATGATATTGATGAAGCGGCTGAGATTGCTAAAGGGTGTCCCGTTATCGATGTGAAAGGAAATGTGGAAGTCAGGCAGATTATGCCGGAAGGGCATTGGTGATATTGAGGTTGAGGTTAAGGTTAAGAATTTAGCCAAGGGCTCAATCTTAACCTCAATCTCAACCTCAACCTTAACCTCAATCTCAGCCTCATTGAATCATGGAGAACAAGGAACTCATACCGCATCTCTTCAGAACTGAATACCGCAAGATCGTTTCGGTGTTGTGCAAATATTTTGGATTGCAGCAAATGGAAATTGCCGAGGACATCGTAAGCGATACATTTCTCACGGCTGCTGAAACATGGGGATTACATCAAATTCCTGCAAATCCATCTGCGTGGCTCTACAGCGTAGCAAAAAATAAGGCAAAGAATTATTTACATCGCCTGTCACATTTTGAAAATAAAATTTCAAAAGATCTGATGCAGGCGGCCAACAGCGAAAACGTGGAAGTGGATCTTTCACCGCAAAATATCAATGACAGCCAATTGCAAATGTTATTTGCTATTTGTCACCCTTCCATTTCTGCCGATGCACAAGTTGGATTAGCGCTTCGTCTCCTTTGCGGATTCGGGATCGATGAAATTGCTGATGCATTTTTAACTAACAAGGAAAACATCAACAAAAGATTATTTCGCGCCA
>Ga0163162_10006639_pt1 | contig 11214 bp, 10 predicted proteins | sample S55metaG_FD_115310 | JGI IMG/M metagenome (GOLD analysis project Ga0163162, IMG submission 115310) | Switchgrass rhizosphere microbial communities from Kellogg Biological Station, Michigan, USA - S5-5 metaG | ecosystem: Host-associated > Plants > Roots > Rhizosphere > Soil | place: USA...
ATCTTGTTCAGCGCAGTACCGAGATGAATATCGGCGTTCGCGTACGGCGGACCGTCGTGCAGGATGAATTTTTCCGCGCCCGCACGTGCCTCGCGAATCCTTTGGTAGAGATCCATGTCGGCCCACTTTTTCAGGCGCGCGGGCTCAGTCTGCGGCAAATTTGCCTTCTGCCCGAAGTTTGTCTTCGGCAGATTGACCGTCTTTTTCAGGTCGAGGGTTGCTTCTTCAGTTGCCATGAACGTCCGTTTATCAAAAGCGAAATAGTAACATGCGCGAAAACGTGTCAGAAGCCCGCGCGTAAGCAAGGGCTCGTTCCGCTACCGATACGCGCGATGTCGTTAGCCCTCCCTTACGGTCGGGCTTCTGACACAAACAAAAACCCGAACCACGTGTTGAAGACGATGGTTCGGGCTCTTTAGCCGATCGATGTTTGACGTGTTCAGCCGATAAACATCTCCTCGTCTCCGTAGCTGCGGTCAATTGTAGTGGGCGACGGCGCGACCAGGACTTCCAGGCCGCGACGTACACCCGCTAGTATGGCCGCCAATTCACGCGCCGGCTCGATCACTTTGCGTTGAATGAATTCAGTCGTCGTCGCCACGCGCTCATGTGTCGTGTCGATCGCGCGACTGACCAATTCGACTTTTTCCTTAGCCATTTCGGCGGTGTCGTCAACCAGCACGGTTAGTCCGCGCACTTCTTCTTTGATCAGCGCTGCTGACTCAGACAAGTGCATGGTCGCGGTCGACAGGTGACCTGACATCACGTTGACTTGTTCCGCGATCTGCCGTCCCTGCTCGGCAATCTTCTGGCCCTGTTCGCTCAACGCATTCGCGCGAATGATGAGCGGATCGAGTTTCTGCTCGACTCGATTGACCGTATTTACCGCGCGCTTGACGAACACCGCAATTGCGATCATCGCCGCTGAAATCACGAGGAAAGACACCGCGATGATCGCAGTGATGATTACCAGCCAGAAGAGCGGTTCGTTCGCGTTCATACTCTACATTGACTTCTCAGGCGTGTAAGTCGGCGCCGCTTCCGTCCGTCCCGAAAGTTCAGTCTTGCGCTTCTCTTCGATGTAGGCCTTCTTGCCTGCTTCGACCGCCGCCGAGATTGAACCAGCTTGCGTCGACACTGCACCCTTTGTCTTGCTCACAACCTCACCGGCCTTTGTGCTTGCGGTGTCATACAAATCGGATGCACGTTCGCGCGTCGCTTCGTAGTACTCACCGGCCGTTTCGCGCGCGGTATCGTAAAGCTCACCGGCCTTCTGGCGCGTCGTGTCATAGTACTCACCGGCCTTTGCACCGATTTGCTGGGCCGCTTCTTTCGAGCGGTCAATGCCTTTGCGCGTGGCGTCGGCGATGTCGCTACGCAACTCTTCGCCTGACTTCGGCGCAAACAACAAAGCGAGCACCGCGCCTATTCCGGCACCCACCAGAAAATAAGTTAATCTTGTCGAAATACTATCCCCGTAATTCCGATCGTCTCCCATAGCAGTAATCCTTTCTGGAGAGGCGAATCCCTGCGGAAATCCGCCTGTAAATTTCAATTTGTTCCCGGATGATGACTGCTCCGGACTATAACAAAAGGCCGGAAGGCAGGCAAGGCAGTTACTAAACGTGTCTCTGCCGAAACTGCTGAGAAAGTGTCAAGACGCTTAGTCGAGTGCGCGACTCTGAAACTTACGCAGTCCCAACCAGGTGAAAAATATGGAAAAACCGATCAGGGCTGCATAAATCGCCGGCATGGACATGTGCGGCATGTTCGGTGTTAGCGCGAGTCGAAAGCCTTCGTTTGCATAGACCAGCGGATTAATAAGCACGGCGTATTGAAACCACGGAATTACGTGCAGCGTAGCCCACGGATAATATGCGCAGCCGAAAAAGATCATGGGCGCCAACAGCAAGGTAAAGAGCAGAGAGATTTGCTGCGGCGGAACGATCGTTCCCATCACCATTCCGAAAGCGGCGAACAACCAACTACTCAAAAGGGCAATCAGAACGAAATGAACACTGTCGAGCCAGCTCAAATGGATCTGCACGCGCATCATCAACCACGCGAGCGGCATCACGACAATGCCGGCGATGACTGCCTGAACCACGCCAACAATAATCTTTTCCAGTCCGACCCCCGCGATACTAATCGGCGCGAGCAAACGATCTTCGATCTCTTTGCTCCACCCAAAATCGATCACCAGCGGCAACGACACTGCCTGCATGCTTGAAAGCGTCATACTGAGGCCGAGAATTCCGGGCAGCAGCATGTCGGTGTAGCCCTTTTGAATGATGCCCATGCGCGGCATCACAAACCCGAAGATGAACGTGAACATCAAGGGGTTCAGCGCGACGCGCAGCAGAAAGGAAACCAATTCACGCCGGGCGACGCGCAAGTCACGATGCAGAAGGGCGATAAAGGCAGTCATTACTTTGTATCGTGGCGTTGAGAACTAAGCCATTGCTGATTCTCGATTGCCGATTGCCGATTGGAGCGAGTTGCCCGCATTGTGGAATCCTCAAATGAGAACTCGACAATTGGCAATCTAAAATCGGCAATCTACATTCACTCTCTCAAACTCCGTCCCGTGAGATGCAGGAACAGGTTTTCCAAACTCGGTTCGGCGACGTGCGCGTCGGTGATGGTCACGTTCTGATCCGCGGCGAAGCGCATCGCAGTAGCCAACAACCCTTCCGCATGATCCGCATAGATACGCACACGCTTGTCATCCGCTTTTACTTCAACGACACCGGGGATCGATTGCAACGATGAGACAAAACCATCGGAGATGCCGTCGCGAACTTGCAACTCCACCAGATAGCCGCCGGGCACGCTGCGCTTTAACTGCGCGGGCGAATCAAGCGCGAGCACCTTGCCGTGATCGACGATCGCAGCCCGTTGGCAAAGCTGATCGGCCTCCTCCATGTAATGCGTGGTCAGCAGAATCGTCAGACCTTTTTGATTCAGCTCAGTCAGTAAGTCCCAGAGCATGCGGCGCGATTGCGGATCAAGCCCGGTCGTCGGCTCATCGAGAAAAAGGATCGCGGGATTGTGCATCAGAGCGCGCGCGATCTTCAGGCGCTGCACCATGCCGCCGGAAAAACCATTCACCTTTTCGTCCGCGCGTTCGGTCAACTCGAACCGGCTGAGCAAGTCACCGGCGTGCTGTTCGCGCTCTTGTTTGGGAATGCCGAAGTACTCGGCGTGGAAGACGAGAATTTCTTTCGCGGTCAGACTACGGTCGAGGTTGTTGACTTGGGGCACAACCCCGATGCGGTGTTTCACCGTTACCGGGTCTTTCGCGACGTCGACGCCCTCGATCTTTGCGACTCCGCCTGTCGGCACAACGCGCGTCGTGAGGATTCCGATAGTGGTGGTCTTACCCGCGCCGTTTGGCCCAAGGAGGCCAAAGAATTCGCCACGCGGAACTTCAAACGAAATTCCATCGAGCGCTTTGACCTCGACCCCCTTGCGGCCTTTTGGCCGATACGTCTTTTTCAGATCTTCGACGGCGATTACGGATTCCATGCGCTACATTCCGAACTGAAAATGCGTGGCAATGTACCACCAAATCGAAATGGTCAAAACTATCGAGCCCACGAAAAGGGTCACTACGACGCCGACGATTACGGCGACGAAGACCCAGTCGCTGGTGCGCCCGCGTTTTGCCTGTTCGCCCGAGACAGTCGCGCGCTCACGCAACAGGTGCAAATTGCGAACGTTCGGTTTCCACCAAACAGCGAACAGATAGCCGAAAAAAGGAATCAGCCCGACGATGAAATAAATCGCGATGGTGAGTCCCATCCGCAATAGAGTGATCTTCGGCACGCGATAGCGGACAGCAGAAACAAGAATGTAGAACGCGACGATCGTCGTGATGATGTCGCCGAACTCTGGAATCAGATCGATGATGGCATTGAGACCGAATCGCCAGCCAAGCACGGGAATGCGAAACTGGTTGTCCATGATCTGGGTCAGGACTTCCAGCTCGCGTTCAATCTGAATTGTTGTGGGTTTTAAGACACGCTGGCGGCCAACTGCTTCGAGATCTTGAGGTTTCATTTCGAACTTCAGTACTTAGTGCTTTGTACTTTTACGTGTTTCCTGAGAGACAGGTTCACACTGCAAAGCACAAAATGCAAAGCCCAAAGTACGAAGTCCCAAGTTCGCTTTATCGAATGCGCGTCATCTGTTGCCAAAAGAATTTGCCGACGCGTGAAAAGACGTTGCGGCCGTTCTTCGGGTCACGCGTTGGCAGGCCCAGTTCCGCCGCCAGCTTCGGATCAGGCGGCGCGATGTCTTCGTCGCCATGCTTTGCTAACAGCCAACGATCAAAAGTACGACTGACCGATCGTCGCTCGGCGACTGACGCGCTGGCTGCGAACGCGCTGCGCAAATCATCAAGATCGGCAATCTCGAATCGGTTCACGTCGTAATAACTATGCAGCGCCGCGAAGAACTTTTCGTTGCCGAGTAGTTTCCGCAGCGCTTCAAACATCAACGCGCCTTTGCCGGTAACGATGGCTGAGTATTGAAACGTGTTTCGGTAAAATTTTGCCGGCAGGTTTGCTTCCAAATCCTCCCCGCCGAACGTGCGATAAAGCTTGTAGACGCCACGAAGTTGCTCGTCCAAAGCGATGTCGGCTTTTTGTTCTCCGTAAGTCTCACGGTAATAAACAAGCGCCGACCAATTCGCCAATGATTCGTCCAGGACCGGTTCGCGGCTCGGATCGCTGCCGACCATCGTGCCCCACCACTGATGGGCGACGACATGCGCCACGGTCCATTCCAAACTTTCTTCGACCGAAGCCCGCTGTTCGCGAATGATGTCCGGCATGCTGCTGACCGCCGGCGAATCAAAATTCACATAGAAAGCGCTGGCAATCGCGGCAAAGCCGGAGAACTCCGCATTGCTCAACGTGGTGACGAGCGGCGCATCGATCAGACTAATCATCCGTAATGGCAGCGCACCCAGGCGGCGAATGTAAACAGTGACCGCGTTCGAGGCGATGTTGAGCGCACGCTTGGCAGCAACTTCATGTTCACGGCGATAGATTGAGCGGATTTTGATGCCGCTGATGACGCGCTCTTCTGAAGTCATGTTCGATCCCGCAACCACGGCGAAGTCGCGAAGATTTTCAGCAACAAAAGTAGAAATGGCTCGGCCGGTTTGAGTCGCGACTTGTTTTGACTCGACCGGCGTGAAGATGGAAGTCCCTTGGGACGCGTCGACATTTACTTCGTAGTCCGCGACATCGGCCACCGTCGCGTCGCCGATGCCAGGATCGACTCGGCGCAACCACTCTTCACCATCGCGTGCCGCCAGCACCGGATACCAGGTGCCGAGCAGCATCACGCCGCGACACATGAAATTGGTGTCACGCGGACGACGCAGTTCGCGCGCGCCGCCGATCGCCGCACTCACCTGCTGCATCACATGCGCCACGAGACCGGTTTCGTCGGGATCGATTTCGGGGACTTCGCCGCGGAACTTGATCAGCACTTCACCCGAGTTTTGGGGCTGCACGTCCTGGCGCAAGTTCACCCGCAGAATTGTGTTGTCCTCTTCGAGCGTGAATGGAAGCGGTGCCTCGCTCTCGGCGCTTTTCACCTCAACGATTTCAAGTCGCGGTTCGTCAGCCTGCTTCGGTGCGACATATCCCGGAACGCGCGCGTTCGAGTACAGATGAAAAATCAACGTTCCGGTTGAACGATCGCCGCGATTCACCCAACGGACGCGCTCACTGCCGGTGTATTTTCGGTTGGCGTAATCCAATGAGAGATCGATCCGGTATTGGATGCGTTTGTCGGGAGGAGGCGGCTGGTGCGGTTGAGTCTGTGCGAAGGAGTTTTCACCACAGAGGACACAGAGACAAGCCGCGAAGAGCAAAGAGGTAAGGGCAAAGCGATGAGCGACTTGTGGTAGCAGTTCATTCCTGGCGCTTTGCACTTTACCCTTAGCCCTTAGCTTTCCTCTGTACCCTCTGTGGTTGATTCTATCTTTCATTAACGACAACTCTCATAATGCGATCGCCGCGCGCTATCTGATCGACCACTTCCATGCCGCGAATGACGCGTCCGAAAACGGTGTAGCCACCGTCCAGGTGCGGTTGCGGCGAATGGGTGACAAACCATTGCGAGCCACCCGTGTCCTTGCCCGACAGCGCCATGCCTACGGCTGCGCGTTCGTAAGGGACTTCGTTGATCTCGCAACGAATCGTGTAGCCAGGCCCGCCATTTTGATCGCCGCGCGGGTCGCCGGCCTGCACCACAAAATTCGGCACTACGCGCGGAATCGTCTGACCATTGAAGTAACCCTGCTTCGCCAGTTGGATGAAGTTGTCCACGTTCAGCGGCGCATCTTCCGGCAGAAATTCGATTGTGAATGAGCCCCTCGTGGTTGTGACGGTCGCCGTCGGTTTTTTGCCGATGCGCGCAATCGCCCGCTGATAATCCGCGTCCGTGTTGCGCGTCTGCACCGTACCAATGCTACTAGAGAAGTCTCCGACACCGTTTGCTTTCAGCAGCGCGACGGCGCGTCGACGAATAAGATGATCTTTTGAATCGAGCGCGGTCTTGACTGCCTTATTCGCCGCGTCATTTTTCTGCTTCGCCAGCGCGCTCAAAATTGCGAGCGCGGCATCGTTGTCTGCGTCACGCATCGCACGCGGGAGCGCGTCGGCCAAAGCGCGAGTATTTACATCGCTGGGCTGTCCACCTAAGAGTTCAGCCGCTGTCGCCCGAACAATTACGTCCGGGTCGGTCAGGTGCTGGCGCGCAATCTCACTCAGTTCCTTTGGCTTGAATGCCGCGATTGCTTGAAGAACGTCGGGAACTGCGTACTCGGAGTGCACTGCAACAAGCGTGTTGATTCTGATTCCGGAGTTTTTGTAATCCAGCATCGCGTGCAGAATCTCGACGGCACGGGCGGCGGTTTGGTTGTTGTCACCTTTTTCTAAAGTGGCGATCTCTCCCAACCCTTGCGCGATACGCGAACCGGCTCTCCAATTCGTGAGCATCATTCGGACTGCGTAGTTGTCTGTGCCCGCGAATGCGACGTAACGCTCCGGCGAAACTCGAGCTGACGCGATTTCCAATTCGATTGCCGTATGACCCATTGCTTCACTCGTGGCTGATAACCATTTCAGCAACTCAACCTGAGGCGTCGCACTCTTCTGATTAACTCTTCCTAAAGTCGTCGCTATTTCGATCACTTCATTCCGTTCATCCGATTTCGCGGCCGAGGTCAACAATTGAGCCCGCGTGAGCAAAGGCGTGGTTGCGCGCGCATCGTTTAACTGTCCCAACGCCCGTATCGCACTAGCGCGCACACGCAGGTCGGAATCGTGCAGAGCACGATCAAGTAAAACGTCGAAAGCAGCTTTGTCTTCAGTTGCGCCAAGGACTCGAGCGGCATTCGCGCGGACGATTGGATCTTCATGCTTCGCAAGCAAAGCGCGCGCTTTGTCGTTGCCCTCCTTCAAACGCAAACGCGCCAGCGTATTCAGCGCGTCGGCGACAATCCGACTGTCTGAATAATCGAGGAACTCTGCCACCAGCTTTCCCACGCCATCCGGTTTTGTGCGCAACACGGCCGTGAGCGCGAGCAGAATCGTCAATTGATCCGGCCGCGATCGGCGACCGTTTTCAAATCTCAACGCGCCAACAATCGCGGCGCGCAGGATGTCTAGGCGATCTTCATCGATCGCCTTCGTGGCCGCATCTGCAGCGGACGGCGCACTCGCCATAACCGCGACAATCTTGCCCAACGCTTCGACCGCCCGCGCCCGCACAGTTCCGTTTTCCTGCCCCTGTCTTTTTAGTACTTCTGTCAGCGCGTAGGCGCCGCCCGGCGATTCGATTTCACCGAGGGCAAACGCGACCATCTGCCGTACGTCATTGTCGTGGTCAGTGAGCAGCATCTCAGCCAGGACGGGGACTGCATTTTCACTGCCGATGCGACCCGCAGCGAGCGCCGCTCGCTTGCGGACCTGGGCGTCAGCATCAGCCAGGAGGGGTTTCAGTGAATCGTCCCAGCGCCGTTCATCTTCAGCGCGAATGATTAGCAGAGTATTAGCGGGAATCGGGCTGACTCGCACATCGACGGCGCGTCCGCGCGATCGCTGCGCTGCAGCTGTGCCAGCAAGAAAAGCGATCAGGGTTAGGAGCGAGAGAACTTTCAACTCGGGGGTTTGCATATGTTTGACTGACGCGTGAGCCGGCGCGACTGATCCTTCATCGCGTCTGTGCGCCGATTGTACCCGCCAAATGTGGCACGCGCATCCTGCGAGTGAGTCGAGGGTGACGCCCATGCACCCCAAAACAAAAAGGACGGACAATTGTTCGTCCGTCCCTTGGTAAATTCGGAAATCGGTAGCCGAGGATTAGCTCGCTATGGCGATGGCCGCGACCTTGCCGTCTTCGCTCTTCTTCGTGACGTCAGGTTTAATATCTACTTTTGGTGTGTCGGTGACGGGGTCTTTGCGATCAACGCGTCCTTTTTCGGTGGCCGCCTTCTGTTGAATCATCTTGCAGCTTCCTTCGAACACGCCGCCCTGTTCAATAACCAACGATGGGGTCTGGATGTTGCCATTCAGCTTCCCGGCGCGACCGAGTTCGATGCGTTGGCTCGCGATGATGTCGCCGTTAACGCTGCCCTGAATTTGCGCCACTGCCACTTCGATGTTCGCATCGACTTGGCCGCCTGAGCCTACAATCAACGTGCCCGTCGGCGATATGACGCGGCCGGAGAAGTGGCCATCGATGCGCAAAAGCGATTTGAATGACGCCTCGCCCGTAACGTTCGTACCGCTGCCTACAAACCCACTGAGCGTGCCGTCCTTGATTTCGCGTGCGATCGTTTCGCTTTCGCTCAAGGCTCTCGGCGTCGTAGACGCCTCGACCGGCTTGAATTCGCCGCTTTGATACGACGAATAGTTTCGGGGTGAATAAGCATCGGCGCTGGGTTGTGTCGGGGTCGGGCTCTTATCTTCGTTCGGATTCTTTCCCATTCTGAGCATTTGAAACTAACCCTCCATATTCTCGACAGCGGAAGTCGCAGCAACCGCACTTGGCTACGACGAACAACTCGCGGTGGTTAAAACTGGAAGCCGGCCACATTGGCCGACGTGTGGGGACGCCGCTCGCCGCCGAGCGGGGGCACAAATAATAAACAAAGCATACCATGCTGTCCAGCAGAAGTTTCTTCTAATTCGAATGCAAGGTTGGCCCACTACCGGGTCCGCGTCAGGGCAACAGGTTCTCTAGAATTATGGTTTCACTGAAGTTTTCGAGCAGAGGGAAGTAGGAGGCTTCGCGATCGAAGGCGGCGCGCGGAACAAGTCCGACAATCTCAGCGCCCCGGACTTTTACCCCGAGCCGCTCGGCTTCGCCGGCCACCGCTTCGAAGGCGCGCGCGATTGAGGTCTGTTCATAGTTCGTGAGGTTCATTGAAACCTGAACGATGCGCCGTGAACTCAGTTCAAAGCCGAGCGCCTTTACGAAAGGGAGGCCGCCATCGCGTTCGCGCACCACGCGCGCAATCCGGCGCGCGATCATGATGTCGTTTGTCTCCAGAGTCACATTGAAGGCAATTAGGAAAGGTCGTGCGCCGACCGCGATAGCGCCCGCGGTGGCGTGCAGCCTTGCGTCGCCGATATCAGGTTTCCGATCGGGGTTCGTGGCGATCTCTTCACGCAGCTTTTCAAATCCTTTGCCGCGGACGTGCTCAAGTCGTTCGCGATCCGATCGCAACGCTGCCCGTTCGTAGAAGTAAACCGGAATGGAAAGCTCGTTCCAGATTCTGTTTCCGGCTGCGTGCGCCAACGCAACACAGTCATCGATTGTCACACCGCTAACCGGTACGAACGGCAGCACGTCAGTCGCGCCGATGCGGGGGTGCTCTCCACCGTGTTGACGCAAGTCGATCAACTCGGCCGCTTTGGCAACCGCACGCAACGCACCTTCGACAATTCTCTCAGGTGCCGCTACAAACGTAATCACCGATCGATTGTGATCGGGATCGATGTGACGGTTCAGCACCGTGGTGGCGCCGGCAGATTCGATCTCCCGCGCAATCTGTTCGACCACCTCAGGCTTGCGGCCTTCACTGAAGTTTGGTACACACTCAACGAGCGAGTGCTTTGTACTTTGATCTTTGGTCTTTGATTCCATTCCGTATGCGACGAAGATCAAAGCACAAAGTACCAAGTACAAAGCACGAAGCACAATGCCTATTGATCGCTTCATCAACGAACGCAAGAACGCCTGGCAACGGCTCGAGCAGTTGCTACACCAGCTCGATGGATTGAAGCTGCGTCGCTTGCATCGCGAAGAAGTGCGCGAGTTGGGCCGCATCTATCGGCGCACGGCCTCCGACCTGGCGATTGCGCGCGCCGAGTCGCGTGACCCGCGGCTCATCAACTATCTCAACAGTCTCGTCATTCGCGCGCACGGACGGATTTATCGCGCCGACGCGCAGGGTGGCCGCCGCATTCGGAACTTCTTTGCTCGGGATTTCCCGCAAAGCTTTCGACGCACTTGGCGTTACACGGCCGTAGCCTTTGCGGTCTTCTGGGTGTTTACCGCCATCGCCTTTTTCGGTACGCGGCACGACCCGGATTTCTCGGAATTTGCGGGAATTGACCCGTTTTTCCGCGAAATGGTCATCAACAACCGCACTCACTGGTGGGAGGATTTGAACCGCGCAAACCAGATCGGCTCAACGCAAATCTTCACCAATAATATCAAGGTGACCTTTTACGCGTTCGCGCTCGGCGCGATGCTGGGCCTGGGCACGCTCTATGTGCTCGCGTACAACGGAGCAAGTTTCGGCGCAATCATGGCGCTGACTTACCGCGCCGGATTTGGAAACGACTTAGTTACTTTCGTCGTGGGACATGGCGTGATCGAGCTGTCGTGTATCTTCATCGCCGGGGGCGCGGGACTATTGATTGGAACGGCTTTGGTAATGCCGGGAGACATGACGCGCGGCGATGCATTGAAGTCGCGTGGGATGGAAGCAGTGCGGCTGATTGTCGGATGCATCCCCCTTTTGGTTGTGGCCGGGATCATCGAAGGGTTCATCTCGCCCGCACCGATCAACCCGCTGATCAAATTTGCGATTGCCGGAATTACGGGCGTGGCGTTGTACTTGTATTTGTTCTTAGCGGGAAGAGACGCCTAGATCCTTTTCCCTTATTACCCTCTTTGCCG
>Ga0163162_10006640_pt1 | contig 11214 bp, 9 predicted proteins | sample S55metaG_FD_115310 | JGI IMG/M metagenome (GOLD analysis project Ga0163162, IMG submission 115310) | Switchgrass rhizosphere microbial communities from Kellogg Biological Station, Michigan, USA - S5-5 metaG | ecosystem: Host-associated > Plants > Roots > Rhizosphere > Soil | place: USA: Michigan...
AGATCGCCAAATCGGCTGGCTCATGGCTGAAGCCGCTCGACTACGCGACGCGGCCGGATCGACGATGCCCGATGACTATGCGCGCGACGCTCGACGGTTTTTCAACGTCTACAGCATCGGCGGAGCCCACTGTGTCCGGTTACGGCACGAAACCCAGACCACCGGGCGAGATGCATAGGTTGGTGCCGAGTCTGTCGCATCGCTCGCGCCGGGAACCCGTGCGGGTGTTCAACGCGTATGACGATGTCGGGCCGAGTCGTCTCGGGTCAGCTGACGTCGCGGGTTCCTGCCCAGTGGGTTCGGTGAGGTAGCGGGGCGCGCGCAGGGCCAACGCGAGACCACCCGGCGCCCCAAAGTCGCCAGCATCGGTCTCGGCTTAGTGCCGCGTTATTGACTTGGTCGGGCGGTGCGGATCCTCGCCAGCCGGGCGCCGCGGAGCCGATGGAGCCGGGTTGGGCGGCGGCGCTGGCGAGAGCCAGTGCGGCGATCAGCGCCGCGATCTCGTCAGGGGTGGGGTCACCCTTGGTGATCCGGATCATGGCCGGCTTCACAGGGGAATGTTGCCGTGTTTGCGGCGCGGCGAGGACGCTCGTTTCGAGCGCAACATGTCAAGCGAACGGATGAGAATCATCCGGGTCTCGCCGGGGTCGATGACGTCGTCGACCATCCCTCGTTCGGCTGCGATGTAAGGCGTCATCAGCTGGTCGGTGTAGTCGGCCACCAGCTTTCGTCGGTGTTGCACCGGGTCGGGCGCGTCAGCGAGCTCCTTGCGGAAGATGATGCTTGCCGCGCCCTCCGCGCCCATCACGGCGATCTCGTTGGACGGCCAGGCGAACGACAGGTCGGCCCCCAGCGACTTCGAGTCCATGACGATGTAGGCACCGCCATACGCCTTGCGCAGGACCACCTGGACCCGCGGCACGGTTGACTCGCAATAGGCGTAGAGCAGCTTCGCGCCGCGGCGGATGATGCCGGCGTGCTCCTGGTCAATGCCGGGAAGAAATCCGGGGACGTCCACCAGGGTCACCAGGGGGATGTTGAATGCGTCGCAGGTACGGACGAACCGGGCGGCCTTCTCGGCCGCGTCGATGTTGAGTGCGCCGGCCAGCACGCTCGGCTGGTTGGCGACTATCCCGACGACGTGACCGTCCAGCCGCGCCAGGGCGCAGACGATGTTGGTCGCCCACAGCGGCTGAACCTCGACATAGTCACCGTCATCGACGATCACCTCGATCACGTCCCGGACGTCGTAGGCGCGGTTGGGCTCGGCGGGCACGATATCGGCCAGCTCGTCGCAGCGACGCGAGGGCCGATCGGTCGGCACCACGTATGGCGGGTCCTCGTGGTTGTTGGACGGTAAGAACGACAACAGGTAGCAGACCTCGTCGAAGCAGCTGGACTCATCGTTTGTCAAAAAGCTGGCCACGCCCGTGCGGGTGGCGTGGGTCACGGCGCCGCCGAGCTCCTCGTGCGTAGTCTTCTCGCCGGTCACGGCTTTTACTACATCCGGGCCGGTGACAAAGAGGTTGGTCTTGTCTTTGACAGCGAACACGAAGTCTGTAAGCGCGGGGGAGTAGGCGGCACCGCCAGCACAGGGCCCGAGGATCACCGAGATCTGCGGGACGACCCCCGACAGACTCACGTTGCGCGCAAAGATGCCGCCGAAACCCGCCAACGCGGTGATGCCCTCCTGGATCCGGGCGCCGCCCCCGTCGTTCAGCCCGATGATCGGCGCGCCGGTCGCCGCCGCGAGGTCCATCAGTGTGTGGATCTTGCTGGCGAACACCTCACCGAGCGATCCTCCGAAGATGCGGAAGTCGTGGGCGTAGACGAACACCTTGCGGCCGTCGATGGTGCCCCAACCGGTGACGACGCCGTCGGTGTCGGGGCGGTGACATTCCAAACCGAACCCGCTCGCGCGGTGACGTGCCAGCATGCCGGTCTCCGTGAAGGAACCCTCGTCGAGTAACGCCTCGAGACGCTCCCGTACGGTCATCTTCCCGCGCGCACGCTGTCGCTGCGTCGCCTGCTCTGTCCCCCTGATCGCCTGTTCCTTGCGGGCGCGCAGCGCCGCGGTGGCCTCCCCGAGCGACTTCGGCTTGCGCCGGGGAGATCGCTCTGGAGCGGCCTCGACGCCCGCGGTGGGGACATCGCCACGTCCGGCGACGTGTAGTCGCGGCGCAGTGCTTTCGGCCCGCCGCCGATCGGCGGCCGCACCGGGTCGGTTCACGATTTCTCCTCTATTTCTGATGTCGCCGGTCGATTCGCGGACCGGTCGCCTTCATCGAGTCGGCGCGGAGGTAGGCCTCGAGTTCCACGTCCTCGGCGAATATTTCGGAGGGATTCTGGAGCGCGAGGACATGCTGCGCCAAGCCCTTCGGCCTGGGAGCAGCAATCCAGTTTCGCGCGACACATTCCAATCCCTCTCGCGTGGATGACGTTTCGCGGCCTATTCGCCTCGAGCCGAGAAAACCTAGATGCTCCATAGGAGTGGTATCGCGGTTGGTCAGATACACCCGACCGTCATGTATTCGGCGCGCCCTCCGACCGCTCCTATACAGCAAGGCCCGGACAGAAACCCACAGGCGAGGGAGCAAGCGCATGTCGAGGACATCTTGGCCGTGGGTTCCAGTCGTCCAAGCAGCAAGTGCCAGTCCGATGTTGGCGCGTCGATAGCAGAAGGAGTTGGGGACGCGATGGATATCGCAATGGACACAATTTCAGAATTCACGGTAGATCTCATCGATGACTTTCGCTTGACTGCGCGCGACTCGGTCGTCAACTTGCCTATGGGCTGTCAGCGACTGGTGGCGCTTGTCGCGCTTGCTGACCGTCCGATTCGACGGTCTCGCATCGCAGCTACCCTATGGCCCGACACATCCGAGGAGCGCGCGCGAGCAAACCTACGTTCGGCGTTGTGGCGCGTCTCGTCGGTGGCGGATGTCCTCGTCACATCCGCCTGGCACGTCGGGTTGGCCGACGGCGTGGCCGTCGACTACCGGGCCGAGGTCGCGGCGTTCAACCGATTGAACGATTCGCGACACGACATTGCCCACCACCTGGCCCTGGCACAGGAGATAGGTGGCCGCTGTGGAGAACTTCTCCCCGACTGGGGCGAAGATTGGGTAATGGTGGAGCGCGAGAGGTTCCGACAAATCAGATTGCAGACCATCGATGCGCTCGGTGAGCGACTGTGCGAGTCGGGTCGCTACCGCGATGCGCTTCGGGTGGTTTTGGCGGGGATGGCAATGGACCCGCTTCGCGAAAGCCCGCACAGGTTGATGGTCAAGGCGCACCTGCGACTGGGGAACGTGGCCGATGCAATCCGCCAGTACCGAACTTTCGAAAGACTGCTCGATGAGGAACTCGGAGTGCAGCCGACCCGCGAATTGACCGCGATGCTGGCCGCTGGCTGAAAGCGCGCACGACCAGGCAGGGCATTCTGCACTGCGGGCCCATGAATACCTTTGGGGGATCGGTGCGTAGGTACAGTTGATCGCAGCGACGAGAGCGAGTGCCTACCGGCAACCCGATGAGACAGGTCGGCGGTATTCTTCTAGCCTTGGGCGCCACGTATCATGTCGACGAAATGGCATAGGGCTGTGGCTTTCAAGCCATTCACAGCGCCGAATTCATCACAATCGGCCGCGCCTACGATCGCCGTCGATCTCGACGACCTGACACGGGTCCCTGAGAACCGCCACGCGTACGAATACGCGCGGCGCCTTGGTTGCCGAACCGGCGGCCTTGACACACCGGCCTTCGTACCGTTTGTGCAGGCACCACCATGTGCACATGACCAGCAATGGTGGTGTTGACAGGCTGGCCCGGCTGCAAGGACCTGCGAATCATAGACATGTCCCGGAATCTCAAGCGGGAGTGACGGAAACGCCATCGTTACCGGAGGTTGATATGAATGCCAAGCAGGCGTGGGTCCTACTTGCCACAGGAGTGCTGTCTTACGAGCTCTACTGCAAAGACGGCGAACTGATGAGCGAATGTGTGGACGAGTGGTTGGACTGCCGACCGTTATTGACTCGGGCGGTCATCGCCGCGCTTGCCCTCCACCTGGGAAACCTGCTGCCTGCGCGTTATGACGTTGTCTCACTGGGGTTCTTCGTGATGAGGAAAGCCAAGCGGTGTTGGCGCTAGCTGCTGCCGCCCATGCCCGGGTCGGTTTGGCGACCTCGCTCCCCAACCAGAAACCATGTCCGCATCACGCCCTTGCCCTTCACAACGACCTCGCCCCGTTCCTCGAGCACGAAATGGTCCTTCAACCGGTCATGGACCACCTCTGGCACCTGGATCTTGCCCTCGACGCCGGTGGACTCCATTCGTGAAGCCACATTGACCGCGTCGCCCCACACGTCGTAGAAAAATCTGCGTGTGCCCACCACCCCGGCGGCCACCGGACCCGCGCCGAGCCCGATCCGCAGCCGCAGCCGACGACCACTCGGATCGCTCAGCCCGTCGACCGCTGCGGCCATACTCAGCGCGAGGCACGCCAGCGCCTGCAAATGGTCCTCGCGGCGCTCTGGAACACCGCTGACCACGATGTAGCAGTCACCGCTTGTCTTGATCTTCTCCAGCCCATGGTCGTCGACCAACCGGTCAAGATCGGTGTAGAGGCGATTCAAGAACTGAACCAGCTGGGCGGGTGCGGTCTGGCTGGCCCATTCGGTGTAACCGACAATGTCGGCGAACAGCACCGAGGCATCCGCGTATCTGTCGGCGATGAGGCTGGTCGACTGATTCTTTAGCCGTGACGCGATGCTGGTCGGCAGGATGTTCGCAAGGAGCGACTCCGAACGCTGGTATTCCAGCTCCATCGCATTCTCGGCACGCTCGATCTCGCGCAGGGCGTACCAGACGGCCGCGACGCTCATGATGCAGGCACAGATCACCGAAGTAATGAAGCCAAAGGCAACCCACCACCGCGGCTGCACCCCGGTTTCGGGGGGGACCGTGAATTGCAGCGTAATGACCAGCGCCGCGCCGATCGCGACCAGGATAGAGGCCAGGACAATACGTTCGATGCCCAGCACCAACACCGCAGCTGCGGCAACCACTACAAAGAAGAGGTCCAGACCGGATCCAGTGCCGATGTCCCAGCACACGATCGAAAGCGACACGAATGTAGTCAGGATCAACGTCAGGGGTGCAACCAGGCTGCCGAACCGGTGAAGCACCGGAATCGCCGCAAAGACCAACGCCATCACCGCGTTGACGATTGCCATATAGATCGAACCGCGCTGGGTGACCAACAACAAGACCGCAAAGCTCGCGCTGAAGGCAGCGGCTAGCCACGTGAGGATGTTGACAACCCGACGCTGGCGTGCGATTCGCTCGACATAATGCGTATTGCGGGCCGGGGAGATGACAGCCGATTGCGGCGGGCCGCGGTAGGACCACCGGGTCTGCTCTCCGGGTTGGGCTGACCCCGAACCATCCGCCTCGACGGCCACGTGCCAAGCGTATCCCTGGGTTCCCAAACACGCGGCTGCGACAAGCCGGCGTCGACTTCATGCCACACGCCTGATACCCCGACGCCGCACCAGCCCCGCCGCGCCCGGCAACCCGCGTGCCGGACTCAGCACACACCAAACCACTTGCGGTGAAATGAAATTCGGGTAGCGACGGGCGAATACTGCCTCCTTAACACCGACGTGACCGTCGTCGACTTCCGCCGAAGCCCACCGCCGTCCTCGTCCACGCCCGCGCCGGGCAGGATAACGTGCTCGCGCCGTCTTTGGAAGAGAAAAGTCCCCAGCAGGATCACGACGGTTGACCACACGTCGGGGCTGGCTAGTTGGGCGTGTGCCGGTCGGGCCGTGTGGATGGAAACACTGTCTCGCGCAACAGCCCGGATTGAAATCAGCGCGCACCCGAGCGCAATTGACGTTGTCGTGACGGTGACGTGACCGACCACCCTGAGACTGCTTCTGACCTGCACAGCAGCACGGAGGAACCATGACAATCGTGCCCGATCTAGCGGCAAAAGCGACGCTGACCGATATCGGCGAGACCGTCGAGCAGCCGTCCAGTTGCCCTGACAAGAACCGGGGAGGTCAAGGCCGGCCAAGCATCCTCTACCGCTGGGCAGCCTTGATGGCTACCTACTGGCGGTTCGTGCTTGTCGTCTGGGTGCTGGTGGTGTCCGCGTGCATCATCGCGATGCCGGCCGTTGAAAAGAGCCTTAAGGCGCCGGACTTCAACGTGACTACTGCCGAATCCACCGAGGCGGGCAGAATCCTCGACCGGGACTTCCCGTCGGTCGGCGCCGAGCAGAATGTCGTCGTTTTCGACTTCCGTCAACACGGTGTTGATGCGCCAGCCTCGCAGGAAACGATACTGCGGGCGTTGTCGGAAGTTCGATCGATCCAGGGCGTAGCCAAGATCGTGAGTCCATTCGACAGAGTTTCGATGCCTCTCATATCCGGGGACCGCGGCACGGCGATCGCGCTTGTCGGCCTCGTGGGGGACCAGTCCAGCCGGTCGGACGCCTCTGCGGAGATAGCAAATAAGCTAGCGGAACTTTCAACGGACGCAGTATGGATGGGCATAACAGGACCGTCCCCGATGCAGACCGACCAGATCCGCGTCTCTGTCGCGGATACGCAGCACGCCGAGTTGATCGGCTTGCCGATTGCTCTCCTGCTGTTGATTTTCTCCCTCGGCACGCTTGTCTCGGCCGCCCTTCCGATCGTGGTCGCAATCGCGGGCATCGCTGTTGCTTACGGCCTCATCTTCGGCATGACGAGTTTCGTGAGCTTCGACACGCTTGTCTTGGCCGTAACGACGATGATCGGCACAGGCGTTGGCATCGATTACGCGATGTTCATCGTGAGCCGTTTCAGAGAAGAACTGGCCCACAGTGATATTCGTGACCCAGCGGCACGCAGGGTGGCCGCTGTCGCGGCCGCGGCCGACACTGCAGGAAGAACCATATTGGTGTCGGGCGTGATCGTGATGGTCTCGCTCGGCGCGCTGATTGTCGTGCAGGTGCCGCTCTTTCGCGCGATTGCCGTCGGCGTCGCCGCGGCGGTGGTCGCGGCGCTGCTGGTCGCACTGACTTTGCTACCCGCGTTGTTGGCCGGACTGGGGTCGAAGATCAATTTCGGTTCGTTGCCCGCCAGGTTCCTGCCCGCTGATTCCAGAGCAGGTCATATCGTCGGAGGTTGGCAGCGGTGGGCGAAGTTGGTCATGCGTCGCCCGGTTGTGTTCGCAACCGCGGCCGTTGCAGTTCTCGTGCTCGCGGCCCTCCCGCTCACCGGTGTGAAGTTCGGTTTGGACGCCGGGATGCAGGCGCTCACCGACGAGCCGTCGGGCCACGCAAATCAACTGATTGAGGATAAATTCACCAGCGGTCTACTGGCTCCGGTGCAGGCGATCATGACGGGCTCCGGCGACGGACCCATGACGGAATCCCAGGCGCATCAAGCCAGCGCCTTCGTCGGCCGGTTGTCCGAAGACCATCGGGTCTCGTACGTGCTCCAAGAAATCGATAACGGACGAATGGTCGCGACAGTAATCCTCAATGTGCGTATCGATTCCGATGCGGCCACCGAACTCGTGCGATCTCTTCGTGCTGACGCTGGAAAACTCGCAGGCAACGGTGGGCCTACCGTACACATCGGCGGAGCCACCGCCCAGTACGTTGATATCTCCGAAGAAATCAGCAAGAAGTCACCACTTGTTTTCGGACTCGTCCTGGCCTTCTCTTTTGTGTTCCTCGTGATCGCATTCCGCAGTATATTGCTGCCGATCAAAGCTATTATCATGAACTTGCTTGCGATAGCCGCCACGATGGGAGTGACCGTAGCGGTCTTCCAATGGGGGGCCGGCGAGTCCCTCTTCGATTTTCGTAGTCCGGGATTCATACAGGTATATCTGCCAACAGTCATTTTTGCGGTACTGTTCGGCCTTTCCATGGATTACGAAGTATTCCTGATCGGGCGGATTAGAGAGTACTGGGACGGTGGCGCAAGCAACGAGGACGCCGTGGCAGCCGGACTCGCCCACACGGCGCGGCCGATCACGACGGCGGCTGCGATCATGGTGGCGGTGTTCGCAAGTTTTGTCACTGCACATGTGTTGGAGCACAAACAAATCGGATTCGGACTCGCCTTGGCGGTTGCGATCGATGCGTTGATCGTACGACTCGTACTCGTGCCGGCATTGATGCGTACTTTCGGGCGGTGGAACTGGTGGTTGCCGAAGATGGGAACTAAGACGAATCGCGCATCAAACAACTTTGAGATTTCTGGCGAACCCACGACAAACGGCACCAACCTCGACTTGCTGGCACATTCCTCCAGTGAACGCTGACCCGATATGTCATCAATTTCGCGCAACGTTCCTGGGGCATGAAGCCCGGCGGAGACGCAAATCCAAATTCAGACGTGGGCTTCGATTATATGTGTTCGGCACCGGCCCTCAGAAGCGCAGTTAGCAGGGATGTGTTGAGCGCTGCCGCGTTGTCCTCGGGAGACGCCCAGGACCGTGTGGTAATGGTCATGGCGGCCGGGGCAGGGTCGCCGATGCAGTGACTGGCGAAGGCGCTGAAGAAGGCAGTGGGGTCCAACAGTGTTTCCGGCGTGTGCACTCCCGGACGGCGGTTGGCGGCCATCAGCGGAATCGCGACGGCCAACGGGACGGCGGTATTTGCGGCCATGGACAGCCCGGGGAGCTGCGCCAACGCCGTCGCCACGGTGCCGGCGGAGTCCCGCCGGCAACCGGTCGCGAGAGCGAAGAGCGGAGGTGCGCCACCCGACGTCAGGATGTGGGCGGGCTTATCAACCATGAGACGTCCCAACCGGGCGGCGACGTAAGCAGCGCGATCGATCGTCATGATTCGCTGGTCGATTACCCAGCGAAGTAAGGACACAACTGTCAGGGTGAGCCGGTCGCCAACCACCATGTTCGTGCTTTCGCGTAGGCCGGGGAAGACGCGTGACAGCGTAACCCCCTCAGGATGACCGAAGCTACGACCGCGTACCGGCCCGATTCCGGGGTAGCTAACAGTGATCCGTGCTAGAGCCGGCCGGTGCTCCAGTCCGCGAGCACGGATGACGGGGATGGTACCGCTGATCTGTTTCATGCCGTGCACGATCGCGGCGCTCGTCGCACCCGTTCCATTCGAATCTGATTGTGCAGCAGCGATATTCCACGCGGTGATCACCGTGTCGACGGTGTCAAGCTCCCGCCCGGCGATGACGGCCAGCAGATTTGCAACGCCGGGACTGGCGCCCATGCCCACCAGAGCTGTCACGCCGGCGGCCTTTGCGCGATCGTCGAATCCGAGCATCTCCAGTGTGGGTTCAGGATCGTCACATATATCGATGTAGTCACGTCCCGCGTCGATCGCCGCCGACAAAATCGGTGGCCCGAACATGAAAAAGGGACCAACCGTGTTGATCACCAAGTCACAGTTGTTGCGCATCGCCGCGTCCAGCGAGGGGCGGTCGGTCACATCTAGGGTCAGTGGGACTGCTTTGGCCCCCAGAGACCGCGCGACTCGGGTAGCAGCCCTCGTGTCACGGTCGGCGACGACCAACTGTGTGATGCGGTCGTCGCCGACCAGGACCCGGGCAGCGGTTCGGCCAATCTCACCGGCGGCACCCAACGCCAGAATTCTCACGATGACCGCCCTAGTGAATTGATCGTCATGACGGTAAACCAAGGCGGGCGGCGGAGCAACGCCGCCAGCGATCGCTGAGATACGGCGACCGCGACCGCGACCGCGCGGCCCGTGACGGCCTGGCATAGCCAGCGCCCAAGACGTCGGCCTGAGCAACATGCGGTTCCGGACCACCAGCAGCTTCCGTGTTAGGACGCTCGCTACCGATAGCTGAGCAGATGTGTCACCGTCGATCGCTCGGTGTCCATGCTCGAGCGCGCACTGATCACGGCTACCCTAGCTGAACTGAGCTCGACTTCAACGACGTTCTGTCGCTATCTATTTCAGCTCGAGCGGACTGGTTGGAACCAGCGCACACGCAGGCGGGGCACCCTCTCACCTTGTGCCTGTATCACCCATTGGGCGCCAATTGTCAACGCACACGACCGATGTCACGCTGAGGGCCATTCGTCAGGCTAGTACTCAGGTCGGCCAGTCCGGGACCTGCTGGTCAGTCGGGCGCCCAGACTTCGAACACACACACCAGCCTGTGTACACCACCACAAACAGTGGTGCCGACTGGCTGGGAGCGACGGTCACTGCCGTTGAAGATCGTTGTGTCGGCAGGCGCTTCACCGCCACGACGCAACCCCTGGGTGGCCGGCAGGTGTGCTTCGACGGGGTTTGACGAGCAGTGACGGATCTTCGGCAGCCGAACAGGTCGGTAGTGCCGAGCACAAGCCAAGTTACGGGCAGCGATACGGAAAACAATCAGGAGATTCAAGCGTGACGATCTACGAATACGACACGGTGTCCGCAGCCAGCAAGGACGAAGCACAAATCCCACCGGTGCCGTCGCACGACGCCCTCGCCCTGGTCGATCATCTGAACGCCGGTGAGCCGTATGCCGTGGCCTTTGGCGGCCAGGGCAGCGCCTGGTTGGAGAACCTGGAAGAGCTGGTGTCCGGCGCGGGCATCGAATCCGAGATCGCGGCTCTGACCGATCAGGCTGCGTTGTTGTTGGAGCCGGTGGCGCGTGAGCTTGTGGTGGTGCGGCCGATCGGTTTTGAGCCGATGCAGTGGGTGCGTGCGTTGGCTGCTGAAGAGCCGTTGCCGGCGGCTAAGCAGCTGGTGACGGCTGCGATCTCGGGGCCGGGCATTCTGTTGGCTCAGATGGCTGCTATCCGCACGTTGACACGGCAGGGTCTTGACTTGTACAACACTCCGCCGGTGGCGATGGCGGGGCATTCGCAGGGCATCTTGGCGTGTGAGTCGTTGCGTGCTAAGGGTGCCAGGGATGCTGAGCTGTTGGCGTTGTTGCAGTTGATCGGTGCGGCGGGCTCGCTGATCTCGCGCCGCCGCGGCATGGTCGGAAGGGGCGACAAGTCGCCGATGGTGTCGGTGACCAACGTCGATCCGGACCGCATCGCCGAGTTGCTCGAGGAGTTCTCGACGGACGTTCGCACCGTCTTGCCGCCGGTGCTATCGATCCGCAACGGCAGGCGCTCCGTGGTCATCACCGGTACCCCTGAGCAGCTCGGCCGCTTCGAGTTGTACTGCAGCAAGATCACCGAGAAGGAACAGGCCGAACGCAA
>Ga0163162_10006641_pt1 | contig 11214 bp, 13 predicted proteins | sample S55metaG_FD_115310 | JGI IMG/M metagenome (GOLD analysis project Ga0163162, IMG submission 115310) | Switchgrass rhizosphere microbial communities from Kellogg Biological Station, Michigan, USA - S5-5 metaG | ecosystem: Host-associated > Plants > Roots > Rhizosphere > Soil | place: USA...
ATACATGTTAGTTGCAGACAGTAAAAATCTTTTCTCTCCATATGCACCTACAGAGAACTCTTTCATTTGTGCAAGCGCTGCCTGGTTGCTTGTCATAGAAAAGACATCAACATGATTTATGCTGTATGCTCCAAGACCAATATAACCTGCAGAAATAGGATCTCTTAATGCCTGTCCATACAGGCAACCAGATATCCAAAGGCTTATTATGAGAATAGATAGTCTTCTCATTTCAATTAGCTGTTAATAAATTAGTTCGCTAAAATATATTTTAGAACAATTACAGAAAAATATTTTTTTACTGTTATGTCGGCCTTTAATATGAACCAATATTCCTAATTCATAATTCTAAATTCATAATTCATAATTTCGCCCCATGCAACTACTAGATGGCAAGCTTGCTTCACAGGCTTTAAAAGATGAACTCTCAGGGACTATTGATAAAAACAATCCTCCACATCTGGCAGCAATACTTGTGGGCAGCAATGGTGCAAGCCAAACATATGTTGCCTCTAAAGTTAAGAACTGCAAAGAGGTTGGTTTTGAATCGTCATTAATAGAATTAGACGAGACTGTTTCGGAAGAAGAATTACTAAAAACGATCTCCGATCTGAATAACAATAAGAACATCAACGGCATTCTTGTTCAGCTTCCCCTGCCCAAACACATCTCCGAAGAAAAGATCATTAATGCTATTGACCCCTCCAAAGATGTAGATGGTTTTCATCCGGTAAACGTCGGAAAAATGGTACAGGGCATGGATACTTTTATTCCTGCAACCCCTTATGGTATTTTATTACTCCTTAAGCACTACAATATACCGGTAAAAGGAAAGCATGCTATTGTTATTGGCAGAAGCAATATTGTCGGCAGGCCTATAAGTATTTTATTAAGCGCTAACAATACCATGGGCAATGCAACAGTTACGCTTTGCCATTCTCATACTCCTAACATTAAAGAGCTTTGCCTGCAGGCAGATATAATTGTAACTGCATTAGGCAAACCTGGTTTTTTAAAAGCAGATCATGTAAAGGACGGCGCTATCATTGTTGATGTTGGCATAACACGCGTACCTGATTCCTCTAAGAAAAGCGGCTTCGCAATAAAAGGCGATGTTGACTTTGACTATGTTGCTCCTAAATGCAGCTACATTACTCCTGTTCCGGGCGGTGTAGGCCTCATGACCATCGCAGCCCTTTTACAAAATACTTACAAGGCCTGGAAAAAACACACAGCGTGAAATACTATCTCATAGCAGGCGAGGCTTCAGGCGACCTTCACGGAAGCAATCTTATAAAAGAATTAAAGAAGCTTGACCCTGCTGCTGATTTCAGAAGCTGGGGCGGAGATAAAATGCAACAAGCAGGAAGTGTATTAGTAAAACATATCAAGGACCTGGCTTTTATGGGCTTCTCTGAGGTTATTAAAAATCTTCCTACCATCTTCAAGAATATAAAAATCTGCAAGCAGGATGTTCTTCAATACAATCCCGATGTGCTTATATTAATAGATTATCCCGGCTTTAATTTGCGCATAGCCAAATGGGCAAAGCAGCAAGGATTAAAAGTTATCTTCTATATCTCTCCCCAAATATGGGCATGGAAAGAAAGCCGTGTTCACCAGATCAAGAAGAATGTAGACAAAATGCTTGTCATACTTCCATTTGAGAAAGACTTCTATAAAAAACATAACTACGAAGTAGAGTATGTTGGACATCCTCTGGTACAGGTAGTAGAAGACTTTCAAAGTGAAACGTCAAAGCCCAAAAGTCAAACATCAAATATAATTGCTCTGTTACCCGGTAGCAGAAAGCAGGAATTAAATATCAAGCTCCCTATAATGCTGGAGGTTGCACAACACTTTCCTGAATATCAATTTGTGATCGCAAAGGCGCCCGGCGTATCAGAAGAGTTTTATAATGAAATCAGACATCAGACATCGCACAATGTAAATAATGTAACCTCTGTTTCAGGAGGAACATATCAGCTTCTCTCCGATGCAAAAGCAGCATTGGTTACTTCCGGAACAGCAACATTAGAGACTGCCTTGTTTGGTGTCCCTCAAATAGTCTGCTACAAAGGCAACAGCCTTTCTTACCAGCTGGCGAAGCGATTGATCAAAGTAAAATACATTAGCCTCGTAAACCTGATCATGAATAAAGAGGTTGTAAAAGAATTGATACAACACGATCTTACTGTAGAGAACTTAAAAGCAGAACTGAACAGCATCCTTAATGATACCAACAGAAAGGAGCAAATAAAGAAAGATTATTCACAGCTTAAGCATATCCTCAGCGACAGCGGGAATGCTTCCCTCAATGCCGCACAGATCATTTTAAATGAGATCTGTTTTTCTCAAAAATTATAGAGTATATATAGAGTACTTATAGAGTATATATAGAGTAGTTATAGAATACTTTCCTGCTATTTCATCTATACTTAATCCTCCCTTCTTTAGTGTCAACGCCTTATTAACTTGACTATAATAATGATGAGAGCAGTTAAAAACAGCAGGATCGACAGCCTGTTAATGAAGTGCATATACCCTATCCACTTACTCTTTGGCCTGCTCGGATCTTTCTTCTTAAGAAATAAATATTCTGCAATTTGTCTTCCTACGCCCATATAATAAATTGTGAATGCAAGATAGTTAAACTATTAATCCCCTAATTTTATTCCCTGATGAAAATAAGACTGGCAGAACATAAAGACCTCTCTGTGATAAACGAAATATACAACCAGGCTATTAAGATCAATGTCACAGCATACCTCCACCCCCGTTCCATCCAGCAAACTGAAGATTGGTTCAATGAGCATAACAAAAAGCAATTCCCAATATATGTTGCAGAAATAGATGGCAATGTTACTGCATGGCTATCATTCAGTCCTTACAGGCCCGGCAGGCAGGCATTAGATCGTACAACAGAAATAAGTTACTATGTACATGAGAACTACCGAAGAAAAGGAATTGGAGAAGCCCTTATATCCTTTGCTTTGGAATTAACACCTTCATTGAACTTTACTACTATAGTTGCAATTCTTCTCGACAATAATACACCAAGCATTAAACTCTTAGAAAAGTTCGGCTTTGAAAGATGGGGTCTTATACCCGATGCAGCAGAGTTTGATAACACAACCTGCGGGCATTTATTTATGGGAAGAAAGGTATAATTTTCTCACCGCGGAGAACAAGAGAGACAAGAGAAAGCGCAGAGTATTCTATTCACCTCTGCGTTAACTCCATTTACTCCTTTCTCTATGGTTAAGCTTAGTTTTCATTGAAGTTGTTTACAACTCTTTTAAAGCCGTCCTTTAATAATGGAACATTGAAATTGATGAGATAACCTAACCTTTTATCTGCAAGCTTTAAATATGTTATTAATTGTGCGGTAAAAATTGGCGCCAATGTTTCAACTGATTTTATTTCAACCACAATCAAATCCTCTACTAATAGATCCATCACATAAGCCTTGCCTAATGAAGCATCTTTATAATGGAGCTCTACGGGGACTTGTGTTTTAAAACTTACATTTCTGATGTGAAGTTCTCTCGCAAGCGCCAGTTCATATGCTGACTCGAGCAATCCCGGGCCAAGTTCACGATGAACTGTAATAGCAGCGTCTAATACAATCCCTCCAAGTTGATTATATTTTTCTCTACTCATCTCTCTGCGTTAACTCATTTAACTCTTGTTCTCTGCGGTTAGCCCTTTCTTCAATGCCAGTATCGAGAAATCATCTTCATCCTTCACTATTGTATTGCTCAGCTTACCTAGTCCATCTATTTCCATCTCTACAACGTCTCCTTCCTTCAGCCATTGTTCCTGGTAGTCAGGATTAGTCAGCTTTCCTGTGCCGTTCAATTCAAGGAAACATCCTGTTCCTACTGTGCCGCTGCCGATAACATCTCCGGGAAATAACTGCACTCCATAAGAACAACGCTCTATTATTTCTGCAAATGTCCAGTCCATATCACCCATGCTTCCTTCGCTAACCTGCACACCATTTACCCAGCACTTCATCTTAAGATTATATGCATTCCCTGTATGGCCTTCTTTACATGGAACTTTAAATACTTCCAGCTCATCAGGAGTAACAAGCATCGGACCTATAACTGTAGAGAAGTCCTTCCCTTTTGCAGGACCAAGGTTCAGCATCATCTCTTCCATCTGCAATCTCCTTGCACTCATGTCATTCATGATCATATATCCTCCGATGTATTCATCAGCCTCATCAGCTTTAATATTTCTACCTGGCTTGCAGATAACTATTGCGGCCTCCAGCTCAAAGTCAAGCTTCTCAAAATGATCAGGCATGCAAACAATATCCCCAGGCCCCTGTATACTATGATGATTTGTAAAATAGAAAATAGGATACTGGTCAAACTCTGGTATCATATCAACCTTCCTGTTCCTTCTTGCTGAAGCAACATGCTGCCTGAAAGCGTATCCATCCCTGCAGCTTGTGGGATGAGGCACAGGCGCAAGTATCTCTACAGACTCTACAGGAACACCCTGCTGCTTTGATATCTGGCCGTCTTTTATTGCCTTATCAATTTTCACCGCTACAGGATATACATCTTCCCAAAAGTTTAGGAACATGCCCATGCTCACCGGCAGGTCAGGATGCATAAGGTCTGTATCATACAATAAACCATCAACAAGAAATGCTAACTGGTCCTGGTCGTCTTTTAAATAGGAAACTAATTTCATTATACTGTTTTATTACACGAATTAAAACTATTATTCTTTAAGTTTATTATTATTCTTATGTCGCTCCCCATCCCTCAAACTCTTCTTCTCAAAATTCTTATTGAGCGCTTCTGTAAGATCGACACCGGTCTGGTTGGCCAGGCAAATCAATACCCATAATACATCAGCCATCTCATCAGCGAGCTCTTTCCCTTCATCACTCTTCTTATATGACTGCTCTCCGTACTTTCTCACAATAATACGAGCTAACTCTCCCACTTCCTCAGTCAGTATACCCAAATTTGTGAGCTCGCTGAAGTACTTCACTCCAACAGTTTTAATCCAACCATCCACCTTCTCCTGCGCCTGCTTTAGAGTTATCTCTTCCATATATTTTGTTTTCACCGCAGAGAACAAGAGTGAACAGAGATTGCGCAGAGCCATCTTCCCTCTGCGCTAGCTCCATTTATTCTTTTCTCTGCGGTTAGTTCTTATTCCTTATTCTTCGAATCAATCAATATCGTCACCGGCCCATCATTAACCAAACTCACCTTCATATCAGCTCCGAACTCTCCCGTTGAAACAGGTTTACCAAGGTCAGCCTCCAACTGTTTTATCATTTTCTGATACAAAGGAACTGCAAATTCGGACTTACTCGCTTTTATATATGAAGGCCTATTCCCTTTCTTTGTTGCAGCATGCAAAGTAAACTGGCTTATCAGTAATATCTCTCCACCTTTTTCCTTTACTGATATGTTAGGCACCTTGTTTTCATCATCAAATATCCTGAGATTTACGATCTTATTACTGAGCCATATTACATCCTCTTCATTATCCGCATCTTCTATCCCCACAAATACCACCAGCCCCTGCCCTATCTCACGTTTCATCTCTCCGTTGATCAATACCCCTGCCAGCGTTGCCCTCTGTATGACGACTCTCATATTTCAGCAAAAATATATTCTTTAGTTTCAGTAATTGAATTAACTTCAGAGAGGCAAATTAACAACTATGGAAGCAACATCAACATTACTCAAAGGCGGCGAATGGCTGATAAAAGAAAGCGACCCCGCCAATACATTCTCTCCTGAAGACTATACAGAAGAGCAGGTAATGATAAAAGACATGTGCCTCCAGTTCATACGTACTGAGATCCATCCCAATATTGAAAGAATAGACAACAAAGAACCCGGCCTCATGGTCTCTTTAATGGATAAGGCAGGGCAGCAAGGCTTGCTTGGTGCTTCTGTTCCTGAAGAGCTTGGTGGTCTGGGTAAAGACTTTGTAACCTCTACTCTTATCAGTGAAGAGCTTGGTGGTGGTTATTCTTTTAGTGTTGCCATGAGTGCTCATGCAGGTATAGGCACACTTCCTATTCTCTATTTTGGTACAGAAGAGCAAAAGAAAAAATATATACCAAAGCTTGCCACAGGCGAATGGAAAGGCAGCTATGGACTTACAGAGCCCGGCAGCGGCAGCGATGCACTTGCTGCAAAAACCTCTGCAGTTCTTTCTCCTGATAAAAAGCATTACATCCTCAATGGCCAGAAGATATGGATAACCAATGGCGGCTTTGCAGATGTTTACACTGTCTTTGCAAAGATCAATGGCACAGACTTCTCCGCCTTCATCATCGAGCGTGGCTTTGAAGGCTTTACCCAGGGGCCAGAAGAACACAAGATGGGCATACGAGGCTCTTCCACTGTTCAGCTTTATTTCCAGGACTGCAAAGTACCTGTAGAGAACCTTCTGGGAGAACAAGGCAAGGGACACATCATTGCCTTCAATATTCTCAATATAGGCCGTCTTAAGCTTGCCGCTGCAGCAATGGGCGGAGCAAAGATGACATTGAGCAACTGTATAAACTATGCTAATACCCGTGAACAATTTAAAGTGCCTATCTCTTCCTTTGGTGCCATCAAGCACAAGCTTGCAGAGATGGCTATAAAAATATTTGCAGACGAGAGCGCCCTATACCGCACAGCCAGCTGGATAGAAGAAAAAGAACAAGAGCTTCTTTCATCAGGCAAGCCTTTTAATGAGGCCATGCTTGGCGCTGCAGAAGAGTATGCTATCGAATGTGCCATGCTTAAAGTTCATGGCAGCGAGGCTCTGAGCTTCGTTGTTGATGAAGGCGTACAGGTCTATGGCGGCAATGGCTTCAGTGATGAGTATCCTATCAGCCGTGCTTACCGCGACAGCCGCATCAACCGCATCTATGAAGGCACCAATGAGATCAACCGTCTTCTTACTGTTGACATGCTGCTTAAGCGTGCCTTAAAGGGAAGGCTCGATCTTATGGGTCCTGCAATGGGCGTTCAGAAAGAGCTCATGAGCATTCCTGACTTTAACGAGGAGGGAGGCGACTTTGCAAAAGAAAAGAAGACCGTGTCCAATCTTAAAAAAGCCATTCTTATGACAGCCGGTGCAGCAGCCCAAAAGCTGATGGCTAATCTTTCAACCGAAGAAGAGATCGTCATGAACATAGCTGACATGATGATTGAAACATTTGTTGCTGAGAGCATGCTTCTCAGGGTAATGAAGATCGCCCAGGCGGATGGCAAGCTCCAGACCGACATGATGCATTGCTACCTCAACGATGCGACAGACAAAGTAGCTAAATCAGGCAAGGAAGCTATCAATGCCTTTGCACAGGGAGACGAACAAAGAATGATGCTGCTTGGCCTTAAGCGCTTTACCAAATCAGAACCGTTTAACAGCAAAGATGCAAGACGGAGGATCGCTGATAAGCTGATAGCTGATGGAAAGTATACCTTATAAACATCTGAAACTACTCAATTCGTGTAATACTCTTTAATGCAAAGATGCCCCCCTTCCCCCCTGATTTCAATCAAAAGTGAAGAACTTGCCTGCTTATGACTCAATTTGCCTGTTCATTGCCCTTAAAAGCGCTTCGTTTTATGCACATTAAGGTAAGCATTTTTCTTCTGCTATATCTGGCAAGCCCTGTTTTAACAGGTAAATTATTTGCTCAGAATATTCATCCGGCCCAAGTAACCCTACCAGGTCAATTATTAAAATTCATTCCCAAAGGCTATGCTCTTCTCGACACTGCTATGGGAGACCTGGATCTAGACAAAGTTCCCGATGTCATATTAGTTCTTAAAGCTATTGAAGAGGATGCTGCAAAAGATGCCACAAAATATAAAAGGCCATTGCTTATTTTACTCAGGCATCCCGGCAATTCATACTCTCTTGCTGCACGAAATGATAATGTTGTTTATTGCTTGCATTGTGGTGGCATTTATGGAGATCCTTATAGTGGACTCGAAATAAAAAAAGGCTCTTTCACCATCCATCATTATGGCGGATCAAATGAACGGTGGACACATGAAATAACTTTCACTTATTTGAAAACCACTAAAACGTGGAATCTATTTAAGATCATTGACGAGAGCTGGAATGTGTTTCATTCAAACAAGGTTCGCACAATCGTAAAAACAAAAAAAGATTTTGGTATTGTTTCATTTGGGAAATATGAGAACAACTATTAACCTTACTGTCTTAAGGTAAGACTATTGGCAAAGAAAATGCCTCTTTGCAAAGCCATATTAAGAAATTCTTTAGCCGATCATTCTATGTAGAATAAAAACTCTTTTCTATACCTTAGCTAAAATCTTAATTATGAAAAGAATAATTTCAATTGCGTTGCTTTCATTTTTTGCATGGGGAAATGCACATGCGCAAGTAGATACTTTAGCCATGATGAAGAACTGGCAGGACTATATGACCCCCGGAGCAATGCAGGCTATGATAGCAAAATATGACGGCACCTTTACCGAAGAGATCACCATGTGGATGATGCCCGGAATGCCGGCAGAGAAAAGCACATCTACTACAGTTAACAAGATGATATTCGGAGGAAGATACCAGGAGTCCCGCGTTACAGGAAACTTTAACGGGATGCCCTTTGAAGGATTTAGCCTGCTGGCTTTTGACAATTTACGCAAAGTGTTCCAAAGCACATGGATAGACAATATGGGATCTGGCATCATGACGCTGGAGGGCCCGTGGGACCCAAAGACAAAGACCATTACCCTTAGAGGGAAGATGACCGACCCAATGATGGGCAAAGAAGTAGAGATAAAACAGGTGATCACTCTTATAAATGACAATGAGCAAAAGATCGAAATGTTTACCAATGCCTATGGCAAGGAGCATAGATCAATGGAGATGCTTGTGAAGAGAAAGTCATAAATAATTGATTTCCAAAAACTGCGCCTTTGATAAGAGCTGACTAATTATTTTAAAAATGACCTGATATGCAGCAAATGAAAATCTTTTTAACATCCATTATCGTGATCATGGCTCACGCCTGCTATGCACAAAACCAAGTAAAGCTGTCTGCAAAGTATCTGACAAATGAAAAAAGAAAAGACACCTGTTGTATAATGATCGAGGTAAATAACACTGCATCCACACCTCTATATTACCAAGTAGGAGTCAGAGGAGTCGTGGATACAGGAACTATTCAACTATCATCAAATATTGAATCAATAGGAGGAACTGAGACCTTAACCTTACATGCTTTGATGCCAAAATCAAAGATCATTAAATATCTCTCGATGAAAAAGGTCCATTACCTGTATGATCATTATCCCGGTCTGAAACACCTGGAATTTTATATTAAATGTTATGAGAGGAAAAGCATCAATTCGAAAGAATATACCATCACCCATCTTCCAATATAACCAACTATTGAAAACTGACCTGCCAGTTCCCGGCATATGTAAGGCTTTCTCCTGTTTTCATTTTCAGATATTCGTGCTTGAGAGATAGTATCTGGCGAATGTGCTGGTAATCGTGGGCCAGCCAGTTGCACAGAAATAACTTTCCGCTCATTGACCCAAGTGTGGAATGCATGACTGTTCTGTTCCAGTCATTATTCCCGAGTGTTTGAAGCCAGTTGAGGGAATTCTTTCTTTCAGTCAAAAACTTATTCGTCATTCGGGTAAAATCCTGCTCAGCATAATTCCTGGATGTTGCCCATCCCTTGGGATCGATCATAGGAATAGGTCCTGCAGGAGGGTCCATAGTGAATTTTATCCTCGCCCTAAAGTCCTCGCGCTCTTCATCATACAAGTGGCAAACAATTTCAAGTATGTTCCATTTATTGTGATCGGGCTTCCAGGTATATTCTTCTTCTGTAAGGTCTGAAAGAAGGTATTTAAACGCCAGCCTGCATCTTGCAAGCTCTCCTATTATATGCGTTGGATCGAATCTCATGTTGGCTTAATTATGGAAATCCTTGCCAAATATACGTTGATAACGAATATATTATAGAAATCTCTTATTTGACCAACAATAAAATCTTCATCCTGCGACCTTGGTCATTTTTCTTTGTAAAGTTTTGGCACATTAGGTATTCCAAATGTATAATATTTAAGGAGCTCCTATAAAAAAATGTCCCGCACAGGGCAGGACACTTCTATAGGTATGAGGCTTGTATACTTAGTTCACCTTCTCCAATCTCATTTCAAGCTTCTTATCTTTCTTGTAATATTCCATGATCATTACAGATCCTGTTTTTGCAGGGAATACCCTTGTGCGTGAAGCCTTGCTTTTTAAATTGATCTTATCTAAGGTCATTTTATTATTTGCATAGCTGATGGTGTGGAAAGTGCTTCCTGAATAGTCATCTGATTTTTCATAATCATTATAACCTACTACAAAAGTTGCCCTGTCCTTATCAGTCTGTGTGTAGCAATAATCAAATCCTCCAAAGCTCTTGGCCAGTAATGCCATGGTATGAGGGCTTGACCATCCAAGCCCCATAGGCATTTCCATTGCGTTGTTGTGCTTGTCATAGATATTAGCCGCTTTGATAGAAAAGTCTTTATCAAATTTCATTACCACCATGTCAGTGATCTTCAATTTCATAATTGCAGGACCGCTACCGCCTACGTGGCCTCCAAGAAGTGATAAGCTCTGGGTAATTACTCCAAGTGCACTAACTGTTTTCCTATATCCCTCTCCTACTGCAAAATAGCTTCCGTCTTCAGTCTGGATGATCTTGTGAAAATACAGGTAGCCGATATTTTCAACATTACCTTTTTTATCCATTGGCAAATATTTGCTTACATCCTCTGCCCATGAATTGTACTTTTTATTTACGATCTTACCTGCTGAGTTCATTTCATATACAGCAAGGCCAATGCTATTGTCTTTTGCAACATTTGCATCAGCTTTATAATAAGTACCCATAACCAGGAAGTTGCTGCTGCCGCTCATAGGAACAATATTCATAGGGCAAAAAGTATAGTCAGTAGCCTCTGTATTCAGTTCAAACACCTGTGATCCGGTATTGATGTTAAGACCAAGAAGACTAACATGTGTGTCCTGAGACATTAGCCTTTTCTTTTTACCTACCTCAAGGAGAACAAGATCATTTGTTGCTCCAAGATAAACTGCTGAGGCCCATTTGTCGTCCTGCTCTTCAACAGCTTCGAAAGTCCACTGCTTTTTACGGTCAGTAAAGAACATATTAACCTCGTAGCTGTAATA
>Ga0163162_10006645_pt1 | contig 11213 bp, 7 predicted proteins | sample S55metaG_FD_115310 | JGI IMG/M metagenome (GOLD analysis project Ga0163162, IMG submission 115310) | Switchgrass rhizosphere microbial communities from Kellogg Biological Station, Michigan, USA - S5-5 metaG | ecosystem: Host-associated > Plants > Roots > Rhizosphere > Soil | place: USA: Michigan...
AATCCAAATAATTTCTTTTTCATAGCATTTGTTTTGTTGCGCAAAAAATGAATCGATTGAAAGCGATGAGGTTAAGGGATAATCACTTAAAATCATCTCAAAGCTAAACATTAAAATTTAATTGCTTTTCAAACCGCGTTTTCCATCACGCGCGAAGGTACCTGGCGACGCGGATTCGATTTGTAGAATTATATCGCTGAGTGTCGCACTTCCTAATTCAACTTACCTAGTTATACCTATTACCTAAAATAGAACAGTTGCTGTATCGAAACCGTACGATTTTCATCATAATTCGCCTCATATGTGCCTGATTATAAATTATTTATATACTGGCAGGAGATTGGCTAAAAATTTCGAATAGTCACTTCTGTAATTAACCAACACCATGTTAAAAAGCTATTTCCTGATTGCCTGGCGAAATTTTCTAAAAGACCGGCAATTCACCGCACTTAATTTAATTGGTCTCTCTACCGGTATGGCATGCTCGCTGCTTATTTATCTATGGGTGATTGACGAATACAAGATTGATAAATACAACGAAAAAGATCAGCAGTTGTACCAGGTGATGGTCAACAACAAATCCGAATCTGGTATTAAAACAGGCGAATACACGCCGGGCCTGCTGGGTGCCGAGCTATCCCGCCAGATCCCGGAGATTGAATATGCAACCACGGTTTTGTCGGCCAACTGGTTCCCACACCAGGGTGTGCTTGGCAACGAAAAAAATGCCATCAAAGCAAAAGGGCAATTCGTGAGTCGCGATTTTTTCAATGTCTTCACCTGCCCTTACGTGCAGGGAGAAAAAAATAGTCTCTTCAACGGCAATCAATCTGTTGCCATTTCATCCGAGCTCGCCCAAAAATTATTTCACAATACCAGCAATGTCATTGGCAAGCCCGTAAAATGGGACCTGGACGACCTCAGCGGCGATTTTATAGTGTCGGGCGTGTTTGATAAAACACCGGCGAACGCAACCATGCAATATGACCTGCTACTGAATTTCGATTATGCACTGGAAAAAAGGCCGGACTGGAAAATCTGGTCAAACAACGATCCTAACACCTATGTGATTTTAAAGAAGAATGTGGATGTGGCGCGAGTGAACAGTAAGATCGCCAATTTTGTGCGAGACCGTGTTGCCGGTTCTAATACCAATTTGTTTCTGGCCAAATATTCCGATAAGTGGCTCTATGGAAAATATGAAAATGGCGTGCAGGCCGGCGGAAGAATCAGCTATGTAAAACTATTTTCTCTGATCGCTGCATTCATACTCATCATCGCCTGTATCAATTTCATGAATCTCTCAACAGCAAAAGCATCGGGAAGATTGAAGGAAGTTGGTATTAAGAAGGTGATGGGTGCGGGACGATCCACGTTGATACTTCAATACCTCGGAGAATCGGTGTTGATGGCAACGGTATCGCTGGTCCTGGCGGTCGTACTGATCATCTTACTACTGCCGGCCTTCAATCAAATCACCGGTAAAGCACTCATCATTGAATGGAATGGACCACTGTTATTGTCTATAGTAGGGATTACGCTTGTCACCGGCCTCTTGTCTGGCAGCTATCCCGCACTTTACCTGTCCGCATTCAATCCCATTTCTGTATTAAAAGGAAAGCTCATGACCTCCTTTGGAGAAGTTATGGCCAGAAGGGCATTGGTAATATTCCAGTTTAGCTTGTCGGTTGTGTTTATCGCTGCGGTGTTGATCATATACCGCCAGGTAAATTTTATTCAGTCTAAAAACCTGGGTTATAATCGCGACCACCTGGCCCATTTTGAAATTCCGCTGGTAAACGATGAGAAGAGCATTAAGATGTCGATGGCCTTCCTGGAAGATTTGAAAAAAATTCCGGGTGTTGTGAGTGTTGGCAGTTATTACCACAACTTAACCGGCGATCATGGCAGTATTGCCGGCTTTCAATGGCCGGGCAAAAATCCCGCAACCGATATTGATTTTGCAAACCTGGAAGTAGGCAATGGATTCATCGAAACCATGGCTATTCAAATGAAGGAAGGCAGAAGTTTTTCGCAGGGAGAAGCCGCGATGCACGAAATTGTCTTCAATGAATCGGCCATCCGGGCAATGGGATTAAAAGACCCCATTGGGAAAAAAGTAAAATTCTGGGACCAGGAAAGAACAATTGTGGGTGTAACGCGCGATTTTAATTTTGAATCCCTTTACTCAAACCTCAAACCTTGCTTTTTCCAGGCATATCCCGTCATGCCCAACGTGGTGGTTCGCGTAGAGAGCGGAACAGACGGACAAACTTTGTCGCGCATTGAAAAGGCTTACCAAACATTCCACACCGGCCTCAATTTCGAATACCGTTTCCTTGATGAAGATTACCGGGCGCTTTATGCCACCGAAAAAAGGATCAGCGTACTATGTCGATATTTCGCCGGACTTGCCATCGTGATTTCCTGTTTGGGCCTGTTTGGCGTAGCGGCGTTTACCGCGCAAAGACGGCAGAAGGAAATCGGCATCAGAAAAGTAGTCGGCGCCTCGGTGTCCAGTCTTAGTTTCCTGCTATCCAAGGAATTTCTTGCGCTGGTGGTTGTCGCCATACTTATCGCCTATCCCGTGGTTTGGTATGGCATGAATAATTGGTTGAACAGTTTCGCCTATCGCATTAACATTAGCTGGGACATTTTTGTGATCACGGCATTTGCAGCCCTGTTCATCACCTTACTGACGGTGAGTTTCCAGACAATTAAAACAGCATTGATGAATCCGGTGAACAGCCTGCGCTCGGAATAGACTGACAAGTGGAAGGATCATTCAGGCCTGGTAACGATCTCAAAATTTGGAATTATGATTAGCAATTATCTAAAAATCGCAATCAGAAATTTATTTCGACACAAAGCTTTTTCGCTGATCAACATCAGCGGATTGGCCATAGGCATGGCAAGCGCGGTGCTGATTTTTTTATGGATTCAGAATGAAATGAGCTTCGACCGCTTTCATGCCAATGCGCAAAGCATATATGAGATTTGGGAGACCAATGTGGTGCAGGGAAAAATTGAAGCCGGTGTTCCGACACCGGAAATTATGGCGCCCATTCTCACCAAAGATGTTCCGGAAATTGAACAGGTAACCCGCATTGATTGGGGAAATAATTACCTGTTTTCAGTGGGCGACAAAAGCCTGCAGTCGAAAGGCAACACGGTTGACCCCGCTTTTCTTTCCATCTTTTCTTACCCCTTGCTGCAGGGCGATCCGAAAACCGCGCTCAGTGATGCGCACTCCATTTTACTCACTTCTCAATTGGCCAAAAAACTATTCGGTACGGATGACGTGGTGGGAAAGATGGTAAATGTGAACAAAGATGAGCCCTTCAAAGTATCCGGTATTTTGAAAGAATTGCCGAATAATACGCAATTCGATTTTGAATGGCTGATGTCGTACGACCTGAAAACATCGAAGGGTTATATTGATAGCGACTGGACCGACGTGAGTATACGCACTTTTGCGTTGTTGAAACCGGGTGCCAATGTTGAAGCGGCTAATAAAAAAATTAAAAATGTAATTGTTGAGCATTCAGGCAAGCGGGCGCGAACTGAATTGTTTATGTATCCACTGGACCGGTTAAGGCTTTACAGCAATTTTGAAAATGGCAAAGCCGTGGGTGGAAGAATTGAACGGGTCCGCATTTTTGCGTTGATAGCGGGCTTTATTCTGCTCATCGCCTGCATAAACTTCATGAACCTTTCAACCGCCAGGAGCGAAAAACGTGCAAAAGAAGTGGGCATTCGAAAAGTGATTGGCGCGGGCAGAAATTCCCTGATCAGGCAATTCCTTGCTGAGTCTTTAATCATGGCGCTCATCGCAGGCGTGTTGGCCATTTTGATTGTTCAGCTGCTGTTGCCGGCGTATAGCGCGCTTGTAAAGAAGAGCCTGTTTATCGATTACTCCAATATATATTTCTGGCTGGCATCCTTCGGTTTTGTACTCATCACGGGCTTGCTGGCGGGCAGTTATCCGGCATTCTTCCTCTCCAGCTTTCAACCCGTGAAAGTATTGAAAGGTGGCTTGGCAAAAATCAATGCCCTTATTACACCAAGGAAAGTATTGGTGGTGCTGCAATTTACATTCGCCATCGCGCTGATCATTTGCACGCTAGTGGTGCAACAGCAAATACAATTTGCCCAGAAAAGGGAAACCGGGTATAACAAAGACCGCCTGGGCTATGTTTTTATTGAAGGAGATATTTACAAGAATTATCCATTGATCAAGACTGAGCTACTGAATCGCGGTATTGCAACGGCTGTTACTAAAACGCAGGCGCCTCTTACCCAAAACTGGAGTGCTGGTATCAGTATGCGATGGGAAGGAAAAGATCCCAACACCAAAATACAAATCAACAGGTATACCGAAGACGGCGGGCTTGTGAAAACAGCCGGCATGAAGCTGGTAGAGGGACGGGATATAGATCCGGTCACCTATCCGTCGGATTCGACAGCTTGCCTGATTAGTGAAGCAGCCGTGAAAGCAATGGGATTCAAATCTCCAATCGGACAAATTATTTTTGACGATCCCATCAACTGGCATGTGGTAGGCGTAATTAAAGACTTCATTCTTGAATCACCTTATGAACCCATTAAACCCTTTATGGTGAAGGGCCCGAGATATGGCGGCAACACCATTCACGTGCGGCTCAGCGCCACCAAAGGGATCGATAAAAGTTTGGCAGAAGCACAATCGGTATTCAAAACATATAATCCCGATTTTCCTTTCAACTTTCACTTCCTGGATGAAGAATACGCGACCAAATTCAGCGACGAACAATTGATTGGTAAACTCGCCAGTCTTTTCGCGGGTCTTACCATTTTCATTTCATGTTTGGGCCTGTTTGGCCTGGCCACCTATATGGCTGAAAACCGGATCAAGGAAATTGGTGTAAGAAAAGTGTTGGGCGCAACCGCGGCTGGCATCACACTCTTGCTTTCAAAAGACTTTATGAAACTGATCATCGTCGCCATTCTAATTGCATCGCCACTCGCCTGGTGGGCAATGGAGAACTGGCTGTCCGGTTATGTCTATCGCATTCATATCAGTTGGAAGATTTTTGTATTGTCCGCACTTGCATCCATTTTAATCGCCATAGCTACCATCAGTTACCAGTCGGTTAGGGCCGCGCTGAGTAACCCGGTAAAGAGTTTGCGTGCTGAATAGGCATTCTATTTTTCAATCACAAAGCATCAACCTGTAAGTGTATGTTCCAGAATTTCATCACGGCTGCCGTAAGAAACCTGTTTCGAAATAAATCGTTTTCTGCCATCAATGTGCTCGGACTCTCCATTGGTTTATCGGCCGCACTCGTCATCTTTCTCATTGTGCAGTTCGAATTCAGTTTCGACAGATTTGAGAAAGATCCGGAACGCATTTTCAGGGTTGTAATGGACATCAACGACAAAGGCCAGCTGAACCACAGTCCGGCAATTCCTGCGCCTGTGCCAGCTACAATGGAAAGGGAAATCGCCGGACTTGAACAGGTTGTTCCCCGATTTCAATTCCAGGGAGAAGGCAATACCAAGGTTACCATCGCCAGTAGCGATCCTTCCAAACCCATTGTGTTCAAACAACAGCCCAATGTAATATTCACCAACGACGATTATTTCAGGATGCTGCCCTTTCACTGGCTGGCGGGTTCAAAACTAACGGCGTTGTCGACGCCGTTCAGCGTGGTATTGACCGAAAGCCGTGCAAAACTATATTTCCCTTCTGTTAAACCGCAAGACGTGGTGGGCCGGCAAATCGTTTACGCAGACACCCTGAAGACATTGGTAACGGGTGTGGTAGAAGACATTGAAGAAAACAGTTTTTTCGACTCGCGGGAATTCATTTCGATGGCTACCGTTTCACAGACAGGGTTAAAGAATAATTTCATGATGGAAGTCTGGGACGATTGGATGGCCTATTCCCAAACCTTTGTAAAACTGAACGAGAATAGCAGTCCCCAAAAAATCGAGGCTGATATGGCTCAAATGTTCGAGAAATACCATCCACAGAAGAAGGATGCTGATTTTCGCATGACGTTGAAATTACAGCCGCTGAAGGACGTTCATTTTAATTATTCCAGTGTGGGACAGCGCACGGCCAGCAAAACTACATTGTACGGATTACTGGCCATCGCGTCATTCCTGTTGTTGCTGGGCTGTATCAATTTCATCAACCTAACCACTGCACACGCGGTGCATCGCGCAAAGGAAATTGGCATTCGCAAAACGATGGGCGGATCCAGGTTCCAGTTGATCCTGCAATTTCTTGGCGAAACCTTTTTAATAACGGCCGGGGCTACCCTATTATCGGTGGTCCTGACACCCCTCCTGTTGCAGGTGTTCAAGGATTTTACGCCGCCCGGGCTTCATTTTGACCCCTTTTCGCCTGCCACACTGGCCTTCCTGGTGTCCATTACTTTGTTGGTAAGTTTTCTTGCCGGCGTGTATCCGGCACTGGTGCTTTCCTCCTTCAAACCCGCACTGGTATTGAAAAAACAAACGATGGGCTATGGGCCCCTTTACGGTCATGGCCGGGTGAGACAGCTGCTGACGGTATCACAATTTGTGATTGCGCAATTTTTTGTCATGGCCACGATGGGTGTGAGCAAACAAATCCATTACTCCTTGAACAAAGACCTCGGAATAAAAAAAGATGCCATTGTGAATTTTTCTGCACCGCACCAGGCGCGTGAAGCGGCTGATAAAACGGGTGTGTTGCTGCAGAAAATAAAAGCCATCCCTGAAATTCAAATGGCAAGCGTTGGCTTCCTATCTCCTGTCACCGACGGCGCAGCTTTTACAAATGTGAAGTTTAACAACGGAACGGAAGACGTAAAAGCCGATGTGCAAATTCGCTGGGGAGATTCCAACTACATGAAAGTATACGGTATTGAACTCGTGGCGGGTAGAATGCCATTCCAGGCCGACACCATGCGGGAATACCTCGTAAACGAAACCTATGCCCGGGTTATGGGTTTTCAAAATCCGTCCGATGCTGTTGGACAACAATTGAATTTCAATGGGAAAATGAAACCGGTGGTGGGTGTGATGAAAGACTTTCACGAGCAATCGTTGCACGAAGCAATTGGTCCCATCATTTTTTCGGCGGTGAATACCAGAAACGAATTCTTCCATATTGCTTTACGTCCTCAGAATGTCGCGGGTTCCAACTGGCAAAGCGCTATCCACAAAATGGAAATTGCTTACAAGGAGATTTATCCCGGCGAAGACTTCTCTTATAAATTTTTCGATGAAACCATCGCCGGCATGTATGCGGCGGAGCAGAACACCGCAAAACTGCTGCGCTGGGCCACCGGACTGGTGATCCTAATCAGTTGCCTGGGGCTGTTGGGACTTGTGATTTACATTTCCAATTCCAGAACCAAGGAAATTGGCGTGCGAAAGGTATTGGGAGCCACTGTTGCGCAAATTGTTGGCACACTATCAAGGGGCTTTGTCAAGCTGGTCGTGTTGGCCTTTCTCATTGCTACACCTTTTGCGTGGTGGGCGCTGCACAAATGGCTAAATGATTTTGCCTTCCGCACTTCAATGAGTTGGTGGGTGTTTGCACTCAGCGGCGCCGGTATGTTGCTGGTGGCGTTGGCAACACTGAGTTTTCAAACCATCCGTGCGGCGATGGCAAATCCTGTAAACAGCCTGAGGGACGAGTAGTTTAAAAATTCAGGAATAAGAAATAAAACAAAGAAGGCCATGGTTGAGGAAATGGAAAGGTTTCCCGGCATTTTTAATGCATGGTTGACAGAAATGATCAGGGAAGTATAGCATGAAAAAATCCCTTACGACAATATTTATTTCCGCCCGTTCAATTTCCTGAAATAGGCGAAATGTTTTTCAGTGCACTCATGACACCTGCATAATTTTCCCAGCCGCTTGCCTTTCACATTTCATTAAGAATTCGAATGTATCAATACTGGACAGTGTTCGTATCGGAAGCGAACTATGCCTGTTGTGATGTTTTTATAAGTAGATGAAAAACATTTTATTAGGTTCTGGCACAGTTCTATAATATAGATTGGCATACTACTATTACTCAAATTAAGCAGGCGGATAAAAAGGCAGGTCAAAGCAAAGATTAAAAGATTGGAAGATTGTTTCAGATAGGCTATTGTTAGTTAGGGTATCCGCAAAAAAAGGAGTCTCGCGCGGGCGGGACTCCTTTCCCTTTTCTATGGGCCGGCTGTCCTTTTCCCGGCCAATATTACCTAAGAGACTATAATGCTGCACTTTCCGCAGGATTCGGGATTTTGGCTTTCCCGGCCTGCGAAGTTCGGAATGTCATTTCTCGGTTAAAACAGGTCTATTCACAAAGGAAAAACAAAAATCCTTTTATTAATTGTTTAACTTTAAAAGGCATAAATCCATTAACCCTAAAAATCCATTAACCTTTTAAACAACCTGCCATGTTACGCGCCAACATCAAGAAAACCCCAAGGTATATCCTTGAAAAACTGGATTACCTCCACTCTCTTTTACAGGAAGTCAAGAAGAAATACGAAGACGTAGCCACCTACATTCGCGACAAGCAATTGCAACGAACTGTGATTACGCTTGCCCAGGAGAGTAACCAATACGCCTGTGAACTTTCTTCTATGATAAAAACCCTCGGAGGAGAAATGATTCAGTCGGGTGACTATGCGAAGATTGTAAGACAACCAGAGCCTACCAATAATGGGAATGTTCTGGAATATGAAAAAGAAATTCTCTCAATTTGCGCGGCCTGCGAAAAAAAGATGATCAGCGCTTACCGCGAAATTCTCAATGAGCCTTATCTCTACGATGGTGTTCGAAACTTAATCCGCAGTCAATTCAATGGCGTTCTATGCGCTTTCCTCCAGGTGAAATTGCTGAACAATTCCCTGCAGGCCCATCATTAATTTCTACCCTTCCTGGAAACAACGTCTTGCCTGGTGGCAGGATGAGCAAAGTTGAGCACTGCCACTTTGGTTTGGCATGATTTTTTCAACCTTGTTAACGGGTCCCGTATGCATGGGTTCCCCAATTGTGGCAGTCTCTGCACAATTTGAGAACATTGCGCCGTTGTACCCTTCGAAATCTCCGCTGAATAGCTTCACCGGCAATCTGGGCATCCTTTTGTATTGATATATCTACTTCTTAACACTAAAATCTATTTTATGGGCAATTCAAATTCAAAGATTATGATCGGCTTTTTGGCCGGCGCTGCAGCAGGAGTATTGGCTGGAATTCTTTTCGCACCTGACAAGGGAACTGAGACCCGCAAGAAAATATCTAAAAAATCAGGTGAAGCCGCCGATTCGCTGAAACACAAATTCAACGATTTTGTAGACGGCTTGAAAGAAACCTACGCCACCGCTAAGGAAAGCGTGGATGATGCAGCTGAAAAGGGCAATATGAAAATAAATACACTGAAGAGTGAAGCAAAGAATGCCCTGCATTCTTAATCACGTCTGTTTGATACAACCGGCAACGAAAATAATTTTTCACTATGGATACGATATCTCAGGACGCGGAAACCCTGCTTAGCGACACTGGCGAATACCTGGACGCAAGGACCAGGTTATGGAAGCTAAAATTAGTGGAGCAGGCCGCGGGTATCTACTCTTCGCTCATTTCACGTTTGGTATTTCTGGCTGTCTATGCCATTGTTGCATTGTTTGCGATGGTTGGCCTGGCGCTGTGGATCGGTGAGAAATTGGGCAGGGTATGGCTGGGGTTCTTCATTGTGGGTGGAATTTTTCTCGTTGCCGGTTTAATCATTTTCGCTTTCCGGCGCGATTTGCTGGAGCTTCCCTCCGGTAACGCTTTCATCAGGAAGTTGTTAAAATAGCGCTATGGAAAAAATTACGAATAGAGAAGAGCTGAGAGCCCAGATTGCATTGCTGGAAAGCCAATGCCGCCAGAAAGAACAAGAACTGAAGGCCAATGGTAGGATGTTGGTTGAAAAGCTTAAACCGGGCAATTTGCTCAGGGAAGGCGTATCACAATTCATCAGTGAACCGGGCACCAAGTCAAAGCTGTTGAACACAGCATTGGGTTTGGGCGCGGGTTTTTTAATGCGGAGATTTATTCCAGGTGGACAGTCAAAGGTGCTCAAGAATGCCATCGGCGCCGCGCTACAATTGGGCGTAGTCAATCTTGTGGCACGCAAGGCCGGCAGCTGGAAGGAAAAAGCCAGCCGGATTTTCTCCCGGAAAAAATACCAAAGCACAGGCAACGGAACTAGTTAAGCCGTACAACCGTCGGAAACTTTACGCCTTTGCATGAAGTCTTCCCTATCTTCCCGGAAAATTTTTCGGATGCGCACCACCTTGCGGCTAGTTTATGTGCTTGCTATCCTTCGTTTCATTTTCCCCTATATAATTCAGGACAGCTTCTACCAACCGCACCGCGACGAATTCCTTTATTTATTTGAGGGCCACCACCTGGCCTGGGGCTACATGGAAATTCCTCCCCTACTGGCCGTGTTGGCCAAAACCGTGCACTGGCTGGGAGATGGATTCTTTTGGATCAAATTCTGGCCCTCGGTGTTTGGATCACTCACATTGATCCTGGTGGGTAAGATGGTGGTGTCCCTAGGCGGACGAATCATTGCCGTCGTACTCTCTGCGCTCCCTTTCTTTAACGGGGTATACCTGCGACTTTTCTTTTTGTTCCAACCCAACTCCCTGGACGTTTTCTTCTGGACGGCACTCGCCTACTGCATCCTGCGCTATATACAATCGCAAAACAGGAAGTGGCTTTATGGCTTTGGCATTTGCGTGGGACTTGGAATGATGAGCAAGTATTCAACCGCCTTTTATTCGCTGGCTTTGTTGTTGGGATTGCTGTTTACTAAACAACGCCGCATCTATCTGCAAAAAGATTTCTACATAGCAATGGCGATGTCCTTTTTTATTTTTCTTCCCAATCTCATCTGGCAATACAATCATCGCTTCCCGGTAATTCATCACATGCAGGAATTGCAGGAAGAGCAATTGCGTTTTATCGGACCTATTCGTTTTTTGGTTAGCCAAATGCTAATGAACCTGGCCAGCGTGTTCGTTTGGGTGGCCGGTTTTATTTTTGTCGCTTTTTCCAGGCAGGCAGGCCCTTATCGGTGGCTGGCATGGTCGTATTTAAACGTGATTGTGCTATTGGTAATTCTTCACGGAAAGGATTACTATGCACTTGGTGCCTATCCCGCTCTTTATGCTTTTGGCGGCTACAGG
>Ga0163162_10006648_pt1 | contig 11210 bp, 7 predicted proteins | sample S55metaG_FD_115310 | JGI IMG/M metagenome (GOLD analysis project Ga0163162, IMG submission 115310) | Switchgrass rhizosphere microbial communities from Kellogg Biological Station, Michigan, USA - S5-5 metaG | ecosystem: Host-associated > Plants > Roots > Rhizosphere > Soil | place: USA: Michigan...
CTTCAGCTTTTTATACAGATATGATCAGTTATGCCGAACAGCTAAACGGCTATCAAAGCGCCTGGGATTATGCGGGGTACGATTAAACGTCAATTGTTTGTTACATAAGCTTTAAAACCATTACAGCTTAGGATAATGGTTAAATTTATCTTTTAGCCTCACAACCACTGCTCATATGAATTTTAAACCGCACTACCTGAATAAACTTATTGCTGTTATAAGCTTTTTTATTTTTTTAGGACAAGCCGCCAAAGTATCGGCCCAGGTAAATGCCGATGACCCGCATTTGGGTATCATCCCTGCTCCTGCTTCAATCATCAAAAGCAGCGGTACATTTACCTTTACTCCGCTTACGCCAATCAAAGCCGATAATCCAAAGGATAAAGCTGTTTTATGGCTGAAAGACTACCTGAAGGAGAACCGGCACCTGAATATCAAAGTAGCCAAATACAATTCAAAACTTAAAGCGGCAAAAAGCAGAGGTTTAATATTAACCGCAAAGGGAGCCGATAAATTACCAAAGGAAGGTTATAAATTAACCATTACTCCGCGTAATATCATCATAATTGGTAAGGATGCAGGTCTGTTTTATGGCATTCAAACCTTATTACAGCTTTTCCCGGTTGAAAATGCAACTGCGTACCAATTGCCTTGTGCAGTTATTGAAGATTCGCCTCGCTTTGGTTACAGGGGTATGATGCTGGATGTATCGCGCCATTTTTTCACCATCCCGCAGGTAAAAAAAGTGATAGAGCTTATTGCCTCATATAAACTCAATACTTTTCACTGGCATTTGGTTGATGGGCAAGGCTGGCGTATCGAAATCAAAAAATATCCCAAACTTACCGAAGTGGGCGCATTCCGCCAGCAAACCATGTTTGGCAGCAATCGCGACTGGCCCGATTCGCTTAGTTATGGAGGCTTTTATACCCAGGAACAAATTAAAGACGTAGTGAAATTCGCGGCAGATCGCTATATCAATGTAATCCCCGAGATTGAAATGCCGGCCCATTCTGAAGCTGCATTACGTGCTTATCCCGAATTTAAATGCGATACTGTAGTCGGCCAGAAAGCCCCTCGTGATATCAATAACCTGTACTGCCCTACCGAGCAAACGTTTACCTTTTTAGAGGACGTGCTTACCGAGGTAATGGCGCTTTTCCCAAGCAAATACATACATATAGGCGGCGATGAGGCCGGCAAAGAACCATGGAAGCAATCGGCGTTTTGCCAGGCTTTGATGAAGGAAAAAGGCCTGAAAGATGAGAAGGAACTGCAAAGTTATTTTATTCAACGGATTGAGAAATTCATTAATTCAAAAGGCCGGAGCATTATTGGCTGGGATGAGATATTGGAAGGCGGCCTTGCGCCTAACGCCACCGTAATGAGCTGGCAGGGCGAAGAAGGCGGCATTAACGCTGCCCGTCAAAAACACAACGTGATCATGACGCCGCAAACTACCGGCAATTATTTTGATCATTACCAAAGCAGCTCTCCGCAGGAGCCGGTATCTTTTGGCCGTTACGCCACTTTAGAGGAAACTTATAATTACGATCCGGTTTCAAAACAACTGACTCCCGATGAACAGAAATACGTAATTGGTACCCAGGGCAATCTTTGGACGGAGTACGTCCCTACAGTAGCCAAGCTTCAATACCAGATCATGCCGAGGGTATTCGCCCTTTCTGAAGTAGCCTGGACTCAACCAGCAAATAAAGACTATACTAATTTCTCTGAAATAAGGCTGGCCAAACATTTTGCAAGGCTGGATGCTATGAACTACAACTATCGTGTGCCAACTGCTTTAACAACTATTGATACTATGGTTGTAGGGCCGAAGTTTGTTTACACACTAAAATCGGTTGTGCCTGGTGCTAAGATCTATTATACGCTTAACGGGCGTGATCCGCTGGATACTGATCTGCAATATGACGGGCCAATCACTTTCTCCATCCCGCAAAACGAAAAACGTGAATTACGCACTCGTGTAATTACGCCATCAGGCCGCCGCAGCATAGCCACCCGAACTTTAATGTATAATAAAGCGCCAATGCCCGCTGTAAATTACACAGTCAATATGCCGGGGCTTAAATATAAATTGGCAAAAAACACGTTCACTTCACCCGATCAGGTAAATTACGTTACCTCACAGGATTCATCAGCCACCAATAAACTGGATGCAGAGCTTTTGAAAAAAGACAACCCTAATTTTGGCGTTGTTTATGACGGTTACGTGAACGTTTTAGCCGATGGTACTTATAACTTTACCCTTGCAAATTATGCCGCCAGCCAGTTATTTATTGATGGCGTGCAATTAACAGAAGCTGAATACGCGCTGCCGCTGGCAAAAGGCTTTCATCAAATAAAGGTAAAGTATATATACAATGCGCCGCCGCCGTCAACCGGCAGGTACAGGCCGCGTGTAGCACCGCTTAAAGTATATGTTACTGCACCCGGTAGTTTTGAAAAGAAAGAACTGAACGCGGCCGACCTTTATTATTAATACATGGAATTAGGTATAAGTACCTTTGGTGAGATACATCCGGACGGTAAAAGCGGCAACGCCGTAAATGCCCACAAACGGGTTCAGGAATTATTAGAAGAAGTAAAGCTGGCCGATGAGGTTGGTTTGGATGTGTATGCCTTCGGCGAGCATCACCGACCCGATTTTGTGATCTCGGCACCCGAGATCCTGATCTCCGCGGCGGCAGCTATTACTAAAAATATCCGCTTATCCAGCTCGGTTACCGTGTTAAGCTCAACCGATCCTGTGCGCACATTTCAAAATTTCGCCACTGCCGATCTGGTATCCGGCGGTCGTGTTGAAATGATAGCCGGTCGTGGCTCTTTCATTGAATCGTTCCCGCTTTTTGGTTTCGACCTGAATGATTACGATGCGTTATTTACCGAAAAGCTTGAAATGTTTTTGCAGATCAACAAGCAGGAAATTGTTTCATGGAAAGGCAACTTCCGGGCACCGATCAGGAACCAGGGCGTATACCCTCGACCGTTACAACAAGAGATCCCGGTTTGGATTGGCGTTGGCGGTACCCCTGCCTCGGCAAAAAGGGCCGGTGCGCTTAACCTGCCCATGATCATTGCCATATTAGGCAGCGCACCAAAACATTTCGTTCCGTTCGTTGAGCTTTACCGCGAGTCTGCCGCCAAAGCCGGGCATGATGTAAGCAAATTACAACTGGCTATCAGCTCGCAGTTTTATGTGGCCGAAAATTCACAACAGGCGGCTGACGAGTTTTACCCAAGCTATGAAGCCCTAATGACCCGCGTTGGCCGCGACAGGGGCTGGTCGCCGATGACAAGGGAACAGTTTGAATACCTGCGGGATTTTGGGCCGTTAGTGGTTGGAGATGCTCAACAGGCCATTGACAAGATCATGCAGCAGTATGAGTTATTTGGCAATACCCGTTTTGTTGCCCAGTTGGTTACGGGCTTTACCAAACACAAGGATATTTTGAAAGCCATTGAGCTCTACGGTACAAAGGTAGCGCCCGTTGTACGCAAAGAAACCAAGGCAAAAGCTTAAGCTTTTGCCTTGGTTAAAAACTCTTCGATAATAGCGACAGCGGGATAATCTCCATCCCTGCTGATATCTTCAATTTCACCTATATAATCACCATGGCCGGCAGGCAGGATGCAAAGCTGAGCGTCAGGAAGCGTGCGGTATAGTTGAAGGGTATGCTCGGGCCTGATCACATCTTTATCCCCGGCTATAACCAATGCGGGCATGGTTATGGAACGGATGGCGTCATCATCCCAGTCCTGAAAAGCCAGCATGCGGTCGCGATCTCGGTTATGCATTATTTCTAAAGCAGCCTGGTCGTTGTTTATGGCGAGGAAGGCTTCCTGCAATGGTTTGGGCATATTATCCAGGCTGGCATTCGGCATAAAATCCCAAAACCAGGAGTCGAAGCCATCGCGCCTATAAAAAGAAGAAGCGATGACTATTTTATGAACCAGATCCGGGTGCCTGATAGCAACCTGCATAGCAGTATTACCACCGTTACTAAAACCCATAATATCGGCCTGTTTTATATCTAAATGTTTGAGTAAAGCTGCAACATCGTCGGCATCCTGTTCAAAGGAGGTTGGTACACCTCTGTCAGGCGTACGGCCATGCGCCTGGAGATCTACCCCTATCACCTTATGTTTTTTCGCGAAGCTTGATAATACCCTGCCAAACGTAACGTCAATATCCGAACCACCACCGTGAACCAACACCAGCGGGAAACCCTCTCCGTGAATTTCGTAATACATTTTGAGGCCGTTAACTTCGGCATAGTTACCGGTGCCTTTTGTTTGTGTCATATCTATAGGTTTAATATCTCAAATATACTTATAGATGTGATCGCTTTAAGGCGTGAAAGTGACAATCACGGGATTCAAAAATGACAAAGCGATTTTTTAATGAATAGTGTTTAAATCCGATGGATTCAGAAGGTGAAATAACATTAAGCGAAGAGGGCCTGTCACCCTGAGCCTGTCGAAGGGTCGCGTGTAGAAGCCCTGCCCACCATGCTTTGACAAGTTATTCATAACATAATTAAAAAAAACTGTCATCCTGAGGCACGAAGGATCTTCTTCAACAAGTATGGCCGCTATATAGGGTGAAGAAGATGCTTCGTACCTCAGCATGACAAAGGGACAATTATCATTTTCCCGAAAACAAGTTCGGGACGACACTTTTTTTATTTGTCATATATAGACTCACTCCTTAACAGCCATCGCCGTAACTGCCTGTAAATACCAGGCGGCGTGGGGAAGCCATTGTTCTGTCCAGCGCCATTCGTTGCCGTCGTCTTTCATTTTAAAGTCGATACCGCTGCCATCAGGATTTTCCTTTTTTCCGGTGATGCCATTAGAGATACCTCCCTTACCCGATCCGTGGCCGAAGTTTGAACTCATGTACGGCACGTTATTTTTGCCATACTGGTACATAAAACACATCTGATAAGGGTTACATCCCAAAATCCAGGCTATTTGGTGCGAAGCATATTCGGCCAGTTCCTTTTTTACGCCCCAGCCCCCTTTTTCAGGATAAACCAATCGCCCTCCTACTAATGCCGCTGTGGCAAGTGAACCGAGGCGGGCATTTTCACCCTGCCACCACCAGCCGGTTTCATTTTCATGCGGGATAAAAAAACCATCTTTTACTGTACCCCTGAATTTAAACGACTGACGGGCATAGCCAAACGGGTTATCTACATTCTCCGTTACCTTCAAATTATAATCCAGCGCATTTTTTATTGTTGATAATGCTGCTGAACGTTTCTCAGCTTCTTGCTCCTTATCCAGGTACCTGCATAAGGCAATAACAGGCAGACCTGCGTCAGCTGCATGCCAGAAGGGCCTGTCGCCGTCATCAGCAATAAAATAGCCAGCGGAGCTGATTCGTTTGTTCAAATTTTGTGCGCGTTTGCGAGCTTCATCACGATATGAAGAACTATCAGTAGCTATCCACAATTCGGTAGCAGCCATCAAGGCACAATAATCATCAATGATATTTTCTTTACCGTCGTCATCGTATTTGGTATTGTTCGCCAATAAATGAGCAAAAGCCCGCTTAGCAGCAGCAAGGTATTCGGCTGACTTAAAATCGCCATCTTTTTTTAATTGTGAGATCCGCGCCAGCGAAGCAATCGCCATTCCCCCACCCTCGCGAAAAGCGGACTGGTACTCATCAGTGGTAACGCTGTTTGCCTTTAATCCTACCACACGGCGGGCTTTAGGGTCTTTATTAAAATAGCTGAATACGATCATGTAAAAATAATCGTCTTTCGACAAGGCGCGCATCATGTAATCAGCTCCCCACAGGGCTTCATTCACCATGCCATCATAGGAACTCAGTTTATTTAACAAACCCGGCGCGGTTTGCACCGTATTGATCATTGACCACGTTACCAGTGGTATTTGCTGGGGCGATACAAAGTTGGCATAAGCTAAATGCGAAAAGTATTTGCTTACATCACCCGAGGCATCGCACCAGCCGCCGCGCAGATCAACTGTTTTATAGCTGCCATAAAGTTGAACGGCCGCGTCGGCCTGCAACTCGGTTGGCGTGTTGGCCCGCTGCCTGTTATAGTAGCCCAATACCGATGGAATGGTAGTTACCGCCAATGCATTCTCTTTAATCTCAAACCAATCGGATTGGGAATGAAAATCTTTGGTACCAATGTAAACCCTGTATTTCCCTTCCGCCTTAAATTCCGAAAAATCGGCCTGGTAAAAATATCCGTCCTTGTCCCATTCCCCTACCTTTAATGGCCCTTTTAAGGGAGCAATATATACAGCATTACCTTTTGAATTTTGTAAAGCGAAAAGTATCCCCTGAACAAGTTTAGTATCGCAACGCACAACAACCGTTTTTGCCCCCCGCACATCATAACCCACCTGGTTCATATAAAAAACAGGTTCGGCTTTGCAAAGGCAGCAAAACAGCGTGAAGAAAACGGAAAGGATAAATTGGCAGCGGTTAAACAGGTTCATGTAAATGCGGTTTATTGATGGTTGCAATTTACGGCATTTATAAACCGGCAGTTAATGATCTCTGGTAAAAGCATTCTTCATTGACCCTAATTCACCACTACACTGTATTTAAACAACCGCGATTATTTATTGAACACGTTAAAACAAACTACAAATACCGGCTATTTTACTCATTTATTTAGTTAACTTTGAAAAGTTACAAAAATTGGCCACTGTAATAGGCTGATAATTACAACACATTATACCAGGAGATTTTACAAGCTCCTCAACCCGATAACCGAAGCCCTTGTATCCATACTATACGAGGGCTTTTGCTTTTAAAAAACAATTATGGACGAAAGAAATTATTTGATGACATGGCAAAAGTACATGCCTGTAATACGCCTGCATTTAAAAAGAAGCTTGCAGGAAGAGCAGCAGTTTAAGCTAAATATTACCGATTTTGAAGCGGCAGGCAGCCGAGGCAAATCCGGTTATACATTTAGCATCAACATGGAAAACGGCAAGGTTACCAACAACATCAGCGGCTCGGCAGTGGCCCGCGATTTATACGAACTTCTTAAAGCCGATAATGCGATCAAAGAGCTTTTAAAGGACAAGAATGTAAAAATGAGCGTTGGCAAATCGTTCGTCCTAAGCATTAAAACCACGCACCTATCTTCTTACAGATAATAATATCCAGGAAATAATTTCAAAAAAGGAAATAACCTGTTGGTTATTTCCTTTTTTTATGGGATGTCTTTTTGCTTTTACCTGAAGAGGAAGATTTTTTTGAGGACGACTTTTTAGACGACGAATGTTTTACAGATGACGAATGCTTTGATGAATGACTGCTCTTTTTAGACGACCTTCCGTGTCTTCTGCGTGGACGGTAACCTTCTTCATCAATATTCTGATCTGCCGGTCTTTCCATTTTCCTGATCTTTGGGCCAAAATCGATAGCTTCATCATGGAAAAACTTATCAAAAGGATTGAAATAGTAAATATTAGCCGCATCATAGATCTTGATACTGGCTTTTAAACGATTATCAAAAGCTTCTTCATCCTTCAATTCAGGAGCAGTCCACCCGGCTTCGGCCAAACCTGCAATACGGGGAAACAACATAAAATCAAGGCGCTTTTCGGAACCGATCATTTCTGTCCAAATGTTAGCCTGCACACCAATGATCTGTTTAGATTGCAAATCTTCGTTGGTTTGCATCTGCTTTTCAGGGAAACCATAAACGCTGCCAACAGTGTTGTATACACCTTTCCACCTGCGGCCGGAGATATGATCGGCATCCTGCACAAAATCAAAATACATTGGCAGACGAGGGCAAAGTACCACCTGATAGCCCTTTTGCAGGGCTAAATGAAGTTGGCCGGGCATATTTTGCCTCCACCAAAAAATAATAGTTTTATCAGCAGGCAGGTTTGTGCCGGTTGCTTCGTCCCAGGCCAATACTTTATTACCCGCGTTAATAGCCGTATCAGCAACACGTTTAAAAAAGTATCGCTCCAACTCCCCTACATCGGCAAAACTGTTCTTCTGCATAAATGCGGCAATTGATGGGTTAAGCGACCAGGCTTTAACACCCAAAGCCACCTCGTCACCACCCAAATGAATCATTTTTGAAGGGAACAGTGCACTCGTTTCTTTGATAATATTACCAAGGAACTGATAGGTGCTATCGATTGAAGGATTGAAAGTAAAATTAGGGTAGCCTTCAACACTGCCGCCACTAAACTGCGGATAGGCTTTATTGGCCGCCGTTGCATGGCCCGGCATATCAATTTCAGGGATCACAGTTATATACCTTTCGGCAGCATAAGCAATGATATCTTTGATCTGAGCCTGGGTATAATATTGAGGATCGGCCGATGAATCGCTGTAGTTTCCGATTCCTCCAATCAGCGTTAGTTTTGGATATTTTTTTATCTCCAAACGCCAGCCCTGTGCATCGGTTAAATGCCAGTGAAACTTGTTAAGCTTATAATAGGCCATCCAGTCAAGGATCTGCTTAACTTTTTCCATGCCAAAAAAATGGCGCGATTCATCGAGCATCAACCCACGCCATTGATAGCGTGGCATATCAGCGATGGTTAAAGATGCTAAGCTGATATTTTCGCCGCGGGGTTGGTCTTTGATCAACTGCAATAACGACATTACACCGTAGAATACTCCATCTTTATTTGATGAAGATATAGTGATCTCTCCCGACGATATTTTAAGCGAATATGCTCCCGGTGTTGGGTCGCCATTGGTTAATAACAGGTGAATGAGACTGCCGGCATCTTTATTATCAACTGCAAGTGTAAAACCGGCCGACTGGCTTACCTGTTTCTGAAAGTAACGGGCTATTGGTAATAACGAAGCGTCATTTACGCCAACGGTACTGTGGTTATTAAAAGTAAACTGCCCGGTACCGTTAACAACAGACCTGGGCTGAGGGATTATATTGACATTTTGCGCCCGCAAATAGCCGGAAAACAAAAGAAATACAAGTGCTATCTTAAATTTCATTTAAAAACAACTCAAATAGTTTGGGGCTGCTATGATATGAATTTTCTTTCAAAAACAGGGCAATTTGTTTGTAACAAAGTGCTTAAATCTTACAATCAGGCATCGTAAGATCATCAACCCCTCATGAATTTTTTTGAGAACGCGCCTGAAAGTGTATAAATTACTTTACAATTTTTGAGATACAATTGTGAAGTTTAGCTATAGCAACATGTGAAGTGTTACGAAAATCCCTAAAATTACCACAGTGCAAAAGTAAAACCGAAAAACCAGCGCTCTAAATTAATTACAATTCACTAAATTACAGTAGTTTACATAAACACAACTACTATATCCTATGAACCAGGCTCGCGTAAAAGGGGCGGGAAGGAATATTTCAGGCCTGTTATTCCGCAACAGATATTTCGTTATTACTTCGGTAGTAATTTTTGTATTGGCAGCTTCAGTTTATTTACTTTTCTCCCCCCCTAAATACAAGGTGAGGATGGAGTTGGCCGCTTCCGACGATTGGGAATCACCAATAACTGCAGTTAACGAGTTACGCTCTGAAACCACGATAAAGAAAGCGGTCAATGCGTTAGGGTTCCGGGTGAGCTATTATCGTAAGGGCACTTTTACAACAACAGAGATTTACGGCGATTCGTTGCCCATTAAATTTATACCAGGAAAAGGCAGCATTTATAATTCTCCTACTGAGATCACTATCAATTTAATCAATGGCAGTGTCTGCAGGATCGATCAGAACAATGTACTTACCGATGTACCCTTATATCATCCTGTTAAATATGATTCTTTAAATTATACCATAGTAAAAGGTCCAGCCTTTAAACCAATACAACTACCATTAACAGTAAAACTCACCCCTGCTGCCGATTTAGCTGAACACTTTAGTAAAAGTTTGGATGCGAAGATTTTGAGCGATAACAGTTTTGAATTGAACTTAAATGCGGATAATGCTCAAAAGGGCCTGGATTTTTTGAATAAGCTTGTAGAAATTATCAATGCCCAATATACCAAAGCACGTTTACCACGCAAACCGATGGTTGTTGACAGCACGTTGCTTACTAAATTAAATGACAGTATAACATACTATAAAGCAATGGCCGATAGATACCGGGAACAGCAAGCCGTGCTAAACAACATCAAAAAGCCAAGACCATTGCCGAAACCAAAGCCTAAACCTGTACCGGTGCAGACTGCGTTGACTGAAAAAGAAAGGGTCGGCTTAAATACGCTGACCGCTGTTAAGTCATATGCATTGAAACCTAATGAGGCCTTTGTTTTAATACCGGAAAATTATCATATTAACGATGGCCGTATCGAAGCACTCATACAAGATTTTAACAGAGCGCAGCTCAATAAACAGCAGGTGCTGAAAGACTCAGACAATGCCGATGCAAGTGTTTATGCTTTCAAGCTCGAACTTAATTCAATAAAGGAAGCTCTTGTTAATAGTATAACTGTAAAGGAACAAAAAATCAAAGATGCCCATCACCTCAGAGACGCTCAGCAACCAAAAGTGATTGAGCAGCCTAAAGATGTTGAACAACCAAAGGAAATCGAACAACCAAAAGACTCAAAATCAATAGCTTCGTTTATTTCATTACAGCTAAATGATTCGCTGGCTCAAATAGATGCTATAATTAAAAGCAAGCAACAACAGTATAACAGGCTATTACAGGGGTCAGGCACACAAAGTTCTCACCCAAGACTTACTATAACAGAAAAGTCCAGCATACGGGAATCAATGATCTCCAAATCGTTGTCAGTATATTTTTTTGCGCTATTGGCAGGTTTGCTGCTGCCTGTTTTATTGCTGATCATCAATGAATATATGGACATCGGCTAAAAAAATGGCGGTACATTAAATACAAAGAAGAGCGTTACCTATTATATGCAAAACGGCCGATCAGGGTTTCTGATCAGCCGTTTCCGTTTTCATAGGGGTAGATAAAGATTATTTCCAGCCACCGCCTAATGAGCGGTAAAGCTCGGCGTTGGCACTAAGTTGTGCCATTTTTATAGAGGCCAGTTCTAATTCACCCTGTAGCACATTACTTTGAGCAGTAATTACTTCAAGGTAGTTAGCAAGGCCATTTTTAAATAACATGCTGGCATTGCTGGTAGCCTGTTGTAAAGTTTTAACTCGGTTAGCTGCGATAGTTTGTTGTTCTTTTAATTTTTGCAACCTTACTAAAGCATCTGA
>Ga0163162_10006651_pt1 | contig 11210 bp, 8 predicted proteins | sample S55metaG_FD_115310 | JGI IMG/M metagenome (GOLD analysis project Ga0163162, IMG submission 115310) | Switchgrass rhizosphere microbial communities from Kellogg Biological Station, Michigan, USA - S5-5 metaG | ecosystem: Host-associated > Plants > Roots > Rhizosphere > Soil | place: USA: Michigan...
GCGCGCCACAGTTCGTCGTAGAGTTGCCCGAGCCGGCCTTCGGGGTCGCCGTCATACCAGCCGGATTCCGCGGCCAGGCGCTCGGCATAGAATCCCCAGCCTTCGACTAGCGCGGAGATATTTCCGAAGGCGCCGATCTGGCGGAAGCGCGGGAGGTCCTTGTTCTCTACTTGCAATGCGATCTGGAAATGGTGGCCGGGAACGCCTTCGTGATAAATCAGGCTGCGCAGAGCAAACTTCGTCATCATCTCGGGGCGCAGTGGGATCTGGATCACGCCGGGGCGCGAGCCGTCCGGCGCTGGACTGTTGTAGTTGGCTGCGGCGTTGGCCTCGCGAAAGCGCGGGAACGGCTGGACCACCACCGGAGCCTTCGGTGTTTTGTCAAACAGTACGGCGGCGCGTTTTTCGGCGTCGCGCAAAATGCCATCGGAGTCCGTCATGATCGCTGCGCGGCCCGCTTCCGTACGGGGATACGCCAGGTCCTGCTTTAACTTTTCGGAGCGTTCGTTGATCGAGCCCTCGGTGCGCCCGAGGCGGCGGAAGATAGTGTCCATCTCTTTTTCGATGCGCGCCACTTCATTCAGGCCGATTTGATGGATCTGATCCGGCGTCAAGTTGGTGGTGGTGTAGCGGCGCAGGAAATAAGCGTAGGCGTCCGCTCCGCCTTGGAGGCGCCACAGCCCCGCGTCATCTGTGGAGCGTGGCAGTTGCCCTGCAAGCGTGCTGATGGCATGTTTCCACGTAGGGTAAATTTCCGCGCCCACGATTCTCTCGGCTTCGCTGCGCAAGGCTTCGCGGCGGGGCTCGGGAATTTTCGCGGCCTCCATCTTCGTTGCGAAAGCCGCGACGAACGGATTCTGGCCGGGTGAGGGATCGATGAATCCCTGCATCTGCTTGATGGTGGCGTTCAGAATAAATTTGGGCGGGATGATGTTCTTGGCCGCCAGGGCACGGGATTCGGCGACGGCTTCCTCCATGCGCGTGCTCACCTGGCGCAGGGCCGCGACATAATTCACGGCATCCTTTTCATTTGCCAGAGGGTGGCGGACGGTCATCGTCTCTATGAGATTGACGTTTGCGCCATTCATCTGCTCGAGCGGGAAGGTGTAGTCGAAGTACGGTTCCGCGCGGATCATGGTATCCAACTGCCACTGCATCAAGTCGGCGGAAATTCGCTGGATATCCGTAAATTTGGAGCGGTCGAACTTCTGGAGCTGCGCGAGTCCCTGCTTCGCGAGTTGAATGCGCGTGCGGTGGTAGGCGAGAGTCTGGGGAGTCAGTTGGCGTTCGAGGCGGTCTTGTTCATCGCCGGTAAAGTAGCGCTCCGAGGTGGCAAGATTGGGATTGCCACGCACCCATTCGGCGGTGAAATCGCGGAAAAAGTCGTCGATGGTGGGCGTTTGTCCCGGTAAAGAAGCCGCCAAAAGCAGCGTAGCGGCGAATACTTTGGTCATGGTTCGGATGCTATCACAGTAAATATGCTTTGGAGTGAGATTGGGATCGCAACAGTGCGCGAGGAAAATCACCCGCTGTTGGTGCGGGCGGGGTACATGCGCGGGCGCGAATATTTGTTCTTGGGACAGCGGACGCTCGCAAAGATAGCGGCGATCTTGGACGCAGAGGGCGATCGCGGTGTTGCGCTGGAACGCTGCGGAGTAAAGTTCATTCGCGCCGGCGATCATTTCGTGGCGGAGTCGGAAACCGGCGGAGACGTGTTGGTGCGCGGGGGAGGGAACTACGCTGCGTTGCTCGGATGCGCTACCGGTGTGCCGAAGACACTGGCCGTGCTCGATCCGGAGGGCGATCTTGAGCCGGAAGAATTGCATACGCCCGGCGTCAAAACAATCGCGCAGGTTGCGGCATTCACGGGACTGCCGGCGACTTCGCAGATCAAGAGCCTGGTGATGGCGGCAGAGGGTAAGCCGCTGTTATTGCTGTTGCGCGGCGATCATCAACTGAGCGCGGCAAAGCTGCCGGGCGCGAGGCAGGCGGAGCCCCCGGAGATCCGCGAATGGTTCGGCGCAGATCCCGGTTCGATTGGGCCGGTGGGCGTCAAGAACGTCCGTATACTTGCCGATGTGTCGCTGCGCGGAAGGCGCAACATGATCGCGGGCGCAAATAAGACCGACTACCATCTGCTAAATGTGACTCCGGGCGAAGACTTCGCAACTGAGTTCGTAGATCTTCGGCAAGTGGTCGAGGGAGACACATGTATCGCCGATGGCAGTCCGTTGCAGTTTTCGAAGGTGACGCTGCTGGATGCTGCGGAGCGCATTTTGAGCGCGGCGGTCGAACAGAGTCGAGACGCTGATGGGATCGTACTGCCTGCGGCAATCGCTCCTTTTGGTGTGATCGTCACGCCGGTGCACCCGGAGCGCCTGGAAGCGGCTCGCGAAATTTATCAGCGGCTCCTGGGGGCAGGGCACGACGCGCTGCTCGACGATCGCGACGCGCGGCCCGGCGTCAAGTTCAAGGATGCCGATCTGATCGGAATTCCGTATCGCATCAATGTTGGGAAAAAGCTAGCGGAGGGAGTGGTGGAGTTGATCGAGCGGCGCTCGCGCAAATTGACGGAAGTTCCCGCCGGCGAGATTAGTATTCCACGCTGACCAGAAACAAGCCGAGCGCCGGAACGGATGGTCCCGGTGGGATCGCGCAAGCGGGGTCGAAACGTTTCTCGATATCTGCGCGACCCAGATTTCCTTTGCCCACTTCGAGCAGCACGCCCACGATGTTGCGGACCATGTGCTTCAGAAACCCGCTGCCGCGCACGTTATAGATCAGCGCGTCGCCCGACCGGCTCGCCCGGGAATGAAATATCCGCCGTACTTTGGAACGGCCCAAGTCGTCTTTGTCGTCGGACGCCGCGAAGGCGGTGAAATCGTGCTCTCCTTCGAGCAGCGGCGCCAGTTCGAAAATGCGCGACTCATCCAGCGGATAGGGATAGTGATACACGTAGCGGTGTGCGAAGGGCGGACAGATCTCCGTCCGATGGATGCGGTATTCGTAAGTCTTGGCGACGGCCTGATAGCGCGGGTGGAAATCGACGGCAGCCTCGGCGACGTCGAACACGCGAATGTCCAGCGGCAACAAACGATTGATGGCTTTGCGCAGATTATCGACGGGAATCGGGTTGACCAGCGTGAACGCAGCGACCTGAGCCAAGGCATGGACTCCGGCGTCGGTGCGCCCGGAGCCGGCGACTTTCACTGGCGCGCCCTCAATTTCAGCGAGCACCATTTCGAGAACGCTCTGCACTGTGGGCAGCCCGGGCTGGACTTGCCATCCGTGGAAGTCGGTACCGTCGTAGCTGACGGTCATGCGGATGCGGCGCATTTACGCGGCGTTGCGCGATCCCGGCTTTTCCACCGGAATGCCTTGCTGGCACATCGGACAGAAGTCGGGAGGGTAAGCCATCACGTCGAGAGTCGCGAGAGCAACACGCGGCACTCCCAGATCGACGCGGCCTCCGCTGCGGTCGATGATCGAGCCAGCCGCCAGAACGCTCGCGCCCGCCGCCAGCGCAACATCGATCACTTCGCGGGTGGTGCCGCCGGTGGTGACGACGTCTTCAATCACCAGGGCCTTTTCCTGCGGCCGCAAGGAAAAGCCGCGGCGCAGGATCATTTTGCCGGAGGCATCGCGCTCCGTGAAAATGAAACGGGCCCCCTTGGATCGGGCGACCTCGTGGCCAATGGGCAAGCCGCCGATCGCGGGTGAGATCACCACATCGCAGTCCGGGAGCCGCGCCGCCAGCTCGCGGCCGAAGCGCTCGGCTAGCTGGGGATATTGCAGCACTTGAGCGCACTGCAGATACTCATTCGAATGGAGGCCGCTGGTGAGGCGAAAATGGCCCTTAAGATACGCTCCGGCTTCCCGGAAAACCTGCATGACGGCTTCAGACACGAATTCAAATATAGCAAGCCGCCGGGAGTGCCCGTGCCATTCGCCTTCCCCCGCGCCCCTTTCCCTCCGCTCTTCTTTCCCTCAGCGCGACGCCGCAAGGCGTGAGAAACTAAACAGTTGGTGTGAGTTCCGCGGGGCCCGGCGCGCTAGTCGCCATTTGGCTTATGCGGAAACAATTTGCTGGTAGTTACCGTATAAAGAATCGAGCCATGAAAACGTTTCAAACATATATAGCCGTGCTGTGCGCCGTTCTGGTGGCAACGCCTGCCACATTCGGCCAGCAGAACCCGGGAGTCGAGAACCGGGGCCCTCTCGGTACTGAGCCCGCGCATTGGTATTCGGGAATCGCGCAGCCATACCAAGCGCGGGTGGTGCCGCCGGTAAGCGTGTCCAATAGCAGCCGCATCGATGCGCTGCTGCGGGCAGGCAACTTATATCTCTCGCTGTCGGACGCGATTGCGCTGGCCCTGGAGAACAATCTGGACGTCGAAATCCAGCGTTATGAGTTTGCGCTCGCGGAGGCCGATTTACTGCGCGCCAAATCCGGCGGGTCCATCAACGGCATACCGACCGGTGTGCTGCCGGGCGTGCCGACTGGCGCGGGCTTAGGTCTACTGGGAAGCACCGGCACCGGAATCGGATCATCGGGCGCGTCGAGTCCACTGTTCAGCGGACTGAGCTACGATCCATTCATCAGCGGCAATTTTAACTTCGGCCACACCACGTCGCCCCAGTCCAATACCGTGACCAGTGGAACCCCTGCGCTGGTCACCACCAACAAGACTGCGAACTTCGGTCTAAGCCAGGCTTTCGCCACGGGCGGTTCGATTTCATTGAATTACAACAACATCATCCAGGAGCAGAACTCTTTTCGTTCCACGGTCAATCCGTTCACGACTTCGAGTCTCGACCTGGTCCTTACGCAACCGCTGTTGCAGGGATTCGGTCTGGCGCTCAATAACCGCAATATCCGGGTTGCCAAAAACAACATAAGAGCCGCGGATTACGTATTTCGCCAGCAACTGATCAATTCGGTGGCGAATGTCGTGCAACTTTACTGGACCCTGGTGGCTGCCAATTCAACGGTCACCGTCAACCAGCAGGCTGTGGCCGTCGCGCAGAAGTTATACGACGACAATAAGAAACAGGTCGAGATCGGAACCCTCGCGCCCATCGAAGTGGTGCGCGCGGAAGCCCAGTTGGCCACCGCTCAGCAGGCGCTGGTGGCGGCGCAATCCGCGGTGTTGCAGCTTGAAGCGGTGCTCAAAAGCGCGCTGAGCCGGAATGGACTGGCGAGCCTCCCGATTCTCGAGGCGCACGTGATACCCACCGATCCGATACGCATTCCCGAAACGGAAGCCATCCAGCCGGTTCAGGATCTGGTTTCGCGGGCCTTGGATAGCCGGCCCGACGTTGCCCAAAGCAGAATCCAGCTGGATAACGCCGATATCATCCTGAGCGGCACGCGCAATGCGCTACTGCCGACGCTGAGCGCGATTGGCGATTTCCGCAGCAACGCGCTGGTAGGGTCGCAGAACACGATCACAGGGCCGGTACTCCCGCAGACCGGTCTGATACAGAATCCGCCCATCGCGGACCCGTTTTTTGTGGGAGGCTACGGTACTGTCCTGGCGCAATTATTCGGACGAAATTTCCCGACGTACTCTGTAGGCCTCAGTCTGACGATTCCCATCAGAAACCGCGCCGCCCAGGCGAACATGGCCACTGCCTCGGTGAACCTGCGGCAGAATCAACTGTTCTTGCAGCGCCAGATCAACCAGATCCGCGTGGATGTGCAGAACGCCATCACTGCGGTGAATCAGGCCCGCACCCAATATGAGGCCGCCGTGAAAGGGCGCGTGCTGCAGGAGCAAACGCTAGATGCCGACCAGAAGAAACTGGCCTTGGGCGCGACTACCGTTTACCAGGTGATTCAAGACCAGCGCGATCTCACCACCGCCGCGGCGGCTGAGGTTACCGCACAGGCCACCTATGCCGGTGCGCGGGTGCAGTTGGACGTGGCCACGGGCTCGACGCTCGCGAACAACAACGTCGAGTTCGAGGAGGCGAAATCCGGGCGTGTGGCGAGAGCGCCCAGCACGCCGCCAGCAGTTGCACCCAACCGGTAAAATCCACTAAGAGTTGCGGAGAGGGAGAATGTTTCGGCGAACGGTGTCCCAGGATTTTCATTAACTTAGGGATTGGCGAGAAGATTGCAGTTCTAAGAGTCGTGATAAAGACGTTTACGGCTCAAGGAACCCTGTCTCCCCAGACGTTTCCCCTATTTTCCACTCTGCGAACCTCACAAGTCCTCTAACCCCTGCCCCTACGGGGGTCCTTGAGCCTCAGCACGGATAATCTATTTTTGCGAGCCTCCTACTAAGAGGCCTGTGCACGGCCGATAGCGGTTTATGGACCCGAATCAGTCAACTCGGCCTGGAACGCCTGGCGATCCAGGATCTCACCTGCAATTTCAAATCAGCCTGCTGCGATTAATGGGCCAGAAGATGTTGGACCCGAAACGGGCGGACAAGAGTGCCGGGTCGAAGGCAGGGTCCTCGGTTCAAGTACCGTCGGCTCACGTGAGGGAGCTGGAACGGCTGCAACACGCCGGAACGGTCTAGGTTTGGGTCAAGACCAGAGCTAGCGACTATCCGCAGCGTGCGGTGGCTTTCGACCACGTCCTGCACCAGATCCTGCACTAGATCCTGCATTGGATAGAAATGGCGGACATCCTGCGCCTCCCGCGTAGTTTATAATCGTTGGCAGGATTTCATTATGTTACTCAGGGTCTCGGTTTGTTCGGCTTCGCTATTATTGGGGGTCCTGGGCTTATCGCAGCAGGGCTTATCACAGCAAAGCTTCGCGCAGCAGAGCGCACCGCAGCCGGTTCCACCGGCGAACTCGGCAGGGCCAGGTCCGTCTCGGGCCGCAGCGCCATCCGGGGCAGCAGCGCCGTCAACGGCCGCCCAGCCCGCCGCAGGGCCTCAATCGCAGACCGAACAGCCGCAGCCGGAAACCGGCGGGGCCATAAGAGTGGAAGTGAACGAGGTCATCGTTCCGGTCACCGTCACCGACGATAAGGGAAGATTCATCTCCAATCTCGAAAAGAAAGACTTCGAGATTCTGGATGAAGGCAAGCCGCAGACCATCAATTTCTTTTCGCGCGAGCGCAGCCAGCCGGTGGTGGCCGGTTTTCTCATCGACCTCAGCAATTCCAGCCGGGCGCAGTGGAAGAATTTTCAGACCGCGGCCACCGAGCTGGTCCTCACGTTGCTCCCGGGCAAGGATAAGTTTTCGGGCTATATGATCGGCTATGGCAATAAGGCCGAGCTGATGGTAAATACCACCAGCGATCCCGAGGATATGGTTGCGAAGCTGCGCGATCTGAAGCCCGGCGGCGGAGCGGCGCTGTATGATGCGATTTACATGGCCTGTACCAATCGCACGCTCATAACGGGCGAGCCGTTTGAGCCGCGCCGAGTGCTGATCGTCGTCGGCGACGGCAACGACAATTCCAGCAAGAAGACTCTGCAGGAAGCTCTGGAAGTGGCTCAACGGAATCTGGTAACGATCTATGGGATCAGCACGGTGTCTTATGGATTTACCAGCGAAGGCAGTGATAATCTCACCAAGTTGGCCGAGGAAACCGGAGGCCGGGTGGAATATCCGCTGCAAGATATCTACAAAGATGTCGCCGGATATCTGTCGACGCCCTCGGACGAGGGAAACCTGGCCCTGCGCGCGGGCACCGGGGGATTTGCGTCGGCGCTGGCGACGGCGCTGTTCCGCGCCGTGGCGAATATTACCGGTGAGATTACCACGCAATATATCCTGCGCTACACTCCCGACGATTCGGGGAACTCTGACAAGGTATTCCGGGGATTGAACATTAAGGTCTCGCTGCCGGAGGTCAAGGTGCGGGCTCGCAAAGGCTACTATCCGGTGGGCCATTAGGGTGGTACTGCTCCGGGCGACACCGGGTGCAGGCTCAGGGCGCTGACGGTCGATATGTGAAAGAGCGCATCATGCCCGTTCCGATCACGAACATCGCGGATGCCAAGAGTATGGCAGAAGCCAATGCCGGGGCAGAAGCCAGCAAAGTGGTGAACACCGGCGCTGCCCGCTATTCACTGCTGATGGTCGAGCTTCCGGGACAGGAGAGCATAACTGCCGGCGTGCTGCTTGAAGATCCGGCCACGGACAGGGTGCACATCCGCCTGCGGCGGGATTGGGAACGCATCGATCCAGAAGAGGCCGAGGTCCTGGTGGAACTCGAAGACCAACTGCTGGCCCAGGCTGCCGAGGAGGGCGCGGCGAGATTTTTCGCGCGGCTGGAGGGCACGCTCTCGAACACCGTTCGCGTGAGCGACCGCCGCGCGACCATGGTGGCGGACTTTCCGCGCGCGCTGGCGCGCCTTTACCGCGAGCATGTGCGGTCCGAGGCGCAGCCGTTCGTCACGCATTTGCCGCGCTATTCGCTGGCGGTGGCGGCGGGACCGTTTCTCGAGAACCGTGTTATCGAAGAGGCGAGCGAAGACCAAGCCTGGGAAGAGGCGCCTGGTGGACTGCGCCTGACGCGTGAGATGTTCGTGGCGGAGATCGTGGGCCGTTCCATGGAACCGCTGATTCCCGATGGCTCGTTGTGCGTGTTCCGCAGAGGCGTGACCGGCTCGCGGCAGGGGCGACTGGTGCTGGTGGAGGCGTTGGGTGAAGCTGGCAGCGACCGCTATACGGTGAAGCGCTATCGCAGCGAGAAGCGCCAGAATGACGCGGGCGAGTGGGCGCATGAGCGCATACGCCTGGAACCTTTGAACCCCGCCTTCGAAGCGTGGGACCTGGATCCCCAAGAAGACCGTTACCGGATACTAGCCGAGTTCGTCGAAGTAATTTAGGAACGACGTTCTGTAGTGAAGAAGTAACTCAAAAGATGAGAATGGAAATGCCATGCTACGTTTCGCTTTGCTATTGACGATCCCACTGGCCGTCCTGGCCGCCGAAAAATACGATGGCCCGCGGCCTCCCAAGCCCGATATGGCGTACCTGGTGCACGCCGACAACCTGATTCCTACCGAGGCGCTGGAGGCTAAAGACGACGGGGGCCTGTACAGCGTGCCGGGCGCTAGCTCCAGCGCGCGCACTCCCTTGGCCGAACCGATTTTCTTGATCGAGAGCGATAAAATACTTCCGGAGCGGCTGGAACTGTACCGCTGGGACGTGAAGGGCGGACGCCGCGAGCTTGCCACCGGGAAGGGCAAGCGCAAAGGATCGGCGCGTCCGTTGCATCTTTCCGTCAACAAAGTGGACGGCAGGCTGTATCGTGTCGAGGCATCCGAGCCGCTGGAGAACGGGGAATATTCTCTCTCGCCAAACGACTCGAACAAGGTGTTCTGCTTCGAAGTGTATTAATGCCGCGCCGGGCAGCTTACTCCGATCAAGTTCGCGCAACTGCTAGAATCGAGTGTCTGGCATCATCGGGGTTTCTTGCTTAGCCGCGTTTTCAAAAGCTTTCGCCATCGCGATTTTCGGCTGATGTGGTTCGGTGCCTGCACCTCCACCATCGGCACCTGGATGCAATCCACTGCGCAGGCGTGGCTGGTCTACGACTTATCCAAAGATTCCTTCTATCTGGGCCTGGATACCTTCCTGGCGCAGGTTCCCATCATTCTGTTCTCGCTGGTGGGGGGCGTGATCGCCGATCGCATGAACCGCCGCAACCTGCTGTTGGCTTCGCAGTATGTGCAAATGACTACGGCGCTCATCCTGACGCTCCTGGTGTTTTTCAAAGTGGTTCAGGTGTGGCATATTTTGTGCCTGTCGTTCATCGTCGGTGTCGCGCAGTCCTTCGGCGGCCCGGCGTATCAGGCGCTTTTGCCGACGCTGGTGGGCAAGGAAGATATTCCCAACGCCATCGCGATGAACTCGATCCAATTCAACCTGGCGCGCGTGATCGGGCCGACGTTGGGCGGCATCGCGCTCACTACGGTAGGCGCGGCCTGGTGCTTCGGCTTGAACAGTCTGTCGTTCATCGCGGTGATTATTTCTCTCTACATGATCAACGTGAAATACATTCCAGCGAAATCCAGCGAGCCCATCCTCGACAGCATGCGGCAGGGTATCGGGTTCATCCGCCAGAAGCCCGGCATGGACGGATTGATCGTGCTGGCGTTCGGCATGACGCTGCTGGGCATCCCGCTGCTGACGTTTCTCCCGGTTTTTGCCAAGGACATCCTGCATGGCGGGGCTAGAGGCTTCACGCAACTATTGGCTTTCTCCGGCGCCGGGTCGGTGTGCGGTGGATTGATCGTGGCCGCGTTCGGCAAGATTCGGGGGCAGGGAAAGACGGCGCTGATGGTGCTGGTGTTGATGGGCTGCATCATTTTGGCTTTTTCCCAGTCCAAGCATTTTCCGCTGTCGCTGCTGCTCATTTTTCTGTCCGGCGGAGCCATGATGATTTCGATGTCGATGGTCAGCTCGCTGGTACAGGCGGTGGCTTCGGATGAAATGCGGGGGCGTGTGATGAGTGTGTATAACGTGGCCTTCCGGGGAGGCATGCCGGTGGGCAGCCTGCTGCTGGGGAAACTGATTCCGATCTTCAGCGCGCCGGTGATCATGGGCTGGAGCGGGGGATTGCTGGCTTTGCTTGGTTTGTATTTCCTGGTGGTGCAGCGGCGCGTGGCTCAACTTTAAGTAAGCCAGGCTGCTATAATCGTGACGCTCCTTATGGCAGTGGAGTCGTTCTTCACCCGCTGGCGCAAGGCGGTTCGTCCCTTACCTCGGGAGGCCCCCAGCGCAGCGCTCCTGGCATTAAAACGCAGACAGCGAAAATTGATCCAACGGACCCTCGTCATACTTGTGTTCGCCGGTGCGGGAGGCTGGATCTATAATTATTGGGCGAGCGCTCCCGACCGCGCTCAGGAGGAGGCCGCGCTGGCTGTGAAGTTGCTGGGTGTTGGAACTTACGATCAAGCCATGCGCCACTTCGATCGCGCCATCCGGATTTGGCCGGACTACGCTGATGCTTACTTGAACCGTGGGCTTGCGGAGCACGGCGCGAGCCACCGCGCGGAGGCGCTCGCCGACTTCGACCGCGCGCTAGCCCTCGACCCTGGCTTGACCCGAGCCTACAACGCGCGGGGCCAAATCTTTCTGGAGAACGGCGACGTGCAGCAGACGATTCGGGACTGCACCAAGTCTATCCAGGTGAGTCCTAGCGTCGACGCTTACTATCAGCGGGGCGAGGCGTACGAGAAACTCGGCGAACACCAGAAGGCCATTGCCGATTTCGATGCCGCGATTGCGGA
>Ga0163162_10006654_pt1 | contig 11207 bp, 8 predicted proteins | sample S55metaG_FD_115310 | JGI IMG/M metagenome (GOLD analysis project Ga0163162, IMG submission 115310) | Switchgrass rhizosphere microbial communities from Kellogg Biological Station, Michigan, USA - S5-5 metaG | ecosystem: Host-associated > Plants > Roots > Rhizosphere > Soil | place: USA: Michigan...
GAGCAGCCGCTCTACTACTGGGATCCGGTCATCGCCCCGAGCGGCATGGCGTTTTATACCGGGAATCTCTTTCCGGCCTGGAAGGGCAACCTGTTCATTGGCGGGCACGGGACGAAGGATCTGGTCCGGCTCGAGCTGAACGGCGAGAAGGTCGTTGGCGAGGAGCGGCTGCTGACGGACCTGCAACCACAGCGCGAGGCCATCCGCGACGTGCGGCAGGGTCCCGACGGTGCGATCTACCTGCTGACCGACAGCAAGGAGGGTCGGCTCGTCAAGCTGGTGCCGAAGGCGAGGTAGCGAGCCTGGAATTGGGGTCAGACTCGGCTTTTTCAAGAGGGTCAGAGCCCTTGATCCCAGCGAGGGATCTTCTCGACCGTCCTCGCAGCACGGGTGGCTACGATGGACCGGACAGAAGATCCCTCGCTGACGCTCGGGATGACGGGACCGTGCTCACCGAATGCGCAATTGCCGCGGCTCCGTTGCGGCCTGGGATTCCCCCGCCCCGACCTGCCCTTCGAAGTTCCTGCCCCAGCACCAGCCACCACCGTTCGTATCGATCGCGCAGGCATGAAACGAACCACCTGAGATCGTAGCGAATCGGTGACGGTCTTCAGCCGGAATCGGCGTCGGAGACGAGCTCGTTCCGCTGTTGCTCAGAAGCGCGCCGATACCGACACAGAACGATCCGGACGCCGTCACTCCGCACGTGAAGCCTCCTCCGGCCGCGATGTTCTCGTAGCGAAGCGCGCCGGGAACGGCCACCGGAGTGTCGCCCGTACCTTGGGGAACGGAGTTGCCTAACGGCCGCCCATCCAGTCGCCCCCAGCAGTAGCCAAGCCCGTCGGCGATTGCGACACCGCACACGTGATAGCTGCCGGCGCTGATCTGAGAGAATAGCACATCCCCCTTGGTGGCAGTCGGCGTCGACCCCGCCCAGCCAGCGACCGAGCCCCAGCAGTAGGCACGACCCGCGCTGGTACGTCCGCACACGAATCCACCTCCGCCGGCAGTGAGCTCCGCGAACTTGATACCGCCAGGCACGAGCGTCGGCGGCCGCGCCGTCGCGCTTCCGATCCGTCCCCAACAATACGCGGCGCCGTCATCCGTCAGCCCACAGGTCAACCAGCCGCCTAACGCCAGCGACCGAAACGGGACCGTGGTGGCGACGCGGACCGGTGTGATCCGGTCCACCGTCGTACCGTCACCAAGCTGACCGCTGTCATTCTTCCCCCAACAGTAGGTCTCGCCCGATACTGTCACCGCGCACGACGAGTTGTCTCCCACCGCGATGGAGGCGAATACGTGTCCGCCACTCACCGGGAACGGCTCTCTGGCGAAGCCTGTCTGGCCGATGCCCAGCTGGCCTACCGTACCGTCTCCCCAGCAGAACGCGGTTCCGTCTGGAACGCCGCCGCCGCCGACGATGGCACAGGTATGCTGAAACCCGGTCGCGATCTGGCGGAATCGCCTTGTGGGCGCGTCGCGCGTGAGCGGAATGCGCGCGACGGCGGTCAGCTGCTCGGCCACCGCGGTCACGGTCGCGATTCCATCGTTCACGGCGATGAACATTCCCGCCGACGACACCGTGCCGAGGGCTGCGTCGTCGGTCTGCCACGAGACCGACCGCGGCGTGATGACGTTGCCGTCGGTATCGCGTGCGACGAGTTTCAGCTGCGCCGTCTGCCCGACGAGCAGCGAGGCCGGGGCCTCGATGGTAATGGTCGCCAGGGTCGTCGAGACGACCGTCACCGCCGCGCTGTCGGACTTACCGCCGGACATGGCGCGAATGAACGCCTTCCCGGCACTGACACCCGTCACGAGTCCTGCACTGGACACCGTGGCCACGGATGTATTCGTGCTCACCAGATTCATGGGTGGAGCGCAGAACATGAGCTGACCCCGTGCATCCAGCGGCATCGCCTCGATCATGAGCGTGGATCCAATGCGCAGGTTCGTCTCCGCCGGCTGGACGCGAATGGTCGCGACTTCCGCCGGACCAGATGGGCACCAGTCTATGTCGGGGATCACCATCTCCGCGGGTTGGCAGGCGACTGCTGCGAAGACAATTGCCGCGAGGGCACAGACAGAGCGTGCGTGTGGGTGGAGCATGTCGAGTCGCATCGGATCGCTTGGTGGTGAGCCCTCGTGGGACTGCTGAGATGGGAGGCGCGGTGCGCCATTCCGAGGGACCAAGGTGCGTCTGCGCGAGCGCGCCACCCATACGTCGCGTGACGTAGCGCCGGCCCCTTTCCACGGCGAAGTGCGCTGGCGCAGACGCCAGCGGCCAGCGCTCATCGCCCGTCAAGCTTCCGGCGCGGCCAGGCAACGGCCATCATCGGACAGATGAACGCCGTGGCGACGCCGCCCCCTGCCTCGCTCAGCCAACCCCCGCGACATCCGCCGCGCCGACGGCGCCTGCGGATCGCCCTCGTGGCGCTGGGCGCGCTCGTGGGGCTCGCGCTCATGGCGGCGGTCGTGTTATGGCTCCTGGCACGCGACGCCATGGGCGGACGTCCGGGGCGCGAGCGCGTCGCGCTCTACGAGCGCTCCCCACAGTGGCGGGACGGCGTCTTTCGCAACCGCCGGCCGCGTGTCGACGGCCCGTTCCTCGAGGCCCTGACGGAGTTCGCGTTCGGCGGCTCCGACTATCGCATGCCGTCCTCACCCATCCCCGTGGTGCGGCGCTCGGCGGCGGACTACCGGCTCCCGCCCGCTTCGGGACTTCGGGTGACATGGCTCGGCCACTCGACGACGCTGCTCGAGATCGACGGCCGACGCCTGCTCATCGACCCCACGTGGGGTGAGCGCGCCTCGCCGTTCACGTTCGCCGGCCCGACACGGTTCTATCCACCACCCCTGTCGCTCGCCGATCTGCCGACGCCGGACGCCGTGCTGATCTCGCACGACCATGACGACCACCGAGACATGCCGACGATCCGGGCGCTCGCCGCGCGGGGCGCCCGGTTCATCGTCCCGTTAGGCATCGGCGCGCACCTGCAGGCGTGGGGTGTCCCGGCGACCACGGTCACCGAGATGGACTGGTGGGACTCCGTGACTTTCGGGGAGCACACGGTGACGGCGACCCCCTCCCGCCACTTCTCCGGTCGCGGCATCACGGGACAGGACCGAACGCTGTGGGCCGGCTGGGCCATCCAGGGCCCGCGGCATCGCGTCTACTACAGCGGCGACACGGCGCTCGACGACACCATGATCGAGATCGGCACGCGACTCGGTCCCTTCGACCTGACGATGATCGAGGTGGGCGAATACGACGCGTTATGGGCCGACGTCCACCTCGGCCCGGAACAGGCTGTTCGGGCGCATCAACTCGTTCGCGGCAACGTCATGCTGCCCGTGCACTGGGCCGGGTTCGATCTCGCACTCCATGGCTGGACGGAACCGATCGAGCGCGTGCTGGTCGCCGCAGAGACAGCCGGCGTCAGAGTCGCGACGCCGCAGCCCGGGGAGTTGGTCGAGCCGGATGTGACGGTCCCTCAGCACCGATGGTGGCCTGCGGTGCCGTGGCGGACAGTGCGAGAAGCCCCGGCGTTTTCAACGGGCACCTCGCACCTCATGCTGCAACGCTAATGCTTCGTCATCCCCCTAGTCGGCCTGCTGCAGCAGACGCACAAAGTCCTGGAGCTCCGCCAGGTTCAGGTCGGAGGCCACCCAATACATGTATTCGGGCGTGGTCCAGTGCCGAAGGTGATAGCCCTGGCGGTCCCGGGCGTTCGGCGCATCGCTCTGCCCCTGGGTCGTCGGCCACAGGAACACGTTGATGAGGTGCTGCCGCCGGCCGTATGTGAGCACCGCGACCGGTCGCCCATTCACGTAGTCGAGTCGGCCTCCGAGCAACGGATAGCCCTTCGCGGCCAGGTCGTGCACGGGAGGTGAGTAGTCGAGTTTGCCGTTGAACCATGGCTTCACGGTGTGCTGGTCCGAAGACGGCACATCCGTAAGGTGGCCGGGCATGAGGGAACGAACGTGACTCGCGAGCACTTCACCTGCGAGCCGGTCGTGGTTTGCCTGACGCAGCGCGAGGTTCCAGCTGCCCACCGCGACGATCACGAGCGAGGCTGCGAGCGCCATCGGTCGCCAGAGGGCACCTAACGAGACACGGTTGGGCCGTGGCCGGGCTCGCGCCTCGGCACCCGCCCTCTCGGTCCTCACCGTCTCGGCACTCGCCGCCGCCAACGTGGCTCGCACCCGATCACGCAGGGTATCCGGCGCCTGGAACGTCGGAACGCCTGCGGTGATCGCGGCCCGCAGCGCGAGCCGTTCGTCACGGAGGCGCGTGCACTCCGCGCATCCGGTGATGTGCGCCTCGAGCTCGCGCGCGTCGGCCGGGGTCAGCTCGCCGTCGAGGAGCAAGTCCACCTGTGACTCGTAGCCGGGATGCGTCACATCAAACCCCTCCTTCGTCGCGCAGCACTTCCTGAAGGCGCGCACGGGCGCGGGATAGCCGAGACATCACCGTACCGACCGGAACGCCCGTGACCTCGCTGATCTCCTTGTACGACAATCCCTGGAGCTCGCGCAGAACGATCACCTCGCGGAATTCCGTGGCGAGCCGATCGAGGGCGCGACCGAGTGTTTCCTTCGCGTCACGTTGCTGTTGCGGGCCATCGGGTCGGTCATCGACCGCGGCGAGGCTGTGCTCGGTGTCGTCGTACTCAGTGGTTAGCGCGTCCGCGCGGCCACGCTTGCGAGCGGTATAGGCGGTGTTCCGCACGATCGTGAGCAGCCAGGCCCGCGCGCTCGCCTCGCTCTCCCCACGATACCCATCGAAGTACCTGAGCGCTCTCAGGTAAGCGTCCTGCACGATGTCCTCCGCGTCTTGCTCGTTCCGTGTCCAGTAGCGCGCCAGGGTATACGCGGCGTCCATGTGCGGCAGCATCAGGGCCTCGAATCGCGCCCGATCGCTCGACTCCACTGCCGCTCGCAACGTCATGGAGCCTTCAGCAGAGGACTCCGGTGGCGACGGGTTTATTCCCGCCGGAATAACCCTGCGGAGCGCGGAGTCTCCGTCACTGAAACACCACCGTTGGACTTTCTTTGGAGGAACATCGCGTATGAATCCCATGCACGCCATACCGCTGCAGGCCGCCGCCGGGCTCATGTTCGCCGGTCTGACACTCGCCGCGGTGCCCGCACTCCGCACACGCGACGACCCGGCGTCCGTGATCGTCAAGCTGTCCGAGTGGAAGGTCGGCCTGTCGCAATCCACCGTCACAGCGGGCACTGTGACATTCACCGTCGCGAACACAGGCACCGTCCCGCACGCCTTCGAGGTCGAGGGACAGGGCATCGAGCAGGAGACCAAAGTCATCCAGCCGGGATCGAGCGCGACGCTGACGCTCACGCTCAAGCCCGGGAACTACGACGTGTACTGCCCGGTGGGAGGTGACTCGCACAAGCACCTGGGGATGGAGACCCACCTGAGAGTTGTCAGCGCCAAGGGCGGTAGCGCGTCGGGCCAGGGCGCTCAGGCGCTGAGCGAGCCCGCTTCCAAAGCGCAATCGATCCGGGTCACTGGCGCGGGCCCCGTGATCCAGATCCTCCCCGGGCCGTTCCCGTTTCCCGACAGCGCCGCGCCGATTCTCAAGCAATTCGGCGACGAGCGAGAAGGACTCGAGTCTCAGGTGAAGGACGGTCCCTACTCGAACAACGTGTCCCCGATCTCCGGTACGTTCAGCTTCACCGCGTGGGACAAGGGCGCGGTTCGCGACTCGGTGGACGGCATCGCCGAATTCACGACGGAGGACGGAGCGCGGTGGAAGCTCGCGCTCGACCGCGTGCAGACAAAGGACGTGCCGCATCATCCGCGCTTCGGCGGGGTGATCATGGGTCTGTATTACCACGGCAACACCACCGTCCACACACCCCTCGTGCCGACGATCAACAGCGCCGTCGCACTGTGGGCCGTCGGACATCTCTACAAGAACGACGCAATCGTCACCGACAACGCGATGGTGCACGTGATGCTGCTCTCGCGCACCCGACGCGCGAACGACTTCGCACTCGAGTGCTGGGACTGTTCCAAGAACAAGATCGAAGAGCTTCAGCTCCAGATTCTCCCCGGACCAGGCGAGCCGAAACTCGACGCGCCAGGTGGGTTCCTGTTCGTCAACTGGGAAACATCCGGCTCCGCCAAGCCGGTGAGCCGAGGAGGGTGACGCCATGAATCTCCGCACAGCAATCATCGGCGGTCTCGTGCTCGCGTCACTTGCGGGCTGCGGTGGCTACTCGTCGACGGCCCCTTACGGCAATGGTGGCCAAACAGGGGGCGACGTCGGCGGGGGAGGCGGCCCGATTGGAGCGGTCACTGTCGGCTCGGGCATTCAGTTCGTGAGTCGCCACAACGGGACTCAGAACCCGGCCGTGGACACCATTCCAGTGGGCAGCGCCGTCACCTGGACCTGGACCGGTTCGCTGCCGCACAGCGTCCATTCGTTAGGCGCGACGAGCTTCACGAGCAGCGCCATCAACACCAACGGCGCGACCCACGCGGTCACGTTCACCGCGCCGGGAACATACCAGTACGACTGCGCCGTGCATGGCTCGGCCATGAGGGGCACCATCGTCGTCCAGTAGCGCACGCTGAAACGCTGTCGTGGCACGCATCGGGGCCGCGACAGCGTTCGCTCGATCTCCCTCCGACCTCCGCTGCGACTACTACGGCGCCTCACTCCACACATGGGTGGGGACGCCGTTAGGCGCCGGGATCCGGTGCGTCAGGCAGGACACCGTACAATCCGGCCATTCCGCCCGTCGCCGAACTACCGAGTGGGCTTGAGATGCACCTTGAGGAACCGCCCCGTGTGCGACGCCTTGCACGCCGCGACTTCTTCCGGCGTCCCCGTCACCACGACCTCGCCGCCCGCATGCCCGCCCTCCGGCCCGAGATCGATCACATGATCCGCCGTCTTGACCACATCGATATGGTGCTCGATCAGGATCACCGTGTGGCCCGCATCCACGAGCCGGTTGAGCGACATGAGCAGCCGCTCGATGTCCGCGAGGTGGAGGCCGGTCGTTGGCTCGTCCAGGATGTACACCGTGTGCTTCGCGCGCTGCAGCTTGCTCATCTCGGCCGCGATCTTGATGCGCTGCGCCTCGCCGCCCGAGAGGGTCGTCGCGCTCTGGCCTAACGTGAGGTAGCCGAGCCCGAGGTCGTTCAGCACCTCGATGCGCTTGGCGATGACGGGCTCGCTGGCGAAGAACCCCACGCCCTCCTCGACCGACATGGTGAGGATGTCGTCGATCGTCTTGCCACGCACCGTCACCTCGAGCGTCTCGGGGTTGAAGCGGGCGCCCTTGCACGCGCCGCATGTGACCTCGACGTCGGGCATGAAGTAGAGCTGCGTTTTGATCACGCCTTCGCCCTGGCAGTCCTCGCAGCGGCCGCCCTTCACGTTGAAGCTGAAGCGGCCCGCCTTGTACCCGCGCTCCACCGACAGGGGCGCCGCCGTGAACAGGTCGCGGATGTTGTCGTAGAAGCCGATGTACGTCGCCGGGTTGCAACGGCTGTTCCGGCCGATTGGCTGCTGGTCGATGTTCACGACCTTGTGCACGTGCTCCATGCCGTCCACGCCATCGTGCTCGCCGGGCAGCGTTCGCGTGTCGACGAGCCGCTTCCACAGCGCCTTGTACAGGATCTCGTTGATCAGGGTGCTCTTCCCCGATCCGGACGCCCCGGTGATGGCGACGAGCCTGCCTAACGGGATGGCGACGTCGACGGACTTGAGATTGTTCTCGCGTGCGCCTCGGATGGTGAGCGCAGGGCCGGTCCCGTTGCGCCGCGCCGATGGCGTGGTGATCGACCGCTTGCCCGACAGGAACTGGCCGGTGGGCGACGCCTTGCACTGGAGCACATCGTCGAGCGTGCCCTGCGCGACGACGGTGCCGCCATGCACGCCGGGCCCCGGTCCCATCTCCACGACGTAGTCCGCCGCCCGGATGGTGTCCTCGTCGTGCTCGACGACGATGACCGTGTTGCCGATGTCGCGAAGGCTCTCGAGCGTCGCGATCATCTTCACGTTGTCCTTGGGATGCAGCCCGATGCTCGGCTCATCCAGCACGTAGAGCATGCCCATGAGCCCCGACCCGATCTGCGTGGAGAGCCGGATGCGCTGCGACTCGCCGCCGGACAGGGTCCCGGATCGACGGTTCAGGTTGAGGTAGTCGAGCCCGATGCCTAACAGCAGTTGCAGGCGGCCCCGGATCTCCTTGATCACCTGCTGGCCCGCCGCCGCGCCGCGACCGGCCGGTTTGATGGTGCCGAGAAACGCGTGGAGCTCGTCGAAGTGCAGTTGGCCGACGTCGTAGATCGTCTTGCCGCCGACCGTGAACGTGAGCCGCGTCGCGCGCAGGCGGGCCCCTTTGCAATCGGGACACGTGTGCTCGACCATGACCTTGTCGAGCCACTCCTCCATGTTGGAGTTCGCCTCGCCGCGCTGCCGGTAGCGGCGGTAGTGGCGCTCGATCCGGCGGGCGATGCCGCCGAACCCGATGGTCTGCCCCTCCTGCTTGTCGCGCCGGACCTTTGCATCCGGCGCCACGACCATCACGATCTTGTCCTCGATCCCGTTCAGGATCTGATCGCGCACCTTTGGCGGGATCTGCTCCCACGGTGTGTCGAGCGAGAAGCCTAACGCCTGGCTCAGGCTGTACATGAGCATGCCGTCCCACGTGTCCGCATTGTAGCGCAGCGCCTCGCGGACGAAGCACCCGCCGCGAATGCTGCGACTCGGATCAGGCACCAGCAGCTCGGGATGCGTGAGCTTGTGGACCCCCAGACCGCCGCACGTCCGACAGGCGCTCTCCGGGTTGTTGAACATGAACCACGCGGGCTGGATGTCGCCGTAGACGAAGTGGTGCGTCGCGCTGCACAGCCCCTTGTAGAACCGGTCGGCCTCGGTCTTCGAAACCCCTTTGCCGAGCTGAATCTGGATGAGCCCATCGCCGACGAGCAGCGTCGCGGCGATGCCTGCCTTGATCGCCTTCTCGTGACCGCGCCCGGCGATCAGCCGATCGACGATGGCGTCCACGTGCCTGACGCGCGACTCGTCCAGATCCACCTTCGCCGAGATGTCGACGGGCTTGCCGTCGACGATGAGCCGGCGAACACCCTTCTTCCGGAGCTCGGTGAAGACGAAATCCAGGTCCTCGCCATACACCTTGAACACCGGCGCGCGGAGCTCGACCTCGGTGCCGTTAGGCAGCGCCAGGATGGCTTCCAGGATCTGGCTGGCCGAGCGACTCGGGCAGTGCTCGCCGGTGCGTGGGCAGTGCGGGTCGCCGACGGTGGCGAACAGCAGGTTCAGATAGCTCGCCATGTCGGTCATCGTCCCGACCGTCGAGCGCGGGTTGGTGCCGATGGTCTTCTGCTCGATCGAGATCACGGGCGAGAGGCCGAACACGAAATCGACATCGGGCTTCGCGACCTGCGAGACGAACCGCTTCGCGAAGCTCGACAGCGACTCCATGTACCGCCGCTGCCCTTCGGCGTAGATGGTGTCGAACGCGAGGCTCGACTTCCCGGAGCCGGAGAGCCCGGTGACGACGATCAGCTTGTCGCGCGGAATCTCGACCGAGACGTTCCTGAGGTTGTGCACGCGAGCGCCCTGCACGGCGATGGTCGTGCGAGGGGCGGCATCTCGGCGTTTGGGTCGGGACGCGGAGCTCTTCCGCGCTGGGTTGGGGCTCACGAACTCATCACTATAGCGCGGTGTATGGGTTGTCCAGCGCGTGAGCTTCCTGGTGCAGTGAACGGCGCCGAAAGTGCCGCCAGCGGCGAACTCGTCATCTAGGCGTGTTTGTGATGCTCACCTCGTCTTCCACCTGCAGCGTGAGGAGCATGATCAAGGAAGGGCTCCTGGCGATTAGGCGCGCTCGTTCCACCGGCCTGGGCACGCGTTCACCGGTGAGCAGCGGACTGACGCTCGTGCTGCTTGTCGCCACGGCCAGATGCGACGGTTGCAAAGAGGTCGCTGCGCCAGCTACTCAGCTCGACTTTGAACCGGCGGATGCACGGCTGCTCTCGATCGGCAGCCCTACCAAGGACGAGGACCCGAGCGTCCTTCGTGCGCGCGATGGCAGTCTGTTCGTGGCGTGGTTCTCGGACCGCGGAGGAAACTCCGACATTTACATCACTCGCACCCGCGATGGACGGGAGTGGAGTGCGCCGGCACGGGTCACCAACAATGCCGGCGGCGACTTCTATCCGAGCCTACTCCAGGACGATCAGGGCACCTTCCATCTGGTCTGGTTTCGCTGGACTGCGCCCTTCCAGGGCAACATCTGGTACAACAGCTCGCCCGATGGGCTGACTTGGGACTCCGCCCGTGAGGTCCAGGTGACCCGGGCCTCCGATGTCGATGACTGGGTGCCATCACTCGCTCGGGCGGCTAACGGAACTCTGCTTGTCTACTTCGTTAGCCAGCGGCGCTTCGCATCGACGACGCCCACCAGCGACCTGTATGTCTCGGTCAAGCGGCCAGAGAGCGCTACGTGGGATCCCGTCGTCGGGGTGTCGGGCGTCAACAGCCCGACCGAAGGCGACCATCTCCCATTCGCCACGCGCACGGGTAACCAGATCACTCTGATCTGGGTGCGTCACGATAGGAGCCAGCCCATCCCGTGGGCGGACCCACCGCCGAAGTCGGACCTGGTCTACGCGACTTCACCCGACGGGCTGACCTGGACGACACCACGCAGGATTACCAACGAGGCCGGTGACGTCGTCAATCTCTTTCCGGCCCTCTATCAGGATATGCAGGGGGAGTGGTCGATCCTCTGGCTGTCGACGAGACAAGGCTCGCCGAAGGTCTTCGAGCTTCCACTTGCCAATTCGGATCGTTACCCGCAGGGCATTGTGGAGGATACCGTGTTGCCGCCGGGCTACTCGCATCGGATCGTGGCCACATCGAGGCCGGGAGTCTACCTCGGTGTCTGGGTGCAGGGACCCGAGGGCGCCCAGGATATTTACTATCGCTTCTTCCGGAAGTAGCGCGACGCGATAGAGATCCCGACAATGGGTGGTGTGCTCTCGTCATGATGGCGACAGCTTCGCTGGCTAGCTTCGTTTCACAGGCAGGTTAGCTCAGGTACGCTAGGCGAGGGCGGGCGGTGGGACACACAGTTCGGCGCACATTGGGGCTCGTGGGAGTTTTCGCGCTCTCCGCGTGCGCGCAGGATGAGAGGCC
>Ga0163162_10006655_pt1 | contig 11205 bp, 8 predicted proteins | sample S55metaG_FD_115310 | JGI IMG/M metagenome (GOLD analysis project Ga0163162, IMG submission 115310) | Switchgrass rhizosphere microbial communities from Kellogg Biological Station, Michigan, USA - S5-5 metaG | ecosystem: Host-associated > Plants > Roots > Rhizosphere > Soil | place: USA: Michigan...
AAGAGCTGTTCCCGACACAGAACTACTCACGCGACAAATTCAGTTTTCAGATCTCCGATCACTTTCCGGTGTGGGTGCAGGTGAAGACTGATATCGACGGCGAGCGGCTGACCCAAATCGTGCAGGACTCAAAGCCGTGAAGATCGACACGAGAAGTCCGATGCCGCAGATGGCCAGGCCGATCCAGAGGCCGGGCGGGAAGAAGCTGAACACGATCGCGCCGTTGTAGCCAGCCGGCAGGAGCACCGACGGCCGGCCGCCTGCCGTGTCGGGCTCGACCGGCCCCGCGTTGCTCGACCAGCCATCCGCGAAATTTTCATTCAGGACGACTCGAGCAGGAGCGCTGCCGACAACTGCGGTGGCCGCCACGCGATTGGGTGAGAATGTCTGATCGGACAGCGCGACATTGCCCCTGCTGACAATCGCCATCGGTCCGTCCGCCGCTGTGCCCCGCACTCGCAGCGGCTCGTAGCAGTCGAGCGACGAGGCGCCGGCGAGCATCGTGTCCAGCATGAACGTCCGATGCACTCTCGGACCGGGCGTTACGACTTCCCCAATAGTGACCGTCGGGGTCGTCCGATCGAAGAGCCGCGCCTGGCTATCCGCGGACAGGACGAAGACGCCGCGCAAGTGATCGCGGTTGACGATCGCGATCTGGCACACGGCCACGACGCACACCACTTCGACCGCGCGCCGCCACTTCGTCGAGCCCCACGTTGCTTCGAGCGCTCGCGCGGCGAATGCTGCGCACAGCGCGCCGGCGAGCGGCACCAGCATGGTGAAGCGGCTCGGGATCCTGAAGCTTTCGAAGAACGGCAGATCCCGAAGCACGCTGGACGGCGCGTACGTCGCGAAATCACCGGCCATGAGCACGGCGGCGACGACGAGCGCTGCCGCGGCAGATGCCTCGCGCCAGTGTTCGCGCCGGCGCCGAAACACGAAGATCCAGCCGGCGCCGACAAGCGAGATCGCGGCCCCGAACCAGCCGAGGTAGTTGCCGTACTCCTGCCAGCCGTAGAGCTGCACACCTGGAGTGACCTTCGGGTGCGAAAGCTGCGCCGCATCCCAGAAGGCAACACGGAGCATATCGGCCGACATGCGGTCTTGCTGCCTCGGAGGCCTCGTGTCGCGAAAACTCGCACTATGAATGAAAGACAGAGCCGGCACGACCCTGGGCGCCGCGTAGACGCACGCGAGCAAGACGATGGCAACACCCACGATCACAGGCCGCAACGCGCGCGCGATCAGGAACGCGCCCAGACCGAGGGCGCCGAGCAGTACGGCGGCGAGCGGCATCACATGCATGCCGCCGTTCAAGATCAAGAAGGCCAGCAACGCGCTCCCGAGCAGCAGGAATCGCGTCTTGCCCGCCACGGCCTCCCAGAAGCAGTAGACCAGCAGTGGAAACCCAAACACCGGCAGAAACACGGTGTGGCCCGCTTCGATGTGTAGCGCCAGCGCACCGGAGAAGACGAACAGCGAGCCTAGGTACACCGTGAGCGCGAGCGATCGCACACCGATGAGCCGTCTCATGACCAGGTGCATGCCGAGAAAGCCAACGAGGTAGTGGGCCACAACGTTCAACTTCATGGCCAGCGTCAACGGCATCGCAAGCGCAAGCAGGTACAGCGGACTCACGAGCGACGCCTGCGGGTTGGCCCACAGGACATTGCCGCCGCAGTACCAGGGATTCCAGAAGGGCAGCTGTCCAAACGCGGCGTTGCGCAACACTGCCGCGTAGTAGAGCGTGTGCTGGTCCCAGTCGCCGGCGCCGTTGGCGAATGGCTGCGCAAAGATGGGCCAGCAGAATGCCAGCGAGAGCGCGAGGTACAGACCGATGGTGAAGAGCGCGGCCGGCCGAAGTGCCTGGCGGATCAAAGTCGGGCCATTCTATCTCTGGTGTTCGGCAACGACCGTACCGCAGCCGGACAGCCGCGCCAGCTCAGCGCAGCGCCGCTAGAATGTCTCGTAGTCGCAACGCAGGAATCGAGACATGACCACACGCATTTCGTGCGCCGCCGTCACCGTTGCGCTCGGCTTGTCCGTGGCGTTGCCGATTGCTCGCCTGGAGGGCCACTGGCGTCGAGAGCCAGACTTGCTCACTCCGCGGTCCGCGCACGCCGTCGTCGCGGCCAGCGACGCAATCTACGTCCTGGGCGGGACTGGCGTGGACGGCAAACCCGTGCCCGAGGTCGATCGGTTCGACGGGAAGGCCTGGAGTCGCGTCAGCAATCTGCCCGGCGAAGGCGTGAATGCTCCGGCAGCCGCAGCCATCGGCGACACGATCTTTCTCATCGGCGGATTTGGAACGACGTCGAACCGGCCCGTGACGACGGTACGGCGTTTCAGCACGACTACCGGCACGTGGGGCGAAGCCGCGCCATTGCCGGCGCCGCGCGGCGGTCACGCGGCCGCCGTTTTGGCCGGCCGGATTCACGCGGTCGGCGGTGGCAACTCGATGTCCACCATCGCCGATCACAGCGTCTATGATCCCGCCACGAATCGCTGGACCAACGCCGCGCCGTTGCCTCGCAGCCTCGGCAGTCCGGCGGCAGTCGTGCTCGACACGACGCTGTATTCCGTCGGCGGCCGCAGCGGACCGGGCGATTTCGGTGACGTCTACATCTACGATTCGGCGCGCGACACCTGGACGCCAGGGGTACCGATTGATCCGCGCGGCACGGGCGGTGCGGCGGTGCTTGGCACTTCGATCTACTACATGGGCGGCGAATCCCAAGCCACAGGCACGATTCTGGACGACGTCTGGCGTTTGGATGCCCGCGCCACGAGTTGGGCGCGCGACGCGCGCATGCCCACGGGCCGAAGCTTTGCCCGCGCCGTCGTGTTCCGCGGACGCATCTACGTTGTCGGTGGCAGCACGACGTTCGGCCGCAGTCACGCGTCGCCGGGATCTGTCGCCGTCGAGAGCTTCGGCCAGTGAACCCGGATTACTGCGCGAGCAGATCCGTGATCGCTTTCACGTACCTCTGAGTCTCGGCAAACGGCGGGATGCCGTCATATTGCTCGACGCGCCCTGGCCCGGCGTTGTAGCCCGCAAGCGCGAGCTCGACGTTTCCGTCGTACGCATTCAGCAACTGCGCCAGGTATCGAGTTCCGGCCATGACGTTTTCCCGTGGATCGAACGGGTCCTGCACGCCCAGTTCCTCCGAGAGTTCCGGCATCAGCTGCATGAGGCCCTGCGCACCCGCGGTGGAGACGGCGTACGGATCGAACGCGGACTCCACCTGCACCACCGCGCGCACGAGGCCGGGTTTGACGTGATACCGCGCCGCGGCCTCCTGAATGAATGCCTCATACGCCCACTCTGGCGGAATCTGGTATTCCATGAGCACCATGACGGTCGGCTTCAGTTCGGACTCGGTCGCCTCGCGCGCAAGGGGTGCGGGCGCGCTATTCTGACGCGGAGCGCCCTTGCCGGAGTGCGGCCACAAGAACGCTGCCGCGCCGAACGCAAACCGGCCCAGGTGCCGCCGCCAGTGACGTCGTCTGGCGCGACGAACTGCTGGAGGCAGCCCGGCGCCGCCGATCCCCAGTCTCATGCGGTGAGTAGTGCAAGAGAGCCGCCAGCCGGGGTGGCCAGGGGCCGGCGCAAAAGTGGCAGGTCCGTGCTGAAGTTCGAACTTCGAAGTTCGAAGTTCGACGATTCTCAGCGCCCGGCGCTAGTGCGGCGCCGGCGCGCGGGTCATCGCACCGTGATCGTGTAACGAATCAAGACGCCTTCGACGAACTCCGCGGAAATGCGCTCGTCGCCGCGCTGAAAGACCAGCGTGGTCACGACCAGCTCCCCCTCCCGCCGATCGCTGGCCTCCTTCGCCGGGCCGAACTTCCGCTCCACCTCGGCCCGGAGCATGCCCTTCTTCAGCGTCGACTCGCTCATGGCGGTGTCAGGCACGGCCATCGGCGCGGACACGGTGGCCACGTCGGCGCCCGTCGCGAGTGGCTCCGGTGTGAAATCGATGTACGCGCGAAGCGCCTGCATCACCTCATCGGGTGTCACCTCGGGCGGCACGCGCGGTGAATAGCGAATGTTGATCCGCGAGCCGCCCTCCAGACGGCGGAGCGCGATGAGATGCTCGCGGTAGGCTTCGGCCAGCGTGCGTTCCGACGCAATCCGCCGATTCTCGCGGTCGCGAGACTCCCGGAGATCCGACAGATCGCGCTCGAGCTGCTTGCGCTTCTGCGGGTCCTGCTCGGTCTTCACGCGCTTTTCAAGATCCTTTTCCCGGTTGCTCTTCTCGACGTACGGCATGTTGACCGCTGGCGGAGAGTCATCCCCCGCCGCGCCAAAACCACCGCCGTCGAGCTGGAACTCGATGAGATCGCTCTTCACCTTCACGCGCGTCACGAGCGCGGTCGCGCCGGCGCGAATCGACGTGCCGAACTTCTTGAGGCGATCGCCATACTGCCTGGCGTCGAGGGCGGTGTCCATTCGGATGTCGACGCCGTCGGATGACCCGGGCAGATCAATCTTGACGGTCACCCGGCGTCCTTCCAGCGCCTGGCGCAGCGCCACTTCCGCGGGTGCTTGCGCACCGGCCGGGTGCGTCAGCAGAACTACAGCGACCGCCGCAGTGACTAAGCGTCCGGATTTCATCGGCACAGACTACTACAGCCTGTCCGGCGCATTCCGAGGTTCGAACCTCGAACCTCGAACTTCGAACTTCCTTAAGCGTGTACGCCAGGTGCCTCGTGCCCAGTTCGAGCGACGTACTCGACATACGACCCCGGATACACAACCGGTTGCGGGCTCGTCCCGGTTTCGCCGCCCAGCTCGAGCACGCGATTACTCAGCCCGCGCAGGAACGACCGGTCGTGCGATACGAAAATCATCGTCCCCTCGTAGTCCTTGAGCGACTTGATCAGCATGTCCTTGGTCGCCAGATCGAGATGGTTCGTCGGCTCGTCCAGCACGAGAAAGTTCGGCGGGTAGAAGAGCATTCGGGCAAGAACCAGCCGCGATCGCTCGCCGCCCGAGAGCGACCGGATGCGCTTGTCGGTTTCGTCACCCGAGAATTGAAACGCGCCCAGCAGGTTGCGCAAGGCGCCGATCGATTCGTGCGGAAAGTCGTTCTGAAACTGCTCCCATACCGTGAGGTCCGGATTGAGCAGCTGCAGCGCCTGCTGCGCGAAGTACCCCATCTGCAGGCTCGCGCCCAGGCGCACGCGACCGGCATCCGGCTCGAGGGCGCCGGCAATCATCCGAAGCAGCGTCGTTTTTCCCGCGCCGTTGCGGCCCATCACGCACCAGCGCTGGCCGCGCTGAATCGTCAGGTCGAAGTCCTTGTAGATGACGCGGGAGCCGTATGCCTTGCTGAGCCCCTCGACCATCGCGACGTCGTCTCCCGATCGCGGCGGCTGCCGGATGTCAAAGTCCACGAGCTTCCGCCGCTTCGGCAGCTCGATCTTTTCGATCTTGTCGAGCGCCTTCACGCGGCTCTGGACCTGCGCGGCCTTGGCGGCGTGCGCCGCGAACCGCTCGATGAACCGCTGCTCCTTGGCCAGCATCGCCTGCTGGCGTGCGTAGGCAGCCTCACGATTCGACTCGCGCAGCGCCCGCTCGCGCTCATAGAAGTCGTAGTTCCCTGAATACGCCGTGATCTCGCCGTCGTCGATCTCGGCGATGCGCGTGCAGATGCGGTTCATGAAGTCGCGGTCGTGCGACGTCATGAGCAGCGCGCCCGTGAGCGACTTCAGAAACGCCTCGAGCCACAGGATCGACTCGATGTCGAGGTGGTTCGTCGGCTCGTCCATCAACAGCACGTCCGGGCGGCCGAGCAGCGCGCGCGCCATCGCGACCCGCATTTTCCAGCCGCCGGAGAGCGCGCCCACGTCGCCGTCGATCACCTCGTCGCTGAACGCCAGGCCGTGCAGCACCTCTCGCGCCTGGCTCTCCAAAGCGTAGCCGCCCTGGTGCTCGTACTCTTCCTGCACTTCGCCATATCGAGCCAGCACCTTGTCGAAGTCGGCGGCCCGCGCCGGATCCGCCATGGCATGCTGCAGCTGCTCGAGCTCGTGATGGAGCGCGCCCAATGGACCGCTGCCGGCAATCACCTCGTCGAGCACCGATCGGCCGGCCATCTCCTCGATGTCCTGCCGGAAGTAGCCGATCGTCAGCTTCTTCGGCACCGACACTTCCCCGTCGTCCGCCGATTCCTCGCCGACGATGAGGCGAAAGAGCGTCGTCTTGCCTGAGCCGTTAGGCCCGACGAGGCCGACTTTCTCGCCGGGGTTGAGCTGAAACGACGCGTCGACGAACAGAACCTGTTTGCCGTACTGCTTGCTGATGCGATTGAAGGCGATCATCGTGAACAACCATTGTCGCTGACCGGGGCGACCGCGCGCCAGTTTGGGTAACTTGTTGCCCATTCGACAGGACCCCGGTGTGCCTTATGCGACTGCCGGGCGGCACGCGGCTTGCTACTTTGGCCGGTGTGACGTCCACGCGCGCCCGCGCGCTCAGGCTCCTTCCTGGCCTTTTCCTCGTCGGGGCGCTTGTCACAACGGCTTTGATATTCAAGGAATGGGCCTATGTGGCCACCTATCGGCTGTACCTCGAGCATCGCGTCGACGAAGCGCCGCGATCGACGGCGCGGCAGCGTTTCGACCTCGACGCGTCAGGCGTCGTTCCTCGACTGATTCTCCGTGACGAGCGCGTCTCGTTTGGCGCCGCCATCGGCCAGGATTCGACTATCCGCGCGGGGTTGAATGCGGCCGGCGCTGGTGGCTACGAGATCCATGTCCGGCGGGACGGTACGGACACACTCGTCTGCAAGGGCGACGTGATCGGACCGATCGCCGTCGTGTGCCCCTTCCCCGGCGGAAACGGCATCGTCGACGTGGTCAGCCGGGGCGAAGTGACGTGGTCCGACTTACGACTGCAGCGAAGCCTCCGCGTCGGTCCCGAGCTGTGGCTCCTGATTGGGCTCCTGGGAGCCTGGGGAACGTGGACTTGGGCGGAGCAGAAGCGACGGGCGTCGCACGGCGCCATCGAGATTCGACAAGTCAGGCGAGCTGGAGTGGCCGCCTTGGCCACGTGCGCGAGCATTGTGATGGGGTTGCTCATCCTCGAGGCCGGACTGCGGGCCGGCGCCGGCCGGCTGCCCGCCATCAGCTCACTTCGTCACGATCTCGGAGAGCCGACGGAAGATCCGCGCTGGCAGGTGACCACGCGCTACGGACGCCGGCTGAACGCCAACGTCGGCGGCGCGCCGAATCAGTGGGTCAACGGCGACATCATTCGCATGGGTTTTGTTTCGCCGCTCATGAGCGAGGGGCGCGTTCACCGATACGCCCTCCACACCGACGGCGAGGGGTTCAGAAACGCCGTCGTTCGGCCGGCGATTGAGATCGCGGCTCTCGGCGATTCATTCACGGATGCGCTGACCATGGCAGTGGAAGATGCGTGGCCGGCGCAACTCGAACGACGTCTGGGCGTCCCGGTGCAGAACTACGGAACTGCCGGCTTCGGGCCGCAGCAGGAGCGCCTCGTGCTCGAAGACTTTGCCCTCGCGCACCATCCGCGAGTCGTGGTGCTGGCGTTCTTCGCGGGCAATGACATTCGGGACGCCGAGCGGTTCGAGGAATTCGAGCACGGCGATCACACGGCCACTCAGCAGTCGCTCGGCTGGCCGATCAGGGACGTGGTGATCCGCGCCGACTCGTGGTACCTCACGAGTGCGCTCCAGGCCGCCACTGCGACCACCGCGAACGCTGCGGCGTCGCTTGGCCTCGGCGCGCCAGGCAGCAGCGGCCCGGCGGCATCGCCTCCGCCGGCCGGAAGCCCATCATTCGACCGGGGGGTCTTCACCGTTCCGGTGAACGGACAGACCCTGCGGTGGGCCCTCATGCCGCCGTATCTGAATCTGTTGAATTTCTCGGACACCGACCTCGCCGCCCGGCGCGGATGGACACTGGCGCTCGAGAACATCCGCGCCATGCAGCGCGCCTCGCGCGACGCCGGCGCTCAATTCGTCTTGATGTTCATTCCGTTCAAGAGCCAGGTGTACCTGCCGCTGCTCGAACGAAGCTTCGGTCGCAACGACCTTGCCCAGGCGCTTCACTTCTACCTACCCGACTCGCCCGCGCTTCCCGACGTGGCACGGCTCTCCCGCAATCGGCTGGCGCAAAACGGCTTGATGCGGCGCTTTTGCGCGGAGGCGGGAATCCCGTTTCTCGATCTGACCGAGGCTCTTCAAAACCGCGTTGAGCGCGGCGAGAACATGTATTTCCCCGATGACTCACACCTCAACGTGGCGGGTGAAGCCGTGACGGCGGAGGTGCTGACCGAGTTTCTTTGGGGTCAGGTCTTACATCGAAGCATTCATGAGCATGAGGCCAGGTGAATGCTTCGATGTAAGACCTGACCCCACCTACGCGTTCGGATCGATCAACCCCGCTGACGCGCCGACCCAGAGCAAGCCTTTGTTGTGATCGACGCCCATCATCTTGCCGCGGCCCATGCGAAGCAGCGGAATCACGGCGCGGTATTTGTCGCCGTCGCGGACGAACATCATGCGCACTTCCGCCTGGGTCGGGCCGTACGGGGTCTCGAACAACGGGGTGAAATGCACCTTCCGCTGCAGGATGTAGTTGCGGCGCTCGCCCTCGGGAATGGCCGCGATGTCGGCGTCGGTCGGCGCGAAGATGATGCCTCCGCCGGCGAATGAGAACAACGGCTTCAGCAACCATTCCTCTCGATCGGCGGGCAGCGACGGCACGTCGTCGAGGTACGAGGTCTCGGGCACCCAGGGATGCTCGATCCAGGGGATCGAGAACTTGCTGATGCGGAAGAACCAGTCGGGGCCTCCGGCCCACTCCACCTCGAGGTCGTCGCGATAGTCGAAAGCGAACTTGGCCCCGGTCTTCGTGAGTTCGTCGGGAATCACGCGGTTGTAGACGCGCTTGATCTGCGTCCTCTTGCCGTCGCGGACATAAAACAGCCGGCGCCCCTCGCGCGTCACTTCGCGCGCGTCCACGGCCCTCACGCCCCACAACTGCTCGGTAATCTTGAAGTCCGGCAGTGTTTTCTGATGCAGCGGGTCGATCTCCATCAGCACGACTTCGGTGGGATCGTGGTCGCCGCACATCGCCCGGCCGCAGACACGGAGGTAGCTGGCGCGATCGAGACCGTCCAGGAATTCGTGGACGCCCTCGATGCCGTACGTCGCAATGTGCGCCTCGGCGAGCGCCGTCTGAAATCCAAAGAGCGACGGAAACGCCTGCAGCTCAACGAGCCGCGCCTCGACGCCGGCGTCCGTTTTGAGCAGGCCGAAGTCAACGCAGAGAAACGTTGGCAACTTCTCGTGGCCGTTGACACGGAAGAGCTCGGGCACGATGGCGTCGGCGGCGGTCCGATACGCCGCGTTAGCCAGCAGGCCATTCACCATCGACAGCGACGCGTCTTCGAGCTTGCGCAGCAGCGACGCCGGCAGAAAGCAGGGCGTCTCGCTCAGGCGGAAGTGAATGTCGACGCCGGTTCGGGCTTCCAGCCCCTTATGCAGGGCGTCGTACTTCTCCTGGGTGAACTGGCGATTGAATTGCTGGCGTCGAGTCGAGATCATCTTGAATTCAGATCAGAAAAGCGCCGCGGCGCATGATCTGCCGCCCATCAACAAAGATGTCGAACTCAGTCCCCACGACGTCGATGTGAGTCTTGCTGTACCAGTCAGCGCCCGTATGCGCGCCGTAGGGATTCCCGAACGCGATGTGGATGCCGGGAAACTTCTCGTCCTGCAGGATGTTGCCAATCAGCGCGTGCAGCTCGATGTTGGTGCCAATCGCAAATTCTCCGACCCGGTCGCTGTTCTCGTCGGTGTGCGTGTACGCCCAGAAGTCCTGCTCGAGCGCCTTGTTGGCCGACGAGGCGTGGACGAGCCGGTTGCGCTCCATCCGAAGCGTCAACGGCGTGTCGGTCAGCAGCCCGTACCGCTCGCACAGCCAGTCGCCAACGACGCCGTCCACGACGAGCGTGCCGTTGACCTCGCCAGGCGTGGTGAAGATCTCGCCGCCCGGTAAATTGCCCCACTTTTCAGGACTGATGAGGCCGCTGGTCTTGAGCCACTTGTATGCCGGATTCAGCGTGGCCGTGAGGTCGCTGCCCGCGGGGCTGGTCGCGCGGATCTCCTTGGCGCCCTTCACGATCTCCATGACGCGGCGGCTCAGCTCGTCCACGCGTTCAAAGTCGGCGAGCATGCCCTGCTGCATGATCTCGCGCGTGATGTTCACCATGTGCGCGTGTCGCATGCGACGGCGATTGACGACGTCGGTCATCGCCATGCGGAACGGCAGCTCGCCCGGCTGCGCCGTCGCAGCGAAGATGCTCACCTGGCTCTGCTCCATGTCCTGCGCGATGACATCCGGCAGCGCGACCAACGGGCGCGTCGCGACGTCCTCGAGCACGAACACGTGCACCGGAGCGCCGACCAGCTCGACTTCGCGTCTGAGGCTCTGAGCGATATCCGCCGCAGCCCGATCCGCAATCAAGGTCACCCGTTCCAGCGGCTGAATCTTCAGGCATACGCGGACCGCGTTGCGGGCCCCGGGTTGGAGATCGGCGTCGACTTGCGCGATGGTCACGCGTCTACTTTATGCCAACGTCGCCGCAGGGCGAATGCGGGGCCCCCGTGGGGTAGAATGCCCGCCACCGTTCACACCCGTCGGGAGGGCCGCCATGCAACTGCGGATCGCCGATCTCTCCAAAACTTACCCCAACGGAGTCAAGGCGCTCAACCACGTGTCGCTCGACATCGGCACCGGCATGTACGGACTGGTCGGCCCCAATGGCGCCGGCAAGTCTACGCTGATGCGGACGCTGGCCACGCTACAGGAGGTCGACAGCGGACAGATCATGCTCGACGACCTGGACGTACTGAAAGAAAAGGACGCCGTGCGCCGGTTGCTGGGCTACCTGCCCCAGGAGTTCGGGCTGTATCCCAAGCTGAGCGCGCTGGACATGCTCGGCCACATCGCGGTGCTGAAAGGCGTCACCGCGCGCGGCGAGCGCCGCGACCTGGTGGCCGGCCTGCTGCAGCAGACCAACCTGTTCGACGTGCGCAAGAAGAAGCTCGGCACGTTCTCGGGCGGGATGAAACAGCGCTTCGGCATCGCCATGGCCCTGCTGGGCCGCCCGCGCCTGATCATCGTGGACGAGCCCACGGCCGGTCTGGATCCGACCGAGCGGAACCG
>Ga0163162_10006656_pt1 | contig 11204 bp, 10 predicted proteins | sample S55metaG_FD_115310 | JGI IMG/M metagenome (GOLD analysis project Ga0163162, IMG submission 115310) | Switchgrass rhizosphere microbial communities from Kellogg Biological Station, Michigan, USA - S5-5 metaG | ecosystem: Host-associated > Plants > Roots > Rhizosphere > Soil | place: USA...
AAATGGCGCGGCGGCGGCATACGGCGCCTCGACGGACGGCAGCTCGGCATCGGGCAAGCCGTTTGCCCGTGCAGCCGGCGCGGTGAATCCGGTGGACTACAGCCGGTCGTAATCGACCGCGCCGGTCGCGCGGCTCGGCCGCTCCAAGAAGAAGCCCGGCTCAATGCCGGGCTTTTTTTGCGCGCTTCGTACGTTGTACTTCCCCGCTTTCATCGCGGCAGTGTTGGTATTCCCGCGTTCCTCAGACCATCCGCTGTCCCGCGTCGCAGTCGCGCAACCGCGCGTTCTTGCTCCCCACGGCATCCGTGCCATGTATATTTAGGTAGCCGCCGCCGAGCACAAGGACGGCACGCTTTCGGACGCTTCTTCACGTGCGCGTTGGCCACGGATCGAACGGAGGGTAGCGATGGTTCGCCTGGTGATGATTCTCCTCGGCGTGGATTATCTGCGGACGCGCTGGCGCGGGCTCATGGCGTTGGGGCTTCTCAGCATCGCGCTTGGCGTGGTCATCTTCGCCGACGCGCTCGACGGCGCCCTCTATTTCCCGATCACACCGTTCGCCTGCCTGCTTCTGCTCGAAGGGCTGTCGACGCTCGCCGTCGCGTGGACCGGCATGGGCGGCCAGCGCACGCTGCGCTACGTGAAAGGGCTGACGTTCTGCGTGTCGGCGGGGCTCGTGCTGATCGGCGGCGAGCACGGCAACTTCATTCTTTCGATGATTTTCGGCACGCTCTTTCTCGTGGACGGCGCGCTCCAGATCATCTCGGCGAAAGTCGTCCGCTACCGGACATGGCGCCTCGCGATGGCGGGCGGCATGCTCGAACTCGCGATCGCGATCTTCTTCTACCAGCCCTATCCGGACCACTACGCCGGCACCGTCGCGTACTGCGTGGCCTTCGGCCTCTTCTTCGGCGGCTGGAACATGATCCTGCTCGCGCAGCGCGTGCGGCGCATGGCGGCCAACCCGGCCATCGCCAGCGACGACGCACCGCCCCAGCCCGGCAGCGATGGTGCCACGCCGCGCGCCGCGCGTGCGATGCCTTCCGTGACCCAGTGGGACGGTCCGCCCGAGGCGCACGAGCCCGCGCTCACCGTGCATGTCTGGACGCCCGTCGGCACGTCGAAGGTGCAGCCGCGGCGCCAACTGATCGTCGACCGCTACATCGCCGCCGTCGACAAGAACGGCGCGATCTCGACCGGCCACGCCGCGCTGGAATCCGCCGAGGGCGTCTATATCAGCCTGTATCCGGCGGTCGAGATCGAACGCTCGCCCGAGGAGTTCTCGCGCATTCTGCGCGCGACCCGCGACAACGACGTGCCCGGCCTCTTCCAGCCCGACTACGCGACGGAATCGAAGGCGTGGTGCCCGTCGACGCGGCAGGTGCGCATCCGCAACTACGACCCGCGCCGGCTCGAGCGCTTCTGGCAGGAGTATCGCCGCGACACGACCTACAATCTCACGCACCGCAACTGTTCGAGCACGGTGGCGAAGGCGCTGGAGGCGGCGATCGAGGGCGCGTCCGCCCGCGTGTGGGGCAGCGGCGGCGGCTGGAAGCCGTTCGTGCGCATCCTCACGACGCCCGAGCTGTGGGTCGCCGCACAGGTGAGAAAGCGCGCCGCGACGATGGCGTGGACACCCGGGCTCACGCTCGATTACGCGCGGGCGCTCAGCATGCTCGCGGACCCGCGCCCTTCCGGCTGGGTGAAGATGGCGCGCCTCGCGCTGCGCACGATGTACCGGTCGAGACAGCGCTGGCGCGAGGAGGAAGAGACGGCGCCCCACGTGCAGGACCCGGCGCCTGCGGGGGTGGAGCAAAGTCGCGGGTGAGACGCTCCCCGCACTATCGCGAGGCGCGGGAAGGCGCCGGGGCGGCTTTAGACGCGGTTTCAAGCGCGGCTTCATGCGCGGCTGCGTCCAGCACGCGCACGCCCGGGAAGCGGGCGAGTTGCGGCACCGTCGCGCGGATGTGCTGCAGGAGGGTCGCCGCCGCCGGCGAGAGCGACTTCCCCTGCCGCCGCACGATGCCAACCGTGCGCGTGAGCACCGGCTTCGACAGGAGCCGCATGCTCAGGCGGTCGAGCGGCGCGCGCTGGGCCGCGAGCGCCGACATGATCGACACGCCGACGCCGCGTGCGAGCAGCGTCTCGATCGTCGACGTATTCGACACCCGGTAGCGCGGCTCGCGCACTTCCTGGCTGAGCCCCGGCGTATGGCTCAGCTGGTGCTGCATGCCAAGGTCGGAGCTGAAGCCGACGATGCGGTATCCGGACACTTCTTCCCACGACAGTTCCCCGTCGCCGGTGGCAAGCGGGTGATGCGGCGCGAACACCACGCCGAAGCAGTCTTCGAAAAGCGGCTCGAACACGAGTTCCGCGTCGGGCTCCCACGGGCTGCAGATGCCGAAGTCCACGTCGCCGTCGACGATGCGCTGCTGCACCGCCTCCGAGTTGTCTTCACGCAGGTAGATGTCGATGTTGGGAAACGCATCGATGTACGCGGCGACCGCTTCGGGCAGAAGCAGCGCCATCACCGACGGCACCGCCGCCACTCCCACCTTGCCGCGCTCGCGCTTGCCGAGCGCGCGCATCTCGCGGATCGACGAATCGAAGTCCTGCAGGAGCCGCTCGGCCGACGGCAGAAACTCCTCGCCCGCCTGCGTGAGATCGAGCCTGCGCGTCGAGCGGTCGAAAAGCGACACGCCGAGGTCGTCTTCGAGATGCTGGATCGTCAGGCTGAGCGCCGATTGCGTCACGAACAGAGATTCCGCCGCGCGCGTCAGGCTGCGATGTTTGGCAACAGCGACAAACGCGCGGATGTGCCGGATCGACAGCCGCTTCGAGGTACGCTCTTCATTCATTGATTTTTCTCGTGAATCAAGCGAATTTAATCGATTGTATTACGGTATTCGCCGCCCCTAGACTGATCGCTCGCAACGGACTCAGGGGATTATGGATGTTGGTCGATCTACGCCGGTACACGATCGTGCCCGGCCAGTTGAAAGCCTATCTGCAGGTTTACGAGACTTACGGCCTGCCGATACAGCGGCGGCATGTCGGAGACCCGCTTGGCTACTTCATCTCCGAAGTTGGCACGCTCAATCAAGTGGTGCATCTGTGGGGCTACCGCGACTTCGAAGACCGGCAGACGCGCCGCGCCGCGATGGAAGCGGACCCTGACTGGACCGCTTACAAGAAGATGACGGCGGAGGGCCGCTACATTCAGCAGCAGGAAAACCAGCTGGTGATGTCGGCGCCGTGGTCGAAAATCTGAGGCTCACGGGGAAACACATGAAAGTAGTCATTTCCGACGATTACCAGAACTGCATCCGCACGCTGGACTGCTATCCGGCGCTGGCCGCACACTTCGATGTCGAGATCCACAACGACACCGTCACCACGCTCGACGCGATCGCCGAGCGTTTCGCCGATGCCGACGCGATGCTGCTCGTGCGCGAGCGCACGCCGGTCAGCGCCGCGCTGCTCGCGCGCCTGCCGAGGCTCAAGTTCATCAGCCAGACCGGACGTGCCGCCAACCACGTCGATCTCGCGGCCTGCACGGCGCGCGGCATTCCGGTGTCGGCGGAAGGCTCGGCCACGACCGCAGCCGCCGAGCTGACCTGGGCGCTCGTCATGGCTTCGATGCGCAAGGTGCATCTCGAAGCGGCGCGCCTCGCGGCGGGGCTCTGGCAGGGCCACCTCGGCGTGGGACTGAAGGGCCGCACGCTCGGCATCGCGGGATACGGCAAGATCGGCAGCGTGGTCGCGGGCTACGGGCGCGCGTTCGGCATGCGCGTCGTCGCACTGGGCGACCACGAGACGTCCCTCGCCGCCGCGGCGGCCGACGGCATCGAAACGCAGACGGACCGCAGGGCGTTCTTCAGCGAAGCCGATGTGGTGTGCTGCCACTTGCGTCTTTTGCCGGCGACGCGGGGATCGATCACCATCGACGACCTGAGCGCGATGAAGCCCACCGCGCTCTTCGTGAACACGAGCCGCAGCGAGGTGATCGAGCCCGGCGCGCTCGAAAGCGCGCTGAAAGCGGGCCGTCCCGGCTTCGCCGCCGTCGACGTGTACGAGCGCGAGCCGATCTATGGCGCCGACCATCCGCTGCTCGGCCTCGATAACGTGCTCGCCACGCCGCATATCGGCTATGTCGAGAAGGATACCTACGAGCACTACTTCGGCATTGCAATCGAGCAACTGCTGGCGTGGCGCGCGGGATCTCCGGTCAACGTGCTCAATCCGCAGGCCCTCGTCACGCCCGGTGCAGCAGGCTGAAGCGGCCATCGAAGACGCCGCGCACGAGCGGCAGCGACAATCCAGAACCAGAATCTGAAACTTCGCGGACCCACGAAACGGTCCGCGGCTTCCACATGGAGACAAACGTGGAGAACACCCTCGAAGCATCCACCATCAGCCGGATCTACCGGCGGCTGGTGCCGCTGCTTTTTGTGCTGCTCATCATCAATTACCTGGACCGCGTGAACATCGGCTTCGCCGCGCTGCGCATGAACCAGGATCTCGGCTTCAGCGCCACCGTGTTCGGTCTCGGCGCGGGGATCTTCTTCGTCGGCTACGCGGTATTCGAAGTGCCGAGCAACATCATGCTTCACCGCTTCGGCGCGCGCATCTGGATCGCGCGAATCATGGTGACATGGGGACTCGTGTCGGCGGGACTCGCCTTCGTCCACTCGACGACGTCGTTCTACGTCCTGCGCTTTCTGCTCGGCGTGGCCGAGGCGGGCTTCATTCCCGGCGTGGTCGCCTATCTCGCCTACTGGTTCCCCGTGCGCTATCGCTCGCGGGCAAACGCGGGCGTCATCATGGCGACGGCGATCGCATCGGCGATCGGCTCGCCCGTGTCGGGCATCCTGATGCACGTGCTGGAAGGCAGCCACGGCTTTTCCGGCTGGCGCTGGATGCTGCTGCTGGAAGCGGTGCCGGCTGTCGTGCTCGGCCTTTTCGTGCTCGTCTGGCTCACCGACAGGCCGGAGCGCGCCACATGGCTGCGCGCGGATCAGCGCAACTGGCTCGTCGCCGAGCTTGCCAGCGAGGCGTCGAAACTCACGAAGACCGCGAGCCTGCCGTTCATCAAGATCGCGATGATGGGCCGCGTGTGGAGCCTGTCGGCCCTGTTCGTCTGCTTTCTCACCGCGTTCTACGGCGTGCTGCTGTGGCTGCCGCAGATCATCAAGCACATGGGCACGATGTCGGACCTGCAGGTGGGGTTCGTCACCGCGCTGCCGTTCTGCTGCGCGGCCGTTTCGATGTACCTCGTGGCGCGCCACTCCGACAAGGTGTCCGAGCGCAGGCTGCATATCGCGGTGTGCATGAGCGTCGGCGGACTGGCGCTGCTCGCGTGCGCGTTCGTCGTGCAGCCGGTGCTCGGCCTCGCGCTGCTTTGCGTCGCCGCGGGCGGCATCTGGGGATGTCTCGCCGTGTTCTGGACGCTCACCGGCGAGTTCCTGACGGGTGCGGCCGCTGCGATCGGCATCGCGCTCATCAACACGATCGGCCAGTGCGGCGGGCTGCTCGGCCCGTGGCTCGTGGGCGTCATCAAGGACCTGACCGGCAACTTCTCGGTGGCGCTGATCGTGCTGGCCGTCGCCGCGTTCCTTGCCGCGCTGATCGCATTCCTGCTGCCGGACCGCGCGGCCCCTTCCCCTGCCAAAACCGCGCTGCGCGCCGACCCGGCTCAATGATCCGGTGACGTGGGCGCCTGTGCTTTCGGCAGGTGCCCGCGTTCCGCGGCAGCGTGCGTTACTGGATGCAGATGCACGCGAAGTCCACCGTGCGCCGGTAGATGTTCTTGTTCAGCCACGGCACGAACGTGTACTCGTCGTATGCGTTCGTTCCAATGATGATCCAGTGACGCAAAACATTTGGCATGAGCCTCTCCCAGAATCAGTTCGTCGTTGCGTGATCGAACACGCGCATGATTGCCCGATCGCCGCGCCGCGACGGGACGCTTGCGGACAGTTCTTCGATCAGAAGCCGTCCGGATGTCTTCCTGCAAAGCGATGCGGCGCAGACGAAGAGCACGAACACTGCCTTGATCGCGCATTCGATCGAGAGGATCAGCGAACACGTGGGCGAATCGTCGAATTGGAGGGGCAGCGTGGGCGCAACGGCAAGCACGCTGATACCGCAGAGGAACGTGAAGATCGCGCGTGAGAAGCGGACATCGACGATCGCCGCGAGCCCCACTACGACCACGATCAATCTCGCCAGGAAGAGGGCCGGCAGCGACCTGTCGCCTGCGCTCATGCCGAGCTCGACAGGCATCTCGATCAAGGTCCACCAGCAGACAGCGAGGATGAGGATCGTCAACGCACGTTCGTATGACGGCGATGCGTCGCGCGCGGCGGGCAGACCCGGGTGCGCCTGTGCAAAGACACCTCCGTGCTCGTCATGCGCGGTCACGCGGCTTGCGGTTTCCGTGTTCATGCGTCGCCTCCTCCTGTCCTGTCGCATTGCGGCACCCTGCACTCGCGCGGGACGCCTGCCTGTGACGAATCGATTGATCACCTGCGCCGGATCACGCTGGAAAGCTCGTTTGAACCGAAGCGGGCATGACATCAAGGTATGCGTACAAAAGCAACGAAACCATTCTACGAACGGGTTACATCGCCCTCCATTCGAATGGCGCACTCATACTTGCGTATAGCCCGTTCGAATCCGGCGGTCCCGGCATGGCGCGTTCGCATGGTGTTCATGCGCTCGCGAACGCGCGCACCGACCCGCTGACCCGCGCACGCGAGGCCACGATCTTTGTGTTTTCCGATTGAATTGTTTCGACGCACACGCTGACGCAACCCGGCGCAGCGAGTCATCGGGCGTTGCGGGGGGACATCGCAAGAACGGCGGCCTCGAAGGCCGCCGTTCTCGTCGATGCGAAGACACGCAGACAGCGCATGCGGGCCGATGCGGGCCGCATGCGCACGAGTCGTGAAGGTCAGGCCCCTGCGGGCGCCTTTCCTTCAGGGCTTTCCCGTCACTTCTTCGTCGCGCCGCTTTGCGGGTTGAGGTTCGTCAGGCGGCCGCTTTCCGTGCCGGCGGCTTCATCGATCACCGCGTTGATGAGCGACGGCTTGCCGGACTTGATGGACTCGACGAGCGCTTGCGTCAGCTCTTCCGGCGTCGTCACGTTGTAGCCGATGCCGCCGAACGCCTCGATCATCTTGTCGTAACGCGCGCCCTTGACGAATACGGTCGGCGCAACGTCCTTGCCGCCCGTCGGGTTCACGTCGGTGCCACGATAGACGCCGTTGTTGTTGAAGATGATCGTGCACACCGGCAGGTCGTAGCGGCAGATGGTTTCCAGTTCCATGCCGCTGAAGCCGAACGCGCTGTCGCCCTCGATCGCGACGACCTGCGTGCCGCTCGTCACCGCGGCGCCGATCGCGAAGCCCATGCCGATGCCCATGATGCCCCACGTGCCCGAGTCGAAGCGCTTGCGCGGCTCGTACATGTCAATGATGCTGCGCGCATAGTCGAGCGTGTTGGCGCCTTCGTTGACGACGTTGATGTCCGGACGCGTCTTCAGGACGTCGCGAATCGCGCGCAGGGCGCTGTGGAAGTTCATCGGCGACGGATTCTTTTCGAGCGTCGCAGCCATCTTCGCGAGGTTCTTGTTCTTGCGTTCCGCGATGGCGTTGATCCATTCGGCGGACGGCTTCGGGAAGCTCGCGTCGATGCCGCCGAGCAGCGCCGACACGCACGAACCGATATCGCCGATCACCGGCGCGGCGATCGCGACGTTGCTGTCGATTTCAGTCGGCGAGATGTCGATCTGCACGAACTGCTTCGGTCCGCCCCACGTCTTGCCCTTGCCATGCGAGAGCAGCCAGTTCAGGCGCGCGCCGATCAGGACCACGACGTCCGCTTCGGCGAGCACGAACGAGCGCGCGGCCGATGCCGATTGCACATGCGTGTCGGGCAGGAGGCCCTTCGCCATCGACATCGGCAGATAGGGGATGCCGCTCTTCTCGACCAGCGCGCGGATGTCCGCGTCGGCTTGCGCATAGGCTGCGCCCTTGCCGAGCAGGATCAGCGGACGCTTCGCGCCCTTGATGACGTCGAGCGCGCGCTTGACGGAATCGGGCGCCGGGATCTGCGCAGGTGCCGCGTCGATCACGCGAACCAGCGATTGCTGCGCCTTCAGTGCGTCCATCGTCTGCGAAAGCAGCTTCGCCGGCAGGTCGAGGTACACGCCGCCCGGGCGGCCCGAGACGGCCGCGCGAATCGCACGTGCAACGCCGATGCCGATGTCCTCGGCGTGCAGGATGCGGTACGCGGCCTTCGCGTACGGCTTCGCTGCGTTCAGCTGGTCCATTTCTTCGTAGTCGCCCTGCTGCAGGTCGACGATCTCGCGCTCGCTCGACCCGCTGATCAGGATCATCGGGAAGCAGTTGGTGGTCGCGTTCGCGAGCGCCGTCAGGCCGTTCAGGAAGCCGGGTGCCGACACCGTCAGGCAGATGCCCGGCTTTTTCGTCATGTAGCCCGCGATGGCGGCTGCGTTGCCCGCGTGCTGCTCATGCCTGAAGCCGATGAAGCGCATGCCTTCCGCTTGCGCGAGGCGGGCCAGGTCGGTGATCGGAATGCCGACCAGGCCGAAGATGGTGTCGATGTCGTTAATTTTCAGCGCATCGATGACGAGATGAAACCCGTCCGTAAGCTGTTGCGGCTCTTCCGCCTGCGAATCCTGCGGTCTGATTTCAAGCACATCTGCCATGACGTCTCCTTGTCGGCCGGTTTTGTGGTTGCGTGGTGATATACAGTATTCCAAACACCATATTTGTCAAGCGAGTTGGTGCAACTTCGGCAACAACTCCGGGTAAACGTCGATTATTTGGATATTGCGTATGGAATATTGTATATCACAAGGAAGAGCGCGATACGCAAATCCGTGCGACGCCCGCGCCCTAGCCGCGACGGTCCGGAACGAGCAGGCAGCCGAGTCTGCGCCGGTAAGTCGATACTTCACGAAGTCCCACTAACCCGAAGCCAGTCAGGAGACAGTACCCATGAGCAAGCCGCTCGAAGGAATCAAGATCATCGATTTCACGCACGTTCAGGCCGGTCCCGCCTGCACGCAGTTGCTCGCCTGGTTCGGCGCCGACGTGATCAAGGTCGAACGCCCCGGCTCCGGCGACGTCACGCGCACCCAACTGCGCGACATCCCCGATGTCGACGCGCTCTACTTCACCATGCTCAACAGCAACAAGAAGTCCCTCACGCTCGACACCAAGAAGCCCGAAGGCAAGGAAGTGCTCACCAAGCTCATCCGCGAATCCGACGTGCTGGTCGAGAACTTCGGCCCGGGCGCGCTCGATCGCATGGGCTTCTCGTGGGAAACCATCAACGAACTCAACCCCAAGATGATCGTCGCCTCGGTCAAGGGCTTCAGCGACGGCCACCACTACGACGACCTCAAGGTCTACGAGAACGTCGCGCAATGCGCCGGCGGCGCGGCCTCCACCACCGGCTTCTGGGACGGCCCCCCGACCGTGAGCGCGGCCGCACTCGGCGACAGCAACACCGGCATGCATCTGGCCATCGGCATCCTCACCGCGCTCATGGGCCGCCAGAAGACCGGCAAGGGCCAGAAGGTCGCCGTCTCAATGCAGGACAGCGTGCTGAACCTGTGCCGCGTGAAGCTGCGCGACCAGCAGCGTCTGGATCGCCTGGGCTATCTCGAGGAATATCCGCAGTACCCGCACGGCACTTTCAGCGACGTCGTGCCGCGCGGCGGCAACGCGGGCGGCGGCGGCCAGCCGGGCTGGGTGCTCAAGTGCAAGGGCTGGGAAACCGATCCGAACGCCTACATCTACTTCACGATCCAGGGCCACGCCTGGGCGCCGATCTGCCGCGCGCTCGGCAAGCCGGAATGGATCGAAGATCCGGACTACAGCACGCCGCAGGCGCGTCAGCCGCACATCTTCGAGATCTTCAACACGATCGAGCAGTGGCTCGCCGACAAGACCAAGTTCGAAGCGGTCGACATCCTGCGCAAGTTCGACATTCCGTGCTCGCCGGTGCTCTCCATGAAGGAGATCGCCAACGATCCGTCGCTGCGCGCGAGCGGCACGATCACCGAAGTGCCGCACAAGGAGCGCGGCTCGTACCTGACGGTGGGCAGCCCGATCAAGTTCTCGGACATGAAGCCCGAGATCACCGGCTCGCCGCTGCTCGGTGAACACACCGACGAGGTGCTCGCGAGCCTCGGCTACAGCGCCGAGCAAATCGCTCACCTGCGCGAGTCGCAGGCGGTCTGACGCCCGCAAGGCGCGCCGCGCGAACAGCAAAAGCCACCACGGCTTTGCCGTTTCGCGCGGCGCGTTGCAGGTCCCCGCAATACAAGAGACTCGAAGAGCAGGTACCCATGAACAGCCCCGACTCCCTGCAAAACACCATCGATTTCGAGCAACTGGTCGACGCGATCGGCGACGCCATCGTCATCTCGGATGCGAACGGCGCCATCACCCTCTGGAACCCCGCGGCTGAGCGCATGTTCGGCGTCACGGAGGACGAGGCGCTCGGCAAATCGCTCGACATCATCATCCCGGAACGCCTGCGCGGGCGTCACTGGAGCGGCTATCAGAAGACCATGGATACGGGCGTGACCCGCTATGGCCACGACGTGCTGCGCGTGCCCGCCATTCACAAGGACGGCCGCTCGATGTCGATCGCATTTACCGTGGCGCTTCTGCACGCGCCGGACAAATCGATCAGCGGCATCGTCGCCGTGATTCGCGACGAAACCGAGCGCTTTGCCGAAGACCGCAACCTGCGCAAGCGGCTCGCGGAACTGGAAGCGAAGACGTCGAGCTAGGCGCGCCGCGCACGCAGATTCGCGTGCGCTTTCCGATCACCGGACCGGGCGCAAGCCCGGCCAATGCATTCACGAACAAGGTTTCCGACAACAAGCACATCAAGGACCTCGCAGCACCAATCAATGAAATCAGAAGCGCCGACCGAGCGCCCTTTCCGGAGACGTACAGACATGGCAAACACCTTCACCCGCACGCCCGTCGGGGCGGCGAAAGATCCCAATCGATGGACCCAGCTCGTGATCGGGATCATCTGCATGGGCCTCGTCGCGAATCTTCAATATGCGTGGACGCTGTTCGTCGTTCCGATGGATGCGAAGCATCACTGGGGGCAGGCCGCGATCCAGACCGCATTCACCATTTTCATCGTCA
>Ga0163162_10006658_pt1 | contig 11203 bp, 12 predicted proteins | sample S55metaG_FD_115310 | JGI IMG/M metagenome (GOLD analysis project Ga0163162, IMG submission 115310) | Switchgrass rhizosphere microbial communities from Kellogg Biological Station, Michigan, USA - S5-5 metaG | ecosystem: Host-associated > Plants > Roots > Rhizosphere > Soil | place: USA...
GTAGAGCGTGCTCGTGACGAACGTCGTCAGCAGGAAGCCTTTGTGATGGGTGATTCGCGCGATGCCGGTCGGCGCGTTGACTTCGGGGAAGACGTAAACGGGCGCGATGGCGCCGTCGACGGCGGGCTCGTTGCCCATCGTGATCGGCCATCCGAAGAATCCGCCGCGTTGATCGATGATGTTGATCTCGTCGTCGATGGCGTCGCCGTTGTCGGGCGCGACGACGAGCTGCTTGTCGGGATCCCACGCGAGGTCGAAGGGATTGCGGAAGCCGCGCGCGATCTGCGTCACGCTCCCGTCACGAGCGATGCGAAAGATCTTGCCGGCGTTCCACTCCGGCAGCGCCGCGATCTGCACCGCGCCGTAGTCGCCGATGCCGACGATGATCGCGCCGTCGTCCGCGATGATCGGGTTGCCGCCGTGATGTTCCGGCGAGACGCCGCGCGCCGAATTGCCGATGTCGCCGACGAACGCGTGGACGACCGCTTGCGTGCCGTTGGTGAGGTCGACGCGCGCGATGACGTCGTAGGTTTGATTCGGCGTCGTGTAGTGAACGACGGCGGTGTGATCATCCTCGAGCGCCATGCCGAGGAGTCCGGAGTTGCCGGTGGCGTCGGTGCTGACGCGCGCGACGACGACGCCGTCGAGCCGCGCGATCGCGCCGCCCGTGGTCGTGTAGTAGATCGTGCCCTTCGAATCGACGGCGATGGAGCTGATGAATCCCCCATTCGCATCGCCGAGTTTCTCGATCCGAAATCCGGGAAGGATCGCCCCAGCCGCCCGCCCCGCGAGGATCGCCAACACGAAGAAGAGAAGAGTGCGCTTCAAGCCGAGCGGATCGTATTCGACGCGCATGCCAAGGGGGAATGCGCGAGGTGTCCGCTTCGTTGCGCAGGGTCCTTGACGAGTGAGACCGAGGCGATGATAATCACGCCCCTCTCACCGTTCCCACCATGTCGCGGGGTGGAGCAGTCTGGTAGCTCGTTGGGCTCATAACCCAAAGGTCGCAGGTTCAAATCCTGCCCCCGCAACCAATTGATTTACACCAGGGAAACCTGATCCAACCAAAGCCCATCCTTCCGAGGGGTTTTGCGATTCTGGGTCTTACCGAACTGGACTCGTCTTCCTTCCTCTGCCCAAGCTGGAGGATGCTCACTCTCGCCCAGATTCTTAGGTTTGCTCGTTGGGTTTTGCCCCGACCGATCTCGCCCGAGCCACGGTGAGTAGGAAGTCCTCGGCTTTTCAATCGAACCGAGGGACCATGCAGGCAAGACGCTTCGATCCGACGGCGTGTTCGTGGAGAATAGAGGTGGGCAATGGGACTTCCTGAACAGGCGTTTGAGCCCGAACCAGTGGCGTTCGACCAGCCGCTGTCGTCATCCGTGCTAAATATCGAGATCAAAACGCGGTCCAACTTCTTCCCCTGGCGCGGCCAGTTCTCACCTGAGTTGGTCGAAGCGCTTCTCCGCAACTACTCTCGGGCAGGCGATGTGATACTCGACCCGTTCGCCGGAAGCGGAACGGTTCTCGTTGAAGCCGGGCGCATGCGACGATCCGCCATTGCTAGCGAGATCAATCCAGCAGCGGCGATCATTGCCCGACTCTACGAGTTCATTAACATCCCGCTCGCGGAGAGGAAAGCAATCATGGCCTCGGTGGCAGACTCACTGCGGCGGTGCATTGGCGGAGCTACTGGGCTCAACGATGCGACTTCCTCAGTACTCCGCCTTACAGAACTACTTGATGCGGCCGATCTACCGAGAAACGACCGCTCCGGCCACCTTCTTCGTGCGCTCGTGATTCTTCTCGATCTCTCCGCCGGCGTCGAGTGTGACGGTGAGATCGCGTGGCAAAAATGGATCGGTCTTGAGAAGCGCGTGCTCTCACTTCCTCACTCGGACAGACCCGTCCGGGTAATCCTCGGTGACGCTAGGGCATTGGGGCTAGAAGCTGGGAGCGTCGATTTCGTCATCACCTCACCTCCATACATCAATGTCTTCAACTACCACCATAATTTTCGAGGGTCGGTCGAGGCGCTCGCTTGGGCTCCGTTGAATGTGGCCAAGTCCGAAATTGGCTCAAATCGCAAGTTCCGGGGCAACCGTTTTCTGACGGTTGTGCAGTACCACCTCGATATGGCACTTGCGCTCCTGGAACTGCGACGCGCGTGCAGCTCGGCCGCGCGAGTTCTGTTCATCGTTGGGCGTGAATCATCGGTACAGAAGACGGCGTTCTACAACGGGAGTATCGTCGACGCCTTGGCTCCGTTGGCGGGGTTCAAATCGATACTGCGGCAAGAGCGAGTCTTCACGAATCGCTTTGGGGCTCGCATTTTCGAAGATATCCTTCACTTGGTTCCGGAAGGCTACTCACAGCCGGGCGTAGATCATGTGACAGAACGGGCGAGAAAGATTGCGCGCGCTGTCCTCGTCGACGCGCTCGACAGGGTGCCCAATGAGACAGAGGCGGCGTTGAAACAAGCGATCAACGTCTCCGATACGGTGCAGCCATCACCTCTCTTTAAGGCTAAAGATGCGAAAACGGGTCGGGGGAACGGCAATGGCGCTTCCAACTCCACATCTTGAAAAGCTCAAAGCCGCTCTGGCGAACGAAAAGTTGCCAGCGAACGACCGGGCAGTTATTGAAGCAACTGTTGAGCGATATGGCGATTGGATTGATGCCCTCGCAGCAATTGAGTCTGGGCGGGAGGAAACACTCCCCGAACTCGTTGCCCTTCTGACGGACTATCGTTTGTTTGTCGACCTAAACGCTATCTTCGACAGTCCTGATGACTTTCTCTATAGACAGAAGGGACAGCTGAAACTTGATAACTCCGTGATAGAGGAGTTTCTCCCTCACCTTGTCGCAAAAATGTTGCCTAAGCTCGCAGAACAGTTCGACATGGGGCCAAGGTCTTGTTTCTCGGCGTTGTATTTCTCCTCAAGTCTTAGCCACAGTGAGACCGGTGGCGGACCGCTCGTGCGTGTGAAGGACCAAGATTTTGCTATCTCTCGGCCACTTTTTCTCCGGTCGTCCCATGACGCGGCCTTTGCGGAGTCCGTGAGTCAGCAGACCCACATAGGTTTGATCTGCGCTGAATGCAAAACAAATCTGGATAAGACTATGTTTCAGGAGGCTGCAGCGACCGCTCACGATGTGAAGACTGCCGTCCCTGGGGCAAAGTATTTTCTCCTTTGTGAGTGGCTGGATATGACCCCGGTGAGCACGGCTGCGACGGACATCGATGAGGTGTTGATTCTTCGAAAATCCAAACGCATGGGCTCACATCTCCGAAAGCGATACGGATCGGCGGCGGGGCGCAAATCTGCGAGGGAAGAGCATGAACTTTTTCTAAGATCGAACCCCTTCGCTGTCCCCGTTTTCGCTCGGTTTATCGGACACATCGCCTCAATGTTTGAAGACACTGATCCGTCCGAGGATTCGGTTCTCGAGAAGGGCTACTTTTGATCTCGACAGTTGCTGTGAGAGGCGTACGGTGATAGTGCATCCATAATCTCTTCCACCCTCGTCTAAGATTCGACTTATCCTCGGCGACTACCTCGGTCGCATGAAGGAGATTCCCGAAGGTTCTGTCGATCTGATCCTGGCTCATGAACGCAGGACTGTTGTCGCAGACGATCGCGGGGAAATGCGCCAAGGATCTCCGCTCTTCGTCGAGCAGATGAATCATTCTCTGAGCACTCAGCGAAGTGTCCACCTCCATCACCAGGGCCTCGCGCGTGCAGTCAACGGCGCAAGCTGTATTTTTTTCGCCGGTTGCGATGGATGATGATCGGAATCATCGACGCGCTTAGCGCCGAAAACCTCTTACTCCGAACGACTCGGCGAGCTCAGCTACATCGGGGTATCGTTGGCCGATTCAGCTCGCTCCTAAAGGCGTGTCGATTACGCCGACGAACGTGATCCGGCGACGCGTTCCATTCTCGAGAGCATCGCACCGCTCAATCACAACGACAGAATCAAGAAGCCTCTCCTGGTCTTTCAAGGCGCGATCCTGCCGTTCCGCTGGCGGAAACGGAGCGAATCGTCGAAGCCGTGCGTCGCAATCAAACACCAGTGTGGTACGTGTGCTCGCGAAAGACGAGGGAACGGATTTCGAAGCGCCACAACGCCGACTATCAGTTCTACTTGACCGCGCTGTTCCTGCAGCGCTTTCTTCTTCAGTAGGGTCCTTGTGCGACGTGGAGAAAGCTGAGTCCTCGGCCAATTCGGTGAGCTCGAATGCGCATTTCTGTTCCCGCTGCTCGCCCGCGCCAGCCATCCCGTCACTGTCTGCGGGCAGTTCGGATTCGCTATGCTGGCGTCATGACACTTCGACGCCTCGCCACGCTGCTCGCGATTTGTTTTGCCACGACGGCGTTCGGTGCGGACGACAAAAGCCTTGCTGACGCGCTGAAGGTCATTCAAGGCAAGCAGTTCGTCGACCTAACGCATCGCTTCAGTCCAACCACGCCGGTCTGGGGCGGCTTTGGACAGGCGACGATGAGCGCGGCGTGCGATCCGAAAACGAATGCGCCATACACGATCGAGAAGGATGGGTTTCGCACCACCTTCTATTCGATGGTCGGACAGTACGGTACGCACGTTGATCCGCCAGCGCATTTCCGCACCGACGGGTTGACGATGGACGAGATTCCGCTCAAGGAGATGATCCTGCCGCTAATCGTTTTCGACGTCACGCCGATGCTCGATAAAGACCCCAACCATGCGCTGAGCGTCGATGACGTCCAGGCGTGCGAAAAGGTGCACGGCCGCGTTCCGGCCGGCGCATTCGCTGCGCTGCGCACCGGAATGAGCAAGGATTGGGAGAGCAATCCGGCGCGCTTCAAGCGGAGTCCGTTTCCGGCGTGGTCTTTGGCCGCAATCAAGTTCCTTTTCGAGGAGCGGCATGTGACCACGATTGGGCATGAGTCCCTCGACACCGACACAACGGACTCGATGGATTCAGAGACGTGGATCCTCAAGCAGAATCATTTCCAGATTGAGGCGATGACGAACCTCGATAAGGTGCCGGCGACCGGTGCGGTCATCGTGGTCACGTGGCCGAACGTCGAGCACGGCTTCGGTTTTCCGGCGCGTGCGTTTGCGATCCTGCCGTGAAAAGCGCTACTGGCGCAGACAACACTCTTACGCCTTGAACCAGCAGCCACCGGGATCGCCATGATCGGAAGCCATTGAACATGTACGCCACACGATACCGCCGGCGGTGTTCCCCCCTCCACGCCAGCAGGACGTTCTCGCGATCCGGCGCGACGTCGATGCCTTACAAAATTGAACGCGACGTCATCCGTCGGCGTCTTTGGTACTGCGAGCCGCTCACCAAAATCGCAGCGGACCTCAATCTTTGGTTACCTCCTACCGCCCCCTCCCCACCTCCCGCACAATCAAGTCATTCACCGCAAACCCGACGCGCAGAATCCCATCGCTGAAAACCGTCTGATCCAGCTGCATCGTGTAGTCGTCCGAGCCCCACGCGAAGACATGGCTCACGTTCGTGCTGTCCTCGGAGACTCTGGTGATTTTTCCCGCGACGTCGGCGGCGGTTCGCTTTGCGTGCTGCTGCACGCTGATCGATGGCTGGCCACCTTTGGGCGTCATTCCGTAGATCTTCGCGCCTTCGAAGATCATTCTTGGATCGGTGGAAATGCCGGCGGAGTCCTCGTGCTCGGTGCTTGACGACTGGCCGAACATCTGCGGTGTCGTGAACGTCAGTTCGGGGACGATCACCGTGACGTCCTTCTCTTTCGCGAAACCGCGGAGCCACCATGTCGGTCCTTGAATCGGACTCTCGAACGCTTGCGGATCGGATGGATTCGCGATCACGAACGTCACGGGCGCTCCTAGTCCACCGCCGGTTGGCAGGCCGTATCGATCGTCGATTTTCAGAAGACCGTGACTGTGCACATCGGGGATGTCTTTCACGTCTTCATACGTCAGGACTGAATAGCCGGCAGCTCGCAACTTCGTGACGAGATCGTCCTGCAGTTTTTTCGTGATGCCCTGGAGCAGCGCTTTGTCGAGGCCGAGGACGTAGTACTTTGCGTGCGCTTTCGTTCGGCCGGCTTTGGCCCAGACCGAGCCGAGCGATGAGACTTGAATCGTGTACGTCGGGATGAGGTACGACTTCGTTTGTGCGAAGTTCCCGCCGAATGACGAGACCTTCACGCGGTCCATGTTCAGCTCGAACGGCTTCATCGCGGGCGACTGCGCCGCCGCCGAAACGGCGAAGGCGAGACTCATGCAGGATACGAATCGACGCATGTGGATCCTCCGGCTTGAAGGATGTCACACGTCGTGTAATAACGCCGAAGAGATCGGGGTTGAGAGGACTGATGAGCACATCGGACAGCGCGCGCGGCGGAGGCATCGACTTCATCACGATGTCCTTCCTCATTCTCACGCCGATCATCGGCATCGCCGGCACGGCGATCTACACGTACCTTCACGGCTTTCATCTTTGGATGCCGATTCTCGCCGTCGCGATGTACACCGCCGTCGGCCTCTCGATCTGCGCCGGATACCATCGCTTCTTCTCGCACAAAAGCTATGAAGCGTCGACGCCGGTCCAGATCTTCTTCGCGTTCTTCGGCGCGATGGCGGCGCAGAACTCGATCCTGTGGTGGTCATCGAGCCATCGTATCCATCATCAATACGTCGATCGCGACTGGGACCCGTACAACATCAAGCGCGGATTCTGGTGGGCGCACATCCTCTGGATCTTCTATCGCCATCCGGCGCCCGACGCGGAGTCGAACGCGGCGGACCTGCTGAAGAACCGCGTCGTGCAATGGCAGAACCGCTGGTATCGCGCGATTCTCATCGTTGGCGGCTTCGGCATCCCGACGCTCGTCGGCGCGATGTTCGGCGATCCGCTCGCGGGACTGTTGTGGGGCGGCTTTCTGCGACTGGCCGTCATCCATCACACGACGTTCTTCGTCAACTCGCTCGCGCATTACGTCGGCAAGCCGACGTACAACGCGGAAGTCTCCGCGCGCGACAACTGGGGCGTCGCTCTCCTCACCCTCGGCGAGGGCTATCACAGCTTCCATCACCGATTTCCCGCGGACTTCCGCAATGGCATTCGCTGGTACCACTGGGATCCGGCGAAGTGGTTCATCGCCGTGCTGCGCGTGACGGGACTGGCGAGCGATCTTCGCTTCGCGACGCCGCCGCAAGTCGAACAGGCGCGCATGCATGCCGAGCTTCGCAACATCGAGCCGCAGCTCGCGGATGCGAAGGGCGAGCTTGCCGACAACGTTCGCCAGCTCATCGACGACGCACGCATGCATCTCGACATCGCGCTCGCACTGTGGCGGCAGCAGATCGACGAACGCTCTCGCGGCGCATCGAGTGCCTGGCGCCGCACGCGTCAGAAAGCGCGGCAGCACATTCGCGAGGCGCGCCGGCGTTGGCGTCAGGCGCGACGAGTCGCCGCGTGGCCGAAGCCATCAGGGCTGCGACTGAGTTTCTAAGTCGCGAACTTCACGCGGCGATTGGCGTGGATAAGTCAGGAGTGTGGAGACAGACCGTCACGGCCTGGAGAAGTGTCGCGAGGTCGAATGGTTTGCTGATCACGGCGTCGACGTGCTTGCCGACCATCATCGCGGTCACTTCGCGCACATTGTTCGCGGTAATGACGATCATCGGCGTCTGCACCAGCGCCGGATCGAGCATTCGCTCCTCCAACACATCCCACCCGGAAACCTCGGGCATCGCCAGATCCATGACCACGAGATCGGCGCGGCCGGTGCGCATTTTCACGAGCGCATCCCGCCCGTCGTGCGCCTCCAGCAATTGAAATCCGCGGCGCCGGAGAAACGTCACCAGCAGCTGCCGGATGCTCGCATCGTCATCGACGATGAGAATGCATTGAGGAACTGGGTTCACAGGAGCGACGACATGACGACCCACGTCTTCTTGAGCGCGACTCGATCCGTATCGGCGGGCCAAAGGTTCAGGGGCAAGTAGAAGGTGCCGTCGCCTGAGGCGCGCGCCTTGCGCATGAACTCAGTCATGCTTCTGCAATAGCCTTCGCTGCGACGCACGGCGTTTCGCTCGACCTGCACGCCGGTGCGCTCTGCAATGTCCTCGTACACACGAATCTCATTCAGGGGTTGTTTTGAAAGCATGACCGTCTCACTGCAAGATAGCGGCCTCATTTGACGATTTCAGGATTCGAGGGGCGAAAAAGCCACCAAAGTGCGAAAGCGGCTCCAAAAGCGCCGATGAGACTGTAGAAATGTGCTCCCGCTCCCCAGAAGTTTCTCGCCAGGGGACCATAGTTCTGCTCGCTCCACGGCCCGAGCCGCAGAGCGTAAATCGACTCGACGTTCATGACCACGGCAATCACGTGGACGACGACGAGAACGAGACTCGCGATCAGCAACCCGGCGACGTTCCGATCGCGCAGAGGGCGGCGGTTCACGGCGAAGAGCGTCGCGAGAAGAATGACGTTCGCCGTGAGATCCATCAGCGGCAGGCCGGGCCGCGGAGACGAGCGCGGGAAATCGCTGCGATCGATCGTCAACTCGGTCCCGCCTGCGATCAGGTGCGTCACGGGCGGCCGCTCTCCCATGCGAATCAACGGTTCGCACAATGACGACAGCAGTCGTGCATAAGGATTCGACATCGCCCACCAGAAGGTGAGACCGAGAAGAAAGCCCGTTGCGCCTTTAGCGAGACGCGGCCACAGGTCTTTCGGCAAATCGCAGGCTCCAGAAAATGAACATCGCTATGGCGGCCAAAATGACGAGCGACTGCCAAACAGCGACGTGGAAGAAATCGAAGATCGGCCGATGGTACTCGCCGAGCCAGAACAAAGAACCGAGCCGCACGAGATTCAGCAACTCGATCGCGACGCCGGTGACGGCGAGTCCGATCAGACGCGATCGCAGCGTAGAAGGAAACGCGAGAATCGCGGCGGCGAGAAGAATCGCCGCCTCGATGCCATTACAGCCATTCTCGACGTCGAGAGCGAATCGCGGCGATCGGATCACGGTTCCTGTGACTTGAATTCCGCTCTCGAGTGTCCCGAGAATGGCCGCGGCACAGCGAGCCACAATCGCTGTGAACGGAACGATCACGAAATCATTGACAGGATTGAGCGCCACAATCGCATAGAAGACGATTAGCGCAGCGCAGAACTTCGCCACAAAGACCACCCGCGGCCTGAGCGGTCTTTGGGCGACAGAAGCTTTCCGGGTCCTGGCCATGGAAGAGCGTTCTAGAGTGAAAGCTTACCCATGACGAAGACTCCCGCCACCGCGAGAAGAATCATGAGAACCACCAGGCCGACAGCGTCGAGTGTCGGACCGCCGGCCGGTGGAACGAACGCGGCGACGCCGATCGTATAAGCGCGGCTGCCGATACATCCGCCCGAATCCGTAGCGCGAATCGTGACGTTGAAAAGGCCCGTTTGCACAGGCACGCCGCTAATGAGTCCCGTGGCGGGATTGAGCGTGAGACCGGGCGGCAGCGCGCCGGCGGCGATCGAATACGTGTAAGGAGCCGTTCCACCGGACGCGGTCACTGTCTGCGCATACGGCGTCGATACCATTGCCGGAGGAAGCGTCGTAGGACTCAGCGTAATGGCGGGACATCCCGCGCCTGCAATGATGATGGTGTAAAGACGGGTCCCGGTGCATCCGTTCGTGTCAGTCGCGGTGATCGAAAACGTGAAGGTGCCGGGGCTTGTGGGCGAACCGGTGATCGCTCCGGTCGCGCCATTGAGAACCAGGCCTACCGGCAGCGAACCGCTCGACACGGCAAACGTATACGGCGACGTTCCGCCGGACGCCGTCACGATCTGATTGTAGGCACTGCCCACAGTGCCATTGGGCAATGTCGCCGGATTCACAGTGATGATCGGGCAGGCCACGACGACGCCGCAGGTATTGACGTTGTTCGTATCGAGTGTCACCGCGCCGGTGCTCGCCAGCGCTCGGCCATTCGTGTTCGAGCCGGTCGTGAGCGTGATGCTCGCCAGCGCCAGAATGTCGCCGGTGAACGAGGTCCCGGTTCCGAGCGTCGCCGAACTGCCGACCTGCCAGAAGGCCTTGTTGCAACTGTTGCCGCCGTTATTGATGATCGTAACGGAGGAACCGCTGGCCGTCGTCAACGTGCTGCCGATCTTGAATAGAAAGAGCGCGTTCGGATTGCCGAGGGCGTCGAGTGTCAGAGCACCGGTGAGTTGAGCCGAGGTGGAGAAGCAGTACACGCCGGGCGTGAGCGTCAGTCCACCGAGATTCTGCCCCGTGAGATCGACTGTGCACGGCGTGGATGCGATGTTGTTGTAGGCGGTGGTGAGGTCGTTCTGCGCCTGCATCGCGACGGCATCGTTGCTGTGGATCGCGCCTCCGACGACGATACCGGGAGGGAAACCTGTGACGGCACTGCCGGGGCTGACACCAACGTTTCCGTTGACCGTCGTTGCGCCCGTGTTCGTCACGGTGGAACCTGCAAGAACGCCGAAATTCTGAGCGGTGCCCAGCGAGATTTGCGCGGCTACCGGGTTCGATGCGATGAGCGCGAGGACGGTTGCAATGCAAGCAAAAGCGAGGCTGGATTTTCGATTCATCGGGGACTCCGCTGGTTGTGTGACGTTCGTCGGAGGGAGCGGATTAGCCCACGCTGATTCGCTTCCAGTCTCGCACCGCAAAAGAGTTCGCGGTGCGCTCAAAACTTCACTTCCTGACTTGCCGCTCGGACGTCGCAAGGCTCACAAGACCAGCCGTGAGCAATCGCCTTGAACGGCCCGTCGCTTTCGTCGCGAAAGAGCGTGCGGGTTTCGCGGCACCAGCTGCAGCGGACGACGTGCGGATTTCCGAAAGCAGGATTGGCGCGGAGGATGGACGCGGCCACCTCTTTCTCATCCTGGATGAGATCCTCGCTGCGAAGGACTTTGCCGGCGGTCACCCGAACGACTTCGCGCGTCATTGGCGCCGCCTTTCCGGCCGGTTCGGCTCATCGGTACGTCGCATCGCCACCGTATCGGGCTCGGCGTCCGCTTTTCTCTTTGCAAGCGGAAGCGTGACGACGAACGTCGCGCCTTTGTCGAGCCCGGGGCTCGACACGCGCACCGTTCCTTCGTGGAGCTTCACGATTTGAGCGACGATCGAGAGACCGATTCCGAGTCCGGGCAAATGCCCTGACTTCGCATCGGCCTGCCGGTACAACTCGAACA
>Ga0163162_10006663_pt1 | contig 11201 bp, 10 predicted proteins | sample S55metaG_FD_115310 | JGI IMG/M metagenome (GOLD analysis project Ga0163162, IMG submission 115310) | Switchgrass rhizosphere microbial communities from Kellogg Biological Station, Michigan, USA - S5-5 metaG | ecosystem: Host-associated > Plants > Roots > Rhizosphere > Soil | place: USA...
GGATTTGGAGACGCGCAACTCGGCGCATAATTGCAATAGCCAGGCCAATCCGTAAGGGCGCTCGAACGCGGTGCGGCCGGGAGCCTCGATATAACGAACCTCCGCCGCGATGTTGTCTACCGTGATGCTGCGGGCGAGCGCCGCTCGCGCTTGCTCGGCGAGCGGCGTATTAGGGAAGAAGCGCGCCAGCCGCGCCAGCATCCAGTGTCCGTGGACGGCGGAGTGCCAGTCGTAGCATCCGTAGAACGCGGGAGTCAGTTCGCGAGGCGGGCGTACGTCGGCGTCCGACAGCAGCGTATGCGCGATTTTATTGGGATATTCGCGATGAACGCAGTCCAGGGCCAATCGTGCGAATTGTTCCGCAGTGGACTGATCGAGAGGCAATCTATTCACCAGACTACGCTATAATCGGTGGCTTATGCGCAATAAAATCACGGTAGTCGGCGGAGGAAATGTCGGCGGGAGCGCCGCAATTAACCTCGCCATGAAAGAACTGGGCGATGTCGTTCTGGTGGACGTCGTCGAAGGAGCGCCGCAAGGCAAGGGATTGGATATGGCCCAGACGGGCCCCATCGAAGGTTACGATGTTGCTATCACCGGCGCCAACGATTACGCGCCGACGGCCAACTCCGATGTGGTTGTGATCACAGCGGGGCTCGCGCGGAAGCCGGGCATGAGCCGGGACGATCTGCTGTACGCCAATTACGAAGTGGTGAAGAGCGTTACGGAGAATGTCGCCAAGCATTCGCCCAACGCCATCCTGGTGCTGGTGACCAACCCGCTGGATGCGATGTGCACGGTGGCGCATCATGTTTCGAAATTCCCTAAGCACCGCGTGGTGGGCATGGCTGGAGTGCTCGATTCCGCCCGCTTCCGAACATTTATCGCGATGGAGTTGGGTGTCTCAGTGGAGAATGTGACGGCGGTGGTGCTCGGTGGCCACGGCGACACCATGGTTCCGGTGGTGCGTTTGTCGAACGTTTCTGGCATTCCGCTTACGGAGTTGATTCCGGCCGACAGGCTTGCCGCAATCGTCGATCGCACACGCAACGGCGGCGCGGAGATCGTGAAGCACTTGAAGACCGGCAGCGCGTACTACGCTCCATCGGCGGCTGCGGTTGAGATGGTGGAGTCGATCCTCAAGGACAAGAAGAAAGTCCTGCCCTGCGCGGCGTTGCTCGAAGGCGAATACGGCGTTCACGGATTGTTCGTAGGAGTGCCAGTGAAGCTAGGGCGCAAGGGAATCGAGAAAATTTACGAGATGCAGCTCAATGCCGAGGAAAAGGCCATGCTGGCCAAGAGTGCAAGTGCAGTGCAGGAGCTGGTGGACGTTCTGAAGCCTAAGATGACGGGCGCGACTGCGTAATCCGTAGACGCACTGCGCGCTGAATTACTCGATCCCCATCTGTGTTAGGCGATAGCGCAGCGCATTGCGGGTCAGGCCGAGAAGCCGTGCCGCCTGACTTTTATTACCGTTGGCGCGCTTCAGCGCCTCGCGAATAATCGATTGTTCGTATTGGTCGAGCGTCATTCCTTCGGGCAGGAAAGCCTCCGCGCTGAATGCCGGGCGTGTGCGTCCGACGCCGCTCTCGATTTTGATGTCGTCTGCCTCCACGCGCGGGCCTTTGGCGAGAAGAATGCTGCGCTCGATCACATTCTCCAGCTCGCGCACATTGCCCGGCCAGTGGTAACTCACCAGCCGCTCCAGCGCGCCTTCGCTGATCTCGCCGCCGAATTTCTTAACGAAGTGGTCCACCAGGTAGGGGATGTCTTCCTTGCGTTCCCGCAGCGGCGGAATGTTCATCGGCACGACGTTGAGCCGGTAGTATAAATCTTCACGAAAAGTACCTTGCTCCAGGGCCGCGCGCAGATCCACATTAGTAGCGGCGATCACCCGGACATCGGTTTGCTGAGTCTTGTTGCTGCCCAGTCGCTCGAACTCGCGCTCCTGCAGAATGCGCAGCAGTTTCACCTGGACGGACGCCGGCACGTCGCCGATTTCATCCAGCATCACGGTGCCGGTATTCGCTTGCTCGAATTTGCCGGGCTTGGAGATGTTCGCGCCGGTAAAAGCGCCTTTCTCGTAGCCGAACAGTTCGCTCTCCATCAGGTTTTCCGGGATGGCCGTGCAGTTGATCTTGACGAACGGCCGGTCCTTGCGCGGTGAGTGCTGGTGGATGGCACGCGCGATCATGTCCTTGCCCACGCCGCTTTCCCCCGCCAGCAGCACAGTCGCCCGCGTCGGAGCCACCCGCATGATGGTGGCAAAAATCTCCTGCATCGCAGGGCTGCTGCCGATGATGTTCTCGAACTTGTATCGCTCGCCGAGAGCTTCACGCAATTCGCGATTCTCATCGCGTAGCTTGCTGACTTCGAGCGCCTTTTCCACCACCACGCTGAGGTGATCCAGCGAAAACGGCTTGGGCAGGAAATCCACTGCGCCTCGTTTCATGGCTTCGACGGCGTTCTCGACCGTGCTGAAGGCCGACATGACAACCACCGGCGTGTGGGAATTCTGAGCTTTGAGTTTTTCGAGCAGCGCCAGGCCATCCATGCCGGGCAGCTTGAGATCCGTCAGGATCAGGTCCACGTCGCCGGCGAGCTTCCATCCTTCCTCAGCGGTCCCTGCCGCCTTGACGTCATAATCGGCACTCGCGAGGTGCAGGCCAACGACGCGCCGCTGCTTTTCTTCGTCTTCGATAACCAGGATGGTGGCTTTGCCCATGAGTGTCGTATCCCGCGTCGTGTATCCGCGTAGTGTTTTCTATTGTCGCTTGAGTGGCAGGAATACGCGAAATACGCTGCCCTCGCCCAGCGCGCTCTCTACCGTGATACGGCCGCCGTGTTCGTCCAGAATCTTCGAAATAATGGCGAGGCCGAAACCGATGCCGTCGCTCTTGGTAGTGAAAAATGGATTGAAGATATTCTCGATATTCTTGGGGTCGATGCCGGAGCCACGGTCGATCACGGCGACTTCCACTTCATCTTGATCGGAAAGCGTTTTGACCGTGACGATGCCTCCCGGCGGGCTGGCTTGGGCGGCGTTCACCAGCAGGTTGGCGATCACGTGCTCCATCAATTCGGCGTCGAAGCGCACCGGCGGCACGTCCGGCGAATAATTCTTGAACACCGTCACCGACGTGCCCATATTCTTTTGCTCGCGTTCAAAACGGGCGATGGCTCCGTCGAGCATCACGGTAATGTCGGCGGTCGCCAGTTTCAGATGCTGGGGACGCGCAAAATCCAGAAAGCGCGTGATCAGCGAATTGGTGCGGTCGACTTCGGACGCGATGAATCCCGCCATCTCCTTTGCCACCGCATTTTCCTGGGCCACCTGCCGCGAGAGCATTTCGGCGGAAGTCTTCATGGTGCCTAGCGGATTTCGCAGCTCATGCGCCAGCCCCGCAGTCAGTTGTCCCAAGGCCGCGAGCCGTTCCGCGCGCCGGACTTCTGCCTCGGCCTCTTGCAGACTGCGATTGGCGTGAGCCAGCTCCTCGACGGCTTCCTGCGCTTTGTGTTTTTCCTCTTGATTCGCCTGGGCCAACTGGTATGTTAAATAGCCGACCACTGGCAGAAACAACGTACGCAGCACCAGTTCCGGAATCTGATCCTCCGGGATGAACTGACCCTCCCCCAGGAAGACCAGGAATGAAAGATAGACTGCACAGGCGGCCAGCGACGTGACGGCTGTACCCAGCAATCCAAAATTCGTGGCGCCGGTTATGACCGGCAGAAACAGGACCAGATAAAAGCTGCTCGATACGCCATAGCTGAATCCGATGAGCAGATAGCACAGCGCCAATTTGAGGACCACGGAAGCCCGCGCGCCAATGCGCGGCTCCAGCACCTGAACCAATCCCAGGGCCACGAGGGTGGCGATTGTGCGCGGACTGCGCCCTGGACCGAAACCGGCCAGCGCCGAAAAGAATAACAGCCAGACGAAATCTTGTGGGCGAACGTAACGGCGCCAAGTGGACGGCACTGAGGATATTCTAGCTTTGCACAATCGCTACTTGCGACTCACGAACCCTGTGGGATTGCGGCCTGAGGGAGGATATTCATCCCGTTCGGGGCATCCGCAGGGCACCGCACTTTCAAAATGTGACACAATATGGGGACACAGCAGTTTTCTCGCATGCCCCAATCAAACGCGCCTGATACACCCGAGGTGACTTCGGTCGACACCTCCTTCGCCGATATACTCAACGAGTTTGAGCAGTCCCACCACGCCCGCGGCGAGACGCTCGAAGGTACGGTGGTATCGGTTACGGCCGACGCCGTCTTTGTCGATATCGGACGCAAGACCGACGGCGTGTTGCCGGTCGACCCCAAGGTTCCGCTGAAACCGGGGCAGAAGCTGATCGTGTCCATCCGCGGCCGGGATGAAGAGGGCAATTACCAGTTATCCACCATTCGCGTCGAAACGCCCAAGGACTGGACCGGCCTGGAGGCGGCATTTGCCAACAAGAACGTGATTTCCGGCCATGTCTTGGAATTGGTTAAAGGCGGTTTGCGGGTGGACGTCGGCGTGCGCGCCTTCATGCCTGCCTCGCGCAGCGGGGCGCGCGAACTCGCCGATCTCGAAAAGCTGGTGGGGCAGGATATCGAATGCCGGATCACTAAGCTCGACACCGCGAGCGAGGATGTGGTGGTCGACCGCCGCGTGGTTTTAGAAGAACGAGAGCGTGAGGCCAAGCAGGAAGCTTTCGGGAAACTGCAAGTAGGCGATGTGGTCCGCGGCACCGTCCGCACGATTACCGACTTCGGCGCTTTCGTCGATTTGGGCGGCGTGGACGGATTGCTGCACGTTTCCGACATGACGTATGCGCGCGGAGTCAAACCCTCCGACGTGGTCACTCAGGATCAGCACATCGAAGTCAAGATCCTGAAAATCAATCGCGACACGCGCAAGATCTCTCTGGGGCTGAAGCAACTGTCGCCCGATCCCTGGACCGTAGCAGCGCAAAAGTATGAGCAGGGTTCGCGCATCCGCGGCAAAGTTTCGCGCGTCGCCGATTTCGGCGCGTTTGTGGAATTGGAGCCCGGCATCGAAGGCCTGATTCACGTTTCTGAGATGTCCTGGACCCGCAAGAATGTCCGCGCGGCGGATGTTGTCAAGCCGGGCGACATGGTCGAGGTCGTGGTGCTGGGCGTGAACGGAGCCGACAAGCGGATTGCGCTGGGCCTGAAGCAGGCGCTGGGCGATCCATGGGAAGAGGCATTGAAGAAGTATCCGGTGGGGGCCGCGGTAGAGGCGCCCGTCACTAGTTTGGCCAAGTTTGGCGCCTTCGTCGACTTGGGCGACGGGATCGAAGGAATGATCCACATCGGGGATATCAGCCACGAAAAGCGGTTGAATCACCCGAGCGACGCCCTCAAGGTCGGCGAAATTGTCAAAGCGCAGGTCCTGGAGGCGGATAAAGAACGCCGGCGGCTGCGGCTGGGGATCAAGCAGCTGGTCCCGACCTCCATCGACGAATACATCGCCGAGCACAAGCCCGGCGACGGCGTCAGCGGCCGCGTGGTGGACGTTTCCGCTACCCGCGCCAAGGTCGAGTTGGGCGAAGGCGTGATGGCGAACTGTAAACTGACTACGGCCAAGACTGCCGAAGCATCTGCAAGTGCCTCAAAAGCGGATATTTCCTCGCTTTCGGAGATGCTGGCGCAGAAATGGAAGTCCGGACCCAGTGCGCCTTCCGGTCCTAGCGCCGCAGTGCGCGCCGGGGAGGTCCGGTCCTTCCGGATTACCAACTTGGATGCCGCTCAAAAGCGCATCGAGCTGGAACTGGCCTAGTCGGGCCGGTCACGTTACTTTTCAACCCGTGCATCGTCCAATGAAGTGGTGCAACCATCCTTAGCCCGATGGGCGGTGCGCAAGGAAGGGGCTGCCGTGGATGAAACGGAGCTCATTCGCGCGGCGCAGCGAGGCGACTCGGCTGCGTTTGAGGAATTGGTGCGTACCTACGACCAGAGTGTGCTTCGGCTGGCGTTAAGTATGCTGCGATCGCCCGAAGATGCCCGGGATGTCTACCAGGAAACGTTCCTGCGGGTGTATCGCAACCTGAATCAATTCCGCTTTGATTGCAGTTTTCACACCTGGTTGTATAGGATTGCCACGAACCTGTGCCTGGATCAATTGCGCAAGCGCAAGGTTCGCAAAGAGGAGCCGGTCATCGTCACCACTCCGGACGGGACCCTAGACCGCGCAGAGATGGCGGCGGAGACCAGGGTGGAAGGCGACCCCCTCCGAAATCTGTTCAGCGGGCAGATTCGGAGACAGGTGAAAGAAGCGCTGAGTGAGTTGACGCCGCGCGAGCGCATGGTGTTCGAGCTGCGGCATTATGAGGGAATGCGCCTGCGGAAGATCGGCGAAGTTCTCGGAACGTCCGAGGAAGCGGCTAAGAATTGTTTGTTCCGGGCGACGCAAAAGATGCGATCGGCCTTGGGAGAATTGGTATGAGCGAATCACTTATGCAAGATGGGAATTGCAAGAATGTTCAGGGGCAATTTGCGCTCCTGCTCTACGGCGAGTTGAGTTTCGATGAAGAGGAGCGGGTTGAATCCCACCTGGACGGGTGTGCGGAGTGCCACGCCGCGTTGCAACGCCAGAAAACCCTGTACGACGCTCTGGATGGGGTGGCGGTGACGCCGTCGCCGGCGCTCTTGAGCCGCTGCCGCGAGGATCTGACAGAGTTGCTGGAACATGAGCAGCCCGCCTCGGGATGGGCTGCTTCATGGAAGCCTTCGTGGTGGCGGCAAATGACCGGTAGCTGGAATGTCCAGTTCCTAAGGCCCATGACAGCAATGGCGCTTTTAGCGGTCGGCTTCTTTGTCGCGAAGGTGACACCCGGTTTGAACTTCCCCGGCGGCGTGGCCTCCATGGGGCTCGGGAATTTTGGCGGCGCGCAGGTGCGCAATGTGGCCACGGAACCAGATGGGCGCCTCCGCATCGTTGTCAACGAAACGCGCGAGCGAACGATATCCGGAAGCCGAGACGATCGGCAGATCCGGGAACTGTTAATGACGGCAGCCAAGGAAGGCGCGGACCCCGGGCTGCGGGCCCAGACGGTGACGATCCTGATGGGCGACGCAGACGCTTCCGACGTTCGCGAAGCCTTAGCCTTCGCCATGGCGAACGATGAGAACACCAATGTCCGCCTGAAAGCGATGGAGGGTCTGCAACGGTATGCCAACGACCCCGTGGTACAAAATGCCCTGGCCCACGTCCTACTGAATGACCCGAATAGCGGAATGCGGACGCGCGTGATCGAAACCTTGGATGAGCGCGATGGGCAGGAGATAAACCGCCAGATGGTGGGTGCTCTACAGGCGCTGATGAGCCGCGAGGACGACCAGGATGTCCGCGAGCGGGCGAGCCGCATGCTGCGTTCGATCAAAGCATCCGACGGAACTTATTAGAGGTTTTGCATTATGACTCGACAATTACTGATAACCGCGCTGGCGCTGCCCCTGGCTCTCAATTGGCGCGCAGCCGGGCAGACTGCTGTTCCACCTTCTCCGCCGGCGCCACCGGCCATTCCCTCGCGCGTGATCACCATCGCGGCGCCGGGGAGCTATCTGGGGATCGGAATTCAGGAAATTACAGCGGAGCGCGCGAAGGCGCTAAAGCTTCGCGAAGAGGCCGGCGTCGAGGTTACACGAGTGGCTCCCGATAGTCCGGCAGCAAAAGCGGGCCTAAAAGAGGGCGACGTGGTGCTGCAATTCAACGGCACGAAAGTTGAGGGCCTGGAGCAGCTTTCGCGACTGGTGCGGGAAACGCCGGTCGGGCGTGAAGTGAAGTTGGATATTTTTCGTAATGGCGCGCCGATGACGGTCATGGCCAGAGTCGGCGAGCACCCGTCGGTGCCGGGCATGTCCGACGGATTCGGCTTTCATATGCCGGATGTGCCGCGCACCATCCAAGGTTTGCGCAGCCCGATGCTGGGCGTAGAGGCAGAATCGATTGAGGGACAACTGGCGCAGTTCTTTGGAGTGAACGAAGGCGTACTGGTGCGGACCGTGATGAAAGGCTCGCCTGCGGAAAAGGCTGGCGTCAAAGCTGGCGACGTGATCGTGCGGGTGGATGAGGCGAAGGTCACCACGCCCCCGGAAATTTCCGCCCACTTACGTTCCGCTCGTGGAAAGCCCGTGCCGGTGGCGATCATGCGGGAACACAAGGAAATAAGCCTGACGGTGGACGCGGAGCCTCGCCCTGGCGGGCGAGCCGAACCGGTTCGCATGGTCATGTTTGAACGGGAGTAGTGCCCACGTCAGATTCCGCGAGGCTTAGGCCAGCGCTTTTCCATATAAGCCCGCAGACGGAGAATCGCCTGCGACTTCAATTGCGATATACGCGATTCGTGCAAATGCAGAATTTTGGAGATCTCGCGTAGTGTCAGCTCCTCGTGGTAATACAGGCCGAGCACGGTCTTTTCAACTTCCGGCATTTTCGTAATTGCCAGCGCCAGCAACTTCTTGAGCTCGTTGCGCTCCAGCAGACGGGAAGGCCAGTCCTCTTCATCGTCGGAAATAAAATTGAGCAGATCGCGACTGTCCTCGTCGTCAGAGGCCCCTTCCAAACTCCCGAGATTCAGGCCGCGGACCTCCACCAGCCACTCGTGGTATTCCTTTATCCCTAAGCCGAGCTCCTGGGCGATCTCCTCTTCGCTGGCCGACCGTTGCAGGCGGTGTTCTGCAGAGACCATGGCTGCCTCAATCTGCTTCGAACGTTTGCGCTGTTGCCGGGGAGCCCAATCCAGACCGCGCAGCCCGTCTAAAATCGCACCACGGATTTTATACTCGGCATAAGTCTTGAGCTTCACGTTGTGTGAGGCGTCGAAGCGGTCGATCGCCGAGATCAGGCCGACTACTCCGGTCGAAACCAGATCGTCCAGGCTCACGCTCTCTGGTAACCGCTCGTGGATGCGGCGAGCGATCAAGCGCACCTGCGGGAGATGTTCCAGGATGAGTTGCTCGCGCACCTCGGAGGCCATCGGGGCCTGATTCCGATAGGGGCTAACCTTTAGACTGACCGGTGCGGGTAAGCGTTCCGCCGCCGGTTTCATGTCGCCACTCCTAGTCGCCGAAGGCCCGCTTCAGCGCCACGGAGTCCCAAATTGACAACCATTTCCGGATCGTCTCTTATCGGCACGAACCGCACGCACGATGAAATATCTCGACTAGAAAACGATCTATATTTTTCGTGTGAAGCCATGTAACCCACGCCGGATACATATGGCTGAGTACTTAACCCGACACCTGCTTTGAGCCCGATGCTTGTCTTCAGTGCGATACCAGCGAACGCGCTGTGCGGCTTTCGCCGTATACGTTCCGAAATTCCCTCGTCGTCCGTGGTTTGGGAAGGTGCGATTTGATCCGGAAAGCTCGTCAGAACACCGCTGCGGCATGCCAAAAGGGGAGGAATTTGTTCACGATTTGCCATTATGCGTCAAGGGGTGCACTTGGGCACCCAATGGTCGCGAACAGGAGGGAGGATATCTCTGGCGAAGGCGAGGGTGATCGAAAATGCAAAAAAGACGGCCCACTCGATAGACGAGTAGGCCGTATTAGGAAGGGAATTGGAAACGCGCGCTAGTACGCTATTTTCTGGGCTCAGTTCGTAGGTTATTCGTTACGGAGAATACTCCGGGAACCTGATTGGCGGCCATATAAGCGATCTGGCGGTCACCGCTATTGAGCACGACGCCGTCCAGAGTCACATTACCGTTCTTCACAATGATGCGGATGCTCGGCTGCACGCCCTGGAAATACTTGTCGAGCGGGGCCGAACGCAGCATGGTACGCAGGGTGCGAACGCGAATCCCATCGTCGAAAGGAGAGAGCGGCAATACCTCAATATGATCGTTCACGGCGGTCACGCCGTTGATGCTTGCGACGGCGCGCTCCACGTCAGTTTTACGGACCGGTTGCGTTACCTCTCCGGAGAGAGTTACCACGCCGTTGTCTACCTGGTAGTTCAAGTTGTCAAAAACGCCAATATACGGAACCATCAGGATTTCGTGGCGCACCTGATCTTCCAGGGTTCGAGGCGTCGGATTACTTGCCGCCAGCAGGGTCGTTCCTACCAGCCCAACCCCGACGGCCATTGCGGTTGCGATGTATTTTGCGGTTTTCATATCGTTGTCCTTACACTAAATTGGACGCGGGTAATGCTCCGAAGTTGCAGCGTGAATCGGCGCAACCTGCTGACGGCTTTGTACGTATAGCTTGGTAACGGGGTCCAGGCATCCGGCCTATAGCAAGCACGCAACTCCTTCCGGCCCGCACCTCAAATTTTTGGCAAAAGCGGCATTTGACGCGGCCGGTCCATTGTGTATAATTCATCCATGCGCTTACTCGTTGTGTCACTTGCTTTAGTGATGTGTTTGACTGCTTCTGCCCAAGAGGAGAAGAAAAAGAAGGGACCGAGCCCGTTCGAGAATCCCAAGAATCTCAAAGTGCTCCCGGCTGAGGGTCTGCAGCCAACCATGCAAGCATTTCGGACCGCCTTGGGTGTGATGTGCAGCTACTGTCATGTGCAGGGCGATTTCGCCAGCGATGACAATCCCAAGAAGGACGTCGCCAGAATGATGATCAGCATGGCGAAGGATATCAACGCCAAGTTTCCGGATGGCAAGCGGCACGTGAGCTGCTTCACCTGCCATCGCGGTGCAGAAGAGCCGTTACTGGCTCCTCCCGCGCAGTAGTTTTATAGCGATCCTTCTCCCGCGCGCGACCGGTGCCGCTGGTGCCGGTCGCGTTTCTGTGTCTACGCATCTTCGGCGAGCCTCACCAGCTTGCTAAGCTGATCCCATGTCATTCGACGGGCTGCGTGTGCTTTCGCTCGAGAGCCGCCGCGCCTCGGAAATCGAGACGCTGATCCGCCGCGCCGGTGGAGACCCTATGGTTGCGCCCTCCATGCGCGAAACTCCGCTGGAACAGAATTCCCAGGCCTTGTCGTTCGCCGAGCGCCTTTTCGCAAACCAGTTCGACATGCTGATTTTGCTCACCGGCGTGGGCACGCGTCTGCTCAATCAGGTGATCGAGACACGCTGGCCGCCCGGAACCTTCGCCGACGCGCTGCGCCACATTACGGTGGTGACCCGCGGTCCCAAACCGATGGCGGTAATGCGCGAATGGGGAGTACCCGTCGCAATCCAGGTCCCCGAACCGAATACCTGGCGCGAGATCCTGGCCGCGAC
>Ga0163162_10006664_pt1 | contig 11201 bp, 10 predicted proteins | sample S55metaG_FD_115310 | JGI IMG/M metagenome (GOLD analysis project Ga0163162, IMG submission 115310) | Switchgrass rhizosphere microbial communities from Kellogg Biological Station, Michigan, USA - S5-5 metaG | ecosystem: Host-associated > Plants > Roots > Rhizosphere > Soil | place: USA...
CGTACTTAAAGTAAAACATGTTATTGTTGCCGGTCACTACGGTTGCGGCGGTGTTGCTGCTGCCATGAGCAACAAACAGTTTGGTTTAATTGATAACTGGCTGCGCCACATTAAAGATGTGTATCGTTTGCACAGCCACGAACTGGACCGCATTACCGACGAAACTACGAAAATTAACCGCCTGGTTGAATTGAATGTTACTGAGCAGGTTTATAACCTGTGCAAAACCACCATCATTCAAAATGCATGGCAGGTGCGCCACGACCTTGAGGTACATGGTTGGGTAATTGACCTGGCCAGCGGTTTGGTGAAAGACCTTAAAGTAAGCAGTAGCAGTCCGCATAATTTGGGTTATGTATATGAGTTTGCCGGCGCTGAAGAAGTAGCCGCGCACTAAATATCATTTTAATTAAGGCTTCCGACGCTGTAAGGGGCGAAGGGAGGTTTGATTGTTAAGTTGATCCCGGTTCATGAAAATGACCGGGATTTTTTTGTGTTAGCCAGCCCCTCCCAAACCCTCCCCGGAAGGGAGGGCTTAAAAAAGTCTCCCCTTCCGGGGGAGATTTAGAGGGGGCTTATTCCCAATCTGTTTAAGATATTATCTGTTGCATCAAACAAGTATGCATCCAAGTGGTTAAGTTTTCTGTAAATTTAACTGAGCGCTACGTGCCGCGAAATATCTATGCTTAAAGCTGTAAAAGAACAACGTACCCTTAAACAAAACCTGATGCTGGCTTCGTCAACGGCATTTGTGGCCGGGGTAACCAATGTGGCAGGAATGCTGGCCTTCCTGGCTTTTACATCTAACATAACCGGGCATGTGGCCAATTTGGCCAAGCATATTGTTGAGCAGAATTACCACCAGATGATCATCTTTTTGGTTTGGCTGATGATGTTCTTCGCCGGGGCATTTGTATCCAGCTTTATAGTACGGTCGTTTGAGGAAAAGAGCAGATGGCGGGCAAACTCTACGCCCATGATAATAGAAGCTATTATTTTGCTGGCAGTTGCTGTTTACGGACATAACTTTTACCAGGAAACACAACTGGAACGCGAAATTGTGATCAGCGCCATTTTGTTTTCGATGGGCTTGCAGAACAGCCTGGTATCCAATATCTCGGGTGGACTGATCAAATCAAGCCACTTAACAGGCTTATTTACTGACTTGGGCAGTGAGGTTGCCGAATGGTTCCATCCGCGTACCAAAAACACCGAAGCAGCAGGCAACAAGATCTTGATCAGGTTTACGGTACTTGGTTTCTATTTATTTGGCGGATTGGCCGGCGGGTATTTCTTTAACCTGTATGAGTTTGCCATTTTTTACTTCATTCCACTCATTTTGCTCACCATAATGTATTATGACGTTTCGCCGCTTGCTTTGCATAAACTAAGCCGTATGTTTGCACCGGGCAAACGCCAAACCGCATCTTAAAACATCAATCTTAAAAAATTATGAGTTCTCAAATTCATGACACCAGTCACATCACCTACCAAGGCTTACTGGAAGGAAACAAAAAGTTTATTGAAGGCGCTTTAGCCGAAGATCCAGAATACTTTGATAAGCTGGCTAACGGTCAAAAACCACCGGTACTATGGATTGGCTGTGCCGATAGTCGCGTACCTGCCAACCAGATCACCAATACCGCTCCGGGCGAGATATTTGTGCACCGTAACATTGCCAACATGGTTATCCACTCGGATATGAACATGCTGAGTGTGCTTGACTACGCCGTGAACGTGCTTAAAGTGAAACACGTAATAGTTACCGGCCACTACGGCTGCGGTGGCGTTAATGCCGCGATGGGTAATAACCAGTTCGGGCTTATTGATAACTGGCTGCGCCACATTAAAGACGTTTACCGTTTACACGCCGATGAGCTTGACGCCATTACCGATGAAACTGAGCGTAGCAACCGCCTGGTTGAGTTGAACGTGATAGAAAACGTAAACAACCTTTGCAAAACATCGATAGTACAAAATGCCTGGAAGAATGGGCAGGAGCTTTCTGTTCATGGCTGGGTTTACAGCCTCAGCACAGGCTTGATCAACGACATGAAGGTAAGCACATCCAGCAATGAGAAGATGGATGCTGTGTTTAAATTCAAATAAGAGAGAGTCAGGAAGTCAAGATTCAAGAGCCAAGAAGAAAGAAGTCAAGAATCAAGAAGCCAAGATTCAGGAATCAAGAGAGAAAGACTAAAAAAAGAATATACACAAAACGTCATTGCGAGGTACGAAGTAATCCCAAACTATACAGATCGGCTCTGTAGATCGGGGATTGCTTCGTACCTCGCAATGACGTTTTTATTTGAAGTCATCTATTCAATGAAGCCAATTCTTGCTTCCTGAATCTTGACGTCCTGATTCTATTATCAACTATACTTCCTTAGCCAAAAAAGGATACCTGTAATCCTTAGGTGGATCAAAGGTTTCTTTGATGGTGCGTGGCGATACCCAACGCAATAAGTTGATCATTGAACCGGCTTTATCATTAGTGCCTGATCCTCTGGCACCGCCAAATGGCTGCTGACCAACTACTGCTCCTGTAGGTTTATCATTAATATAGAAGTTACCTGCTGCGTTGCGTAAACGGGTGGTAGCTTTCTCAATGGCATACCTGTCTTGAGAGATAATTGAGCCCGTAAGCGCGTAGATGGATGTTTTATCTACAATGTCAAGGATCTCATCAAATTTATCGTCTTCGTAAACGTAAATGGTGAGTACCGGGCCAAAAAGTTCCTCGCACATGGTTACGTAATACGGATCTTCAACTTTCAATACGGTTGGCTCAATGAACCAGCCCTGGGTTTTGTCATAGTTACCACCGGCAACAATTTCAACACCCTCGTCGGCTTTGGCAGCGTCAATGTATTTAGCCAGCTTATCAAACGATACTTCGGTGATAACAGCATTTACGAAATTCTCAAAATCCTCTACGGGGCCAATTTTAAACGAAGTGATGTCGCGCTGCATGTTTGCTTTTACTGCAGGCCATAACGAAGCCGGGATATAAGCTCTTGAAGCAGCCGAACATTTTTGTCCCTGGTATTCAAATGCGCCGCGAACAAGGGCAGTACTTACCACATCGGCATTAGCGCTTGGGTGGGCAAGCACAAAGTCTTTACCGCCGGTTTCGCCTACAATGCGCGGGTAGGTTTTGTATTTGTGAATATTGGTACCAATAGTTTGCCAGATGTTCTGGAATACTTTGGTTGAACCTGTAAAGTGGATGCCTGCAAAATCAGGATGGTTAAAGATCACCTCGCCTGCAACAGGGCCATCAACATAAATGAGGTTGATAACACCATCAGGTACACCGGCTTCTTTGAAGATCTTCATGATCACGTTTGCGGCATAGATCTGCGGGTAGGCAGGTTTCCAAACCACTACGTTGCCCATCATGGCTGCTGATGCAGGCAGGTTACCGGCAATAGCAGTAAAGTTGAAAGGTGTAAGCGCAAACACGAAACCTTCCAGCGGGCGTTGTTCCAGGCGGTTCCAAACACCTTTACCTGATACAGGCGGCTGTTGTTTATAGATCTCGGTCATGTATTCTACGTTGAAACGCAGAAAATCGATCAGTTCACATGCTGAATCAATTTCGGCCTGGTAAGCATTTTTAGACTGGCCAAGCATGGTAGCTGCATTAATTTCAGCACGGTATGGGCCGGCTATTAAATCGGCAGCTTTCAGGAATATAGCGGCACGTTGTTCCCAGGCCAGGTTTTCCCAGTCGGCTTTGGCTGCAAGGGCAGCATCAATAGCGGCTGTAACGTGGCTTGCGTCGCCTTCGCTAAAAGTAGCCAGTAAATGTTTATGATCATGCGGCGGACGAATTTCCAGCTTGGTGCCGGTACGTACTTCTTTGCCGCCAATGTACATAGGTATATCTAATTGTTGGGCACGACCGGCTTCTAAAGCTGCCTTAAGCGCCACACGCTCCAAACTCCGCGGACCGTAATTTAAAACGGGTTCATTTACCGGAGCCGGAACATTAAAAAATCCTTTAAGCATAGATGATAATTTATGTTGCCGCAAAGATAAGGATTTTGAAGGGGATGGTTGGGTAGGGGAATGTCAAAATAATGGTGGTAGATAGCTGCCTTTTTTAGCCTTGTTTTTACTACATTAGTGAACAATGAAACCCGAAGAGAAATACAAGAGTAAATTGGTGCAGCAATTTAAGGGTATTTTCATATTTACTATCATTGTGCTAATTGCAATGGGAACATATTCACTTTATACTGGAAGTTCAACAGGTGGAACGGTTTATGGGAAGTTTGGTGGTTCAGGGAGAGTTACCTATAGCTCATATGGTTTTTTCGAAATGGCGGGTGTTTTGATATTAGGCGCAATAATTTTTTCTTTGGCATCAAAGGCAGAAAAGTAATACCGGTCTTCTATATTAAATACAATTAAATAGATGCTCACCCCAATCGATCAATTTTATCTCACCAAAGAGGAACCCAACAAAAGCTGCCTCCTTGCTCTGCGCGATATTATCCTGGCAGAGGATCCAGATATCACCGCCGAGTGGAAATATAACATGCCCTTTTTTTGTTATAAAGGCAAAATGTTTTGCTATTTGTGGGTACACACCAAAAAGCAATGGCCGTTTTTAGGTATGGTTGAAGGGAAACATCTGCATCACCCTGATCTCACTTATGAAGACCGTGCCCGTATCAAGATCATGGTTTTTGACCCGATGGAAGATCTGCCGGTTGATACCATCCGGTTTATCCTGAATGAGGCCCTTGATCTGTATAGATCTGGCTTGATCAAATTGCCCAAAAAGAAGCGATAATTTTTTCCGTAGAGACGCATTACATGCGTCTAAAACAATACAGGGCAAACAAAACAATTCATTATTTTGCGACGACAGACACATGTAATGTGTCTCTACAAAAACTAACCATGACCATCGAAACCCTTCAATCCATTTGCCACAAGCTCCCCGGTGTAACCGAGGATGTAAAACTGGGCGAACACCTGTGCTTTAATATTGGCGATAAATCATTCCTGTTTACTCATCCGGATGGGGTGCCGCCCTCAGCCTCGTTCAAAGTGCCTGCGGAAGATTTTGAGGAGATCATCTCAAAAGAAGGCCTGGAACCGCAGCCCTATATTGCCCGGTATAAATGGGTGTTGGCCCGTGATATCAGCAGTTTAAGCGACAAAGAATGGGAGCATTACATTAGGCAATCGTACAGGCTTATTGCTGATAAGCTGCCTGGGAAGGTTAAAAAGGAACTGGGTTTGTAATAAGCGGGTTTATGGCTAAATTAGCCGCGGTTGGCGTTATGCGCATACCCGATCCTAAACACTTGTCATGAATAAAATTTTCAATCAAAAACTAAAAGGTTTTGCTGTAGCAAATGCATTTGCTATTGTGCTTATATCTATAACCGCCTATTTTAAACCGGAAAGCGCCTTGCTTGTTTTTTCGGAATTTATAATCATTCCCATACTGATTGGCCTCATCATCGCTTATTTTTTACGAAATTTGCCCGCTATCAGTACCCGTAAGCTTGCCGGTTATTCATGTTATAATACCATTATAATTATTGCACTAAGTGCTATTTTCTTGCATGAAGGTGCCATCTGCCTTGTTATTGTTTCACCATTGCTAATCGTTTTTATTTTCCTGGGAATGCTTGGCGGGCGCAGTATGTTTCACAGGGATAATGAGATTCTTAATGTAAGCGTTTTCGGTTTGTTGATGTTAGTTTTTATTGTCGATTCGCTATCCAAACATAATTATACCAATATGGTAGCCGATGAAGTGGTGATCAATGCGCCGGTTAGCGAAGTGTGGAAACACGTGGTTGCCTATAAAAGGATAGAAGCACCTAATAAATACTGGTTGTTTCAGATTGGGATGCCCAGCCCGGTTGAGTCGACCGCTGAAGGTTATTATCTTGGTGCAAAGCGTAAATGTATTTTCAGCAACGGTTATGTGTTTGACGAAAAGATTGTGACCTATGATGTAAATAAAAACCTCACGTTTGATATCACCCACCAACCCCGCGATCCGGAGATCATGGGGCATATCGATATCCTGCGGGGCCAGTTCCTGCTGCATGATAACGGTGACAATACTACCACGCTCACCGGCAACAGCTGGTATAAGCTATATGTTTTTCCAACGTGGTATTATGACATCTGGGCAAAAAGCATTACCCGCAATGTGCATTTAAGGGTGATGGAACATATCAAACAGCTAAGCGAGGAAAAATAACATGTTCCTGTTTGTAAGGAAATATTTCGGCTTTTTGAAGTTCATACCAGGACTGGCTATAGTATTTGACGGGCTGCTCAAGTTAGGTTCCTTTGCTGCCAAACCGGCCCTGCTCGATTGGATGGATGAGATAGAAGCCGCTGTACTTAAGTGGCCAAATACCCACGCCACAACTCACAAATATGGCGGGCTGCAACTCAACTACATCAAAACCGAGATAGGCCATATCCACGGCAACGGCCTGCTGGATATGCTCCTGAGCCGCAAAATAAAAGAACAATTAATGGCAGATGGCCGTATTGAAGATCATCATACATTTAAAAATACCGGCTGGATAAGTTTTTATATCCATAATAAGGATGATGCCGGATATGCTTTAGCGTTATTGCGATTGGGGTATGAAAGGTTAGAGGGGAAAAATAATAACGACCTTTAATTTTTGAACAGACTGCCAATGATAAAACTTAAACTATTGGTCGTCAGAACCGGTGACATGCAGAAACTGGTTGGTTTTTATGCTTTATTGGGTTTTACTTTTCATTATCATCAACACGGAAATTCCCTTTATCATTATTCGGCCACTATTGACGGAACTGTAATTGAAATCTCCCCGCTAATTAAAAGCCAACCCGAAGCCGACAAAAATTTGCGGTTAGGTGGTTTTGAGCTGGATGATTTTGACGTGGTGATTTCGTCGCTAAAAGAAGGCGAAGTACAATTTATATCAGAGCAGGCTCAAACCGATTTTGGATTTATGGCGGTGGTTGTTGATCCGGATGGGAGGAGGGTGGAGTTGTATAAGAAATAAGAAACAGCCATGACATGATTAAAATAGGGTCATGCTGAGCTTGTCGAAGCATGGTGGGCTGGGCTTCTGCGCGCGACCCTTCGACAAGCTCAGGGTGACAGGCCCTCTTTGGTCATTTCACCTGAAGAGCCCAAAGGATTTATCTACCTCAGCATAACAACCCTTTCTTTAAATATATTATGGATTAATATTTTCCATAATTAGGCTTTATATAGCGGTAGTTTACATTAATTGACATTCAAACGATAAAAATTTAAGTAATATTTATGCAGGATAGCTGTTAATTGTTAGCCATTTGCTATTATTGACAATCGATTACAATGTGTGATCCGTACACATTTAACTACACCTATTTTATGCGTAAATTATTTACTTTATTACTACTTATTGCTATTGCATTTTCGGCCCGGAGCCAAACTACAGGTGATTATTCAGGCACCGTTACCGATGGCAAAAACCAACCTATTGCAGGTGCTTCGGTGTACCTGCTCAATACCAACTACCAAACCAGTGCCGACCGGAGCGGGAAGTTTATCTTAAAAAATATTACTTCCGGAAAATATACCCTGCACATCAGTGCCATTGGTTATGCGGCCAAAAATATCCCGGTTAATATGATCGGTACCAGTCGCCCGATAACTATTCAGTTGAATGATGCCAGCAACCAGTTGGACGAAGTTACTGTATCCGCCCAAAAAACGGAAGAGCAGGCCCAGCGGGTGCCTTTCAGCATTTCAACATTATCGGCCAAGCAAATACAGGATTACAGGCTTTGGGATTTGAAAGACCTCACTGCTATAGTTCCTAATTTAAACTCAGGTGCCCCCGGCGATGGCCGTACGGTTACAGGCATCCGTGGTATCGTTACCACATCGTATGATCCGGCTGTGGCAACTTATGTTGATGGTGTAAACCAATACGGGCTGGATACTTATATTCCGCAATTGCTGGATGTGGATAGGATAGAGGTTTTGCGCGGTCCGCAGGGAACGCTTTATGGCCGTAATGCTACCGGCGGTGTTATCAATGTGATCACCAAACAGCCGTCAAATACCTTGAGTGGTTTTGCCGGAGTTGATGTTGGTAACTATAACCAGCAGCGTTATACTTTAGGCATTAAAGCACCATTGGTAAAAGACAAGTTGTATTTAGGCATTGCCGGAATCTATTCTGGTTTTAATGGTTTTTACACCAATACATTTAATAATACCCATTTTGATAAGCAGCATTATTTTTTAGGCAACTATTACCTGAAGTTTTTAGCTACCTCAAAGCTGGCCTTTACGCTGAATGTTAAAAACTATAACAACCGTAATAACGGTGCATTCACCTTAGCTGGTTCTCCTGATGAGGCTTTAAGCCATCCGTTTGAGGTTAACCAGAATGCTACTACCAAAATGATTGATAATACGTTTCAGTCGTCTTTAACTGCTAATTACAGTGGTAGTGATTTTAACTTCACCTCGCAAACCTCTTATCAGGTAAATAACAGGTATTATACTACTCCTATTGATGGTGATTTTTCCCCCCTTGATGCCGTATCTATAGTAAATAACTATGGTGGCAAATGGAACAAAGTGAAAACCACTATCCAGGAGTTCAGGTTTACCTCTCCCGCTTCATCAACCTCAAAACTGAAATGGGCTGCCGGTACTTATGGCTTTTACCATTATGCACCAAATAAACAGGGAACTTATTTTGGCGACGATGCAGCCGCTGTTGGCTCGCCGATCACCGATTTTACCAGCATCAACACCAATACCGACCGAAACTACGGTTTAGCCATTTACGGCCAGGCCACTTATTCGGTTAGTGAACAGTTTGATGTTACAGGAGGTTTGCGTTATGATTACGAGCACAAAAAAGAAAATATAATGGGCGAGTTTCTGCCAAACGGTGGCGAATCAATGGTTACCCGCTCAGATACCTCATCAACCGCACATTATAAAGCTTTTACGCCCAAAGTGAGCCTGGCTTACCATGTATCGGCACATAATAACCTGTTTGCTACTTACAGCCGTGGTTTCCGTGCGGGTGGTATCACCGAGTTAGGTTCTGATCCATCGTCTCCGCCGCTTTATTCTTTCAAGCCGGAGTATAGCAATAACTTTGAAGTAGGTTCAAAAAACGACTTTTTAGATAACCGCCTGCGTGTAAATGTAACCGCGTTTTATACCCGGGTTACCGATGCGCAGGTGCCAACGCTGGTACTGCCAGATGCCATCACCATCACTAAAAATGCAGGTAAGTTAAGCAGTAAAGGTATCGAGGCCGAAATTAACGCCACTCCAATTAAAGGCCTGGAGTTTGATTACAATTTTGGCTATACCCATGCACGTTATACTACTTTAGTGGTAGGCAGCAACGGTGAAGAAGTGAATTTGAAAGGCAACAAACAAATTTACACACCAAACATTACCAGCATGCTGGCCCTTCAATATGGCTACGACCTGGGCGGTCCGCTGAAAACAAAGCTGATTGCCCGCGGCGAATGGCGCTACCTTGGCGATCAGTATTTTGATCTCGCTAACCAGATTGAGCAAAAAGGTTACAGCAAGTTTAATGCAAGGGTAGGCGTAAGTACCAAAAGGTTCGGCTTGTTTTTCTGGGAGAGTAACATCGCCAACAATAAATACATTGAGTATGTCTATGACTTCGGTTCAACGCACTTAGGTAACCCACGTACTTATGGGGTATCATTGAATACTACTTTTTAATTTTACCTTTTTATAGAAAAATGTCATTTCGACGAGCATAAAGGACAGAAGGGGTGGCTGCGAGGAGAAATCTTCTACGCCATCCTTAAGGCACGTTTAGGCGTATAAGATTTCTCTTTCGCCCAGACCCTCTAACCTCTCCCGCTCAATCGAAATGACATTTTATTTTTAAGACTTTTAGTTATTCTACCCTATAATATCCCGGATATTTTTTGTTAATTCAATCAAAATCTGATCGTTAATAAAATCTTAATCTTCATGAAAAAGAATATCCTGCCATTGCTCATTGCTATTGTAAGTATTGCCGTCGCTTTTCCCGCGCATTCGCAGGTTATTACCAAATACGGCGATAATGTAAGTACCCTTGATGGGATCATAAAAGCCTATTACGGTGTAGTCTCGGTTAAAAAAGGCGAAAAGGTAAGCTATGAGCGTGACAGTCTGCTGCATATATCCAATGCTCATGTTGGTGCAGGTTATACCGATAAACAAGGCAAACAACAGTTCAGTTATATGACCCTGAAGCAATACCACAAACTGGCCGACCCATCGCTGTCAAAAAATGGATTTGACGAACGGGAGATAGCCCGCCGGGTTGAAAAGTTTGGCAGTATTTACCATGTATGGAGCACTTATGAATCGCGTAACACGGCCGACGGCCCAGTAACCGAACGGGGCATCAACAGCATTGAACTGTTTAACGACGGCACCCGTTTCTGGATCCTGGCCTGGTTTTATGATGGCGAACGTAAGGATAACCCGATACCAGCGGAATATTTGAAGTAAGTTTTTTGGGTTCATGGTTTTTTAGTTCATAGTTGATAGATCATGGTTCATGGTTTTGATCCTCATCCATTTTTACCATGATCCATGAACTATCAACTATAAGCTGTTATTACGAACCATGAACAACTATCAACTATGAACAGAAACAAAAAACTGCTAACTTCACCGCCCTGAAATCATATACTTTAATTATGAAATTATTAGAAGGAAAAACCGCGTTGGTTACCGGCGCGTCAAAAGGAATAGGCCGCAAGATTGCCGAAAAATTTGCCGAGCATGGCGCTAACGTAGCTTTCACTTATTTATCATCAGTTGAAAAAGGTCAGGCCCTTGAGCAGGAACTGCAAAGTTTCGGTACTAAAATAAAAGGTTACCGTTCCGATGCTTCCAAATTTGAGGAAGCTGATAAACTGATCACCGATATTGTTGCTGATTTCGGTACGCTTGATATCGTTGTTAATAATGCCGGGATCACCAAAGATGGTTTGCTGATGCGTATGACCGAGGAAAACTGGGACGAAGTGCTTGACGTAAACCTGAAATCGATATTTAATGTTACCAAGGCTGCCTCAAAAATCATGATGAAAAACCGCAAAGGTGTATTCATTAACATGAGCTCGGTTGTTGGTGTGCAGGGTAATGCAGGTCAGGC
>Ga0163162_10006666_pt1 | contig 11200 bp, 6 predicted proteins | sample S55metaG_FD_115310 | JGI IMG/M metagenome (GOLD analysis project Ga0163162, IMG submission 115310) | Switchgrass rhizosphere microbial communities from Kellogg Biological Station, Michigan, USA - S5-5 metaG | ecosystem: Host-associated > Plants > Roots > Rhizosphere > Soil | place: USA: Michigan...
GCTAACCGCCAAGTATGGCGACCCCGTTTATCAACGAATCGACGCCGCCGCCACCAAAGAGCAGAAGGCTAAGTTGGGCAAACTCTCTCCTTCGCAGGTTAAGGCTAAAGAACTTGCAGGCGAAGCCATCACAGCAATCCTCACCGAGGCCCCTGGAAACAAAGCTCCCATCGGCGGTCTCAAGGTAGAAACCGAGAATGGCTGGTTTGCAGCGCGTCCTTCAGGCACCGAGGACGTTTACAAGATTTACGCGGAAAGCTTCAAAGGCTCTGATCATCTTAAACAGATTCAAACTGAAGCCCAGGCCGTCGTCACAGCGGCTATCTCATAAAACGGAAGATTACCTTCTAATGCCAACGTACTCCCACCGAAGCGATCCTGGGCGGTCCAAGCGTAAGGATGGGAGTACGCCCAGCCTCAACACGTGCGTTCCAAACGTTCTGCGCAGAGGCGTAAACGCGGACCAGGTGACCGAACGCATGTTCCGCATACAGATCGACTAACGCGAACCCATTGAGCCGGTAGATATTTGCTGAGTCGTCGAACTGTTGGCCACTTGTCCTCAGGTCTACGCTGAACGTTCCCCAACGTGCTCTCTCCAGTCGAGCCTGCAACGTAGCTGAGTTTCGCGGCACTTGCGCCGTCCATTTTCCTACGAGAGTTGGATCGACCTGGAACTTTGTCACCGTTGAGTTCGCATACTGGTAGCCCGCGGTCACAAACAAAAACGTCAGGGGGCGCATCTCCACTTCGGCCGTCACGCCTTTACTCGTCAATTGCCCGAGATTTTGCCTTTGCAATAGTTGGCTCGTGGGGGTTGTGCTAATCGCCACCGCTGCGATCGGTCGATTTACCTGCGTCCAGAAATAGCTCGACCGTACGGACCCGAGATGACGCACATTTACCAAGCCTCCAGCCTCCCACCCGGTTGCGCGTTCTGAACGCAGCGCTGGATTTGCGAGCGTCGTCTGCTGTCCCACCTGCCCGGTTCGATATAGCTCGTTCAGCGATGGCCCACGAAATGCTCGGAACACGGACCCCGTCAGCGACAGACTCCGGTTCAATTGTTTCACCACGCCAAGCCGAGGATTGAAGATCGTCTCCGCTATCTCCGGCAGAACCGGCGGCGGTGTCACGCTCGCCTGTCTCGCATCAAAGCTTGCAAAATGATCCACACGTGACGAAAAGGCAATTGACCACGTGTTCGGCTGCCACAGCGCCTCTCCGTAGACTCCTGTATCTCGCTGCCGTGCGCTGATGCTGACACCGCTTTGCAATATGCCATTCGTTACAGGAGTCTCTACATCATTACCACGCGTATCCAGCACGTCGGTCCCGGCCACAATCAACACCGGGCCAAAAGTCCGTGCCCACTGTGCCGCTGCGCCTAATTGCATCGACGGCACCTCCTGCAATCGTGTCAGCCTCTCGGTAGCCCTGTTTGCTGCAATCGTAGAGAAACTCTGCCGGTATCCTTGATTTGCTCCATGTAGCCGCAGCAGAAATTTGCCTGCGGTCGAATCATTCCAATCGCCGCCCGCTGAGTACCTCCATATACGTGCGGCATTTGTCTGCAATGGAGTGCCGTTGCTTCGTGCTTCGTTTAAAAGATTTCCGCGAAGAAATGCCGCCCCATCCGCACCGATCCCATGGTGGAATTCAAGGCGTCCGCTCTGCGAGTGCACGTTCGAAGGCACATCGACTGCACCTCGGTTCTCCGGAGCTGTCAGGGTATAGCCGTCCGTGCGGAAGAGCGTAGCTGCTCCCAGCCCGCTCCATCCCTTTACCACCCCCGTCAGCAAGCCATTCACTATCGAAGTGCTCTCGCTCGCTCCCGTCACCTGCAGTGCATAGTCAAAACGCTCTGGCACCACCGGGAGGACATCAATCACTCCGCCGATTGCGCTCGAACCATATAGATCCGAGGCGCCACCCCGCATCAGTTCAACGCCTCGCGTCGCCAGCTGAGGAATCTCGTTCCAATGAATCCACCCTCCAAACGGATCGTTCAATGGCACCTGGTCACTCAATACAAGAGTCCTGCTGGCCGCTGTCGATCCCAATCCTCGAAGCGAAGTGCCTTGCGTCGTAGGGTTGGCCACCCACGAACCCGTTCGCCGAAAGAGCTGAAATCCCGCGACTTGCCGCAGCCGGTCGTCCAGCATAAATCCTGGAGCTTCCTGGAGTTGCTGGCTCGACATCGTCCTTACACTGCTCGCAGTTGCATCGAGGGCAAGCGGAGTCCGCGCGGCCGTCACCTCAACCACCGTGCTGGCAGCGGCTACGTGGAGCACCAGATCAACCTCTGCTCTCTCACCCACTGATTCCGCTGCGGTCCGAAATCCTTCGTGCGAAACCTCGATCACCACCTTCGCACTATCAACCTGAACCGCTACGCATCCTGAGGCATCACTCTTCCATGAGCGCATACGATTGCTCCCAACGACAACCGACGCATCCGCGACGGCATTTCCTCGCTCGTCACGGGCACACACCTTCACAGTTCGATCAATAGCAAACAACGAACCCGTCCCCAGATACAGGCATACAGATACAACCCCAGCGACACAACGGATGGACAATCTCATTGTCTACATCTTAACCGCGCGAAGCGATCAGGGAGATCTCACGCTCTCATCGCGAGCCGTGATACTCTTCCGGCCAGGTTGTCTACATGTTCACTACCCGCAGAGTTTTCTGCTCTCATGCCACAGCTTTCGCACTCACCCCACCTCTGCTCGCTCAGACACAGCCGACGGGGTCCTCCACTCGTCCGAATGTTGGGGCGATCGATCACGATAGAATCCTCTCTGCCGCCGACCGCTATCTAACGCAGCCTGCCGCTCCACTTACAACACTTCCTGCCCCCGAGTCGCCAGCCTCTCCTCACGACTTCTACTCCGACCCCGAGAACTTCACCGCACACCGCGACGCGCTCTTCGCCCTTGGCCACATCGTCCCCGCCCTCACCTCCGGATACGTCATCACCAAGGATGAGCGATACGCGCGCCAGGCCATCGCTCACCTCCGGGCATGGTTCATTACGCCAGATACCGCACTCAATCCCAGCCTCGAGTATGCGCGGGTCATCTCACCCGCAAAGAATGGCCGCCCCGAAGGAGTTATCGAAGGGCTTCCCCTCGTCGAAATTGCCCAATCGGTTCCCTTCCTCTCAAATTCCGAATCGTTCTCTCAAGCCGACCAGGACGTTGTCACTAAATGGTTCACGACTTATCTCGACTGGCTCAACAATTCGCGTAATGCCGGCCTTGCACGTGACTCTCGCGATCACAATGGTTCTTCGTGGCTGTTACAGGCTGCCGCCTGTGCGCGGCTCAACCTGAAAGACGACCGTCCGCTCTCTGCGCTCCGCCATCAGTTTAAGTCTTCGACAGTTCGAGCGCAGATTTCCTACGAAGGCACTTTTATTCGGGAACTTTCGACCCCAAACCCATATCGAAACTCGCTCTTCAATCTCGACCTGCTGGCTGCGGCCTGCGAGTTGCTCACCACACGCTTTGAGACCGTATGGGATTTTGAACTGCAAGACGGGCCCAGCATGCATATTGCCATGGCTCGCCATTTCCCCTACATGCTTCATCGAGGGGCATGGCCTTATAAAGCCGACACTGCCTTCTTCTCCGAACTCCCCCTTCGTCGTCCGGCACTGCTCTTCGCCGCTCGAGCCTACAGTCGACCGGAATACGCTGACCTTTGGAAGACCCTTCCGCCAGACACAACAACACCCGAACTGGATCGAACCTTCCCGATCCGCCAGCCACTCCTGTGGGTGACACGGCCACATCCGTGACTCAAATAGAAACGCCTTAATTCGTGAAGTCCACTTTCAAAGAATTCCGCTATTAATCTGCTGTTAACAGTTAGCGCTGTCGAGCGAATTGAGACTCCATAACACCCAAATAGTTGTGTTATTCACGGAAAAGTAACGCGATTTTCATTTAAGGCCCGAATACTCGCCAAAGAGGACCTAAATGAAACTTCTACGTCTCCTTGTATCTTTGACACTCTTTGTCTCCGCCAGTGTTGCGCACGCACAAAGCACAGTCGGAGTCATCGCCGGGTACGTGACCGACCCATCCAACTCCGCTGTCGCGAACGCCAAGGTTACCGTCACCGACGAGAAGACCGGCAGAGAACGCCAGGCCATCACGAACGAAACCGGGGGGTTCACCGTCGTCCAACTCCCCCCCTCCGTCTACACCATTAATATCTCTCAGCCTGGCTTTGCAACTCTCCAGGCCAAGGGCATCGTGCTCCAGGTCGGTCAGGAGATCAAGCAGAACTTCGTTCTCCACGTGGAGAGCGAGCAGACCACCGTCACCGTAGAGGCCAACGGGGCGAACCTCGATACTGCCAACGCCGCAATCGGAGGTATCGTCCCCAGCCGCGAGATCACGGAACTGCCCATCAACGGCCGTCAGATCTCGCAACTCTATCTTCTCGTCCCCGGCGCCACTAACTCTGGCTCCGGAACCTTCGGCGACATTCGCTTTTCCGGCCGCGCAGTCGAGCAGAACATCATCCGCCTCGATGGAATCGAATCGACCTCCATCATCGACACCTCCCCGGGCAATCTCAATGGCGAACTCGGCTCCCTCTTCCGCCTTCAACAGTCGCTCGAGGCCGTTCAGGAATTCCGTATCGACACCTCCAGTTACCCCGCTGAGATGGGAACAGGCACTGGCGGACAGATCTCCTTCATCACCAAGTCCGGTGGAAACACCTTCCGCGGCTCGGCCTTTGAGTACATCCGCAACGACTACTTCGACGCCCGCAATCGCTTCAACGCCAAAGGCGTCGGAAATCCCAAGTTCCGCCTCAACCAGTTCGGCGGCGCCTTCGGTGGTCCCATCATGAAGGACAAGCTCTTCTTCTTCGCTACCTACGAGGGGCTTCGTCAAAGCTGGGCAGCGCCGTATACCCAAGCAACCCTAAGCAACTACACCAAATCTCTTATCCCCACCTCGAGCGCTGTCTACCCGCTTCTCGCGGCCTTCCCTGCTGATCCGTTCCCGCTGGATCCTGCGTTCGCTTCGCGGACCATAACCACAATCGGCAACAACAAAATTCAAGAAGACTTCGGAGACATCCGCTTCGATTACCACATCAACAATCGTTTCAGTATGTATGCCCGATATAACATCGACCAGGGCAATTCCGCACAGGTCCAAGATGCGTCCCTCAGCAAATTCGGCCAGGTCTCGGTTCCCCAGAACGCCGTCGTCGCCTTCAACCAGATCTGGACTCCCCGGATATTCAACGAGAGTAAGTTCGGCTACAACGGCATCAAGATGCGCGTGCTTGGCATTCCTGGAGCTAGCCCCAACGCCGATATCAGCAAGGCCCGCATCTCGGTCGCCGGTCTTACTAACGTGGGAGCGCTTATCTCGCTATCGAGCTCCTTCAACGGCGTAGGCGCACCGTACACCGGCCAGAGCTACTCCTACATCGACAACCTCTCCTACCTCGCCGGAAATCACAGTATGAAGTTCGGCGTGGAAGTTCGGCCCATCGGGCTTTACAACAACCAGATCGGCGGAACCACCTACACCTACAATTCCATCAGCGCTTTCCAGACCAACGCGCCAGCTCAGATCCAGTTCTTCGGAGACCTCAGCGACCAGAGCCCCTTCACCGGCCTCAGCGGAGATGCGCACGTCAAGCAGTCTTACTACATCGGCTACGCACAGGATGAGTGGAAGCTTCGTCAGAACCTCACCCTCAGCTACGGGCTGCGCTACGAGTACTACTCGCCTCTCCACGAGGATCGCAATAAGGTTGTCGTCTTCGACATGAATGCAGGCACCATCTATCCCAATTACGCCGGCGACTGGTACGCCAGCTCGAAGAACAACTTCGGACCCCGCCTCGCCCTCACCTGGGCTCCTAACTCCATGAATGGTGACACCATATTCCGCATCGGTGGAGGCGTCTTCTACGGCCCAGGCCAGACGGAAGACCAGATCCAGCCCGAAGCCAACGATCGCGTCAGCCGCACCTTCACCTCAGGCAAGGTTTATCCCATCAACCCGGCCACCGATGTGTATGCCGGCTATGACATCAACAGCCCCACACTGGGCTATCAGCCCCGCGCCTACGCACCTAATTATCGGATCCCGGAGCGCGTCACGACCTATACCGCATCGATCGAGCAGCGGCTACCCGGCCAGGTTCAGTTCATGGTCGGCTACGTTGGCTCTGTCGGTCGTAATCTGTTCCTGCGTTCCATCACTAACCTCATCACCGGCGTCACCACCAATCCCACCACAGGTGTCGGAACTGCAGTCCGCCAGTTCGGTGGCCGCTTCGCCGAGATCGACTACAAGACCTCTGGCGGAACGGACATGTACAATGCGTTCCAGAGTTCGCTCCAGCGCCGCTTCGCACGCGGGCTCTCGTTCGGAGCGCAGTACACCTGGGCCAAGGAGCTTGGAACTACCTCAGGGTCCAACGAGGCTACCACCGCTCAGAGTCCCTATGACTTCCGTACCGAGTACGGCCGTGGCATCTGGGACATCCGCCACAGCCTCAACGCCACGCTCCTCTACGAGCTTCCCTTCGGCCATGGAAAGGCCCATTCCCTCTCCGGTCCTATGGATATTATCGCGGGCGGCTGGCAGGCCGGCGGCGTCGTCAACTTCCGCAGCGGTCTTCCCATCGACGTCCTCATCACCCGGCCCGACATCGCCTACGTTGGTAACCCGGGCACATCTATCGCTGGTCAGACCTTCGCGAGCCCCGTCATCACGGCAGGCGTTCTTCAGACCAGGGCAGCCGTCAACACTCCCGGCGGCGGTAACAGTCGTAACATCCGCCGTCCGGACGTCGTCCCGGGAGTTAACCCCTACATCAAGTCGGGAATCCAGTACCTCAATCCGGCGGCATTCTCGACCCCGGCGGCAGGTACCTTTGGCAATTACCGCCGCAACGACCTGAGCGGTCCCAACCTCTCCCAGCTGGACTTCACGCTCGGCAAGTCATTCCACGCAACTGAGCGGACATCGTTCGACTTCCGCGCAGACATCTACAACATCCTGAACCACCCCAACTATGCCAACCCGGGTACCATCCGCCTCAATCAGACCCTCACATCAGGAGCTGCGAACCAGCCCGGAGCGCCTTTCTCGCAGACCGCCGCTGGAGCGGCGTGGGGAAGGCTCTCCTCTACCGTGGGAAACCAGGTTGGTATCGGAGCGAATCGCCAGATTCAGCTCTCACTCCGCGCCAATTTTTAGTCATGACATCGTAGAGACCTGGAATAACTTCAGGACCTCCACAGTCATGTTCCTCGCAACCGTCGGCCCAGGCCGACGGTTTCTTTTTAAGGATGAACCCTCAGGGATAGAGCAGAACAGCGATGTTATATGCAGTGAAAGGTCCGTTGTTCTCAGAACAAGCACCAACAACAGCCTGCCGATACTTGCCTGAACTGATGCGGCTTTCAAGCTGATTTGGCAGCCGGTCAAGACGGTCAGCGGTGTAGCGCATGATGTACCACGGCTTGTGTTGTCCGGGAAATCCAGAATCCATGCTGCAGGCGAGCCGAGCCTGTTCAAGCGTAGAGGTACGGGTACTAGGCACAACCGCGAGCCCGGTTGAGGTGAGCAATCGCGCTACCGCTTCTTCCTGCTGTTTGAAGCTAAGCGTTTCAACGCGCGAAGCGAAGTCCTCAACTGCGTAAAACTGTCCATTGCGTGAAACTACCGAAATTCCAACAACGTTTACCTTGGGATCCAGAAGGTTGTCACGGTGACCTTTGGAGTGCATCCAGAGGTCATGCACCATCGAACTGTCTGGGGCCTCAGCCACGTTTTCGCTGATCAATGAGAAACGTGCACCAGCCCGCGCCCCGCGCTCGGAGAGATCCGGCTCACCAGGAAACTTGTGCGAGATCTCAGCGTGAGCAGCCATCTGGAGCGCGTGGAATCGCGCGGCTTCCGAGAGCACAGGATCGACGCGAAGTTGCGGAATCCCGCGGGCTGCCCTCTCCTGGTTGGCAGCCGAGAGCAGATATTGTTCCGCCACGTTGTACTGAGATCGAGGAAGTGGGCTGGGAATGGAGGCGCTAATGCCATGCAATGGCAGAAAGATCGCAGCAGCAAGGAACAGGGCTTCTCGCAGAATAAGATCTCGTGAGCCAAATGCCATGGTCTTTGAAACTGAATGTGCAACGCGACCGGAAGCGGTGCCGCTCGATACTGAGGAGGTGCGATTCATCGTGCGTTCGTCCCGTTTGTTGGCCCGCGAAGTGTTTATCGTCTGGTATCTCTGCGAATGCTAAGCAAATCAGCAGAACAACCGGAGTTTAATCCCACATTCGGGATAAGTTTGGGATAAGGCAGATGAAAGAAGTAATGCAGCGGCGGACAAACAGAGAGGACCACCGTAAAGCAGGAATTAGTATAGCAAGTTCGCCAGATGGCAGGATTCGCACTTCTGATGCCTGCGTTCACACCCCTTGTACCAAGTAAGTCGAGTTCGTCACGTGGAAGAGACTCTGAAGATCACGCTCGAACTGTTCCAGCACCTGTTGCCTGCCTAGATGCTCCACCGCATACCTCCGCGCATTGGTCCCCAGCCTGACTCGAAGCTCCTTATCCGATACAAGACTCCTCGCCGCCGCAGAGAGCGCAGCAGAATCCTCTGGCGGTGCGACAAGACCACATGCCTCTGCTGGCGAATTACCGGCAACAATACATGCCACCTGCGTGCCTGCATCGGCCGTGGCAATCACAGGCCGACCGCTCGAGAGCATTCCAGTGAGTTTTGAAGGCATCACGAGATCCGCTGCTCCGACTCTTTGGGGAAGCAGATGAATGTCGGCTGCATTCAGCAAATCGCTGAGACGCTCAAGCGGCTGCAGAGGCAGGAGGGTAACGTTCTGACGGTTGGCAAGGGCAGCCTCAAGCCTGGGACGGAATGCTCCATCACCACAAAAGAGGAAGTGAACATTAGGGTTATCTTCGAACGCCGCGGCAAGTGGCGCTAATAGTTCCAGACCCTGTTTGGAACCCATGTTGCCGGAGTAAAGCAGGATCGTCTTGCCCTCAAGCCCAAGCTCACGGCGAAAGGAATTGGGCTCGGATGGGTCCTTGGCTTGGACCGAATCGATGTCCACCCAGTTTGGAAAGTGGAGGGCGCGGTCCTCCAGGAGACCCTTGGATGATGCCCGCTCGACCATCTTGGGAGAGATGCTGGAGACTCTGCTAAAGGCACTCGTAAAAATTCGCTCGAGCGAGAGCGCGAGCCTATGGGTCGCTCCATTGGCAGACAGCAGGCCCAGATCGAAGGCAGCATCTACTTCGAAGTCCTGGATGTGAAGCCATGAGTAGGCGCCGGTTGCGCAGGCGACCAGTAGGGCAAGCGGAGCGCCGAAGAATGTTGGCTCGACCGTGAAGACGACGTCGGGATTCCAGAAGCACTGCCGCAGCATCACGGGCAGGCTCCCGAGCAGGAAGGAGAAGAGATGCGCCACGCGTTTTAGGCCGGTGGGCCTGGCGGGGACGTAGAGTGGCGTGCGATAGACGATGGGCTCGCCGGGCTTGCGTTCCGTTCGGTAAAGAGTGCCGCGGTAGTCCTCCCGGATTTTCCATGCGGGATAGTACGGCGGTGTAGTTACGACACGAACTTCATGGCCTCTACTGGCGAGCCAGGAAGCCATCTCTCCGGTATATTTTCCGATGCCTGTCAGCTCGGGAGAGTAATTGAGGCCGTAGATCAGGATGCGCACTAAAGGAGTGTACGTAGCTCCTTGAGTGTTCGCTATTGCACTAATGGGTGCTCAGCCTTCATGCTGAGGATGAATGGTAGTTGACGAAACAAGTTCCTGGTCGGCGTCGCTGGCTCGAATCAAGGAGCAGCCGCTAGCGGCAATTGGAGTCGCTTTGTTGGCTGTATTTCTGGTCTGTGCGCTGCTTGCGCCGTGGCTAGCTCCGGCCGATCCGGCTGCACTGGATCTGCATGGGCGGCTGGTGGGGCCGAGCGCGGCGCACTGGTTCGGGACCGACGAGCTGGGGCGCGACATTCTCTCGCGTACGTTGTATGGCGCGCGGATCTCGCTGATTGTTGCGGTAAGCGTGGTGGGGCTCTCGCTGGCGATCGGGTTGGCGGCTGGCTGCGTTGCTGGTTTCTACGGTGGATGGCTGGATACGGCGATCACGACGTATGTGATGAATGCGTTCCTGGCGCTGCCGGGGATCTTGCTGGCGATTGCGTTTGTTGCTTTTATGGGGCCGGGGCTGTGGAACGTGATTGTTGCGCTTGCGATCTCCGGGTGGGTGGGTTACGCGCGGCTGGTTCGCGGACAGGTGATGGCGGTGAAGGAGCGAGAGTACGTAGAGGCAGCTCGTGCGCTTGGGGCGAGCGACCTGCGGATTCTTTCGCGGCATGTGCTGCCGAACATCGTGCAGCCGCTGATCGTGCAGGCGGCGGTGGGGATGGCTACGGCGGTGATGGCGGAGGCGACGCTTAGCTTCTTGGGGCTGGGGGTTCCTCCTCCGGCGGCTAGCTGGGGGTCGATGTTGAACGACGCTCGGTCGCATCTGTTCGACTCGCCGCATATGGTGTTCTTTCCGGCGATGGCGGTGATGCTCTGCGTGCTTTCGTTCAACTTCATTGGCGATGCTCTGCGAGACTTCATGGATCCGCGGACGCGGCTGCGCGTCGGGTTGTAGGGTACCCCGTACTTAAAGTGTGCAAAGTCTTCGAAATAAATACTTTAGGTCGGTACTTCGAATTTGCTCCTTCCTGAGGGGGTTAAATGCGAAGGCCCGGCTGGCCCGGGCCTTCGCATTTACTGATTTAAGTGTACCGAATGGAGTGGAATTAATCGGCAACGTGGATGTGTTTTGGTTTGTTCGGTTTGCGCGATTTTAGGGCTTGACAATATTTCAGCTGGGCGGCCTGTGGACAAATCGCCTTGTCCCTGCAGACGAATGCACCGCGACTGGATCACTCCGGTACGCCTACAACTCGGAAGTTAGGTAACGAGATGCGCGTTTATGGGGACTAATTCGACAATGGGGTCGATGAGTGCGTTGCCCTGATATGGAGTGACCGTGTCAACTCCGCGCAACCGTGGGGTTGTCGTTGTCGTTGCTTTCCTTTCCCGAAGACAGAGCGAGCAGCAGTCGGAGCAGTTTTGAGCGACGATTGATCAGTCTGATATTCGCGGGTCGAA
>Ga0163162_10006671_pt1 | contig 11197 bp, 11 predicted proteins | sample S55metaG_FD_115310 | JGI IMG/M metagenome (GOLD analysis project Ga0163162, IMG submission 115310) | Switchgrass rhizosphere microbial communities from Kellogg Biological Station, Michigan, USA - S5-5 metaG | ecosystem: Host-associated > Plants > Roots > Rhizosphere > Soil | place: USA...
AGGCGATGAAGCGTCCCACCCCGGGTGCGGCCCAGTGCGGTCCGGTATCCACCGCGGCCCGGGCTACTCCTGGAGCAGGTAGCGGACCTGGTCAATCAGGTCCTGATCCTTGTAGGGCTTGCGCAAGAAGCCGCTGGCACCGGCGTCTTGCCCGGCCCGGGTGCTGTGTTCTTCGTAGCCGGTGATGAGCATGAAGGGCAGGTCGGCCAGGGTCAGGTCAGCGCGCACCAGGCGCAGGAGCTGCAGGCCGTTGACATGGGGCATCTCGATGTCACTGATCACCAGATCCGGGCGCTGATCTTGGAGAACGGCCCAGGCCTGGTGGCCATTTTCAGCCGTGATCACCCGATACGCGTGGTCTTCGAGGGCTCGGCGCAGATTTTTCCGGATCAATTCACTGTCTTCGACCACCAGCACCACCGAACGGCGGGCCTGGTGGCGGCTGGCGTCTTCCAGGGGGGTGATGGCCGACTCCCGTTCGCGCACCGCGCGCTTTTCCTTCCGGCGTTCCCGGGCTTCTTCGGCCCGGCGCATTTTCTCCTGACGGGCCAACACGGCACGGCCCCGGCGCCAGGCGCGCACGGTCAACGTGGTGATGATCACCAGGGCAACGAGGGTGGCCAGGGCGATGAGCAACGGCAGGTGGGCGGTCAAGGCAGGCATGGGCAGGGGGCAAGTGGTGGCTTGGGCAACCTAGAGGAAGCGGCTCATTTGGGCAAGGGGGCCATGAAAACCCCGCCAGGGGGCGGGGTGTAGAGGCTGGGATGTGGAGGCTGGGGTGTGGAGGCTGGGGCGTGGAGGCTTACATCCCGGGGCGGCGCCGGCTGGTCCCGGACCACAGCTCCCGGGCCTGGATCGTGGAAACGGGGATCGGCTCGGGGGCGGGGATCGGCTGCTGGCCCAGGCGGGCCTGGGCGGCATCAACCAGCACATCGTTGACGCTGTCGTAGATCGAATCGGCCGGCACCAGTGATTCGGGGCGCTGACCGGCGGCATTGGTGGTCACCGCATTGGCATCGTGCCGGAGCAGCAGGCGCACGGCCTGGTCATCGCCCCACATGGCGGCCATGTGAAGGGCGGTGTCCTGCTTGTCGGTGGCCATGTTCGGATCGGCGCCTTCATGGAGCAGCGCACCCATCACCGCCCGCGAACGCACGGCGGTGGCGTAGACCAGCAGCGGAACAAAGTTCCCGCCGTGAGCCGAGACCTGTTCCTGGCCGATGCCCTTGAAGATGCGCGGGTAGCCGGAAAGCACTGTGTTGGCCGAGACACCGGCTTGGAGCAGGGTGCGCGCGGCATGGTCGTCGTTCATGGCCGTCGCCAGGGTGATGGGGGCGAACTCGCCGTAGGGCGCATAGGGACTGGCTTCGACCTGGTTGACCAGGAAGCCCGTCCAGCCGCTGGCACGCTTGCTCAGGGCATAACCGACCCAGCCGTGGCGCATGTCTTCTTCGAAGCTGCCGCTTTCGACCATGTTGTTGAGCTGGCCGATGGTGGCCTTGACCGTCTCTCGATCCTTGATGCTGGCCGCTTCGAAAGGCTTGGCCAGGATATCCTTGACCTGGGACAGCCGCGCGCGCTTGCGCACGATCGGGTCATCGAAGTTGGCACCGGTGTCGGGGGTGGTGTGGAGGACGATGTGAGCCAGGTCGGGGTAGCCCATGTAGGCTTCAGGGGGCACAGCCACGACCGAACTGTAGTCATGGCGGCGGCCATCGTCGCGCTTGAATGCGTGCATCTGGAGCACGCCCTTGGCAAAGCCTTCGAGCAGTGCAGCTTCGACCACGCGGCCACCGGCTTCGGGCACGCCATCTTTCCAGCGGATGCGGCTATGGAGGTTCTTGGCCTCCAGTTCGGCAAAGGCGCGCCCGAATTTTTGTTCGCAGGCTTCAAAGAAGTCCATCGCCCGCGTGTCGGTGGTCACCCCTTCGCTCAGGGTGTCGTGGGTATCGTGGGTGAAGACCAGGCGGTAAGCCTGGGTGGACTTCTCATCGCTCGCCGAGGTGGTGCGGTAGGCCCGCAAGGAGGCCCCCAGCGTCGGATCGAGGGCCTGAAGCGTGGCGGCCACCGCCAGGATGCGGTCAAGGACATGCCCGCCGCGCGGCATGGCGTCGTCCACCAGCAGGGGGGCAGGGATGTGGACCGGCACGCGGTCGGCGAAGGGGACAACAAGGGGAGCCATACAAGGATCCGGCACGGTCAGGAGGGTATGGGTCCATTGTAGCAGGTCAAAGGCTCAGGGCTAGCGGGGCCGTCACCCGGCAAAGGGACAGGTTTCCAGGCGCAGGGGATGGCCTTCCTGGCGGGCCCATTGCAGGCCCAGCGTGGTCCGGGTTTCCGCCACATCGCGCGTGTAGGGCCCCACCTGCCCCTGTCCCTTGGCATGGATGGCCTGGGCCAGGCGCAAGGCTTCGTCAGGGGCCAGGCTGAAGATCTCGACCAGGATCCCCACAACAAAGGGCATGGGGGTGTAGTCATCGTTGAAGAGGATCACCGCATACCAGCGCGGCGCGTCCACCTCGGGACGCTCCATGACCGAAGCCAGGGCATCGCTGTCCTGGCTTCGGTCGGGAGTCCACGGTGACGCCATGGGATCAACTGCGCACGGCGGCAGGTTTGGCCGTCTTGCGAGCCGCCGTCTTCTTCACCGATGCTTTCGGCGCGGCCGCTTTCTTGGCCGGGGCTTTCTTGGCTGTTTTCTTCACCGCCACCTTCTTGGCGGTGGCCTTCTTCGGCGCGGCTTTCTTCGCTACCGACTTCTTGGCCGTCGCCTTCTTCGCGGCGGCCTTCACCGCCGACGTCGTAGAGGACTTGGTGGGGGCTTTCTTGGTCGCCGTTTTCTTGGCGGAGGACTTGGAGGCAAGAGCCATGGGGGTTTCTCCATCATCGCCGCACGATTGCGGCCTCTTACTCGTATAAATGGGATTTTAACTGACGCCAGTCCTTATCTGATTGATGTTCATGGCAGATTCAGATTGAGCGGACCGATCATCGGGATCGTTCTGCACGATTGGACAACATCGCCATCCCCGATTAAGACAAAGCATCCTTCGCCGTGGACGACCCATGACTCCCCTGGTGCTTCAATGGTCACGCTGGACCCATGGTGTACCGACTTCTGCGCGCACGCTTCACCGACTGCGCCCGCTGGTGGGCTCGGGGCTCTTGGTCGCCGTGGGCTACGTGGATCCGGGCAACTGGGCCACCGATATTGCGGCGGGCGCCCACTATGGCACGGCATTGCTGGGCGTGGTGGTGCTGGCCAGCCTCATGGGCATCTTGTTTCAAAACCTGAGTGCCCGCCTGGCCATGGCTACCGGCGAAGACCTGGCCCAAGCGGTGATGATGCACCTGGGGCGGGGTCCGCAATGGGTGGCCCGCTGGGGCGGGGAGGTGGCGATCCTGGCTACGGCGGTGGCCGAACTGATGGGCGGGGCGCTGGCCCTGGCGCTGCTCTGGCACTGGTCGTTGCTCGTGGGGGTGCTGACCACGGCCGCGGGCACCTTGCTGGTGCTGGCGCTGTCCCAACGGGGCCAGGTGGTGCTTGAGCGGGTGGTGGCGACACTGATGGCGGTGGTGGCTGGGTGCTTTGCCGAGCTGCTATGGCGTGCACAGCCGCATGTGGGCACGGTGCTCAGTGGCGCGGTCACGCTGCCCTCGGGCGCCCCCTGGCCGGTGATGTTGCTGGCGCTGGGGATCGTGGGGGCGACGGTGATGCCGCACAACCTGTATCTCCATGCTGGGCTGGTGGCTGAGCGCCTGGCTGGGGTGCGACCGGGCGATCGGGCGCTGGCCTGGCGGGTGATCCGGAACGATACCCGCCTGGCGCTGACCATCGCCTTGCTGGTCAATGCAGCCATGCTGGTGGTGGCCGCCACCGCGCTGACCGGGCTGGGCCAGGGGCTGGCTTCGCTGACCCAGGCGCATGCGGTGCTGGGCACGACCCTGGGGTCGTCGATGGCGGTGCTTTTTGCGGTGGGGCTGTATGCGGCCGGACAAAGCTCGGCGATGACCGGGGTGCTGGCCGGACAGATGTTGACCCGGGGCTTTGGGCGGGCGACGACGGGACTGTGGCGGCGGGCGATTCTAACCCGGCTGCTCGGCGGCAGTGCCCTGATGGGGGTACTCACCGCGTGGCCGGGCGTGGGGGCCGATCGCGTGCTGGTGGGCACCCAAAGCGTCTTGGGGCTGTGCTTGCCGATGGCGCTGGTGCCGTTGGCGGTGCTGGTCACCCGGCCTCAGGTCATGGGGCCGATGGTGGTGCGCGGCCCGTGGGCGGTGGTGACCTGGACGGCGACCGCGGCGGTGGCCGCGCTCGATCTGGCGCTGGCGGGTTGGGCCTAGGGGCGATGACGCGGGCGGGGGTGATGGGGAAGGGCCTGCTGGGTCAGGGTCTGTTCGCGACGCTCGGCCAGGGCCCGGTGACGCCAGGTCTGGATGACCGGGTGATCGGCCAGGCGGGCCAGGGCCGCCTGTTCGCGCGCGCGCCAATCGACCGGCCGATCGGGGTGGGTGCGCACCGCGTCCCACCAGGCTTGCCAACGGTCGGGCCGTTCCCCCACCGCCGTGGCGGAGGTCGCCAAGAGGGTGGCCAGGTGGGCGAAGCCATCGTGCGGGCGGGCCCAGGCTGGTGCACCCCAACGGATCAGGGCGGGGCCGATGCCGGCGAGGTTGTTCAAGCGATCGTCCAGGAGGTGGGGACGATCCCCATGGGCCAGGGCCAGCTTCGCCGCTTCGACGGTCAACTGGGCGTAGCTGTCGGCCACCTGGTCGGCACTTAACCAGCCACGCTCGGCAAAGGCGGCCAGCCACCGGTGCTGGGTGGCGACGGGGACCTGGCGCAAGACACCTTGCGCCAGCGTTTGCCAGTCGGCGGGCACGGTCGCCAACAGCACGCGCACCGGGTCGGCCGACCAGAGGAGGGATTTTTCGATCCACATGGCCTGGACCTGCGCCGGGGTGGGCGCCAGGCGGTTGAAGTAGTGCGCAAAGAGGGTCGGGGACGCATGGAGGGCGAGCTCAAGCACATCATCGGGGTGATCATAGGCGGCGTGGTCGAGCAAGCGATCGGCCAGGTCCAACTGTTGGGCCAAGCCCTCACCATGGACGCGAATGATCGCGTCCATGGTGAGGGGGCCCCACGCGGCCTGGGGATGATCTGGGAAGCCCTGGAAGGGGCGCAAGGCAAGCAGCGGCGCCAGCCAGGCCTCGGCGCACTTGGCTTGCGTCTTGGCGCTGCACAGCAATCCCCAGACACAGGTGGCCACCCCGCGGCCTAGGCGAACCTGGGCGGGATGATCGTGCACCAGGCGGGTAAAGCCGGCCAGGTCCTTGCGCTCGATGAGGGTATGGATGGCGCGATCGGGCAAGGTCAGGCCCAGATCTGCCCAGTCAGGGATGCGGGTGGCGTGCTTGGGCAGCAAGCTGTCCAGCATCAGCGGGCGGCCCGTGCCGCGGTGGGACCGACGCAGCGCCGGGTTGGCGCCCAGGGCCAGGGCGGCATGGATGGCGGGTTGGTCATGGGCCTGGATGGCCGTCCACAGCGCGCGGTTGAGCGGCGTGTCGTGGGCAGCGAACAGGGTAGCCATCAGGGGTGACGACGACGGAAGGCCAGCACGGGGGCGCCTTCGGGACGGAACCGCATGGCCAGGTCAATGCGTTCACGCAACAGATCCCAGGGCGTGTTGCCTTGGTCGTTGCGGGTATCCCAGCCTACGGCCGCGCCCGCGGCGAGCACCGCCGTCATGGCGCCTTCGGAATGGATCATGGCCTGAGTCAGGCGGTTGGCGGCCTGGCGCGGCGACCACTGGGGACGAGGCCCGCATTGGGCCAGCACTTCCACCGCCACGGCCTTGGGCTGGGCCAACACCAGCGACCAGGCGGTGGCACCGGCATGGTTGGGCTGTTCCAGATTGGCCTGGGGCATGCGGGGTAACAGGTGGGCTAACAAAGCGGCATGTCCATGGCGCGCGGCCGCATGGAGGACGGTGTCCCCCTGGGCGTTGATGTGATTGAGCGTGCCGCCGTGGGCGAGCAAGGGGTCGAGCATATGGATCTCACCCAGCGCTGCGGCCCATAGCACGGCGGTATCGCCCATCACATCGGGATGGTTGGGGGAGGCGCCTTGCTCCAGCAAGGCCTCCATGGCCGGGCGGTCGCCCCGATACATCGCACTCAACAGCCGCTCATGGATCGACTGGTGAAAGCGCAGGGCGACCACCTGGCTCATCAGCGCGGGCCCATCCGCCGGCGCAGCGGCGCCGGACCACCAGGGGTGACCTCGACCGACGCCTCGTCGCTGGGCGCTGCCGGGGGCGGTTCGGCCGCCGGCGCGGCTGGAGCACCATCGAGCAGGCCGCGGAAAGCGGCTTCATCCAGCACGGTCACGCCTAGCTTGGCGGCTTTGTCGGCCTTGGAACCGGCCTTCTCACCGGCCAGCAGGTAGGTGGTCTTGGCCGAGACACTGCCCGAGACCTTGCCACCGGCTGCTTCGATCATCGCGGTGGCTTCGTCGCGGGACAGGGCCGGCAAGGTGCCGGTGATGACGAACGTGGCGCCGGTCAGGGCGCCGCCTTCGACCTGAGCCACGGGCTCGGGGGCGACGCCCAGGGCAACCAGGCGGTCGAGCATGGTGCGCGTGCGCGGGTTGGCGAAATAATCCAGGATCGAACGGGTCACGATCGGGCCCACATCCGGCATGGCCATCAGCTGTTCTTCGGTGGCCGAACGCACGCCGTCGAGGGTGCCGAAGGTCCGGGCCAGGTTCTTGGTGGTGGTTTCGCCGCAATTGCGGATACCCAGCCCGAAGAGGAAGCGGCCCAGCGGACGGGTCTTGGCTTCTTCGACCTGCTTGGCAAGCTTGACGGCGACTTTCTCGCCCATGCGATCGAGCTGGACCCAGTTGGCCGGGACCACGCCAAAGGCCATCAGGTCGGCCGGATCGTGGACCAGGCCCGCGTCCACGGCCTTGGCGATGATTTCGCCCCCCAGGCCATCCATGTCCAGGGCCCGGCGGCTGACGAAGTGCTCCAGCCCGGCTTTGCGCTGGGCTTCGCAGGCAAAGCCACCGGTGCAGCGATAGGCAGCCTGGCCTTCTTCGCGTTCGAGCTTGGCGGCGCACTCGGGGCAGGCATCGGGCATGTGGAATTCCACCTCATGGCCTGTGCGACGCTCGATGATGGGGCGGACCACTTCGGGGATCACATCGCCGGCGCGGCGGACGATGACCGTGTCGCCGATGCGAATGTCCTTCAGGCGGATCATGTCGAGGTTGTGGAGCGTGGCGTTGGTCACGATCACGCCACCGACCTGGACCGGGGTCAGGCGGGCCACCGGGGTGGCAGCACCCGTGCGGCCAATCTGGATATCAATGCCCAGGAGCACGGTGGCCATTTCCTCGGCTGGGAACTTGTGGGCACGGGCCCAGTTCGGGGTGCGTGAGCGCCAGCCCATTTCCCGCTGGAGGGTGTAGCTGTCCACCTTGTAGACCACGCCATCGATGTCGAAGGGCAGGCTGGCCCGGGCGGCCCCGATGCGGGAGAAGTAGCTGAACAGCCCGGCCCGGCCGTAGACCACTTCGGCCAGGTCGGTGACCTGGAAGCCCAGCTTGGCCAGGGTGGCCATGGACTGCGAGTGGCTGTCGCCCTGCTCGAACCCTTCGGTCGCTCCCAGGGCATAGGCGAAGAACGACAGGCGGCGCTGGGCGGTGATCTTGGGATCGTGCTGGCGGACCGAACCGGCGGCGGCATTGCGCGGGTTGGCCATGGGTTTCTTGCCCTCGGCCAGGAGCTTGGCATTGATGGCGTCGAACTCCTTGCGGGGCATGAGCATCTCACCGCGCACTTCAAGCAGGGACGGCACGGGAATACCCTGAGCCTGGCAAGCGGCGCGGATGTCCATGGGGACGGACTTGACCGTGCGCACGTTGGCGGTGACGTCTTCACCGGTTTCACCATCGCCACGGGTGACCGCGCGGGTGTAGATGCCATCGACATAGATGATGGACATGGCCATGCCATCGAACTTGGGCTCCACCGCATAGGCGATCGTTTCACCGTCAACGACGTGGGCCTGCCCCTCGACGTTGCCCTCGAACGCTTCCACTTCTTCGTCGTCGAAGACGTCCTGCAGGGACAGCATGGGCTTGATATGCTTGGCTTCGGCGAAGCCTGACTGAACCGCCCCGCCCACCCGCTGCGTCGGTGACGTAGGGATCAGCAGGTCGGGCCGGGCCGTTTCCAGGTCCTGGAGGGCACGGAACAGCTTGTCGTAATCGGCGTCCGGGATCGTCGGCTCATCGAGCACGTAATAGGCATGGGCGTTGCGGTCAATCTCGGCCCGGAGCGCTGCAGCGCGCGCGGCGTCGTCGAGGTCCAGGAAAAGGTTGAGGGTCGAGGAGGACGGGACGGCGTCAGCGGTGGCCATGGGTCTTGGAGCCGAAAGGGAAGGTGGGACCATTCTACCCCAACCTGGCGACAAAATCGAGCGGTTTTGATGCAGCGTCGACATCGCCCAGGGGCCGTTGGCCGCCCTTCAGGTGGCCTTAGCCGGGACGGCGGCGGGGCGGGGATGCGGTGGGTGCGAAGGGTTGGCCGATGGCTTCGAGCTGTTTCCAATGGGCGCGCAGACGGGTGTGCCACACGGCCATGGTGGCCTTGAGGCCTTCGCAATCGCCCAAGACGTCTTCGCCGCGGTGCATCGCGGCCAGGCGGTCGAGGGGCAGGCGGGCGCCGCCTGACCCCTTGTGCCCACCCCCACCCAGGGCCTGGGCGACGGGGATCAGGTTGAAATGATCCTTCTCGGCCCGCAAGGACAGGTGGGCCAGGCCATCGGCCCCCAGATACCAGGTGATGGCGATGGGCACTTCCTGGCACAGGGCGGCGCCCACGTCATTGGCAAAGACATGGGGGATATTGACCAGTTTGCCCGGCAGCCCGGCGATGGTGATGGGCACCGCCTGGCGGATGAAGCGGGTCATGAGGGCCTGATACTGGCGGTCCATCACGGCCCCTTCGGCCTGGACGCCGGCAAAATCATGGGTCAGGCGATCGTGAAAGGCATCCCAGGCTTCGAAAGTGCGCGGCAGGGTGTCGAGCACCAGCAAGGCTTCCCAGGCACCGGCTTCGTCCCAGGTCCACAGGTCCCGGGCCTGGATCAAGCGCAGCAGGCGGGGCAGCGGCTCGTCGGTGCCCCAGGCATCGCGCCAACCGAGCACCGCACCGGAGTGAGCCAGGTCAAACTGAGCGAAGGGCAACGTGGCCAGGTCGGTGGCGGCTGACTCATGGTGATCAATCAGGCGAAAGGTGCGGGCATGGTCATGGATCTCCCACAAGCGCGCGGCGGGCGCTGAGACATCCACCATGATCACATCTTCGCCCTCGATGCCCGGTGGGCGCTTTTGATCATAGTAATAGGGCTCATAACGGGCGGCCGGACCATACTTGCGCCAATACGACCACGCCGCGCCGAAGCCGTCGGGGCAGTCGGCATGATAGAGGATCAGCGTGGGAGCGGGAGTGGCCATGGTCACATGAGTGTAGGATGGAAACGGTAAAACCGAAAGCGGTCAGGCGACGGACAATGCTGCCAGCACGGCGGTCACCGCATCCAGGTCGAAGGCATCGTCCTTGGTGCGCACGGCCTGTTCCATGTCCAGCCAATACGGCTGATCGGGGCAGGCCCGGGCAATGGCGTCGGCAGCTTCGCGGATGGTAGCGGGGCCCAGACCTCCGGCATACCCACAGGCGGTTCCCACCAGGCGATCGGGCCAGGTGACAGGTACCTGACCGCGGCCGCCGGAACCATCGAAGAGCACGCCATGGTTGGGCAGGCCGGCCAAGGCGGCTGTCAGCGGCGCATTGCCGGCATGATGCTGGGTCAGCACGTAGGGGTGGCGGCCTTCGGCGATGGCCTGGCGCAACGCGGCCAGGTTGGTGCGGTCGCCCACGACGTTGAGCTGAAGGCGGCCAAATGCACGGGCCAGGGTCTGGATGTCGTGGTCGGGTTCGTTGATCCAGGCTTGGGCGATGGGGCCGCACAGGTGCAAGGCGGTGGTCAGGCCGTGGCTTTCATCAAAGGCCCAGCGGTCCAGCCAGCCCAGGTCGGGGTAGCGGGGTTCGATGCCTTCGCGCGCGATGCTGTAGAGCACTCCCCACTCGATGGCCCCCGGGGGGTAGGCCGCACTGATCTGGCGCAGCCGATCCAGGTCCGTGCGCGCATCCACGCCGGTAAAGGTCACCGTGCGCAAGCGGGGGTAGCGGGCAAAAATCGGGGCCATGGGAGGGTGCTCGGAGGGGGTGAGGGCACCCTAACACAGACCCCTGTCCCCCTCAAGGGCCTGGATTTACGCGCGGTATCGGCGCCGACTGGCCGGTGCTATGGGCTGCTCGGCCAGGGCCTGAGCCCGGTCGAAGGCACGCAGGCGCCGGGGCCCGGGGTGATCCGGGGTTTGCTGTTCGATGGCGGCCAGCAACGGGACGAAGGCGGCCCGGTGCGGATAGGCCAGCCACTGGGCGGCGGTCAGGGCCCGGGCACGTTCCTGAATGCGATCCCGCAAGGCTTCACCGCCCGGCCGCGGCTGCTTGCGCTGGCCCAGCTCATCCACCAGCATCAGCCCCAGCCAGTCCCACACCGCATCAGGGGCCAGACGGGCGATCTTGGTGGGGCTATCGGGTTTGACGGCATCGGGCAACCGGTGGAGCAGGTCCATGGCCGGGGCGTGGGTCCACAGCAACGGCAACCAGGGCGAACCGACCGGGCTGGTGGCCAGGGTCTACGCCCACCGTCCCCACAGGCGGTTCACACTGGCCGTCAACCCCAAGGCACTGAGGGCCGCGCAGGCCTGGTCCATGATCGGGAGCAAGGCCTCCTCGGCGGCCAGGCGGGAGGGCAGGTGCGCGGCCAGGGTCTCCAGGAACCTGGCGAGCTGCTGGCGCTTTTGAACCTTGTCGGAGGGCAGGTAGCGCGTGGTGGTATCCGGGGCATTCAGACGCACCACCAGCGCGGCCAAATCCTGCTCATGGGCAGACCAGGGCTGAGCGGCTAGGGCATCGAGCACATGGGACTTGGACGAGGTGGGATCGTTGAGCATGCCCAGCAGGGTGTAGGCCCGCACTGAATAGGGGATTGCCACGCCCGGAATGAGGCGCGGAGCAGGCATGGCCTGAGTTCGGAGGGCTCCCATCCGGTTTGAGAAGAC
>Ga0163162_10006672_pt1 | contig 11197 bp, 7 predicted proteins | sample S55metaG_FD_115310 | JGI IMG/M metagenome (GOLD analysis project Ga0163162, IMG submission 115310) | Switchgrass rhizosphere microbial communities from Kellogg Biological Station, Michigan, USA - S5-5 metaG | ecosystem: Host-associated > Plants > Roots > Rhizosphere > Soil | place: USA: Michigan...
CTGGCGCCGACGGCGGTCCCGTCGACTGAAATCAGATACTCGCCCGGTTTGATATTAGTTATCGCGGCCGGCGTCAGCGGAATCACGTCGGCGATCCTGAGCGCGCCTTTCGTTTCGAATTCAGTTCGATCGAAGCGCACACCCAAGCGTCCAATCGCGGGCGCCTGCGCCGCATTTCCGGGCCCCGAGATACCTGAGTGCGAGGCATTCAGCTCGCCCAGCATCTGAGAGATGATTCGCCGCAATTCATCCGGCGTGCGCGCTCCGGCCGCCAGCGGCGCGTACTGATCATGCACGGCACTCCAGTTCACGCCGTTCATGTTCGGCTCGAAGAAATTGTCGCGAATATAGGTCCATGCCTGCTGGAAGACCTCCAATTTCTCGCGGGCAAAATCGACGTCCATCTCGGCGGTAACTGCGATGGGCTTGGACTGCCGGTTATCAACCTGAATCATGTTGAGGCGGCCCGTCTCGAGGTAAAAGACCTCTTTGCTGTCGGGTGAGAATTGCGCGCTGCTTTTGAAACCGGCCGTTGAGGTCAGTTGTTTTGAGACCAGCGGATCTCTCGTCAATTCATCGAGCGGATAGACATACAAATTCAATTGGTTGGCCACGGAAGCCACCATGAGCAGCAGTTTTCCGTCCGGACTGATCGTTTGATAACGCACATCGATGCCGACGTTAAGTAGTGTCAGTCGCCGTCTAATCAACTCGTAATCAATCACCACAGGTTTCGGAGCCGGCTTGGCGCCGGGGCCTCTCGCATCCGTCGCCGGCGATGCCGTCGGCGTTGCGGCCGGTTGCGGCTCGGGGGTCGGGTTGGCGGGCGGTTGACGCAGAGGCGTGCGCGGAGTCTCCTCTTTAAAGAGATCGCGGAATTGATCCTCGCGAAATTTTGGTGTCCGCGGAATTAAATCGACGCGCGCAACTTGTCCCGGCTCAGTCCGCTGGTTCGTGTCGAATAATACGAAGGTACCGTCCGGACTCCATGTGACTGTGTTGCTGTTTGAATTGGCGAGAAAGCTAATCTGTCGACCCTCGCCGCCGCTCGCGGATGCGACCCAGACGTTCTTGAAGCCTTTATCGCTCACGGGAACGTAAGCGATCAATTTACTGTCGGGTGACCATGCGAATGGCCGATCGGAACTGAGTGGCGGTCGTTCGAGATGCGCTTTAGCGACGGAGTGTTCTTTCTTCGCATCGATTTCGTAAGCTCGAATTTCTTCACCACCGCGTTCAAACGCAATGGATTTTCCATCGGGCGAGAATTCCGGCGTGTCGTCGCCGGCCGCATCGTTGGTGAGCCGCGATTCGCTGTTCGTGGCAAAGTCGTAAAGGAAAAGATGCGTCGGGCCATCGCGATCGGAAACATAAACGAGTCGCCGGCTATCGGCTGACCATGCCACCTGGTTCTCTTCTGCCGGCGAGTTTGTGACGCGCGCTGCATCGCCACCGTCTGTCGCCGAAGCAGCGAAGATTTCGCCTCGCATCACAAAGGCGATTTTCTTTCCGTCCGGCGAGAGCGCCATTTCGGAAATCCCCTCAGTCAAGCGCAGGTGATCAACCGCCGGCCCCGCCGGCAGGCCGCGCCGAGTAATGTTGACTGCCGCGGCCCGGCCGCTGGCCGCATCGACTTTCCACACCTGGAAATTACGCTCGAAGACAATTGTCTTGCCGTCATAACTGATGCTCGGCCAGAGCACGCGTCCGTCCTTGAACTGCGTCAGTTGCCGCCGCTTGCCATTGAGGTCGTCGGCCCAGACGTTCTGCGCGCCGCTGCGATCTGAAACGTAGTAGATCGTGCGATCGTCCTTGCTCCACATCGGCCACATTTCTTTGGCGCCGCCCTCGCTGACTTGCTGATAAGTCGGCTTGGGTCCAAAACGCATCAACCAGATTTCGCTTTCATCGATGTGGCTATGGCCCTTGCGCCACCACTGATTGCCGCCCAGACCATGACCGGTGAAGGCGACCATGGCGCCATCGTGCGCCGGCGCGGCCTGGTATTCGTTTGTGTAGAGGTCGCCGCTGACGGGCATCGGCGTGCCGCCATCGCTGCTCACGCGAAGAATGTCCGAGCCCATTTCCAGGGTGCTGGAAGTCAAATAAATCCAACGGCCATCTGCCGACCAACCGTCCAGCAAATCCGCGGAGTCGTCAAAGGTCAGACGTTTCAAATCTCCCGTGTCGAGTGTCAGCACATAAATATCGCCGTTGCCGGTACGCGTCGAAACAAATGCGAGCTTGCGTCCATCGGGCGAATAAAGCGGCTTCGACTCAGTCGCTGGATGCGAGACGAGCAGGTGCGCGTCGCCGCCGCTGGCTGAGACGGTCCAAATGTCGCCACCGGATGCGAAGACGATCTCAGACCCGTCCGGCGAAACAGACGGATCAGTAAAATAGGACTGCGGCGGCGGCGCCGCCGGCTGAGCAAATGCCGCGGAAGCAACCACGAAGAACAAAAATAGAATCGCAAAATTCCGAAGCGCTGCACCAGATCGTTCGCGTTGGGAAACCATAATCAAGGGCCTCTCGGTTATTGATTGATTGAATCGGACGGGCGGCATACTACAACATTTTCGCGTCCACACAACGTCAAGCCTAAAGAAGCTTTTACGTTTAGGGTCGGGACTTGTCCCGACAGGCGGCACGAGTGGCGCTCTAAACGATCTTGAAGAGGTTAACGTGGCGGCAGCCGCCTTGACCCTGATTGTGACGCTTTGTGATAAGAATGATTCGCGCACGTCCTACCAAACAGAGCGCGTTCGGTGTTCCGCAGTAGCTCAATGGCAGAGCATTCGGCTGTTAATCCCGATGCATCGGGATTGTAGGTTCTCACACCAGGCCAGCCTTGACCGCCCTCGCAACGCTTTGTTATAAATTTGGTTCGCGCCCACCAAAATATTCCGATCGCGCGACGGTGTTCCGCAGTAGCTCAATGGCAGAGCATTCGGCTGTTAACCGAAGGGTTGTAGGTTCGAGTCCTACCTGCGGAGCCAGATTGAACGAAGGTCGCCGGAGCAAGCTCCGGCGACCTTCTGTCTTTGCCACGCGGTGTTCGTAACGGCAAGAACGTCAAAGGGTTGGCGGAACGTCGCAGTGAGAGAGCCATCCTTCCAAGTCGAGTTCGAACACACAAAATCGAGCAATCTGCGCTTTTCGTTCGGATTTTGCTTTTTGAACAAAAAATAGGCCTTTTTTGAGAGTTCGAGTAAGCGGACGCCATCTTGAACATAATCGTAATTTGCCGCTTCGTGCTCTGCGATTTGCTCACTTAAACGCGCTTGCGTGTGCTTCCACTCGTTTGCCTTCCGTTCGAAGAAAGCAGGTTCAATGAATCCATCAAGCCTGTCTTCGTACAGCTTATCAAGTCGATGCTGAATTTTCGTCTGCTCTGATTGCAATCGCGCAATCGCTTCCTCTCTGAACCGCGCCTGATCGGCATGACTTTGGTGCAAAGCATCAACAACCCAATCCATAACCTCATCGTCAAAAACCAGTCCCTTGAGTAATTCACCAAAGCATTGTTCCAGTACTTCTTCACGTGCGTAAGGTTCTGGACACTTTCCCTTGTTACCTGTGCAATGGTAATAAACGTACTTACCTTTCTTTCTTTCGGCGACCAGAGCGCAGCCGCAGTGTCCACAACTCACTAAACCCGAAAATGCAAATTCATGCTTTGTAACTCTTGGTTTTGTTAAAAAGCGACCGTCAAGAATTTCTTGTACTCGATCAAAAAGCTCGATTGAGACTAACGCTTCATGGCTCCCTTTGTACGTCTTCTCCTTCCAATCGAAGTAGCCGGTATAGAAACGCTTACGCAAAAGCTTGTGTATGTTCGATTTCGAAATTGGTTTCTTTGCGCCGCGAGAAACCAAGCCGGCTTTCTCAGCTCGGCTGGTAATCTCCGCGATGGAACAGTGGCCCATCGCATACCACTGGAACAGTTGCTTAATAATCGGAGCGACATCCGGATCGGCTTCGACGACCCTCTTGCCATTCGGACCCATTACATTGCGATAGCCAAGTGGCGCAAACGACGGATAGATTGCCTGCTCAGCTTTTTCCAACATTCCTTTCTTTGTTTCCTCAGATAGATTGTCGATGTAATTCTTCGCCATCAGGACCTTTATGCCGTGCATGAACTTCTCTGACGAACGAGAGTCTTTCGAAATGACGACAGCTTCCTTTACGAAATGAATCTCGACATCCAAATCATCCATCGTGACGTAGTCTTTGAGATTTCGATAAAGTCGATCGGTCTTCTCAACCAACAGCATGCGGACGGAAGAACGCCGAAGAAACTTAATCATCTCTTCAAAACCGGGTCTGCCTGGCTTCTTCGCCGTCTCGATGTCAACGAACTCGCGCATGACTCGAATGCCCTGCGACTTGGCGTATTGATCCAATAGTTTCCACTGAGCGGGAATTGAGAACCCTTCCTTCTCCTGTTCTTTAGACGACACGCGACCGTACTTGACGGCTTCTCTTACGTATCCCGAGTTGAACTTATTGCAACGTTTCATTCTTAGATTTGAGAAGGAGTGCGCATTATACAGTAGGATGTGTAGAGTCTCAGTCTAAAACTCATGCGGACTTCGCATAATGAGTAACGTCTGATTTGTTGGCGTCATCGACTCCCTCACCACGCGCGTCCCATTCCAGCAACACGCCAAAGAACCCCGTTATGTTCTCCGCAATTTTTCGCGCCTCTTCGTGTGACAAATGAAGGCCGCTGCGACGCTGCCAAATGGCAATCGTGCGGTGAATTGCTTTGTCTCTTTCTTCTTTCATTGAAGAGCGAATCTTGTGTCTGAGAGAAGCAGCGCGTTAGCGAGCGCTAAGAAGTTCTTCGTAATTCGATTTGAAAGGGCGGTGGGTGTTGTCATCCATAGCTTTCGGTAGTTGAGTCCTCTTCATAAGTGCTACTGAAGACCGTGGTAGAACGTTACTCTCGCCTCACTCAATTTTTTGGTCTCACGTTTTTGGCGCTAATAGTTGACCCGAGAAGTGTCTGAAAAAAGCCAGACAAATTTTTGAATTACAAAGGACGTGCCAGTAAACAACTCGACTTCTTACGACTTCAAGACTCGGTTCCAGTAAGAGGTCACGTGGCAAAACGGCAACGTATCAGTTTTTAAAACCTCATCTCTCGACGACGAGAACCAAGCCAAGGCCCATTCCTTTCCGTCGTCGCTAATTTGTCGTCTACCGCTTGTGCGAATTATTGGCCCAAGCTTTGTCTGAGAAAGCCAGACGAATTGTGAATTACAAAGGACGTGCCAGTCGCTAACTAATCAATTAATCGACTCTTGCGGCTTCAAGAAATGCGCCAGGAATTCTCTGAGTGTGGTTAGGTAGCAACACTTTGCTTTCGTGAACGTCACCTCTCGACGAAAAGAACCAAACCATAGGAACCACCGAGAAGACGAACGAATGACTAATCAATTGATGACCGATCTTGGCGTGGTGTCGTATCGCCTAATGACCCCCGTCTAGTTGTCATCGATCCAACGACTCATCCGCCAACGATTACGTACAGCAACTCGCGTGCATCTATTAAGGGGAGTAAGCAAGGCGTGAATAATCAGCACTGTTTCACCTGAAACTCCTTGAAAAGCTAAGGAAACTGAGTGCGCATTAGGGCTCACTCAGATCGATAGGGCGGCTTAGATACTTCGGCAAATTAGGACTTTCGGTCACACTTTTGATCGGAGCTACCCCGACCTTCGAGCATCTCCGGCACAAGCTGGAGCGACATAACGAACCATCAATAATAGTGCGAGCCTCGCGCGCGCCTTGGTTTTGTCGCTCGAACTTAGTAACAGAGCGGTCCGCCAGCATTCATTTGAATGCCTGATCAGGTTGAGTGAGAACTTTGAATTCTGTTTGGAATACGTCTTGCTCGCAATCTACGGGAGGGCGCAACGGATGGATATTCCAATGGAAAAATTATCCTTGGTGATGGCAGTAACAACTTCGATGACACCTCGAAAGCTTTTGTTTCCCGTGAAATTCGATTTTGCCGCGAAAGCTCTTCTTTCCCGCGAAGGATTTTCTTTCGCGAAAGTCAAAACGCAAGGATGGCGAGCGCGCTGACAACCGCTTCCACGGTCGCAACGAACACTTGATTTAAGAGGCACATCATGTCTAATACAACCCCCCCTGTAGTCTTCCGAGTCTCGAACGAAGAGATGGTGCGAGACCATGATTGGATTCTCCAAAACTACTGCGACGGTCTTATCGCGCAGGGCCTTAGCGCGAATAGAATCAAGGACACCACTTGGTTCCTCAAGCGTTGGTTTGAGCGCCAAGGCAATTCAACTGCGACTGGCATTCGTCCCCTCTTTATATGGGAGGCGATGGAACCAATCGCAGGAAGTCGACGGATCAGGGCTTTTCTAAAGAGTCTTAGCAGCCCGTGTGAAGATGGTCTGCCTTGCCTAAAACCTGTCACAGTTCGAGCCTACGGGGGCATGCTTGAAAGGTTCTTTTCGGAGGTTACGGACTCTCCCTACCTCGAGGACCTACAAACTATCACGTCAAAATATGGTCCAATCGAAAACCCATTTAGAGGTGTAGAATACCCAATTCATACGCGTGATCACTTGCGTTCGGAACGCTTCTTTCTCACCAACCAGCAGATTCTTGAGCTATTAATATTCCTTCGCGAAGTCTATCCCACGCTCACACATCGGACCTTAACCGCAGCGCGCCTCTACACAATCATTTTGCTCATAACGGAAACCGGCATGCGCTCGGTAGAGATACTCAACCTCGATTCTGTCGGAGAGACTCGAGATATTTTCTACGATCGCAAAATCATCCAAACGCGTTTTGGTAAAGGGCACAACACCTCTGGACCGCTGACGCGAGTAATTGATCTGACCCGCCCAGCAGAAATTACGTTGAAAGAATACGAGCGAAATATACGGCCGCATTTCCCGAATCAGGCGAAGAACCTTGCTCTGTTCTTAGATATGAACGGCGCAAGGCTTTCATATTCAGCACTGCACGCCGTCTTCACCGAATTCATGACGAGCGCGCGAAAGCATGGCGTGAATCTTCCTGAGAAGCTGACTATTCATGATTTGCGTGCAAGTTTCGCAACGAATTATCTCGAGGCACACCCTCACAAATTCTGGAAGTTAATGGAGCTGCTCGGGCACCTAAGTCCTAACTCGACGTGTCTCTATATTCGCTGTCGGGGCAAGTCCCGGATGCTCTCATTGAGAGAAGCTCGTGGGCCGCGGATTCCTGGCACAGGTTTGAGTTCCATGGTCTACAACAGATAAGGGGAGACAGCTCGCGTCGTGTGGAAATTAAGAGAATATCTAGAACGAGAGCACGGCATCACTACCGGCGTTCAGCTTCAGGCCTACATCGAGGCGACGGTGGGAATCACCTTATCGGTTCAGACTGTGAGGGCGCTACTGAGAGGTCCTTCGGCACCGCGGCGAGAAATGATTCAACTGCTCTGCGATGTCTTCAATTGTCGTTCCGATGCGTTTTATTTGACGACCCCAAATCCGCAGCGTGTGAAGCAGTGGGAGAGGGACCGCTTAAAAGGCAAGAAACAATCCGCGCTTTACCAGGCAACAGTTTCTCCCGAAGAACTTGTCGCTGCTCAACCTGAGATTCAACCTTCGGAAAAGCCAAAGTGCTTGCGAGCTGCGTTTACTGATCCACGATTGTTCTATAAGCGAAAACTGGCACGAAGGACTAACCAACTTGAGACAAACTGAGCGCAAACCAATTGGAGAATGTAAACGATGCGGCGAATGCCGCCGGTCGCAGGTTTACTCTCTTGTGATCTGCCATCGCTGCTACTGGAACGAACCGAAGGACGCTTGCGGCTTATGCCGTCGGCAGATGCGATTTACTGCCGACAACGGCGGTGTCTGTCTTGACTGCAAACACTGGGGATGGGGACCTCAAGAGATCACATGTAGTAGATGTGGGAAGAACAGACCGCCCGCATCGAGGCGCTCACAATTATGCCGCTCATGTCATGAAAGGCGTGGCCGAGGCAAGTGCTCTCGTTGCAACCGGGATCGTAGCTACGAGCTTAAGACTGCAAAGCTGTGCAAAAGATGTGCTCACGACCACCAGGCAGCCAAACGTCTACGAATCTTCATTGAGAGAACCAGCATCTCGAATGAATTCAACCGGTCGTTGTTTCAAAAACTGATTGAGACAATTGACTGGGACAAAGTGGACGAAGAATTCCGCCGCCGCATTTTCGAATTTGGAACGTTCTTACAAAGCCACAACCTTGAACAACCTCTGACGTGGTCCAGCATTCGAAAGGTATGTTATCAGCTCAAAGCTCACAAATTTAGACGGGTACGCGAATGTCTCGAGGACATAGGACATCTGCTACTGGGACTTGCAAGCGAACAGTCTGAAGATCCAAACGCAGACCCATTGAAGCGAGTTGCATGGCTTCCGGCGGAGTTGCGACTGATAATGGAGAAATACGACGAATGGCTGTCCGAGGAACGGAAGGACGTTACATTAACTAGACAAGGTCATTTCTTCACCCTGAGTCAGTTTTGGAAATACTGTACCAGACGTGGCCTGACTCTGATTGCAGACGTCAAAGCACCGCACGTGGACGAGTTTCTATATACGTTGAGCGTGAAATGGAAGTGCACACGGTGTTCTTACACTAAGAGTGTCAACACTAGGGGCGAGAGTCCGCCTAACATTTGCGAAAACTCAGCGTGCCGTGCCGTTGGTTTGTTTGAGAAAGTCATCCGCTGTAAAAAGCAAACCGTATCCGGCCATCGAGGTATGTTGCGGATTTTCTTTGGCTGGCTACACGATGTAGAGCAAGTGATCGAAGACAATCCCGCGCCGATGCCCAACCGAAAGCAGAACCGAAAACGGAAATCAAAGGGCGGACGCAAAAGACCGGCTACGATTCAATACTACGATTGGGAAATAATCTCGGCACTCTTGAATGCCATTGAAGATCCCAATACTCCGGCGGAAGAAGCGATGGTTCTCTATCTGATAATTCATCACGGTTTTTTCGCGCGAGAGCTTATGACTGTCCGAATACCTGCGCAGTGTCGACCACAAGTCTTTGCTGGAGCGCCAGCCGAACCGCTGGAAGATGTTCTAAAACTCGAATGGACGCCGCGACAACTTTCCAGAAACAGACAGTTTCTCGGTCGCTCGGCAGAACTCTTTAAGATGGAGCCGGACGAAGCATGGACTAAAGACTTAGCCACGCGCTTCATGGCCGAGCGAAACCAGAAACTGCGAGACGTTACTAATCCATTTCTATTCGTCGCGCCCAAGATGCGAAGTGCTCGGGGGTCTGTGACATACGGCTATCTCCGGCAACTTGTACAGCGAGCGACGTCACGAGTTACTGGCCGCGCGTGCACGATTGGCATTTTGAGTAAGAGTTCGCGGCTTCTCTATTCAGAGTTTGGTGGTTACGAGGGAGTGAGGCATCTTCTCGAAATGGGTCTTTGTACTACCCAGGCGCGGAACTATGCCTTGGCACAACGAATTAGAGTTATCCCCAAACAAGCCAAGAACTCCGCGGCGTTTGCCCGTCACCGTGCTGCAAAACTCACGGTTCCCGCGATCGATGTGTTTGGAATACCAACCCAGTTTCTCCCTGAGCTGAACAAAACTGCTGCTGCTCGTATGTAGATCAATATGGGTTAGCCTATCGACCGCGCCCGCCCCCAGCGGGGGCAGTAGCGAAGCGAGCCGTGCGAGTGCGCGAGCCGGCGAGCGTAGCGGGCGCAAGGGGGAGAATTAATTAAGCGGGCGTACGATAATCGTCATTACGTTAGGAGGCGCAACGGTCCAGAGGCATGTCTTAGCCCACGAACAATTCTTAATACGAGCCAGCGCGCCGATAACGTAATGCACGATTATCGGATGACCGTCCGACTTGATTATTTCCCTGCCGGCAACGTCGGAAGGGAAATAAAATTCTTGTAGTCAAAATTGGGAGATAAGGCAGTTGCGGTACCGTTTCGTCACAGCGGCGATGAGTGTCACGTGAATTGTGTCCAAACGGAACCAGTGTGCAGTTCGAGCAATGATGAAATAGCTGCACGCTTTAGGACTGTGACTGATTCTTGCGATACTAGGGGTTACTTGCGGAGGTTGAAAATGGACTTGAGTCTAATCCAATTGGCCCACAATGCGACGGACCTCCTTGCTCCGGCGCTGCCTTACTTTGTGCCCGTAGCCGCCGAAGCTGGGAAGGAAGTTGTGAAGAGTGCGGCATCGAGAATTAGTGAGGCGACCTTTCGGCGAGCTGAAGCGCTATGGCAGAAATTATGGCCGCAAGCGCAGGATAAACCGGCAATGTTACAGGCCGCTAAGGATCTGGCCGAGATGTCCGAAGACGAGGATGCTAAGGCCGCATTTCGTCTCCAGCTACGAAAGCTCCTCGCTGCCGACGATGCCCTCGCTCGCGACGTGGCGAATCTGTTGGTTGATTCTAGCGTGCACGTTACGGCTTCGGGCGAACGTAGTGTGGCAGCAAATACGGTGACGGATAGCATAATTACAACGGGCGATCAGAAATAAAGGAGATAACTTGTCCAGGAACCGTGACGAAGACTCCCAATTCGCAGGGGGCGATGACGACGCAGATCCTAATCAACCTTCCGAACACTCGGTCAATCTCGTTCGTAAATCCGTCACAGCCAAAGGGGAGCAGAGTGTTGCTGTTGGAGATGCCTCAAACACGGTGGTCAACACGGGCGTGGTGCATGGTGATATCAACGTAACCGTCATTGAAACTTCGAACACGTCGGCCTTCACAAGAGACAACATCGGTCCTGCCTTAAATCTTATAAAGCTAACTCAATCACTTTCGTCTGACTTGTCGAGGAGAATCGGTCGGGAGTTGGAGGAAGCTCGCGAGGCTTTTCGCGAGGGTCAACGTTCGCAAAGCTTCGAAGATGTTAAGGCAATCGCCGAGATGGACAACTGGGAGGCCTTAGAGCCGTCTCTTCGCGCGATGGTAATGCGTGCGCTTGCAAACATGGTGTTAAGCCTTAAGGGTAAGGACGGTATCGATGACGCAGAAGCATATGTCAAGAAAGCATCTCGATTCGACTCGAGCTGCGACGTGCATACTGTATACATAAGGATAAAAGCGCTTCGACAGGGATTGGAATCGGCGCTCGCTGATCTAGCCAATTCGACTTCACTC
>Ga0163162_10006676_pt1 | contig 11196 bp, 7 predicted proteins | sample S55metaG_FD_115310 | JGI IMG/M metagenome (GOLD analysis project Ga0163162, IMG submission 115310) | Switchgrass rhizosphere microbial communities from Kellogg Biological Station, Michigan, USA - S5-5 metaG | ecosystem: Host-associated > Plants > Roots > Rhizosphere > Soil | place: USA: Michigan...
ACTGATATTTGAAATGGGACGCGGCGAGGGCATGAGTCATAAACAAATTGCCCGCGAACTTAACATAGCCGATAGTACGGTTAACAACCAGATAGTAAAAGCGCTTAAATCTATCAAAGAACACTTACTGGCTACTGGCGCAATAGGGGTGGTGACGGCTTTTATCCTCCTTTTAAAAAAATAAAATATTTTTTCATTTGCGATAGTTATACCGCTTAACCTGGGTGTCTTTATCTATGTAGGACATGAATATGGACCAGGAAATCATTTTATTATTGCGTAAATACGTTAACGACAATTGCAATGCAAAGGAGTTGGAGCGGGTAAGGCAGATCATTGCGTCAGGAAATAACGATGCCGAATGGGAAGCTGTTTTACTGGAAGAAACTTTAACTGAAGATACCGAAACTTCGGATACACCGAACTTTAGGCAAAGCGAAGTTTTGAACCGTATAAACCGTAGTATTAAACCTGTTAAAAGGCTGGCCTTTCCGCGCTGGAGCCTGGGCGCTGCAGCTGCAATATTGATCATGCTCTCGGCTGGTTACCTGTTTTTCAGCAACCGCAATCCTGTTTCAAATAATCAACCATTGTTGAGTGTTTCTTCATTAGCAGGGCAGCAAAAAAAAATCACTTTGGCCGATGGCACCGAGGTTACTTTGAATAGCCTGAGTACCCTTCATTATAAGGATATATTTAACGGAACTAAACGTGAGGTTTATTTAGAGGGAGAGGCTTTTTTTAATGTAGTACACGATGCACGACATCCTTTTATAGTACACACTCAAAGATTAAACGTTCAGGTATTGGGAACTTCATTTAATGTGAGCGCTTATACCAGCGACCAGAAAGCTACGGTAAGCGTGGCAACCGGAAAAGTAGGGGTAAGTGTTTCCAAATCATCCCACGCAAATATGTTACTGCCCGGCGATAAGCTTAGTTATAACGCCGATAACAAAATTCAAACAGAGCATATCAATCCTGATGATGTACTGGCCTGGCAAAAAGGCATTCTCATTTTTCACCAGGAAAGCATTCGTGATATAGCGCCGGTATTGGAACGGTATTACAGCGTACATATTTACTTCGGCAAAAATAACAATCCGGGTAAACAGGTTACGGCTGCTTTTAAACAGAAAACACTGCGGCAGGTAATGGAGATATTAGCACAAACCGGAGGGTTTACTTATAAACTGATTAACAACGAAATATATATTGATTAAACCCATTAAACAAGGAGGTACAAAAAAGATACTTTACAAAAAGTATGCGCCCCGTTGGAGCAGGGCGCAGAATATCAACTGAATTTGGAGATTCAATTAACAAAAACACGCGGGTTTTCGACCACCTGCGATAATCAATACTAAAATAATGAAAAAAATATTAAGGTATCAATTTTTGATGCTTGTTTTTATACTGTGCGCCATTGTGCCGCGTGCAGAAGCGCAAAATACCGAACGCGCCATAACATTTAATAGCAGCCAGGTAACACTGCAACAGTTTATAAAGCAGGTAAAAGATCAACAGGGGATTGAATTTACGTTCGATCAGGATGTGAACTCCCTGATGTCGAAAAAAATCGCTGTCAGGAAAAAGAAAACAACTGTTGCCGACGCATTGAAATGGCTTACTGCCGACTTACCCCTTAAGTATAAAGCCATTGATAATTATATCATTCTCAGCATGGCAAATGCTGGCAAAAGTACAGGTGGCAAAGGCCACATTTCAGGAAAAGTAGCTGACGAATCAGGCGAACCTTTACCCGGTGCTACTATCAGCGTGGCAGATGCCGGCGTATCTGTTACTGCCGATAAAGATGGCCTTTTTAATATCCCGGTATCAGCCGGGTCTTATACACTTGAGGTTACATTTATCTCGTTTCAGAAAGAAGTATTAAAAAACGTACTGGTTGGCGATGATCGTTCGGCTTCAGTTACTATTGTAATGAAAGCCCAGCCTAACTCACTTAACGAGGTTGTTGTCACCGCTTTAGGTATTAAAAAGCGCGAGCGTTCATTGGGTTATGCCAGTGCACAGTTAAGTGCCAAGGATGTAAGTACTGTTCCGCAGCCTAACGTTTTAAATTCGCTGTCGGCGAGGATTGCAGGTGTTAATGTCAGGTCAACCGGTTCTGATCCGGGTTCAAGTGTGATGGTTACTATTCGTGGCCAATCTTCATTAACTAAAGATAATCAGCCTTTGTATGTGATTGATGGGATCCCGGTAGCGCCGGCGCTTCAAAACACGACTGCCGGTATCGACGGAAAGCAAACTATAGACTATGGTAGTCCCATAGGTGATTTAAGCGCCGATGAGATTGCCAGCGTTACCGTATTGAAAGGTGCAAGTGCGGCCGCATTATACGGCAGCAGGGCAGGTTATGGTGTTATCCTGATCACTACGAAATCGGGTGCGGAGAAAAAAGGATTGGGGATCAGCTTTAACTCAACCACCATTTTTGACAAGGCTTACATGTTTCCGCATTTCCAGAACGAATATGGTTCTGGCGATTCGCCGGTATCTGATAATACCATCAGCACCAGTGCCTGGGGACAGCGCTTAAACATAGGTACCAAACTGGTTCAGTGGAACAGCCCGGTAGGTAGCGACGGTAAACAGATTGCTACCGATTGGGTATCGTATCCTAACCGGGTAAAGGATTTTTTTAAAACAGGCCATACCATTACCAATAATATCGCGGTTTCCAAATCAGGCGAAGCTGGTGATTTCAGGATCTCTTATGCCAATATGCAAAATAAAGGCATCGTTCCTAATACCGATATTAAACGTAATAACCTCAATTTTGCAGGTAACTACAATCTTAAAAAGTCGATAAGGTTAAGCACAAACCTGGCTTATACCAATAATCAAAGCGATAACCGCCCATCAGCTTACAGCGAAAGTGTAACATCTGAAGTTTACAAGCTTACGCCCAACATTAATATCAATGACCTGCGTAATTATTGGGTGCCGGGCAAAGAAGGCCTGAAGCAATACAATCCTTTATCAAGCGATGACAACCCGTTTTTAATCGCTTATCAGGAAACCAATGGCTTTAATCGAAACCGTTTAACCGGCCACGTGCAACTTGCCATTGATCTGTTGCCCAACCTAACGCTTACAGCCCGCACTGGCCTTGATTACTACTCAACTGATCTGAACGAAAAACGTCCGTTCAGTGCCAAACGTAACCCCACAGGTGCTTACCTTACCGAGAACGATTACTTTAAGGAGCAAAACAGCGACTTCCTGTTAACCTACAAATCTAAGATAGGCCATGACTGGAATTATTCTATTTCGGCTGGAGGTAACCGGATGGATCAAAAGGTACGTACCGTACAAAACTATACAGGTACACTTACGCTGCCTGGCATCTACAACCTGTCTAACGCTGCTGCCGGCTCTATGATCTACGCTGAATCGGCCTCGCAAAAACGCATCAATAGTGTTTATGGTTTAGGTGAGATCAGCTATAAGCAATGGGCTTTCCTGAATCTAACTGCCCGTAACGACTGGAGCAGTACCTTGCCGGCGGCCAATAACTCTTATTTTTATCCATCAGCATCATTAAGCCTTATCGCATCTGATTTGTTGGGGATCAAATGGGATAAGCTATCTTATCTAAAGCTCCGCGGAAATATATCGCAGGTAGGTTCAGATACCGATCCGTACCAGCTTTATAATGTGGTACCTTTTGATACTGATTGGGGCTCGGTAAAAAGAGCATCACTGTCATACGATCAGAAAAACAGCCAGCTGAAACCTGAAATAGCCACCTCGTATGAAACAGGAGCAGATGTGAGTTTTTTCAACGACAGGTTGGGTGCGAGTTTTACCTGGTATAAAACCAACAATAAAAACCAAATTATCCAGGTGCCAACTACTATTGCTTCGGGCGCCAGCACCAAGCTGATCAACGCAGGTAATATCCAAAACTCAGGCATTGAGCTATCATTAAACGCGGTGCCCTTTAAAGGAAAATTTACCTGGCGTACAGATCTGAACTTTACCCGTAACCGAAATAAGGTTGTTTCATTAACTCCGGGTATAACCAATTATTTATTGGGCAGTACAGATGGCAGTAACGTTGAATACCTTATTAAAGAAGGTACCCAGATGGGCGATTTTTATACCCGCAGCTGGAAAAAAGTACCGAGCGGGCCATATGCCGGTCAGCCTTTATTAAATAGCAATGGCTTGCTACAGCAATCAACCGATTTTGAAAAAATTGGTAACTACAACCCTGATTTTATTTTAGGGATCAATAACAGTTTTACTTACGGGCCGGTTACCATGAACGTGCTTATTGACTGGCGTAAAGGTGGAAGCTATTATTCATACGTAGCTAAAAGCCTTATTGATGATGGTTTTCTGGAAACCACATTACCTGGTCGTGATGCTGCCCATGGCGGTTTAGCCTGGACTGACGGCGACGGTGTGAAAAGAAACGATGGTATGATCATGCCGGGCTATGTGGCTAACGCAGATGGCTCATACAGTGCAAACAAGACCATTATTGCCGCGAGCGATTATTACGATAGCAAATACTGGAAATATTACCAGAACGATACTTTCAGCGCTACCTACGTGAAACTGAAAGAAGTTTCATTGACCTACACGTTCGATAAAAAGATCATGCGCCATATCCCGTTCATGAGCAACCTGTCATTATCAGCAGTAGGTTATAACCTTTATACCTGGACAGCCGCTAAAATGGGCTTCGACCCCGAAACAACCATGAGCCTTTCTGGCCTGCGTTACCAGGGCGTTGGTCACTGGACACTACCAGGAACCCGCTCATACGGTTTTAAACTGAGTGCCAATTTTTAACAACCAACACATGAAAGCTTATTCCCTTTTATATTTAGCAATTGGCGCGATGTTTTTTACATCATGCACCAAAGATTTTCAAAAGATCAATACAAATAATAACAGCCCGTCGTCAACGCGTCCCGAATATCATTTTACCGAGGCCATTACGCAAACCGCTTACGCTTACCAGGAAAATGCGTTTGATCGCCGGCCGGCGGCATTAGGCAGGTATATCACCCTGGTACGTAATAACGACTACGAAACTTTCAGGTGGACGGCCGTTGACTGGAACGATATTTACCAGCGCGCCATGATCATCAAAACCATGCAGCAGGAGGCCACAACCACGGCTCAACCTGTTTATGTAGCTACGGGTAATATTTTGATGGCTTTTAATATATCGTATCTAACCGATTTGTATGGCGATGTGCCTTATTCACAGGCGCTGCAGTCAGTATCTACCGGTAACATTAAGCCCGCTTATGATAAACAGCAGGATATTTACATGAGCCTGCTCCAGTTACTTAAAGATGCCAACGAACAACTGCGCACTGCAGGCACTGGTATTGATGCCAGTGCTGATGCCCTGTACGCCGGCAAGGCGCTTCAATGGAGGAAATTAGCCAACTCATTGCGCTTAAGATTATTGTTGCGCTGCTCCAAGGTTTATGCAAAAGCCTTTACAGATATGCAGGAGATCATTAACAACAGCGATCTGTACCCGATTTTCACCGCTAATACTGATAATGCTGAGGTAATTTACCAGGGCGTTAAAAAAGACGACAGCTGGCCTGGTGGTGCCAAAAACATGATCGACGCCGACTTTGCCAAGACGAGAGCCAGCAAAGAATTGGTTGATGTCCTCATTGCCCGTAATGACCCGCGCTTGGCAGTTTGGGTAGCACCCGTTGCTTCAACCGCAGGTTCAACGGTCGATCATAACCAGTATGTGGGTGTACCTCACGCGTTGGCTAACCCGGCAGATTATAATGGCGGTGAAACCCATCAATCGGTATTATCCTCATTTTTCAGGCAGGATAAGGCTACCGGTTTGAAAGCAAGCTTAATGATCTATCCCGAAGTATGCTTCATACTCGCTGAAGCTGCACAAACGGGGAAAGTGACCATTCCTTCTAAAACTGCCGAATCATTATATCATGACGGAATCGAGGCCTCGATGGATTATTATGGAGTGAAGGCCCAGGCAGTAACCCAGGCCTACTATGATTCGCCATTGGTGAAATATGATGGTACACAAAAACAGTTGATCATTCAAAAATGGCTGGCCATGCTATTCCGTGGTTCTGAAGGCTGGTTTGATTTTCGCCGCACGGGTTTCCCGGAGTTTGTCACCGGTCCGATGGCGTTCCAACCGCAGTTCCCGGTAAGGTATTGCTGGCCAACCAGCGAGCCTAACGTGAATAACGACAGTTATCGTGCGGCTATCGCGGTATTTGGCGCCGACGATATCAATACCAAAATGTGGTATCTCAAATAAGATTATCCCCTAAAACCAACACAATAAGTGAATAAGGATAAGGACGGCAGGTGAATGTATCTTGCCGTCCTGTATCCTTTTATCAACGTTTTATGAGCAAAATAGCAAGAAGGAGCTTTATTGGCCGTACTTTAAAGATGGGGGCACTATTGCCTGTGATCGGCTCGCCGGTGAAATTATTGAGTACGGATCCCGATAAAGTAAATTATCCGGCTACAGAAATCCCCGACCGTATACTATTAACTGTAACCCCAAACCCGGCGGTTAGTATTACCATCAATTGGCGCACTGCATTGACCTCCGAAGTAAACTCGGTAGAATATACCATAGCCGATGCGCACCCCGAATTTGTAGCAAAAGCTAAAACAGTAAATGCCGTTTCAAAAAGCTTCAGTTTTGAAAATATCCGGTTTATCAATCACCGGGTTACTTTGAACGATCTTCAACCTGATACCTTATATGCTTATAGCGTAGGATATGGTGAAAACAGGAGTGAGTGGTTTCAGTTCCGTACAGCTAAAAGCCAGGTTGACAAGGCTAAACTAAGTTTTATTTACCTGGGCGATGCACAGGTGGGTATAAAACCCTTATGGAGCCGGGTTATACGCAAAGCTTACGCTACACTGCCTGAGGCGCAGCTGGTAATTCACGCCGGCGATTTGGTAAACCGTGCCAATAAGGATGATGAATGGGGCGATTGGTTTGCTGCAGGCAGTTATATCCATGCCGGCACTCCCGCTTTAATGACACCTGGTAACCACGAATATACCCATGATGACGGCAAGCCTCACCTGTCTGTTTATTGGAACGAGCAATTTAGCCTGCCCACAAATAGCCCTGATGATGAGTTATTGAAGGGCAGCTGTTATTATACAGATATACAGGGTGTGAGATTTATATCCCTCAATACCCAGATGATTGAGGAAGCCCCTTCTGATGATTGTATACAACAACAGGTTGGTTGGTTGCACAATGTATTGAAGCAAAATCACCAGCAATGGGCCTGCGTGGTTATGCACCATCCTATGTATTCAACAAAAAAGGGGCGGGATAACAAAAAAACGCGCGAGTATTTGAAACCCATATTTGATCAGTACGGGGTGGATATTGTGTTGCAGGGGCATGACCACGCTTATGCCCGTGGTATGAGTAAAATAGGTCTTACTAACGGTGGCCCGCTGGCTACTTCGCATACAGTTTATGTGGTATCGGTGAGCGGTTCAAAAATGTACGAGACCGAACCGATGGATTGGGCCGATATCATTATTAACCATACGCAGGTTTACCAAACCATCAATATTGACGGAGATACACTGCAATTTAAAGCATACCTCGCCACCGGGGAAATTGCCGACGCGTTTGATCTGGTTAAAACAAAGGGGAAATCCAATCAGCTCATCAACAAAAAATAACAACGATATATGAAAAGAAGAGATTTTGTTAAAGGCACGGCGTTAACTGCTTTGGGTGCATCAATTATTTCTCCGCTTGAAACATTGGCTGGCAGCCGGGAAACGCATTTGGAAAGTGACGATCTATCAAATGCTGTTGTTGCTGATGAAAATTACCCCCTGAATTTTGTGGCTATTGGCGATTGGGGCCGCAACGGCGAATACCACCAAAAAGAGGTGGCCGATCAGATGGGGAAATGGGCTGCCACACATGCCAACAAATTCATTATTTCGGTAGGTGATAATTTTTATCCCAAAGGTGTGGTAAGTGAAAACGATCCTCTTTGGCATTACTCTTTCGAAAATGTTTATACGGCGCACTCTTTGCAAGATGACTGGTACCCGGTTTTGGGCAATCATGATTACGGCACCGATCCGGATGCACAGGTGCGTTACAGCAAAATAAGCCGCCGTTGGAACATGCCGGCATTGTACTACAGTAAAGAAGTAAATATCAATAAGGAAGGTGGAAAAGTATTATTTGTATTTATAGATACTCAACCCATTGTTTATGATTTTGAAGAACGCCAACCAAAAAAACAATTGCAGTGGATCGATGATACGCTTTCCAAAGCATCCGCCGATGTAAAGTGGAAAATTGTTATTGGTCACCATCCTTGTTACACGGTTGGCCCAAGGATTAAAAACTATGATACGCTGGCTATCAGGAAAGCGTTATCCGGCATCTTCGAAAAACATAAGGTTGACGTTTATTTATCGGGCCACGAACATTCGCTGCAACATTTAAAGGCTGATGGATATACGCACCAGTTTATATCAGGTGCTGGTTCTGAACTTACCGAGGTTACCGCCGGTATTCCTTATTGCCGTTTCCAGGCCTCAGAACATGGCTTTATGTACTTCTCCATTAATGCCAATAAACTTAGGGTAAATGCCATTAATGATGAAGGCAGGGTGCTTTACGAAACCACTTTAAGTAAGTAGTCAATAACCGGGCTGGTGCAAGATATTGTGTTGGCCTGGGCGATGATGCAGTGCATAAATAGTATGATAACTGGATTGTTATGTTAAGGGGTATTAGCTGTTTCTTGATTTAAGGTGTTTGTCATGCAAATTTTCAAAACAATACCCAAAGGTATCCATATTACGGTGCCTTTGGGTTAATCGTCCTTAATCTAAGGGCGCTGCTGCAACAGTGGTATATTTCTTCACTGTATCAACCAACGGTTGGTTAACAGTGAAAAAGGATGTTGCAAACTTGCTCCATTTAGAAGTAATGGTAGCAGAGGCATCGTTATTCATATCGGGCACCGGATTAGTGTTCCCCTGGTAAAATCCCCAGTTATTACCGGTGGTCATATTTTTATAGGTCCAATTTGACCACGACATGTTGTGCGAGTTTAAACCCTTCATCCATTTCCCCCACAAGTCCAGGAATAGCCAGTAATTATATTCGCCCGCGTACACAGGTACGTTCCACATCTGCCGGTGCGAATCCATATCGGCCAGCTGGCAGCGACAAATTGCCGGTGTTTTCGGAGATTTATGCTTACATGGATGACGGTTTCGGCGTAAGAAATGCCTTGATCGAGAGGTTTGGGAGCAATGTTATTGATGAATTGCTTGACACCTATCAGCAGCTTTGGATCACCAAAGCTAATCTGGACAGCATTCAAAAAATCAGGCTTAATATGGCGAGGGTACCGATATATTGGATGGAGCTTATGGATAACAATGGCCGGATGAAAGCCGGCGCATTTAAACAGTTGGATGGGCTTGTAAAAGAATGCGAACAGCGCAATTTATATGTGATAATCGATCTGTACGGTGCCCCGGGTGGGGTAGATGCCAAATGGCAAAAGTTCACTACGCCGTATTTTAAAACGAACAAAGAATTGATCGATGTGGTGTCCCGTAATTCCCAAATCCCGCCAAATGCCGGGAACAAGCGTTAGCCACAAAATACTCATCTATATACTTTAAACAAGTTAGCACAGTAATATTGCTGAAGGTGATGGTTTAAGCCGGTGCAAATATAATAAAGCATTCCTGATCGGGTATACGCCTTACAATAGTTTAGATAAAACACAGGAGGAGCCAACCGGGTGCAACCAAACTTGGTTAGTTAAGGCGGATAATTCGATAAAACCTACTAAATCTATGGATTAAATATATAATTAATTATATTTGCCACCATTCATTAACATAATTAACAGTCCTGGGCAGTGTTCCTGATCATTATATATGAAATTAAACTTTACTAAATTCCTTATACTTCCATTATTTATTACCGGCTATAATTTAAACGCACAAACAAAACTTATTAGTGGCTTTAACACTGAAGCTGCCGGTAAGCAAAGTGATATTGAAGCCCGGTTTGATAAACAGCTTAATAGTGAACATATTGGTCAAACTATAAAACAGCTTTCGGCTAAACCTCATGAATTAGGGTCGGCCAATGGTAAAGCTGTAGCCCAGTCCATACTTGCTGCTTTTAAAAGTTATGGCTGGGATACCAAAATTGAAACATACCAGGTACTTTTTCCAACACCAAAAACAAGGGTACTGGAACTGACGTCCCCAACAAGTTATACTGCTCTTTTAAAAGAGCCTGCGTTAAAAGAAGATGCCACCTCGGGGCAGGAAGACCAGTTACCCACTTACAATGCCTGGAGCGCTGATGGTGATGTAACTGCCGAATTGGTTTATGTGAATTTTGGTTTGCCAGATGATTATGAAAAACTGGATAAATTGGGCATCAGTGTAAAAGGTAAAATTGTAATTGCACGTTATGGACGCTCATGGCGTGGTATAAAACCCAAGGTAGCGCAGGAACATGGGGCTATAGGTTGTATCATTTATTCAGATCCCAAAGAAGATGGCTATTACCAGGGCGATGTGTATCCTAAAGGCGCGTTTAAAAATGAATATGGAGTACAAAGGGGCTCGGTAATGGATATGGTGATCTATCCCGGTGATCCGCTTACACCCAATGTTGGCGCAACAGCAAAAGCCACCAGAATTGAAAGAAGTGAAGCAAAAAACCTGTTGAAGATTCCTGTTCTGCCTATCAACTATCATGACGCGCAGCCTTTACTGGCGGCTATTGACGGACCGGTTGCACCTGAAGAATGGCGTGGTGCATTGCCCATAACCTATCATATTGGCCCGGGTAATGCCAAAGTGCACCTGAAGTTGGAATTTAATTGGAATATCGTACTCGCGTATGACGTGGTTGCCACTATAAAAGGTTCGCAATACCCGGATGAGTGGGTTGTGCGTGGTAACCATCATGATGCCTGGGTTAACGGTGCCGGCGACCCTATCAGTGGTTTAGCTGCCGAACTGGAAGAAGCAAAAGCGATAGGGCTGCTGGTTAAAAACGGGTACAAACCCAAACGTACCTTGAAATATATTGCCTGGGATGGTGAAGAACCATCATTGCTGGGATCTACCGAATGGGCAGAAGATCAT
>Ga0163162_10006677_pt1 | contig 11194 bp, 5 predicted proteins | sample S55metaG_FD_115310 | JGI IMG/M metagenome (GOLD analysis project Ga0163162, IMG submission 115310) | Switchgrass rhizosphere microbial communities from Kellogg Biological Station, Michigan, USA - S5-5 metaG | ecosystem: Host-associated > Plants > Roots > Rhizosphere > Soil | place: USA: Michigan...
ATCGCCTGCGTCAACGTCGCAAATTTGATCATGACGCGTACAGCAGCACGCGATCGTGAAATCGCAATTCGCCGGGCGCTCGGTGCCGGACAGTTTCGGTTGATTAGACAGATGCTTACAGAAAGCGTTTTGCTTGGTACGGCCGGTGGAGCGCTCGGGCTGTTATTCGCCACCTGGGGCGTCCGAATCTTGCTGCAGTTTACTCCCCAAGATGTGCCGCGCCTGGAAGGCGTTGGGGTTGATCGCTGGACCTTGTTGTTTACCCTGCTCGCCTCGTTGCTAACAGGAGTATTGTTTGGTCTGGCCCCTGCATGGCACGCGCGTGCTCTGAATCTGACCGGCACTCTCCGTGAAGGCGGACGCAGCATCGCCGGGATGACTCGAATTCGACGCTTTCGGAGTGCACTGGCGATAGCTGAGATCTCACTCGCAGTAGTGCTGCTGATCGGCTCAGGTTTAATGCTCAAGAGTTTTCAAAAACTGAGTGAGGTGAATCCGGGATTTAATGCCGAGAACTTGTTGACCATGGCGGTCGCTCTGCAGTTTGTTCACTATCAGGATCCGGCTCGCCAAGTCGCTTTTTTCGATCAGACGCTGGAAAAAATTCGGGCACTTCCTGGAGTGGTGTCGGCTGGAGCTTGTACTAGTCTGCCACCGGCCTACATTCAACAGGGAATGGGTTTTACTATTGAAGGTCAAGCTGTGGATTCAGCAAAACAGCCTCCGAGCGCGCTTTATATGCCCGCAACTCCGGGATATCTGGAAGCACTCGGAGTTCCGATCTTACGTGGCCGCAACGTGAACAGCGGCGATACCTCGCAGTCGTCGGGCGTAGTCGTCATCAATCAAACGCTCGCCAAACAGTTTTTTGGTGGCGAGGATCCATTAGGCCGCCGTATGAATCTCGGTGGCATTTCGCGACAGATCGTTGGCGTCGCCGGAGATGCGCGTTATGAAGGGCTTGGCACTGAAATTGGACCACAGGTTTACGTGCCGTATTCGCAGAGTCCGTACCCGGGAATGCGCGTAGTGGTCCGTACCTCCGTTGACCCGATGAGTTTGACCGGATCGATTCGCGAACAGATTCAGAGTGTCGACAGTGAAGAAGGACCCACAAGGGTAGCTACGATGAATCAGCTACTTGCCCAGTCTGTCGCTCAGCCTCGGTTTAACGCTTTTCTAATTGGTCTATTTGCAATTATTGCGTTCGTCCTGGCGGCAGTCGGTGTCTATGGCGTGATCAGTTATGACGTTACTCAAAGAACCAGTGAAATAGGGATTCGTCTGGCTCTAGGAGCACAAGTCAGCGATATCTATCGATTGATTCTGAGACACGGCGCGTTGCTTACGTTCATAGGGTTATTGCTGGGTCTGGCGGGCGCAGTGGGATTGACACGATCTCTCACGACCTTATTGTTCGAGGTTGAACCAACGGACATAGCAACCTACGTCCTGGTCTCGGTCATGATTGTGCTGGTGTCGTTGGCGGCATGTGTTGTGCCCTCCAGACGCGCAACAAAAGTTGACCCTTTGGAGGCATTAAGGCATGAGTGATTTGGACTTTGCCGCGCGGGATTGTTAATTTCTACTTTGACCTTTGTGCTTTGTGCTTTGTACTTTGTGGTCCACTGATTCGATAAGTAGAATCACCAGTCAGTACCACTACGCGGTAGCATGTGGCCGCACAACAGATTGCACAATCAGCGCCGGAGCCACACGCTACCGCGTAGTGGTACTGACTGATGATTCTGGTAAGGCCTTAATCAAAGTACAAAGCTCAAAACACAAAGTACAAAGCTCAAAGTACAAAGTACAAAGCACAAAGCAGAATGAACGCTAAAATCTATGCCCCGTATTCTCGTTGCTGATGATCAAGCCGATGTGCTTGCCGCTCTTCGCCTGTTACTCAAGGGCGAAGGCTTTTCCATCGAAATTGCCTCTTCTCCTGCCGGCGTCCTCAAGATCATCGACTCAACGGAGTTTGACGTCGTCCTAATAGATCTCAACTATGCTCGCGACACTACCTCGGGTAGTGAAGGTCTGGATCTGCTCACCAAGATTCGGTCCGTCGATCCTACGCTTCCCGTAGTCGTGATGACTGCCTGGGGTAGTGTTGACCTGGCAGTTGAAGCAATGCGTCGTGGTGCTCGTGACTTTATCCAAAAACCCTGGGACAACGCTCGCTTGCTCGCAGTGCTGCGAACCCAGGTAGAACTTGCCGAGGCTTTGCGCCGAGGGCGCCGGCTCGAAGCTGAGAATATCGCCCTTAGAGACAGCGTCGGCGAGCCCACGAGTGATCTGCCGCAAATCGTTGCCGACTCACCGGCAATGAAGAACGTCTTGAACCTCGTGGAGCGGATTGGACCAGCTGATGCGAATGTTTTGATTACCGGCGAGAACGGCACGGGAAAAGAAGTAATTACCCGCGTCCTTCATTCAATCTCATCTCGTCGTGGTAAACCGCTTATCTCGTTGAATGCCGGTGCGTTGGCCGAGGGAGTGTTTGAAAGTGAATTGTTTGGTCATGTTCGCGGAGCGTTTACTGACGCGAAGAACGATCGAGTTGGCCGCTTCGAACTGGCCGACGGTGGAACTCTATTCCTGGACGAGATTGGCAATGTGCCGCTGAACCTGCAGGCAAAACTTCTCAGAGTTTTAGAGACGGGCGAGTTTGAGCGAGTCGGCTCTTCGAAAACGCAAAAAGTAAATGTGCGCCTGTTGTCGGCGACCAATGCAGATCTACAAGCTGAGGTGGCCCAAGGGAGGTTTCGACAGGATCTGCTCTTCAGACTCAACACCGTGGAAATCAGACTTCCGCCTTTGCGTGATCGACATGAGGACATTCCAGTGTTGGCCGATCATTTTTTGCGTTTACATCGTGAACGATACCGGCGTCCAATAATGGGCTTTACTCCGGAAGCTCTGGATGCGTTGCGACACCATTTATGGCCGGGAAATGTTCGCGAGTTGGACCATGTAATCGAGCGTGCCGTCTTGATGAGCGGCGGAAATATCGTCACCGCGTTCGACCTGGCGCTTGAGGCGACGCCTGATGCCCGCTTATCAGCGCGTCTGGAAGAGATGAGTCTGGAAGATGCTGAGCGTCTGCTGATCAGGAAGGCACTGGCTCGTTTTGAAGGAAATGCCAATCGTGCTGCCGAAGCCCTGGGATTGAGTCGAAGCGCTCTTTACCGCCGCCTGCAGAAGTATGGTCTCTCATAATCGGTAGTCGCTGTGCCAATGAATAGTCAATATTTGCTCTTCGAGGTTTAGAGACACTACATTGGCAAAGCCCGCGAATTGATTAATAATTCTCATTTATCAATTCATAATTCTCCAATGAGTAGTCCTGGTAAGCCACAGAAAGTCCAACCTTCATTCGCCACTCTGGATCCGGGTTTCCGGGGGGGCGGACGACTCAAATTTGAACGCCGGGTCACTATTCTTGCACTCGCTGCCGGTTTCCCGGCTGTCGGTCTTAGCGCCTTCTTACTTTGGTACGACAACTACTCGGCCCAGGTGCAGTGGACCATCGACCTGCTCCTGGTCCTGCTCTGGTTGAGCGTCAGTTTCAATCTCAAACAACGTATCGTCCGTCCCTTACAAACGCTTTCAAACATTCTCGCGGCCATCAGAGAAGGGGATTACTCGATCCGCGGACGGCGCGCGCTCAGTGGAGATGCGCTCGGCGAAGTGATGCTGGAAGTCAACGACCTGGGGCAAACACTGCGAGAACAACGACTCGGCGCGATGGAGGCTACGGCGTTACTGCGAACCGTGATGAGCGAGATTGACGTGGCTGTATTTTCATTTGATGGCGACCACCGACTGCGACTAGTCAACAGAGCGGGTGAAAGACTCCTGGCCCAACCGTCGGCTCGGTTGCTGGGCCGGACCAGCGACGAGCTGGGTCTTTCCCCTTGTTTAAACCGGACCGTAGGAACCGGACCCTATACTATGCAGATGGTTTTTCCCGGTGGTGTAGGTCGTTGGGACGTGCGCAGAAGTACGTTTCGCGAAGGTGGGGCGCAACATCAATTGCTGGTGCTGACTGATCTCAGTCAGACGCTCCGCGAAGAAGAGCGCATTGCCTGGCAGCGATTGTTGCGTGTCCTGGGCCATGAACTCAACAACTCTCTGGCGCCGATCAAGTCGGTGGCCGGGAGCCTTGCAAACCTGATGATCCGCGAACCTGAGCCACCTGATTGGCGCGACGACATGCAGCGAGGTTTAGCGGTGATTTCGTCCCGCGCCGACTCGTTGGCGCGTTTCGTCGAGTCCTATTCAAAACTCGCGCGGCTACCACCTCCGAAGTTGGAACCGCTGAAGATCGGTGCGCTTGTATCGCGTGTAGCCAGCCTCGAAACTCGCTTGCCGGTCAACGTTGTCTCTGGACCAGATGTAACGGTGCGGGGAGACGATGTGCAGTTGGAACAATTGCTTATTAACCTGATTAGAAATGCGGTCGATGCTTCGATGGAGACGAGAGGAGCGGTCGATGTGGGCTGGCGACAAAATAACGGTCAGGTAGAGGTCTGGATTAGCGACAATGGGCCAGGACTTGCAAGTACGGCGAATCTGTTTGTGCCGTTCTTTACAACGAAGGCGGAAGGGTCGGGGATCGGTTTGGTCCTCTCGCGACAAATTGCTGAGGCTCATGGCGGCACGTTAACTCTCGAGAATCGCAATGGAGCGCACGGATGTGAGGCCAGGTTGCGATTGCCACTCTGAGAGGGGCCAGGGGTCAGGGGTTAGGGTTCGGTTACGGAACCAGGAGCGAAGCGACTGCCTGTTATGGCTATCGGACTCCGGCATTGAGATAGCCCACTGAAATGACTAACCCGTGGTGAGGCTTTTCGAAATTGGGCCGTCGCTTCGCTTCGGTTCTGTAAGGAAGTGCGGCTACCTACCAGCAGCATATGATCAGACTTAAAGAATTTGTTTGTGCAGCGATTGCTGTCCTCATATTTGGTGTGGCGTCGTTCGGACAGCAATCCTTTCGTAACGAAACCCGGAAATGGAGACTGGCACATGAGGAAGAGATCAAGGCCGACAATGGTTGGCTGACGGTGTCGGGTTTGTTCTGGCTAAAACAAGGCATCAACACCGTCGGAAGTGGTCCGGATCAAAATATCGTCTTGCCGGCGAGCGCAAATGCCGCGTCCGTTGGCACCCTCGAACTTAATCAGGGTGTAGTAACGTTTCGCGCCACTGCGGGAGTTGCGGTGAAAGTTAATAACGAGTCGATTCGTGAATACGAGATGAAATTCGACTCGGACAAACCGCCTGCGCCTTTTAAGGTCGGGGCCTTGATTCTGAGTGTGATCAAGCGTGGCGAACGGTTTGGGCTTCGAGTTCGTGACTTAAACAGTCGCGCCCGCTCCGAGTTCAAAGGATTGAGGTGGTTTTCTGCCCGTGAGTCTTACAAAGTGGTCGCTGAATTTATTCCCTATACCGAGCCGAAGGAGATTGTCATTATGAACGTGCTCGGCGATGAGGTACAGATGAAGACTCCGGGTTTGTTGTCGTTTAAGCTCAATGGAAAGACATATCAGTTACGTCCTGTTATCGAAGACGATAAGTTGTTCATAATGTTTCGCGATCGCACCGCAGGTAAATCGACCTATGGCGCCGGTCGCTTTCTCTATGCCGCAATGCCAAAGGATGGAAAGGTAATATTGGATTTCAATCGAGCAGAGAATCCGCCCTGTGCATTTACCCCGTTTGCGACCTGCCCGTTGCCGCCACCTCAAAATCGTTTACCGATAGCGATTCCGGCGGGCGAGCTCAACACTCACCTAAAATCTCAGCGCTAACTCAGCGTCTCTGCGTTAAAGGGTTTTCAGAATTACTTGATCATAAATTTTCCCTGCGTCACTGAAGTTGTGGCCGCATCCGCACTCCCGGTAAATCCCGGCTGTTTACCTCCAACGCTAACAAGGAATTCTCCCGACTCAACTTTCCGATTTCCATTGTCATCTGTCACTGCCATTTGCTCGGGAGTGATAGTGAACTCAAGCGTACGTTTTTCGCCGGGCTTTAAATTGATTCGCTTAACGCCCGCAAGACTTCGAATCGGCTTCGGGTAAGACGAAGCTACATCCGTCAAATACAGTTGGGCTACTTCGTCTCCTGCCCGCGTACCGGTATTGGTTACCTCGACGCTTACCCTTACGCTTTGACCTGCGGAGAGCGACGCTCGATCAAACTTCAGTCGATCATACTTAAAACTCGTGTAGCTCAATCCGAAGCCAAAAGGATATAAGGTTGCACCCTTGAAATACCGGTAGGTCCGACCTTGCATTGAGTAATCAGTGAAGGCAGGAAGATCTCCGACCGACTTATAGAATGTCACGGGCAAGCGCCCGGCAGGATTATAGTCGCCAAAGAGAACGTCGGCGATCGCAGTTCCTCCTTCTTCGCCCGGATACCAGGCGTCCAGAATTGCCCCGACGTTGTCGTTGGCCCAGTTAACTGCCAGCGCACTTCCGCCCAGTAGCACGAGTATCACTGGCTTTCCCAGACCCTGAACTTCTTTAATCATTTCTTCCTGGTTCCTGGGGAGGGCGATGTCTGTGCGATCGCCACCGCGAAATCCTTCGACCTGCACATCCATCTCTTCACCTTCAACCCCAGGCGTTATTCCCATCACCATCACCACTGCATCCGCTTCGCGAGCCTTCGCGATAGCCTCATCCTTGAGACTGCGTTCGCCATTTGGAGCGGACCAGTTGAGCTTGATAGATGAGTATTGATTGCCATTCTCAAAATATTCGAGCCGTAAATCGTAAGCCTTTCCTGATTCGAGCTCGATCTCTTTGTTCAGTGAACGCGTACGTCGATTATTCAAATCTTCGATCAGCGTCTGGCCATCAATGGTTAGCCTGACACCTCCGTTCGCGGAAATTCCAAGCAGGTATTTTCCAGTCTCGGGTGCCGAGATTCTGCCGGTCCACCTCACTGAGAAATTGTCTTCTGCGACGCCGGTCGCCGGACTCATTGCGCCCCATTCAAAGTTTATTCCCGGATCGGTTCTGATTACTGCGGGCTCGCCTTTCAGTTCGCGATTATTGAAGTACTCGCCTCGCAAACCGCTCCCACTATTCAGAGATGACGCAGGTATCGGCACGACAAAAACGCCTGGTGGGTATAGACCTGGCGCATAGAGAACCTGAGTGGAGGGAGAAACCTTCGCGCGAATACCAGCGAGCGGAGTGACATACCTGCTTGGTTGCCCGTTATAGTTGCCCAGCAACACGCTGAGATTGTCAGCCGATGGTCCAATGACCGCGATCTTATTGATCTCCTTCTTCAAGGGCAACGTGTTTTGGGCGTTCTTCAACAGGACCAATGACTCGCGGCTTGCGCGGAGTGACAGTTGTCTGTGTGCCTCCGAATCGTTTTCTGAGAACGGAATCCTGGCGTAAGGTACCGTCTCAGGTGGATCGAACATGCCGAGCTGAAAACGGGCGGTCATCAAGCGTTTTACAGAAACGTCAATCTCTTTCTCAGTTATCAAGCCGTCTTTGACGGCTTTCACCAAAGAACGGTATTCACGACCGCACGTCAAATCGGTACCGGCCTTCACTGCCAGAGCAGAGGCTTCTTCTTCTGTTTTCACATAATGATGACGAAGATAAATATCTTCGATTGCGCCACAGTCGGACACGATGTAGCCATTGAAACCCCATTTTCTCAACGTATCGTTAAGCGGCTTACTGGTGCAGCAAGGCTCTCCATTGGTGCGGTTGTAAGCGCACATAACAGAGCGAGCGCCACCTTCGACTATGGTTGCATGAAAAGCCGGCAAGTAGGTTTCCTGCATGTCTCTTTCGAGTGCTTTCGCGTCGAAGCTGTGTCGTTCAGGTTCTGGTCCACTGTGGACGGCGTAGTGTTTTGGCGTGGCAATAACTTTGAGATAGTGTGGATCGTTTCCCTGAAGTCCTTTTACAAAGGCAACGCCCATCCTCGCAGTCAGATAGGGATCTTCTCCATAAGTCTCTTGCCCTCGACCCCAACGTGGATCACGAAAGATATTGATGTTGGGACTCCAAAAGGTGAGTCCTTTGTAGCGCGCACGGTCGTTATTGCGTTCGAACTCATGATGTTTGGCACGGGCTTCGGTGGAGATCACATCAGCGACCTCATACATCAAATCCGTATTCCAGGTTGCGGCCAGACCAATAGCTTGCGGAAAGACGGTGGCATAACCTGCTCGAGCAACTCCATGTAATGCCTCGTTCCACCATTCATATTCGGGAATACCGAGACGTTCGATAGCGGCGGCGCTGTTCATCATCTGCGAAACCTTTTCGTCCAGCGTCATACGCGAGACAAGATCGTCAACCCGTTTTTCAATCGGCAGCGCGGGATTCTGAAAGGGCAGTTTCTGCTGGGCCAAGGTCCCCTGAAGGGTCGTTGCCAGGAGTGTCAGTATCAGGAGTGTCGTTGATAGTTTTTTCATGGAGTTTATTAAGTGGCTTTCCCACCGCTTGTTTTGATGAGTCAATCGCCAGACTCATCCGGTTCAGCCGGTGGCAATTCTTAGCTAATATGTCGAATTTCGTGAAAACTTAACCCTCTCATTCTCCCCAAGCTTCAGCTTGGGGTTGCGGTAAGCTCTCAAACCATCAAACCGTTTCAACGGTTTCGATTGAACTCACAAAGTCTGAGCATTGAAGCCATTTTGGGAAACCGTTAAAACGGTCCGCAACTTCGATCTCCGCGCGCTAACCCCAAGCTGAAGCTTGGGGTGAATGAGAAGTTGAGTTTTCCATTCATTTAGCACGAAGGTTCGTCGCGAGAATTTTTTCTGCTGCATGGCGGTGCCCTATTTTTTGATATTTATTTGCTGAGCCTGCTTCTCTGCGATTAGTGCTAACTCCGTGGCCAGGAAACAGTGGTGTTGCGTCATCGCAGTCTCAGTGCGATTCAGCACGTCATTCACGAGTTGTTCTCCATAAGGAATGGGATCCTTATTGCAATCGAAATATCTCGTTTCTTTTTGATCGGTAAGGAAAAGGTGATTGCCACCTGGCCGTCCAGCTATATCGACGTTCTTTCGAATCTCGATGAATCCTTCAGTGCCGATAATCGTAAGCCGGCCGTCGCCCCCTGAACTCAAACCGTCCGGCGTAAACCAGTCCACCCGGAGGTAACCAGTACCTCCGTCGCCTCGCAACATTGCGTCTCCGAAATCGTGAAACTCGGGATATTGTGGATGATGGAAATTGCCTAACTGCGACGCGACGACATTGGCTTTGGTCGAGCCGGTGAAGAACAGAAATTGGTCGAACTGGTGTGACGCTATGTCGCAGATGATGCCGCCAGCATACTTCCGATCGAAAAACCATGCGGGTCGAGTCTTCGGGTTCAGCCGGTGTGGTCCAAGCCCGGTTGTTTGCAGTACCTGACCGATTGCTCCAGCCTTAACCAACTCGCCCGCTTTAACAGTCGCCCGATTGTCGAAGCGTTCGCTATACATGATTGAGTAGATCCGCTTCGTCTCGTGCTGAACACGACGTACTTGTGCCAACTGCTCGAGCGTGATGATTCCCGGCTTGGTAGACATGTAATCTTTGCCGTGCTTCATCACAGCGATACCAAGCGGGGCCCGATCGACGGGTATCCCGGAGCTCAAAACAAGTTGAATCGATCTATCTTCCAATATTTCATCCTGGCTGCGAACTTGTTTCGCCTGCGGGTAGCGCTTCGCGAATGTGGCTGCTAAATCAGGTTCCTTTGCGTAGAACGAGACAAATTCGCCGCCTCCCCTGATGGTTGCGCTGATCTGGCTGTGAATATGATCATTGTTGATACCGATGACAGAAAACTTGATTTTTGGTGCTTGTATCGTGGCATTGCTCCCTGTTCGCGGAAGGGCTTTCACGTTTTCCGATCCAATAGAAAATGCTGACATCGTCAACAATCCGGCAGCTGAGCCGACTGACTGTTTGATAAAAGCTCTGCGATTCGCTTTTGACTTTTTCATTGTTACTGGTTCACTCCGATGACTGGTTGAAACTCTCGTTCGCTGTATTCAAAAAAATCAAAATCCGCATGTCTTCCTTGTCCTGAACTATCCTGACAACACACACCGACGAAGGCGCCGGTAAAATTTGGCTTACCCGGTGCGCTCGCCTCGTCTGAAAGGATGCTGGCGTCAAATTGCTCCGGTAACCAGTTCCAGGATTCTTCGCAGCGATAGGCAAAACGCAAACGTTCGTAGTCTACTTCAACCCGTAGCTCCACAGTCGAACCTCCGGCAATCGGTAAAGGCGTTGTAAATACATCCGATTGAACGAGGTCCGGGTGCGCTGACATTACGCGAAGGTGTTTGCCGAGCCGGTCGTCATAACTTATGTAGCAGTAGTGAAATTTCTCGCCGTTGTAGTAACAGATCAAACCGGCAGTTTGCTGAAAATCTTCAGGGTCGAATGAGATGGAAGTAATTGCGGAATAGCAATGAGCTTGTTGCCGTCTAGCGACCAGACTCTGTCGGAAAAGACTCCCAACCGATTCACGGCCGTACAATCGAAGAAAACCTGGTCGCGCTGACAGACTAAAGAGGTCTTCGGGCGACGGCGATCGCAGCCATTGAAACGCAAGGGGAAGCTTCGGATCGTCGAAATCACATCTCGCCGGTTCTGGGGGAAAAGGATGAGATGGCAACGATGGTGCTTCGACCTCAGTCGACGGAATCCGTTGTCTATCCCAGGTTCGAAGCCAGCCGTCTACATCCCAGGTCATCTTTTGAATGGCACTTTCTCTTCCGAGCGTACATCGTCCTCTATTCGGTAACGGTCTGCCACAGAGATAGACCATGTATGTTTCGCCGTTTTGAGTTTCAACTAGATCGGCATGACCGGCGCGCTGCAGCGGGACGTCCGGTCGATCCCGGGCGGTCAAAACATAACTCTCCGGATGAAGCTCGTACGGACCATTCAAAGCTCTGGATCGCGCAAGCGTGACCGCATGGCCCCAACCCGTCCCACCTTCCGCAGTCAACAAATAGTAATAACCATTCCGTTTGTAGAGATGCGGGCCTTCAGTGAAACCGATCGAAGTACCCGTGAAAATGATCTCGCGTGGGCCAACTAACTTCTGTTCAGCAGGCGCGTATTCCTGCAACTGAATTCCCGCAAACCGATTATTGCCTGGACGAAAGTCCCAAAGCATGTTCAGCAGATATTTC
>Ga0163162_10006678_pt1 | contig 11193 bp, 11 predicted proteins | sample S55metaG_FD_115310 | JGI IMG/M metagenome (GOLD analysis project Ga0163162, IMG submission 115310) | Switchgrass rhizosphere microbial communities from Kellogg Biological Station, Michigan, USA - S5-5 metaG | ecosystem: Host-associated > Plants > Roots > Rhizosphere > Soil | place: USA...
ATGGCTTTCTCGTACGGCTCCGGATATTTGCCGCCGGCATCGACGCTGGGGCCGTAGTCGAGGAACGTAGCCACTGGCAGCCGCTCCAGCAGGTTGGGAACGCCGCCCACATGATCCTCGTGGAAATGCGTGATCAGCAGCGTATCGATTTTCTTGACGCCGGCCGCCTTCGCCGCCGCCGCGATGCGGATGGCGTCGCCCCCGCTGTTTCCCGCATAACCGGTGTCGATAAGCAGGGCTTGACCGGAGGGAGGAACCACCAGCGTGGACTGGCCCCCTTCGACATCGATGAAGTAAATATCGAGCGTCTTTGCGCCCTGAGCGGCCACGGCCAGCGCCGCGAGTAAGATCACCCGGAGCGGGCGGAGCCGGGCGGCGGGAACAAACCTCATTGACGTATCGTACAGGATAATAGAGTGGTTCGAAAATACCAGCTATGCCTTACTGTTGCCAATGCGGAGCGCCTGCCGGATCGACGGATAAATTCTGTGCGGTCTGCGGGGCCCCGCAACCTGCGTCGCCGGGGGCTGCCGCTTCGGGAGCCGGGGCAGAAACTGGGCCGCCCAAGATGCCGCCGGCGGAGTTCCTTGGCGGAGTGAGCAACAAGAATGCCTCGCTGCTGTGCTACATCCCTTGGCTGGGCTGGATCGCCGCCATCATTGTTTTGGCCAGCGCGCGCTACAAGCGAGACACAGCCGACGCCCGCGAGGTGCGCTTCAACGCGTTTCAGGGTCTCTATCTGTTCGTCGCCTGGTTGATCGTGGACTGGGTGGTCTCCCCCGCGCTCCGTTTCGGGTTGATCGGTATGGGCGATGCCTTCCGGCCGCTGGAGGGCCTGCTGCGGGTGGCGGTTCTTGCGGCGTGGATTGTGATGCTGGTCAAGGTCAGTCATTCCGAACACTACCGGTTGCCGATCGTGGGCGAGATGGCCGAACGGTCGGTGGAGGAGCAGAGGGCGTGAGTTCACGAACGGAAAACAATTGGCCCACAGATGGAAAACCGATGAACACGGATAAGAAAATAAATCTTGGAGAACTGACGCAGTGAGCTGAGTCGGCTGGAAATTTTAGTTATCTGTATCCATCGGTTTTCCATCTGTGGGCCAATGAAAAGAAGTTGGCCGAAGCGCCTGGGAACAATCCCCGACTCAACCTCGTAATTCAGTATTATTGAGCAAGGACGGGCCGCATGAAGCTAACTCTTTCAGTCGCCAGCATGGTTCTATTCGCCGGATCAGTCTTCGCCGCCGATTCCGTCACCTTCCACAAGGACGTCGAGCCGATTCTGCAGCGCAACTGCCAGGGCTGTCATCGCCCCGGTCAAGCCGCTCCCATGTCGCTGCTGACGTATCAGAGCGCGCGTCCGTGGGCCAAGGCGATGAAGGCCGCGGTGGCGACGCGCAAGATGCCGCCGTGGTTCGCGGACCCGCGCTACGGGCACTTCGTGAATGACCGTTCGCTCCAGCAGGCCGACATCGATACCATCTCGAGATGGGCCGACACGGGCGCGGCCGAAGGCGATCCCGCCGACGCCCCGGTCGCGATCAAATGGCCCGCCGACGGCTGGGAGATCGAACCGGATATCGTCATCAACGGCGCTCCGTTTACGGTGCCCGCGAAGCCCAAAGCCAACGTCATCGAGTGGACCTATATTACCGTCCCCAGCGGGCTCAAAGAGGACACCTGGATCACCTCCATGGAAATCCGCCCCAGCGAACTTGAAGTGACCCATCACATCTGCGTGTTCTTCAAACCGCACACGGAAGACACGCAATACAACACGCCGGTGTGGGCCGATCGCCCGCGTGACGAGAAGGGCCGGACGCCGGCGGAAAATGCCGGAATCAACGGCCCCGGTCTCCCGGATTCGGTTCTAAAAGGTGCGGATGGAGTGCAAGGCTGCTACGTCCCCGGACAGTTCACGCAGAATTACGCGTTGTTCCATGCCGCCAAACTCGTCAAGGCCGGTACGGATATCGTGTTCCAGCTTCACTACACCCCCATCGGCCGGGATGTGGTGGATCGCCCGCGCCTCGGGTTCACCGTCGCCAAGGGGCCTGCGGAGCGTACTTTCGTCACGCTTGGAACCTCCGCACCCAACGACGCTAAGAGCTTCGCGATTCCGCCCAACACTCCCAACTGGGAGAGCCCGCCGATGGAAGCCGAGTTCCTGCAGGACGCCGAGCTGGTCAGCATGTTCCCGCACATGCACCTGCGCGGCAAGGACATGACCTACCAGTTGACGTTTCCAAACGGGGAAACTCAGACGCTTCTCAGCGTGCCACACTACGATTTCAACTGGCAGATGGGTTATGACGTTGTTGAACCCATCAAGATCCCGAAGGGAACGCACATGAAAGTGACGGCGCATTTCGACAATTCGGTCAACAACAAGTTCAACCCGGACCCCAACCAAACCGTCTACTACGGCGACATGACCTGGGAAGAAATGATGTTCCCCTTCTTCAGCGTTACCGTGGAAAAGGGCAAGGAGAAGGAGAAGGTCATTCACGTGATCAAAGGCAAACACGGCGACGGCGCGTAGAGGCGCCGTACTAAGCTAGTCTTCATGCCTCTTCTCGATCAGATTCAGAAAGACATGACGGCGGCGATGAAAGGCCGTGAGGAAGCGCGCCTCGATGCGATCCGCATGATCAAAGCCGCCCTGCAGCGTTACACCATCGACACCGGGAAGCCGCTTGACGAGGCCGCGGAACTGCAAATCCTGAACACCTTAGTCAAGCAGCGGCGCGAGTCGGCGGACATGTTTCGTAAAGGGAACCGTCCGGAGCTGGCCGATAAAGAAGAGGCCGAGCTGAAGCTGATTGAATCCTACATGCCCTCGGCGCCCACCGACGCCGAGATCGACGCGGCCCTGGCCGCCGCCATGGCGGAAACCGGGGTCACGTCGCTCAAGCAGATGGGCGTGGTGATGAAAGCCGCGCAAGCCAAATTAGCCGGCAAGCGCGTCGACGGCAAAGCGCTCAGCGAGCGCGTCCGATCGAAACTCAGTTGACTTGGGACCTCGTTAACTTCTAGTGCTCGCCGAAGTGATACCCCACGGCGATCGTGGCTTCGGGCGCCCAATTGCTTCCCCACTGGTCTGTGAAATTCGGCACATAGTGCAGGTCGAATTGGGGGCGGATGAAGAACCGCTCCTTGATCGGTATCTGGAGACCCGCTGCAAAGTGGACCTGGAAATGAGTGGAGCTGCCTAGCGACGCGGTTTGCGTGTTGCAAACGGCTGTACCAACGCAGCCACTCTGCGAGACGGTGAAACTTGTGCTCGCGCTGCCGATTCCAGCTTGCAATCGAACGATCGCACGCTTACTAACCAGAGGCTCATAAATGCCGTCCACATCGATAAACGTCTGGCGGGACCTGAGTGGCCCGTAGTCTTGACGCGCCGGCTGGAAGTTGACCTGCGCTCCAGCGCCAAAATGCTCGCGGAACATGATGTCACCTCCGAACCCCAGGAAGAAGCCGCTGAGGCTCGGCGTGGCTTGACAAAACGCGGTTCCCGGTACGCACGGTCCCAACGGATTGGGGGAGTTCGGGCTAAGGTTATAGATCCCAGCACCGTTCGCGGAATTCCAGGCGGAACCGAAGTTCACGTTCACGTCCAGGGCGCTTTGCGCGTGGGCCAAGACCGGAAAGAATAACAGCGGAAGGTAAGGCCACATTCGTCTCATTTTTCAAATTTCCTCTTAAATTTAGAATCGGATCAATTTGTGTCTCTGAAGCTTATGGCTTAACGACGCCGCTGCGAGGCCGGACGTTTCAGGCGGAATTTCTGGGTGGGGACCGGGGTAGGGGGAGGGGAGGTTAGCCGTTTAGCCTTTAAATTTGTCGCGGCACTCGGTGGAACAAAAGTAATAGGTCTGGCCATTCGAGAATTTCTGGAAAGCGGTGGAGGTGGAAATGAAGGTTCCGCACACCGGATCCTTCTTGAGTTCGCCACCTGAGGAAGGACTTGCAGGAGGGCGGGAACCGGAAGCTCCCGTCTGTGGAGAGGAAGTACTCGATAAGCCGTTAAAGGCCTTGCTGAGGATTCCCAGTACTGACCGGATCACGCTCATGATGAGCATGAATCCGATCAGATAGAGAATCGCTCGAAACATTCACTCCAAACTTACTTTTTCTTGCCGGGCGAGGCGGCCTTGAAGTTGGTTTGTACCGTTGCTCCCATGCTGGCCATCATGTCCTTCGCCGTTTGGGCGTTGGGACCGTTCGGCGCCAGATCCAGATACTTCTGGAAAGCTTCCGCGGTTCCCGGGGGCGCGTTGGTCTTGCCGTTGTCAACCGTGGCTTTCGCGATCAGCGAGAGACCGTACTGGAAATAGGCTTCGGCGTAATTCGGATCCAGCTCGATGGCCTTCTTGAACGCGGCGGTGGCGGGCTCCATGTTGCCGGTGTTCACATACACGGCGCCGAGGTTGAAGTAGTATTTGCCGGCGTTGGGAGGATCGACCTGCGCGGCCTTCGTCAACTGCGCCTGGGCCTCATCGAACTTCTTCTGCTGAGCCAGTACCAGCGCGTAGTTGTTGAGATAGGCCGCATCGTCGGCTTTAAGGGCGATGGCTTTTTGATAGGATTCGGCGGCTTTTGCCAGATCCGCGTCCTTGCCAGCCGGCGTGGCTTTAGAGCGGCCTACGTAGGCGTCCGCCAGATTGCCCCACACGACATGCTGGGTGGCATCCACTTCACCGGCTTTGGTGAAGCCGGCAATGGCTGCGTCCCACTGGTTGGCTGCGGCGGCTGTCTTGCCCTCATTAAAGGCATCGTTCAGAGCCTTGTTTTTGGCTAAAGCGGCGGCCTGTTCCTTGTTCTTCTTCTCTAGTTCCGCTTTGTCGGCGGCAGATAAAGCGCGGCCGCTCTCGTCGACAGCGGCGGGAGGACCGCCCGCTTCGGTCTTGGATAAGTCGAAGTTCAGATTTTGAGTGTCACCGATTTTTATCGGGACGCCGTTCTGGAAATCCCTTTCCTTGCCGTCCACGACGACTGTGACTTTGTAAGACCCACCCGGCAAGCCGCCATAAAAATAGTGGCCGCGCTTGTCGGTCTTGACTGTGTAGTTGCCTTTTACGTCCAGGCGGTCGATTTTCATCACCGCGCCCTGCAGCAGTTTGCCGTCGGGTCCCTTGACGACGCCTTCGATCGCGGCGGTCTGGGCCCAGCCGCTGACAGCGAAAAAGGCCAGGCTAACCGGCAGAATCAATGTGAGCTTTCGAATTGATAACATAAACTTTGCATACCTCCCCGGTCCTTCGTGGACGCTTTCCACCGTCCAGGATACTACACAGATCGCGAATTCGCCTACCTTCTCACCCATAAAATAGACGCATCCGCTACGCCATTTGGCACATCCAAGTACTGAAGTTAGGTTCATGTGTAAAATGAAAGTACCGGTCAATTTGCCCCGTCGCCACAGCGCCATGCGCCCAATCGTTTTAAGCATCGCCGGTCTGCTCTTACTGACGAGCGTCGCCCGCCCGGCGGAATCGCTCGTCTGGACCCGCGCCCATGAGCTCTACCAGCGCACGGATTATGCTGGCTCACTCCGGGAGTTGCAGGGTACCAGCGAGAGGGATGCGGCGGTCTATCTGTTGATGGGCCAAGACTATTTCGGCCTCGCTGAATACAAACAAGCCACGGAATCGCTGGAGAAAGCGGTGGCTCTTGCGCCCTCCAACCCCGAGTGCTTCCTGTGGCTAGGCCGCGCTTTCGGAAGGCGCGCGGAGACCTCCAACCCGTTTTCGGCGCCGGGGTTTGCTTCGAAATCGAGACAGATGTTCGAAAGAGCGGTGGCGCTCGACCCCGCGAACCGCGAGGCGGTCGGCGATCTGTTCGATTATTACCTGGGCGCGCCCGGCTTCCTGGGCGGTGGAGAGAATAAAGCGGAAGCGCTGGCGGCGAAAGTAGCTCAACATGATCCCGCCGAAGGGCATTACTACCAGGCGCAGTTGGACGATCGGCGCAAGCAATACGATGCGGCGGAGAAGCACCTGCGTGCTGCGATGGACTTGGCTCCCCGTCAAGTGGGCCGTATCGTTGCTCTCGCGAGGTACCTTGGGTTGCACGGACGCACCAATGAGAGCGATGCACTGTTCGATCAGGCAGAGAAGATTGCTCCGGAAGATCCTCACGTGATCTATGAGCGCGCCTCGACCTATGTGAAGAGCGGACGCAACCTGGACGAAGCCCGCAAGCTTTTGCACCGCTACCTGCAGTCTCCCATCACGCCTAGCGATCCGCCCAAATCCGATGCGCAGAGTCTGCTGCGCAAGATCGGCGCTTGATGTTCCATAGCGAAGCGCTGCGCTTTAGTTTCCAGGCGCTTCAAGCCAACAAGTTTCGGGCCTTCCTCACTGCACTGGGCCTGGTGATCGGCAACGCGTCCGTGATCCTGGTGGTGACGATCTCGCTCACCAGCCGCGATTACATCCTGGATCAGATCCAGCGCATCGGATCCAACCTGATCTACGCGCAGTATGAAAGCGGCAACAATACCGCCAGTGCGGCCGCCGCGGCGGACTATGTCAAGATCGCTGACGTGGATGCCGTACGCGAGCAACTAGGCTCGCGCATTGTGGCCGCTACGGGCGTAATGAACAGTTTCGACCGCATGCGCATTCAAGGCGATGAAGAAGACGTGGCGATCATCGGTTCCGACCAATATTATCCGGAAGTGCGCAATCTGGACTTGCTGGCGGGCCGCTTCTTCGATGTTTCCGACGTCAATCAGCGGCATCGCGTGGCGCTGCTGATGGAGCGGCTGGCGCGGCGCCTGTTTGGCAGCCAGAGCGCGGCCGTGGGGCAGACTGTGAAACTGCATGGGTTGCAATTCACGGTGATCGGAACGTTCAAGGAAAAGACCGAAAGCTTCGGGCTTTCCGAACTGTCGGGTGAGAACGTGCTGATTCCCATCACGGTGCTGCGTTACTTCTCCCCCATCGAGCGCATCGACCCGCTCTACATTCAGGCACGCGACGCCGCCGATGTGCTGCCCATCACGGGCATCGTGAAGTCGATTCTGGAATCCCGACATCGCACGGGAGCCAAATATCGTGTCGACAATCTGGCGGCGATTCTGGATGCCGCGCGGCGCATTGCCACAGTGCTTACGGTGGTGCTGATGCTGGTGTCCGCGCTGGCGCTCGTCATCTCGGGCATTGGCATCATGAACATCATGCTAGTCACGGTGACCGAGCGAACCCGGGAGATCGGCTTGCGCATGGCGGTAGGCGCGGCGCGGCGCGATGTACTGGAGCAGTTTCTGGCCGAAGCCGTGATCATCAGCATGACCGGCGGTCTCGCGGGGATTCTGATTGGAGTGGCGATTCCGCTTAGCGTGCGCTTCTTCACCGACGACTTCGCGATTCCGATTTCGCCGCTGTCCATTGTGGTGGCCTTCACCGTTTCGCTGATCGTGGGACTCGCGTTCGGCCTGCTGCCGGCGAACCGCGCGTCGCGGCTGAATCCGACCGAAGCTCTGCGTTACGAGTAACGGCTCCAACTCCACAAAGGCTCGCGAGTTTCGCGGCCGCGGCTACACTGGTGGGGTATGAAACTCTCACTATCCGTACTGTTGCTGGGCCTCTTTGCCTCCACTTCTTCGCTGTTTGGTGAAGTCCGGGTGCTGACGCTGCGGCAGGCCCTCGACATGGCCATGGCGCAGAATCCGGACGTGCTGCTGGCGCGCCTGGATTCCCAAAAAGCGCGTGACCAAGTGATCGTGACGCGCGATCCCTTCCGGCCCAAGGTATTCGCCGGCAGTGGCGCGGCCTGGAGCACCGGCTTTCCCAGCAGCATCGAAGGCAGCGCTCCTTCCATCGTGCAGGTGAGGACACAAATGGCCATTTTCAATCGGCCGCAGAGCTACCTGACCGCGCAGGCGAACGAGGAGGTTCGGGGCGCTGGCGTCGACGTGGCGCGGCGCCAGGAAGAAGCGGTGTATCGGGTCGCGACGCTGTATTTGGACGCCGAGCAGGCGGGCCGCAGTCTGGAGGCCACGCGCCGGCAGGTGGACAGTTTGAAGCGGGTTCAGGAGTTGATGGGACAGCGCGTCGCCGAAGGGCGCGAGCTGGCGATTGAATCCAAGAAGGCCAACTTGGCTGTGTTGCGCGCCACCCAGCACGCAGAGGGTTTGGCGGCGGACTTGATGACGGCCGAGAGCAACCTGGCCGCGGCCCTCGGCTTCGGACCCAACGACCTGGCGCGTCCGGCCACGGAAGAAAGGTCTCCATTGGCGGTTCCGGTTTCAGAAGAGGCGTCGATCGAGAAGGCACTCGAGGGGAGTAATGAACTGAAACGCCTGCAATCCAACATTCAATCGAAGACGCTCGAAATCAGGAGCTATCGCGCCGAGCGGCTTCCCAAGGTCAATCTGGTGGCGCAATATTCGCTTTTTGCCAAGTACAACTACCAGGATTATTTCACCAAGTTCCAGCGTAACAATGCGCAGGTGGGAGCGTCGGTCGAGATTCCCCTGATCGTGGGCCGGACGGCATCGGCGCAGTCTGCGCAGAGCGAAGCGGACATCGCTAAGCTGCGCATCGAGTTGGACCGCACGCGCACGCGGATTACTTCGGATCTCAGAATCGCGTACCAAAATCTGCGGCGGTCCGAATCGGCTCGCGACGTTGCCCGGGCGGATCTGGACCTCACGCGTGAGGAACTGACCATCGATCTCGCGCAAATGGATGAAGGCCGGCTGCCGCTGGCGGTCGTGGAAGCTCTGCGGGCTACTGAAAATGAAAAATGGCTGGCGTATTACGAGGCGCAGCACGCCGCTGAAGTGGCCCGGCTCAACGTGTTGCGGCAGACCGGCACGCTCGAACTGGCGCTGCGCTAGGCACGCACCAACTGAGCAATCGTTTCCAGGTGAAAAGTCTGAGGGAATAAATCGATCAGCGTCAGCTTATCGATCCGGTAACTCGTCAGCGATGCCAGATCGCGCGCCAAGGTGGCCGGATCGCACGAGACGACAGTGATCCGCCGCGGAGCCAGACGCTCCAGTTCCTTGACCACCGGCTTGCCCAAGCCCGCTCGCGGCGGATCGGCCAGCACGAAGTCGGGTGTGTCCGCGAAGCTGCGGAGGAAATCTTCCACGCGGGCGCGCTCGGTTTGCAGCCGCACTTCCGCGCGGGCCGCGTTTACTTCCAGGTCGCGTGCAGCAGTCACGCCGGATTCAACGGCGATCACGTTCTGGAAGCGCCGGGCGAGTGGAAGCGCGAATAGTCCGACGCCGGAGTATAGATCCAGGGCCGTTTTGCCCTCGGCACCGTGCAGGGCGGCGTCGACCATGGGTTCGACCAGGAAGCGGTTCACCTGGAAGAACGATCGTGGGCTCACGCGGAAAGTGCCGAACGAAGTGGCGTAGTCGACGGCGACCGTCGAACCGCACCAGTCGTAAAAAGAGCGCGCGACGGGACGATCGGCTTCGAGAGCGTTCACCTGCACCTCGGTTTCATTGGTGAAGATTTCGAGTGCATGGACGAAGCGTGGGAATCGCGGGTCGCTCAGCCGTTCGCGCATCTCGGCCAGCGCCTGATTCAGGCGCGGCGAGGAGATGGGGCACTCGCCCGAAACCGGCACCAGCGTGTGCGAACGCGGCGCAAGATAGCCGATTTTTCCGTCCGCGATATGAAACTGCCCGCGATTGCGATAGCCCAGCGGCGGCCCGCTGATGGTATCGATATCAGCCGTGTATTCGATCTTGCCCACGCGGCGCAGTTGTTCGCGCAGAATCTCGACTTTGCGCGCGAGTTGAAACGCATACGGAGCATGCTGGTAGTGGCAACCGCCGCAGCGCGTGAACAAAGGGCAGGGCGGCGCGACGCGCTCGGGCGATGGGGTCAGCACCTCGATCAGATCGGCGTGGATGCCATCGTCGACATCCAGGCGCACGGTCTCGCCGGGCAGCACGTAGGGAGCCAGCACGACTCGACCCTCCAGGCGAGCCAACGCCTCACCGCCATACACCCACTTTTCGATCGTGACTTGATTCGCCACTGGCGCGGACACATCGTTTACGATAGAAGTTCTCCCCATCCGACATGAAAGCAAGAGTCCTCTCCGGCATCCAGCCCACCGGCAGCCCGCACATCGGAAATTATCTTGGCGCGTTGAAGAACTGGGCCAAGATCCAGTATGACTACGACAGTATCTACTGTATCGTGGATCTCCACGCCATAACCGTTTACCAGAAGCCGGAGGAACTGCGCGCCAAGATCGAAGAACTGACCGGGATGCTGTTGGCGATCGGCATCGACCCTGCGCATTCGTCGATCGTGGTGCAATCGGCGATCCCAGAACATGCCGAATTGGCCTGGATGCTAACCTGCGTCACGCCGGTCGGTTGGCTGGAACGCATGACGCAGTTCAAAGCCAAGTCGCAGGCGCAGGAGACCATCGGCGACGGGATATTGCAATACCCCGTGCTGATGGCGGCCGACATCCTGCTGTATCAAGCCGCGATTGTGCCGGTGGGAGAAGATCAATCGCAACACCTGGAACTCGCGCGCGACATCGCGCAGCGCTTCAATTCGCTCTACGGTGAAACGTTCACCATGCCGGCCACGCATCTGCCGACGGTAGGCGCGCGCATCATGGGACTCGACGATCCCGAAAAGAAGATGAGCAAGTCGGAGACCGGCGGGGGCCATGCGATCAGCTTGCTCGATCCGCCCGCGGCGATCCGTAAAAAGTTTCTGCGCGCGACCACGGATTCGAACCCCGGCGTGGACTACGAAACGATGGGTCCCGGTGTGCGTAACCTGCTCACCATTTTCCAGGCCTTCACTGCCTGGTCTGACGAGAACACGCGGGCCCACTTCACCGGCATGCGCTACGGTGACTTGAAAAAGCAAGTGGCGGAGGCCGTGATCGAGGCGCTCGAACCGATCCAGAAGCGTTATCAGGAGATCATGTCCGAACGCGGCTTCGTCGCGCAAGTGCTCGCCAATGGCGCCGAACGCGTGAGGCCCATCGCTCAGGACACGGTGAACAAAGTGAAGAAGGCCATGGGGCTTTACACCGCGTAACGCGGGACGGGTTTTCCCGTGGTTTCCACCGCCCAAATTCCGTTGTGCGAAACCTGAGGTCCGCTTCGTGACAAACCTCCCAAAGTCATCTTGATGGCGTTTTGACTCGGCAAAAACGACAAGCCCGCCGACTCGTTTTCATAGTGAAG
>Ga0163162_10006679_pt1 | contig 11193 bp, 4 predicted proteins | sample S55metaG_FD_115310 | JGI IMG/M metagenome (GOLD analysis project Ga0163162, IMG submission 115310) | Switchgrass rhizosphere microbial communities from Kellogg Biological Station, Michigan, USA - S5-5 metaG | ecosystem: Host-associated > Plants > Roots > Rhizosphere > Soil | place: USA: Michigan...
CAGCACTTGCAGCGCAGCTTCAGGCGCTGTGCCTGATGTTCGCCATTTCGCGGGAGCGTCGTCAAACGCCACCCATGAAGGTCAAGACCACGGCAGGCGAACAGTTGTTGATCCAGTCCGATGGTAGACTGGCATCAGCGCGCCCCGCCTGCGAAGTTGAAGAAACAGCAGAAGGGCTCACAATCAACATTAGTGGGCGGTCACGCCGCGAAATCCGAAAAGCACTGCTGGGAACCAAGCGCAAATATCCACTATTGGATATCGAAAGACTTCTAGCCGAAACCAAATCCAGTTCGTCCTATCCCACAGGCGCAATCCGTCACAGCTTTGTGTTTGGCGGTGACCAAGCGGGACGCTCGATTGTGAAAACGGCGCTTGCACTCGCGCATTCCGCAGGAATCCCGGGATCGCATTGCCAGGTCGCATTGGATTATATTCGGAACGTAGAAGCTTCGCCCTGCTTTGGCTATTTCTATGAGCGCGACCCGTTGCGCCAGCGACCGCCAAAAACGCCGCTGCATTGCGTCAGCATCGCGGCCAATCCAGATTCGGGTCTTGTCGTCGGCTACGTTGAATATTTCGGCGTGTATCGCGTCGTGTGCCATCTGGGCGATGGCTATGTGGGCGAGAGAATTGACAAGACTTATGCGCTCGACCCTCGCACGGGGCAGAAGCTTGATCTTTGCGCGGCGCTGAATTTTTCAGCCGATGAACTTCACAACATTTGCCATGACGGCGGCTTGCCGGACGGTGCTATCGACGCCTTCAATGTCATGCTGCCCGTGGCGCTGGAACGCCAATTCGATGCTGAGCGCCAACGTGTTGTAGCGGACGCCGTTCGTCACGGTTTTGCTAACTGTGGTGCGCAGGAGGGTGATATACTGACCGAGCAGCACCTCGAAAAGCTAAGTGGCTTGGTGATGGAGAGAATGCAGCCGTTCCTCATTCGCCATATCGCACCTGACAGATATATCAGCCTTGCCTACGGCGTTTATTCATACCTCTCCCAGCGTCGATCCGAAAAACCCAAATCATGGATAATGAAGTGGCGCGCAAGACGGCGCATCACATCTGCCGCATTCCCATGAAACGCTCATATTACGGTTACTCTGCTTGCCCCGTAGCTTGGCAAGTTGCAGATTGAGATCAGAACGCGAACAAGAGTGTAAAATGGCGGTCGAACGTTCATTCCGTAATATCCCGGACGGCAAGCTTGATGAGGCGGATCAGCAGTCCTTCCTCGTTGGCCTTGGCTGGTCGAATGCGCCGGGATGGGCCGAACTGCTCCAATCCAAACGTATCCTCATCATTTCCGAAGCTGGAGCTGGAAAAACCTACGAGTGTCGCACGCAGTGTCAGCGCTTGTGGGATGCTGGTGAAGCGGCATTCGTTTTGGAATTGGCGACGCTTGCAACCAGTGACCTTCGTTCCATGCTGGACCATGATGAAGAGTTGCGCCTTGATGCTTGGCTTGCTTCACAATCTGATGTGGCGACATTCTTTCTTGATTCGATTGATGAACTGAAGCTCAGCCTTGGCTCATTCGAACAGGCATTGAAGCGCTTGAACAAGGCCATCGCCGGACAGCTCGTACGTGTTCGCATCGTAAACGACGCGGCCCGTGCCATTTGATGAGCAGCTTGTCCGCCGGTTACTGCCTGTGCCGCCACAGCCTACGACGGAAACCAATGGTGACACCTTCGCCCAGATCGTCATGCACGGGCGGGCGAATCGGCAGGCAGCAGACCGCGACGGCACAAAAACCGATTGGCGTATCGTCGCGCTCATGCCTTTGTCAGATGAACAGATCGCAGACTTTGCCTGCGAACAGGGCGTCACTGATCCACAGGAGTTGCTCGCCGATTTACGGCAACGCAATGCACAGGAATTTGCCCGAAGGCCCCAAGACCTCCTCGAACTCTGCGCCGACTGGCGCGACTTCAAACGGATTCGCACGCATCGCGAACAAGTGGCGTCGAACATCCGCATTAAGCTCAAGCCGCGTGATGATCGGCCCGAACCTGCGGAACTCTCGGTCGACAAAGCTATCGAAGGTGCGAGCCGCCTAGCGCTGGCAATGATGACGACCCGCAGGCTTACCATTCGGCACAGCGCTGAGGCCGATACCAGCGGCGAAAAAGCCCCGCTTGATCCATCAATTATCCTTTCCGACTGGAATGCCGAGGAACGAAAGGCGCTGCTGGAGCGCGCGCTATTCGGGTTTGCGTCCTATGGGCGTGTGCGGTTCCATCATCGTTCGGTTGCTGAATACTTGGCTGCGGAACGGATCGTCGCCTTGCGGAAAACCGGCATGACGGCGCGTGCCCTGAAGCGCCTGATCTTCGCGGAGACGAAAGGCAAAACCATCGTCCGGCCGTCCATGCGTGCCATCGCCGGATGGCTGGCACTCACAGACGACATGATTTTTGAGATGCTGCGTGACCACGAGCCGACTGTGCTGCTGACGCTCGGTGACCCGGAGTCATTGACGCATCCCCAACGTTGTCAGGCGTTGCGTTCCTATGTCGAGCGATTCGGCCAAGGTGGGTGGCGCGGGCTTCGTGTTCCACAAATTCAAATCCACCGTATCGCATCGGCAGAGTTGACCAGTGAAATCAATCGTCTCTGGGCTAGCGGAATTGAAAATCCTGAGATTCGTGAAACACTGTTGATGCTGATTGAAGCCGGTCGAATTTCAGGCTGCGCTGATATCGCATATGCGACGGCGCTCAACACGACCGTTTCAAAGGTTGAGCGGATTACCGCCCTCGACGCGCTCGTTGCCCTTGACGACCCGCGTATCGGCAACATGGTTCATTCCATCGCAAATGATCCTACATACTGGCCTGATGAACTGGCGCGGGGTGCCGTTGTTCGCCTTTTCCCGAAACATCTCAGTGTCGAAGCCCTCTGCCACGTTCTGGCGCGCCTGAAAGAAGACAAGCGTAGTGTTGGCAATCTCAGCTGGCAGTTGCCTCGGTTGATTGTGAATACGCCGTTGGACCAATCGACGCTTGAGGCATTGCGGGATGGGTTGTCCAAGCTGGCGTCCTCGGGCTTGCGAACAATGGCGGAATGGCCGAATATCGCGACTGATCGACCGCATCTGGCCAATGCGCTTGCTGCAACCTGCATTCGCGGTCTATCCGGCGGCGTCACCCGCGATTGGCTGCGCGCAAGTGTTCTCGCTTTGTGGCTTCCACATCACGAAAATCGACGCGATGAGTCTTTTGCCCAGTTGAAGCGCCTGCTCGCTGAATTGCCAGCGCCCCAAAACGCAGAGCTGTTTTGGGAGGACGATGCGTTCAACCAGTCCTTTCGACCTTCAGCCGAACCGAGCAAGCGGTATGCCCGAATTGCCTATCATGATGGCCCTACGCATATTGAAGAGAAGCGTGATTGGCCGTGGATCAAGATGGAACTGGCCGATGTCAGGCGCACGCTGGAGGATCGTGCATTGCTGTTGGAGGCCGCGATACCGCTAGCTCCCAGTCGCGACGCACACCGCGACCACTTGCTTGGTTTGAAAGCGCTGGTTGCCGATCAGCCTGTGTTGATTGCGAAGATCGATGTGCGGCTTAAGCCATCGCCAGATGAGAACATCCACAGACAATGGGAAAAAAAAGACGCGAAGCGTCAAAAGCAAAAGGAACGGCAAGATGCGAAGCACCATGCGAGCTGGGTGATGTTCTGGCGAGAAATTGCCGAGCAACCAGATAAGGCTTTCTCCGCCCAACATAGCGGCAACACGGCTTGGAACCTATGGCAGGCCATGGGCCAAGCTGGTGATGACAGCCGCGAATCTGGATGGAACAGGCGCTTTATCGAAGCTCAGTTCAATAAGGAAACGGCGGACCGGTTGCGGCTTACCCTCATGGAGCAGTGGAGGAACGACCGACCGACGCTTGCCAGCGAACGTCCAGATGACGAGAAAAATACCTATCTTGTTCGCTGGCAGTTAGGCCTTGCCGCCATTTACGCCGAAGCTGAGGACCCCATGTGGGCGACCAAACTTTCGGATGATGAAGCAAGACTCGCCGCTCGGTATGCCCCCATTGAGCTTAACGGTTTGCCGCTGTGGATGGAGGCACTGGCAGCGTGGCATCCATTGGCTATTGATGCCACGCTTGGTGTCGAGTTGACCGACGAACTTGGCAGCGTTGCAGGCGCGCAGTGGAACTCGATGCTGCTGCAAAGCATCAGTCATGCGCCAGGTGCAGTGGTGGCCGCCTTTTTGCCGCGTCTCCGGGCGTGGCTGGATGCCGGTGGTGACCGTGTCGGCCATAATGAAGATAAGGCTGGCGCAGCCAATCGCCTGGGCATGGTCGTCGATATCCTTATGAAGTGCGGCGATGCGGAGACCCGCACGTATTTGCGTGATCTTGCCAATCTCCGGCTGCGCGAGAACATTCCCGCGTCGTTCGCTCATGTTTGGTTGCCAACTCTGATGCGCCTTGACGCCCCAGCCGGTGTTGAGGCGCTGGAAAGGCGCGTCGTAGGCGTTGAGCCTTCCCAGCGCAGTGAGGCGGTGGGATGGTTTGCTTCCCTGTTTGGGGATCGGCGCGATGGCGTCAATTTGGCCGACAGCCAGTTTACACCTGCAATTCTGCTGCGATTGCTTCGCCTGTCCTACCATCATGTTCGGCTGGCGGATGATGTGGAGCATGAAAGCAGTTATACGCCAGACGAACGCGACCACGCGGAACGTGGGCGAAATTCGGTCGTCAATGCCATTTTCGAGGCTCATGGCGAAGAGGGCTGGGCGGCAAAGCTGGAAATGGCTGCCGACCCGCTCTGCATGCATTTCAAGGATCGAATCCTTGCGGTGGCCGAAGAGCATTGGGCGGTCGAAGTCGATTCAATTGCGTTTGACGATGCCCAGGCCATTGCTCTTGATAAGACCGGCGAGGCCCTGCCTGCAACCAATGAAGCAATGTTCGCAGTGATGGTAGATCGTCTGGCCGATGTGGATGACCTTTTATTACGCGACGTATCTCCCCGCGAGGCGTGGGCAGGCATCAAGGATGAACGGGTTATGCGCCGCGAAATCGCTCGCGAACTGAGCTACCATGCTGACGAGCTTTACAAGATCGATCAGGAAGCAGCGACGGCAGACGAAAAGGAAACAGACATCCGGCTGCGTTCTACCCATTCAAACCATGAGGCTGTGATCGAACTGAAGTTGGCGGATGGTCGAACCGCACATGATCTGCGCGATACATTGAAGGACCAACTCGTTACGAAATACATGGCTGCTGAAACGAGTCGATCCGGCTGCCTGCTGATCACCCTCGCTAAGGACCGAACCTGGGATCACCCCGATAGCGGTTTGCGCATTGGCTTTGATGCGTTGGTGAAACTGCTGCGTGATGAAGCTGCACGCATCGTAGCAAGCCTTGGAGGCCATCTCCGTCTGCATGTCCACGCGCTGGATCTGCGCCCACGCCTTCCAACCGAAGCCAAGCGCAAGAAGGCATCGCCTATCCCAAAAAACCGGGAAAAGCCAGCGTAAACAACTCCCTGGTGTGATGTGCATGTCACGCGAACATGATTTTATCAGCTGTTTTGTGTTGCCTTCGGCCGGGGCCGCGCCACTTCGCGCTGCAGACTGCAGTCTCTGCCACGTCGCTAATCCGGCTCAGAGACAGCCCTCAGGGCACTGCGGAGCCCTTCCGCCGACCTTTTTCCACACATGCCGTTTTCTGTCCAAACGGTTCCCCGCAGGCCCTCCCAGTGGCATTCGATGAATTGAAAGCTGCCGTAGATGGAGTTGCCTCGGCGGTGGGGCGGCGAAATCGGCATGCGGAAGGGACGGCGTCTGCCAGCGGAATGCAGCAATGTGGCACCGTAGGGATTTGTGATCGAAGGACCACGAGCGACGCCGTGCATTTTGGTAGGCGTCCGAGTGATTTCCAACCTCGGCGGATAGGCAGCACCGGGGTAATGGATCGCGATAAAATCTAGGACTTCTCGATTCTGGCAACGCACCTATTAGGCTGATTTTGTTGTAGTTCAGGACCATTTCCCACCCGCATTCATCACGTAAACACGTCATATTGACCACATCAACAATGAATGAGGTCAATTCAAATGATCAAAGTTTACGAGTTCAACTGCGCTGCTTTGGGACTACCGGTGACGATCTTCGCCCGCAATGTCAGCCAAGCGCACGAGATGTTTGAGCTATGGCACAGCTACCACACTCCCTTTCTTCCGATCACTCTCACCACGATCAGCGAGAGCAGCTTGAGGCATTTGACTGACACGCCCCAGCTGGCTGAAGCGGCGCGTGCGGGCATCACAGGGGTCGGCTACTGGATGGGGCACAGGGAGGGCTGGTGCATTCGACCAGCTGATGGCGATACACCCGGCGTGATCGCACCGCTCTTGCCCACAGTAAGGTATTTTGTGGGGGTGAGCGACGAAATTGGCGAGGTGTTGGTCTTTGCTGAGTGCCGGCATGACGCCGACAAGATCTACGATGAATACCACCGGGATTGCATGGGCTGGTCCGACGATGCTCAAGACCTCACGGAGATGTCGCGCTGGCTGCTCACCGACGCCAAGGTGACCTTGCGAGAAGACATGGAGGCGGGGCTCACCGGCATCGGCAGGGAGTGTGAGGACGGCTTTTGGCACATCCTGCCGCCCGATTACGAGGCGCCGCTGACGGACGCTGAACTCGATCCCGACTAATGGGACTTCGCGGCCTATTTTACAATCCGATGTCAATTCCAAAACACTAAAGGATTGATTTTATAGATATCAATTTTGCCTGCGGCAAAGGGACAGGCTATCAATAAATATCAAGAAATAATCCTAATAAATACCGTGCTAGTAAAATCATTGGCGCAATTGACCTACAAAAATACAATCGGTAAGTTTATATATTGCTCCAAACTCTTCACTTTAGTTGTAATATCGACATTGCTTTCATGGATTTGATGGCGCCACTTTTTACACAGTGGCCGATCCGTTGTGCATTGTCAAAATGCTATCCCACTCGACTCCGCTTGATTTGGCCTTACGGTGAAACGGTGAGACCAAAAATTGATCAGTCACGGGGATCAGGTGGGATACAAGCGTTCAGGAGTGGTAACCGGGCATGGTTCGGTCAATGATGACGAGGTTTACATCTCGACCTATGAACTGGACGGGACCAGCGCATCCAACGACCCGATTTTAGCTTCACTTCAATTCTTTGGATCGGATCTGCCTCAAAACGTGCTCGTTTGGGGCAACGGCATCATTTCTGCCGGTGACGCAAGCGCACAGGCCGCGCAGCAGCAGTTCCTCTCTGCTTATGAAGGCGGCACCCTGGACGCTTTTCCAGGCAACTATGTGGCACCGGCGGGGTCGCAAACTGTCGCAGCAAAGATCGTGGTGACGACCTACAAGCCGGCAGTTGATCCCGATACGAGACAGATTACGCTGCCCATCAATTACATCGCCTCCGTGGTTTGGTACGATGCCGCGGGCAACATCATTGGCGAATTTGATGGCAGCAGCCCCCGTGAAGATGCGGTCTTCAGCTTCTCGCATGTCACGCCCGGTTACGAAGTTTCCTATGATTTCGGGAACGGGGCGTTTCAGGGAGGCAATCTGGCCAGCGCGGGGTTTGTCGACCTTCTCCAAAAGAACGGCACCAGCGGCAACGATGTTCTGGTAGCCATCCAGGCACCGGCAACCCTTGACGGGAAAGCAGGTGACGACGTTCTGGTGAGCGGCCCCTATGGAGACATCTTGCTGGGCGGCGACGGCATCGACACCGCATCGTTCGCCAATCTGGCAGGCGGCGTGCAAGTCAATCTGGAAACGGGTGCGCATGGCGGCCAGGCCGAGCTGGATTTGATTTTCAGCATCGAGAACTTGCGTGGATCGAAAGGCGACGACACCCTCGTCGGCGATCAGGGCAGCAATACGATCGAGGGAGACGGAGGCAACGACATCCTCGATGGTGGCAGCGGAATTGATAACCTGACATATGCCAACGCCTTGGCCGGTGTGACTGTCGACCTCTCCCATCAAGGCCCCCAAGATACGGTGGGTGCCGGTGTCGATACGATTTCCCACTTTGAAAATCTTGCGGGATCGAAATTCGGCGATGTTCTGGGCGGCGATGCGCTCGACAACCAGATCACCGGCGGCGCGGGCAACGACACGCTGAACGGGGGCGCAGGTTCCGACCAGTTGAGCGGCGGCACCGGAAACGATGTGCTGGATGGCGGAACGGGTTTCAACACGCTGGACGGCGGAAGTGGAAACGACGTGATCGTAGGCGCCACGGGGAGCCCCGCCGAATTAAGTACAGACTATAGCATTCTCAATGGCGGCATTGGCACCGACGAGGCTTCCTATGCCAATGCCGATGGGCCGATCAACGTGAACCTCACGTTGGACGGGCCACAATTTACCATAGGTTCGGTTTACGAGCAGCTTGTATCTATTGAAAACGTCACAGGGTCTAATTTCGACGATTTCATTGACGGCAACAATTTCAACAATCGAATATCCTCTGGCCTCGGCAACGATGATGTTTCCGGCCACTACGGCAACGATACGATCGATGGCGGCGGAGGCGATGACCGGCTTTTCGGGAGCAATGGCAACGACCTTTTGATCGGCGGTTTGGGCGACGACCTTCTGGATGGCGGCACCGGCATTGACACGGCGGCCTACACCGATGCGGCGTCTGCCGTCTTCATCGATCTGGCGGTCACCACAGGGCAGGATACCAAGGGTGCGGGCATCGACACGTTGAAAGACGTCGAGAATGTGACCGGCAGCGCCTTTGCCGACACGTTGTATGGCAATGCGATGAACAATGCGCTGGCGGGTGGCGTCGGCAACGATATTCTTCGTGGAAACGGGGGCAACGATGTTCTCGACGGCGGACCGGGCAACGACACTCTGGATGGAGGAAGCGGCACGGATCTGGCAACCTACGCCACCGCCACATCTGCCGTCGCTGTCAGCCTTGCCCTGACAGGCGCACAGGACACGGGCGGCAGCGGCATCGATACCTTGACCGGCATCGAGAATCTGACGGGGTCCGCCTTCAGCGACACGCTGACCGGCAATGGCCTGGCCAATGTGATAACCGGGGGCGCTGGCAACGACATCATGGCGGGCGGCGCGGGCAACGACACTTACATTGTCGACAGCGCAGGCGATCAGGTGAGTGAGAGCACGACGCCGACAAGCGGAATGGATGCCGGGGGAATCGACACGGTCAAAAGTGCGGTAACCTGGAGCCTTGCCAGCAACGCATTCGTGGAGAACCTGCAGCTCACCGGCAATGCCGCCATAAACGGCACCGGCAACGACCTTGCCAACACGATAACGGGCAATACTGCGGCCAACACGATCAGCGGCGGCGGCGGCAACGACAAGATCACGGGCGGCGGCGGAACCGACACCGTGTCTGGCGGAACGGGGCGAGATTATTTCGTCTTCCGAAAGGGAGATTTTGGTAGCACGACAGCGGATGCCAATGCTGACCGCATCCTGGATTTTTCCCATGCGCAACATGATCGCATCGATCTGCGGGCCGTAGATGCCATTCGCGACACGCTGGCGGACGAAGCGTTCACATTCATCGGAACCGCGGCCTTCCATGCCGTGGCTGGCGAACTCCACTATCAGCAGATCGGCGGGAATACCTATCTTTCGGGCGATATAACCGGCGATGGATCGGCGGACTTTACCATCCGAATTGACGGTGTGATCAACCTGCAGGCCAATGATCTGCTGCTGTGATACCCGGCAGGGCAGGATGGCGGGCTGCCCGTCCTAAGGCGCATTGACGGCGGCGAGTTTGCGCTGGGCTTCCACGGCAAACAGGCTGCCTGTTCGCCACCGATTGAACATTGCCGCAGCATTGTCGCGCACCAGCTTCTGGCCATTCTTCCGGTCGCCTGCGGCCCATAGGCAGCTACCGCGCACGGTATCGAGCCATGCCATCCGCCATGGCTCAGCTTCGAAAAGGGCCATGGTGATCGGCCGGGCCCTATCGAGCAATCGCAATGCCTCCTTAGGCGCGCCGCTTTGGCATTTGACATCCGCCAGCTGAACCAGCGCCACGGCGGTCACCGGGTCCTGATCGTCACCCGTCAAATCAAGGGCCCGCTGGAATGAGGCAGCGGCTCTCCCCTTGTCCTCCAACCCGGCATAGGCGAGCCCACGGTTGGTTTCGATCACGCCCGCAAGGTGATCTTGCGATAGCCCCTTGGCCGCAAGGATGGCACTGGCCTTGCCAAGCATTTCGATGGCTTCGCCAAAGCGGCGCTGCTCCACGATTGCGCGGGCGAGATCGTTGAGGGTCTTGGCATAATCGGGATGCTGCGTTCCGAGAACCTTGGCCGTGATGGCAAGGCGTGATTTGTACAGCGTCTCGGCCACCGCGCTGTCGCCCCGTTTGGTCGCAATGCGGGCGAGGCCGGCAATATCGTCGGAAACACTGGGGCTCATCTCCCCTTCGTATTTCCGCCGGATAGCCAGCGCATTTTCGATATACTTGCTGGCCGCGTTCAAATCGCCTTCGTCGATTGCGATGGCGCCCAGTCCTTCCAGGGCGATGGCGGCGTCGGTATTGTCAGGGCCGATCAGCGAAACATCGCGCCGATAGGCTTCCTCGAAAAACTTCCTGGCGGCAGCCGCATCGCCGATGTTGGCGTTCGCCTCTCCCAACGAAAGCAGGGCGCGGGAGAGGATTTCCGGCGGCAATGTGGATGAAGTGCGCGCAATCGCGGCAGCCTGCGCGGCCGCGTCTTTAGCGCCGTCCAGATTGCCAAGTTTCATCCTTGCGTCCGCCAGCGACAGCAGCTGCCTCGCGCGAACATCGGCGTCCCCGTGGCGAAGCGAGAATGACCAGCCTGCGAGTTGCTCGGATTCCTTGAAATAGCCAAGGCTGCCATAGACTTGCGCCAGAGTTGCGGCGAGATCGGCGCGGACAGCGGGTTGATCCTGCAATTCATTGCGAATCTTGCGCGCACCGCTGTCCACGACCTCGCGCGCAGTAATGTCCGAACCTCGCGCGTTCGACGGGTCGCTATTTTCAAAAAGAGATTTGACGAAGGATACCGTTCGTTCAGCGGTGCGCGTCCGCTCTCGGGCAATGTCCCGCTGCTTCACCGCCTCATTGCGAGCGACGTAGGCAATGACCGCAAGGCTGGTAGTGAGCAGCAGCCCAGC
>Ga0163162_10006682_pt1 | contig 11190 bp, 7 predicted proteins | sample S55metaG_FD_115310 | JGI IMG/M metagenome (GOLD analysis project Ga0163162, IMG submission 115310) | Switchgrass rhizosphere microbial communities from Kellogg Biological Station, Michigan, USA - S5-5 metaG | ecosystem: Host-associated > Plants > Roots > Rhizosphere > Soil | place: USA: Michigan...
CCCACCAATGATTGCTAGAACAACGGGATTCGTAGATGTGGGTTCAGAGCTCAAGCTGATAACACTAGACCACGCCGTGGCATTTCTTATATTTTTTGCCTGAGCCACACGGACACGGCTCGTTCCGGCCAACTTTCGGTTGATCCCGCACGACAGTCTTTATCTTGCCCTCTTCTTCACCCGCAGGCGCCGCGCCTTGATTTGGACCAGTGAACGTCAGGGCTGAGGGACGACGAGCCATACGTCGTTGTTGCAACGTCTCCGGAGGCTGTTCTGCCACTACCTGGAGATTGAAAAGTGATCTTATTGTGGCGGTATCGATCCGATCGAGCATCTCCTGGAAAAGATCGAAGCTCTGTTTCTTGTACTCGACCAGTGGATCCTTCTGACCATACCCCACTAAACCAATTCCCTGTTTCAGGTGATCGAGCGACAGCAAGTGATCCTTCCATTGGGCGTCAATAATGTTGAGCATGATGATGCGCTCGTAAGTGCGCATCGCCTCTGGTCCAATCTGCTCTTCCTTAAACGCGTACTTGACCTTTAGCTTCTCCCAGATGGCGTCCGCGACTTCCGGAGAAGTCATCGCAGCGATGTTGATACCTTCGGAATCGGTATCGAGGTCATAGATCGTCTTGACCTGAATCTTGTAGTTTTCAATATCCCAATCATCGGGTGAAGCTTCTGGATTTAGATACTGCTTGGTGAGATCAGACAATAAGTCATAAGCGACTCCTGATGTCGGAGGATCACCCAGCAGGTAATCTCGCTGATCGGGCTCTTCCATCAGCTGGCGGCGCAATCCATAGATTGTTTCGCGCTGCTTGTTCATCACGTCGTCGTATTCAAGTACGTGTTTGCGAGACTCGAAGTTACGACCCTCAACCGATTTTTGAGCCGAAGCAATACGTTTCGAGACCATCTTGGATTCGATGGCCACGCCTTTCTCCATACCCAGGCGCTGCATCAAAGCCTTCACCTTGTCGCCTGCGAAGATGCGCATCAGGTCGTCTTCAAGCGAAAGGAAGAATCTTGAAGATCCAGGGTCGCCTTGACGTCCGGCACGACCTCGCAACTGATTATCGATGCGCCGCGATTCGTGACGTTCAGTACCAAGGATGTGCAAGCCGCCCAGGCCAACTACTTCATTGTGTTCTTCTTCTACAATTCGCTTGGCGCGCGCGTACATCTGTCCCCACTGCTGCTCTGTAGCTTCTTCAGGATCGATCTCTTCTTCCTTTAGAAACTCGCGGGCCATAAAGTCGGGATTGCCACCGAGCAGAATGTCGGTTCCGCGACCAGCCATGTTGGTCGCAATCGTTACCGAGCCTTTACGACCAGCCTGAGCCACAATCTCTGCTTCACGCTCGTGATACTTCGCGTTTAAAACGTTGTGAGGAACAGCTTCTTTCAACAATCTTCGGGCGATTAGTTCTGAATTTTCGACCGAGACGGTGCCAACGAGTGTTGGTTGGCCCTTCTCGTAACACTCCTTGATTTCATCGATAACTGCGTCCCATTTTTCCGGTAGAGTTCGGTAAATCACATCCGGAAAGTCATCACGAACCATCGGCATATGCGTTGGGATTACGATGACGTCCAGCTTATAAGTCGAGGCAAACTCAGCCGCCTCTGTTTCAGCTGTACCCGTCATGCCCGATAACTTTTCGTACAAACGGAAATAGTTCTGTAGCGTGATGGTCGCGAGCGTTTGATTCTCTCGCTCAATTTGCACACCTTCTTTCGCCTCGACCGCCTGGTGTAGACCATCAGACCAGCGTCGACCTTTCATCAAACGTCCGGTGAAGTCGTCGACGATGATTACTTCGCCATCCTGGACCACATACTGGTGGTCCAGTCTATAAAGAGTGTGCGCCTTCAATGCCTGTTCGACGCAATGCAACAACTCCATATTCGAAGGATCGTAGAGATTGCCGACACCCAGTAGTTTCTCGGCTCGCTCAACACCTTCTTCGGTGAGAACTGCGGTGTGAGCCTTTTCATCGACGACGTAGTCTCCGGTTTTCTTGCCGTCGACGTCTTCACCCTTCTTGAGGTGCGGAATGATGGCATCAGCGTTTCGATATTTATCGGTTGCTTCGTCAGAGGCACCGGAAATAATGAGAGGAGTGCGAGCTTCGTCGATCAGGATCGAGTCAACCTCGTCAACAACCGCAAAGTAGTGGCCGCGCTGCACACAGGTGGCCAGATCAAACTTCATGTTGTCGCGCAGATAGTCGAACCCAAACTCGTTGTTAGTCCCGTAGGTAATGTCCGCTGCGTAGGCGGCCTGCCGTTCAAAATCGTCCATGTCGTTTTGAATGCAGCCAACCTCGAGGCCCAGGAACCGGTGAATCTGGCCCATCCATTCAGCGTCACGAGAAGCGAGATAATCGTTGACGGTGACGACGTGAACGCCACCTCGTCCAGTCAAAGCATTAAGGTAAGAAGGCAGTGTGGCGACGAGAGTCTTTCCTTCACCAGTTCTCATCTCAGCGATCTTGCCCTGATGCAGAACGATGCCACCGATCATCTGGACGTCGAAGTGCCGCATGCCCGTTGTTCGCCTGCTGGCTTCACGTACAATCGCAAAGGCTTCTGGTAGCAACTCGTCGAGGGCTTGTCGTTCTCGAATTTTCCGTTCTTCTTTATCCTTAATATCTCCAACGACTTTTTGGACTCGTTCTTTGAAGGCGGCAGTTTTGGCCCGCAACTCGTCGTCGGAGAGCTGTTTTAATGAGGGCTCGAGCGAATTGATTTGATCGACTAGCGGTTGAATAGTCTTCAGGTATCTCTGATTGCTACTGCCAAATATCTTTGTTAAAGCCTTATCGAAATTCATATCTAATAATTTGCTCCGGTCTAATGTCTCTGACCTTAAAAATATCTAACTCATTGACAAGGTTTGATTTTAGTTTAGCCATGTAAGTGAGGCAAGTAAGGCTATTCTGCCCGTAAGAGGTCTAAACGCCCGGCTCCAACTGCTTCTTAATCAGATCAACAACACTTTGTCTCGGCATTGAAAAGTTAACCACTATTTTTTTCCCGTCCGGAGAGGCGTTTGTGTTTCTCATAATCACCTCTTCATCCTTGCCGGCCCTCGAGCCGGCTCCAAAAACAAGTGCTGCATTGAGAGCCTTGGCCAGGATTCGCGCACTATCAGTCGATGAAGCTTCCGACTCAACCGACGCCAGCACTTCTTTTTCACCTTGCTTGATCGTGAATTTAACTGTGGCGCCGGGATTGTCTTTGTTCAGCGGTTTCAAATAGATGAGAAAACCACTGTCATTCAGCGCCGCCACCATCTTGCCAAATAGATCGACAAGGTTCGGATCGCCAGCTTTTTTGGTGAAGCGCGGGTTTTTCAGCTTGCCCGCTTCGTCCATCTCAGCCTCGATTACAATCTCGAAGGGTTTATCGATATCGAGTTTGCCTTGTTTCTTCAGGTCATTCGCGTAGACGGCAAAGTCTCGTAGTACTTTCTTGTTGAGCTGATTCTCCGTTGGCAGATCGAGATTATTCTCAGCGGCCGTTTCCTCGAGCTTCTGCTGAGCTTCGTCCTTTGTTAACGGCGAAGGACTAACCTGGGCGCTGGGCAAAGTCGCCTGTGCAACCGCGCTCGCGGGCGAGACCGAAGGACTAGGACTGGGAATTGGCGATGGACTCGGAGAAGGACTTAACTCAGGCTCGGCTTTTCCGGGAGGCTGAGCGAGGGAAATTATCTTCGGAGCAAATGCGCCAAAATTAGATCCTGGTTGGGACTGACCAGTCTCAAATGATTGCTCAAGTGCAAAATAACCTTCCGGGTAATGAAATTTCTCGTTGGCTAAGTCTAAAAGTTGAACTTCGTCACCGATCTGAGTGGCAACGTAGTCTTTGTCTACAATTCGAGTGCCGGCGATCAGACTCGCAATGTTCAATGCGTCCCGAAACGCGGGCACATACATCACGAGCCACAAAAGCATTAAATGCAGAATTAGTGACCCGCCAACCAGCCGCATCAGGATCGGCCAGCGAGGATCGCGATTCACCTCAACGTTTTCGAAAAGCTCCGCCATTTTAAGAACCAGCACCGTAAACGAATACAGCATTTAGCAGGTTTCAGTGCATTTAGACGCGGCAATCACATTGCGCGTTGTGAACGAGATTGTAACTCGGCAATTCCAGCTTGGCACTTCGCAGTCTGCGGTTGCACGGCTAGAATGGCGTCAATGGGACGAAAAAGCGGAAAAGTTTTTAAGAAACGTGACAAACGCGGTCCTCGCTTAGCTCCCCGGAAGGTTAAGAGCGTCGAAATTACGCACCGACCCCGACCTAAGTCGGATTCTCCCGAGCTTTCGCAACTGCTTCGGGGCATAGGAGCTCCTCCGCAACAACCTTTTAAACCCGATGATTTTCAAGTTGCGGCACTCGCGGCTCTCGAAAATGAAGATGTTCTGGTCACGGCGCCGACCGGCAGCGGCAAAACCTGGATTGCCCGAGAGGAGATTCGTAGCCTTCTAGAAAATGGGCGGCGCGCCTGGTACACCACCCCTTTGAAAGCTCTGACAAACTCAAAATATCAAGAGTTTTCAGATGAGTTTGGCGCCGAACGGGTAGGGATTCTAACCGGGGACCGAAAAGAGAATTCAGCTGCTCCGTTGATTGTGGGAACTACCGAAATCTATCGTAACCAGCTTTTTGACTCCATGCGAAATGGGACAACGATCGGGGCGGATCTAGTTGTTCTCGACGAAGCGCACTATCTCTCAGATGAAGAGCGTGGTCACGTTTGGGAAGAAGCTATCATTCTGACTCCTGCGCGGATCCGACTGCTCCTACTTTCTGCAACGATTGGCAACGCTCGAGAGTTTGCCTCGTGGATCGAGGAGGTCCGCGGTGTCAAGTGCACTGTTATACCTGGACCACCACAACGGCCAGTTCCGCTGAGATCGGCAGTGTTGCTTCCGGACCAAAGACTGCTGCCTTTGGTCAACTCCGCCGGAAGGCTAAATCCGGAGATTGCGCAACTGATTGAACGCTCACGAGACGAACGAGAAGCATCGCGTGGTGGACGTCGCCGTTATTAGTTGGCGTCTTTGCGAGGAAGAGTTGACGTGGAAAAAAGCATGAAGCTACGGATGCCGGAAATGCCGCCGGCAACTCTTCTATCAGCTCTTCAATCCTACAACCTCCTGCCCGCGATCATTTTCATGCCTACTCGAAGACGGTGCGACCAGGCAGCGTCTGAATCAGCGCTCACGCGGCGCGATCCAAATGAGGTCCGCCGTGAGGAACGTCGAGAATTTATGAGAGCGTTCGTCGCTGAGCATCCGGAGGTTCGCAATCACCGTCATTGGGACACGATTGTGAGAGCAGGTGTCGCTTCTCATCATGCGGGCCACATTCCGGCCTGGAAACTGGTGATTGAAAAACTGATGAGTGCCGGTCTCCTCGACGCTATCTTTGCGACTTCCACAGTTGCAGCCGGGGTGGATTTTCCGGCGCGCACAGTTGTTCTAACGGGAGCTGACGCGAGAACAGCAAGTGGCTGGAGACAACTGACCGCTTCGGAACTCCAACAGATGACGGGGCGAGCGGGACGGCGTGGGCGAGATAACGTCGGGTTCGTAGTTGCAGCTCCGGGGATTCATCAAGATCCTGGTCGCATTGCTCAACTACTCAACGCCGTGCCGGATCCACTCCTCAGTCAATTCAGGGCAACTTACACGACCTTACTGAATCTTCTTGACGCCTACGGCACTTTTGCTGGAGTGCGTGAGATTGCAGAACGCAGTTTCGCTTATCGTGATTACGCTAAACAGATTCATGAACTCGAACAAATGGGCACTCGCGCCGAGGCAACGATAGCTGCGCAACTAGAGGACGCGAACTGTGCCATGTCGCCCTCGACCGTTCACGGTCTTGAAAGGTTGGTTAGCGCTCGTGGACGGCTGCTTGATGATCAACCACAAAGTCGTGTTGAAGTGTTACATCGTTGGTTGGATGACGTGGTAAAGCCAGGCAGGATTGTAGGGATTGGACGTAGCGGCAAACGGCTGGTGATGGTCACGGAAAAACGCGACGGAAACGTGCGGGGATTTCGCGAGGACTGGAGCGGAGCGAGTTTTCCGCTCGAACGAATTGGCAGGGTCTACGCTCCCGTATATCACTTGAAAGATGAAGATTTCGATCGTGCCTTTGATGAAATTAAGAGAAAAGGCAAGGATTTGGTCTTGCCTGAGCCGAGGTTGCGGGATGCCGGCGCCAGAGATGCTGAGGCCCTGGAACTCTTAAATAATGCAATCGATAACCTCATTCCCGCACAAATTGTAGGAGAAGATCGTACAAAATGTACCCAATTACTCTGGGAATTACGCGCTACAAGTGAAGAGTTTGCGCGGGCTAATCAAAGGATTACGGCATTGCGAGAAGCGGTGTGGAGACCTTTTGAGCAACACGCCAGAGTCCTGGCCCATTTTGGATATCTCGATTACGATGCGGAAAAGGTAACCGAGCGTGGCCGATGGCTTGCCGATCTACACATAGATCGTCCACTGTTAGTCGGCGAAGCACTTGAAAACGAACTCTTCAATTCGCTGGAGCCCAAGCAACTAGCCGGAATAATGGCAGCGCTGACGGCTGATGCCGATCGAGACTACGGCGAACTTGAACTGGATGACGAGATTCTCTCTTCACTTGCTAAGTTTGAGGAGATCGGATTCAAAGTAGCTTCGGAAGAATGGAAACATGGACTGGAGCCGGCTCCGGAACTTAATTTTTCAGCATCCGCTGCGGCGGTTCTCTGGGCCAGTGGTGCGGAATGGTCCAGAATTGTTCGTGAGACACGCGCAGAAGAAGGAGATCTATTTCGCATGTTCTCCAGAACGGGTGAAGCATTATTACAAGTGGCCGGTTTACGGAGAAGTCATCCAGTAGCAGCTCAAGCGGCTTCGACGGTCGCTGAAATCATACTCCGCGATCCCATTCGTTAAGTCTTTCTGCGTCGCCGGATCTCGTTTGTTGGAATTGTTGGAATAATCAATGTGAAGGAAGGAATTTTATGTCAACTTCAGTGGCACCACAGCCCTCCCCCCAGATTTTCTTTCAGAACCTTAACGCACATCAAAGAACGGAAGCTCTTAAAGCAGCAATCGAGTTGGAGGTGTTCACTGCGATTGCTGAAGGAAATACAACAGCAGAAGCTATCGCCAAACGCTGCGACGCGTCCGAACGCGGCACCAGAATTCTCTGCGACTATTTGACGATAATGGAAATGCTTACCAAGGAAAATGGGAAGTACGGGCTGACTCTCGACTCGTCAGTCTTTCTCGATAAGCGATCACCTTCCTATGTTGGTGGAGCGACCGAATTCCTCCTCTCGTCAACATTGGTAGAAGGTTTCAGAAACCTAACTGAAGCAGTTCGCAAAGGCGGGACCAGCATTGGAAACGAAGGCACCGTTAGCCCAGAAAATCCTGTATGGGTAAAGTTTGCTCGGGGCATGGCTGGACTGATGTCGATGCCGGCGCAACTACTAGCTAAGCTTGCTGATCCTCAGGCGGATAAGAAACTTAGGATTCTGGATATCGCTGCCGGCCATGGATTGTTTGGTATTGCGTTCGCTACCCATAATAAGCAAGCGGAGGTAACCGCACTTGACTGGAAAGCGGTGCTTGAAGTGGCGAAAGAGAATGCCAAGACTGCAGGAATTGAAGATCGCTACAAGACGATCGAAGGAAGCGCGTTCGACGTTGATTTCGGAACCGGTTACGACGTCATTCTATTGACGAACTTTCTGCACCACTTCGATCCACCAACTTGTGAACAGCTTTTGAAAAAAGTACATAACTCCCTCGCTGATGGAGGCCGCGCCGTCACTTTGGAGTTCGTGCCAAACGAAGATCGTATTACTCCACCAGATTCTGCCGGCTTTAGTCTGATAATGTTGAGCGGCACACCATCTGGTGATGCCTATACATTTTCTGAATTCGAAAAGATGTTTACGAATGCTGGCTTCTCGAGCAGCACTCTTCATCCTTTGCCACCAACATTCCAACAGGTAGTCATTTCCACGAAATAGATCCCGCTTTTGAGGTCTCGGATTGAAAGATCTGAGACCTCAGAAAGGACTGCGATGCGCTGCTCTCTTGTACTCATACTGTGTCTCACTCTGTTCTATCCTCTGACTCAAACGACACCAATTGCTCAGACTCAACCTGAAAGCGTAGTGCTGTTGAAGCCTGCTCGCGTCTTTGATGGCGAAAACGCCCAACTTCACAACGGGTGGGTGGTTTTAGTTCGAGGACAAAAAATTGAGTTTGCTGGTCCCAGCAGCGGACTGCAAACACCTACCGGTGCAAAGGTAATTGAGCTTCCAAATCTAACCTTAATGCCCGGATTGATCGAAGCGCATTCGCATGTCCTCTTACATCCTTATTCGGAGACAGTTTGGAATGATCAAGTAGCTCACGAATCTCTTAGCCTCAGAATTGCTCGTGCTACCAACCATTTGCGCAGCACGTTGTTGGCCGGGTTCACTACAATTCGCGATCTGGGTACTGAAGGCGCGGGCTATGCCGATGTGGGTTTGAAACAAGCGGTTGAGCAAGGAATTATTCCTGGCCCAAGAATGTTTGTCGCAACTCGAGCGATTGTAGCGACGGGTAGTTATGGACCAAAAGGTTATGCGTCCGAATGGCGAGTACCACAAGGCGCCGAAGAGGCCGATGGTATTGACTCTTTAACTCGGGTTGTCAGAGACCAGATTGGTCACGGCGCCGATTGGATCAAAGTTTACGCGGACTACCGTTGGGGAACTCAAGGCGCAGCTCCTACTTTTTCGCTCGAAGAATTGAAGTTAGCAGTCGAGACGGCGAAGAGTGCGAATGTTCCGGTGGCCGCTCATGCTACGACCACTGAAGGAATGAGACGCGCGGCTTTGGCCGGGGTAGAAACGATTGAGCATGGTGATGGCGGAACGCCGGAGATTTTCCAGCTCATGAAGGAGCGAGGAGTAGCCTTGTGTCCAACCCTCGCCGTTGCTGGAGCAAATGCGGAGCGTAAGAAAGCGGTTTTCAAGGCCGCACTCAATTCCGGCGTAACCATCGCGAGTGGGAGTGATGTCGGAGTTTTTGCTCATGGCGACAATGTGCGTGAACTTGAGGCCATGGTGAACTTTGGGATGCCGCCCGTCGACGCTCTGAAGAGTGCGACTTCGGTAGATGCTCGCGTTTTACATATGGGCGACAAAATCGGAAGTGTAAAAGCCGGTTTGTTTGCGGATCTAATCGCGGTTGAAGGAGATCCGACCCAGGACATCTCAACGCTACGGAAAGTGAAGTTAGTTATGAAAGGTGGGACTGTTTACAAAACGCCGTAGACTCTTGGAGTGCGCCGGCCCGGCGGAGCTTTTGGGGCTGACTTTGCGAAAGAAGGCTTAAACCGCTTGTTTTGTCACCAACCTTGCGACTGTCGCCAACAACTCCTCCGTCTTGAAAGGCTTCCCAACAAACGCGCTAAAACCCACTTGCAGTGCGCGTCCTCTATCGAGGTCAGTGTGTGCAGTAACTGCAACACATGGAATGTCAGCTGTCGACGTGTCTGCCTTTAGTTCTCGGAAGACTTCCCACCCATCCAATTCCGGCATTGATAAATCCACCATGATTAGGTCCGGGGGGTTCTGCCTGGCTAATTTAAGACATTCCTGCCCGTTTCGAGCTTCGCGCACGTGGTAATTTGCCGCGGACAAAAGCAAACGAAGCAGTTCCCGGTTATCGTCGTAATCTTCAGCAATTAGGATCGTGGCAGACATCTCTGTAATCTGAGTGAGAACCGACCCAAAGTGTTTTTCAAAAACTCCCTAAGAGTATCAGACCTTGGTGATTAGGCAAGATCTGTGCACCAAGTAGGGTTATCCGTGACTACAATTCGACCTCTTCAGTAGCTTAAGACGCCTGAACGCTCGGATTTACAAAAATCTTTTGCAATTTATAGCTGGTTTTTGAGACAGATTAGTAATGAATTTAGTTACTATGCCTCGGCTCGTTTGGGCTAGAGCGACCTAAATAGGTCTTGAAGAGTCCGGTTTGAAGTCAGATTCGAGCGTTTCGAATGGATACTTGGCTCTGAAAATGCAAAAACAATTGACTAGCGTAATAGCAGCCGTTCATAATCCCCCTGAGCCCTTGCCCCCATGCGAGGCTCTCGGTAACCCTTGGTTCGAATCCCTACCTTAGAAGACCTTGAGGTTCGTCAAAACAACAATACCACCCACACGGAGGAACGAACTGTGGTCAACGGACAATTAGAAAACAGTTTACGCCACGAGATCGAGACGTACCTCGAGAGTCGTCTGGGCAGCATAAAGCAAGATATTAGCGCCCTGCAAAGCCTGCTCAATGAATCCCTTACTGGCTTGTTTGAGCGTCAAAGCGACGTGCCGATGGAAGGCAGTTTAAGCACTGCCATCGCCGAACACCTGCGCGCCGCTCACGAACGCGGTATAGAACTCGCGGCGTCGGAATCCTCCAGAGCCAAAGCTTCCAGCGATATGGCGATAGTGAAGGCTGGTATCACTGAGATTAACGAACAAGGCTCTCAGGCCGACATCCTCAAAGCCCTCATTAACCGCGCCGCATCATTTGCGCCACGCGTTGCTTTTTTCGTGATTAAGGGTGACCAGGCTTCCGGATGGCGTGGACGTGGTTTTGAAGGAACTGTTGGAGACGATGCGATCCAGGATATTTCGATCTCGCTATCGTCGGACACCGTACTCGGAAGCGCGGCCAAGTCACTCACCAGCTGGAGCGGTGGTCCAGGTTCACATTCAGAGGACCATATGGTCCTAAATCGTTTAGGTGAAGAACCAGCTCAACGAATCGTAGCGATTCCATTAATAGTGCGTGGACGAGCTGTGGCAGTGCTGTATGCCGACTCAGCTGCTTTGGACTCCGAATCAATTAACCTCGAAGCTCTTGAAACTCTCGTAAAAGTAACTGGCATGTCCGTTGAGTTACTTACGGTGAGATCTGGTGCTCCGAAACGTGCGAGTGAGCCAGCACCTCCAGCAGAGGAACCAGCTCCTGCTTACACACCCACCAGTGATTACCAGGAGTCGGCGCCGGCAACCCCAGATTACGACTTCTCTTCGGTCAACCAGGCCGCACCGGCATCCGATTCCTATGCAGAAGCACCGCCGGCCGAAATGTA